>Ga0268298_10004093_pt1 | contig 14417 bp, 12 predicted proteins | sample WWTPWeurt_MetaG_FD_194462 | JGI IMG/M metagenome (GOLD analysis project Ga0268298, IMG submission 194462) | Activated sludge microbial communities from WWTP in Nijmegen, Gelderland, Netherland - WWTP Weurt | ecosystem: Engineered > WWTP > Aerobic digester > Activated sludge | place... | reverse complement strand
GGGAGAAAAATCGGTTGTGGAGCGCACTCCGGCACCGACGCACCAAAACGGTGCACTAAGTTGTAGCACATCAGGCATCCGCTTCCCGCGAGATCGGGAGGAATACCGTGAAACAGGTTCGGCCGGGACGGGAATCCACGTCGATGGCGCCCTGGTGTTGCTCGACGAAACTTTGCGCCAGTGACAAGCCCAGGCCACTGCCGTTTTCGCGGCCGGACACCAGCGGATAGAAGATCTTGTCGCGGATGTCGTCCGGGATGCCGGGGCCGTTGTCGATCACCTGCAATTGCAATGCCAGCTTGAATCGGCGCTTGGCCAGCGTGACCTGCCGGGCAGCCCGGGTGCGCAGCACGATTTCACCGACACCCTGCATGGCCTGGGCGGCATTGCGGACGATGTTGAGAATCGCCTGGATCAGCTGCTCCCGGTCACCGGTGATATAGGGCAGGCTGGTGTCGTAGTCGCGGCGCACCTGAACCGACGAGAATTCGGCGAGGATCAGACGGCGCACCCGTTCCAGCACGTCATGCAGGTTGAGCTGGGTGGGCTGCATCATGCGGTGGGACGTGAGCAGCCGGTTCATCAACTCCTGCAGGCGATCAGACTCGGCGATGATGACCTGGGTGTATTCGCGCAGCTCCGGATCGTCCAGTTCGCGCTCGAGCAACTGGGCCGAGCCGCGGATGCCACCGAGGGGGTTCTTGATTTCGTGGGCCAGATTACGGATCAGCTCACGGTTCGCCTGCTGCTGGTGCGCGAGCTGCTCCTCACGCGCCACCTTGAGCTGCGCATCCATCGGACGAATCTCGAGCAACAGACGCGCCTCTGCGCATTCAACCGGCGTCACCGTGCAATCGAGGTGCAGCGGCTCCAGGCCCGGGCGCGACACGGTAAGGTTGTGGCTGGTGTAGCTCCAGTTGTCGCGCAGCACGTTATTGAGCGCACCGGCAAGCCCGACAGGCTCCCCCAGCAGGCGACCCAGCGCATAACCGACGGTTTTGCGGCGGCTCACCGCGAAGAGGTTTTCCGCTCCGGGATTGAGATATCGGACGACTAGCTGATCATCAACCAGCACCACTGCCGAAGACAGCAACTCAAGGCCGGAGAAAGCGGAAGGGGTGGTTTCAGGCTGGTCGTTTTGCATACCAAGGGCCCATGCAAGAAACAGACCATGCAAGAAAAAAGCGCCGTTTCCGGCGCCCGGACATCAGCCGTCAGCGCAGATTGCCGATTTCGCGCCGGAGCGCCTCGACGTTACGTTCGTGGAGCTGGACCTTGTCCTTGCCGGATTGCAGGCGATCACCCCCTGCCGCACCGTTGGCGTAGCGGGAGAGCTGCTGCTCCTCGAACTCCTTGCGAGCGGCATCCAGGCTTTTCTGCTCGGCGTCCAGTTCGCCTTCGAGAATGCGCCGGCGGTCGCTGTCGCGCGCCCTTTGGGTGCCCGTATCTACCCGCGGAAAGCCGGCGCCGCCGGACGACGCACCATTTTGGGGCAACCCCACCACGGCAGGGCGCGGACCGCTCGGCACCGACGACACCGCCTGATCACGGGCCAGGGTGCTGCAGCCCTTCCCGGAAGTCTTGCTGTTGGTGTAAGTGACGTGACCGGCCTCATCGATGCACTTATAGACGTCAGCCCGCGCGAGCGGGGCGCACAGCAGGGTGGCCAGAAACAGGAGAATTCGTTTATTCATGGTCGGCACAGGCAGGCAAAGGCGGCGTTCAGTTTAGAGGCGACGCGGGACGATTACAAACGTCAGCCAGCCCCGACACAAAAAACAAAAGGACGGGCCGAAGCCCGTCCTTGAGTAACGCACAGGCCGGCCAGCACGCTGACCAGCCCTGACCGAAAGATCAGATTGCGTAGTACATCTCGAACTCAACCGGGTGCACTTCGATGCGCAGACGGTTCACATCTTCCTGCTTGAGGGCGATAAAGGAGTCGATGAAGTCATTGCTGAACACACCACCACGAGTCAGGAACTCGCGATCCTTGTCGAGGGCCTCGAGGGCCTGCTCAAGGCTGGAGCAGACGGTCGGGATGAGCGCATCTTCTTCCGGCGGCAGGTCGTAGAGGTTCTTGTCGGCAGGATCGCCCGGGTGGATCTTGTTCTGGATACCGTCAAGGCCGGCCATCATCAGCGCGGCGAAGCACAGGTAGGGGTTTGCACCGGGATCCGGGAAGCGGGTTTCGATACGACGGGCCTTTTCGCTATTCACGAAAGGAATGCGGATCGAAGCGGAACGGTTCTTCGCGGAGTAGGCCAGCTTCACAGGGGCTTCGTAGTGCGGCACGAGGCGCTTGTAGGAGTTGGTCAGCGGGTTGGTGATGGCGTTCAGGGCGCGAGCGTGCTTGATGATGCCGCCGATGTAGTACAGGGCGGTTTCGGACAGGCCGGCGTAGCCGTTGCCAGCAAACAGGTTCTTGCCGTCTTTCCAGATCGACTGGTGCACGTGCATACCGGAACCGTTGTCGCCAACGATGGGCTTCGGCATGAAGGTGGCCGTCTTGCCGTACTGGTGGGCAACGTTCTGAACGATGTACTTGGTGATCTGGGTCTGGTCGGCACGACGCACGAGGGTGTCGAACTTGGTGCCGATTTCGTTCTGGCCGGCCGTTGCGACTTCGTGGTGGTGGACTTCAACCGGCACGCCGCAGGCTTCGAGAGCCAGACACATGGCGGCACGCATGTCGTTGAAGGAGTCGACCGGGGGAACCGGGAAGTAGCCGCCCTTCACTGCGGGACGGTAGCCGGTGTTGCCGCCTTCAAACTTCTGGTCGGAGGACCAGGCCGCCTCTTCGGAGAAGATCTTGTGGTAGGCGCCGGACATGCCGACTTTCCACTCGACGGAATCGAAGATGAAGAATTCGGGTTCCGGGCCAAAGTAGGCGGTATCACCGATGCCGGAGGACTTGAGGTAAGCCTCGGCGCGGTTGGCGATGGAGCGGGGATCGCGGTCGTAACCCTTGCCGTCGGCCGGGTCGATCACGTCACAGCTCAGAACCAGCGTGGTTTCGTCGAAGAACGGGTCGATGTAGGCGGTGTTGGGGTCCGGCATCAGCAGCATGTCGGAAGCCTGAATACCCTTCCAGCCAGCAATCGAGGAACCGTCGAAGGCATGACCGCTTTCGAACTTGTCTTCGTCGAAAGCGCTGACCGGCACGCCAACGTGGTGTTCCTTGCCCTTGGTGTCGGTGAAGCGGAAGTCGATAAACTTGACTTCGTTTTCCTGGACGATCTTCATGACGTCTTGCGGGGTCATATAACTCACTCCTAACGGGTTGAAGCTGCTGCGCAGTGGATAAAGATTTTGGTGTTACGACAATTCAGTCTGCGAAACCTGCAAGCAGAAATCATGCCAGCACGAAAAACAAAACACCTCATTGTGCCACAAGGCCCCGAAGGGACGGCCGGCAAAATAAACCGCACCGACTTGGTGCCATCGACATACGAGCGCACCATTATGGTGCTATTTGGCACAATAATGCGATTCTCCCCCAGTAGGGCGACCCTTCGACACGGCGCCTGAGCCGCGCCCGCAGGCCCTCGAGCCGGGCGCTGTCGACACACCAGTCGAAGGGCAGATAAACCTCAGCTTCGACCTGACCACCGACATAGTGAAACACCGCTGGCGCGGCCTGCGGTACGTCGTCGCCGAGAATCTCGGCGAGCTCCTTCATCAGCGCAGCCCGCCCCGGCAAGCTGCGCCCGGTCGAACCCGCGTGATCCTCCTCGGTATCGACATGCACCAGCACGTCGAGCACATCAGGATGCGAGGCCCTGACCCGGCTGCGGGCCAGCTCGGCAATGCGATGGCCTTCCGACACACTGATCCGGGCATCGACACGCACATGAGCATCGACCAGCACGCGGTGGGCCATGCGGCGGGTGCGCAAATCATGCACATCGATCACGCCGCAGGTGCCGGTCACCGTGTCGCGGATCTTTGCCACCTCCTCAGGATCGACGCCGGTATCGATGAGTTCGCGCAGCGCCTCGTAGGCCAGCATCGCCCCCATGCGCAGAATCATGAAACCCACAAGTGCCGCCGCCAGCGGCTCGAGAAAACGATAGCCGAGCAGGCTGCCGCCGATGCCCACCGCCACCACCAGCGACGAAGCGGCGTCGGCGCGTGCATGCCAGGCATTGGCCACCAGCATTGGCGAGCGCAGGCGCTGGGCCACCGCCAGCATGTAGCGAAACAGGCCCTCCTTGCCGGCGAGGGTGATCAGCGCCATCCACAGCGCCGCCGGATGCAGCTCGGGCAGCGCATCGAGGCTTTGCATGCGGGCTGCGGCCGTCAGCAGAAAACCAGCCCCCACCCCGGACAGGATCAGGCCCAGTACCATCGACGCAGCGGTTTCGTAGCGACCGTGGCCGTAGGGGTGGCGCTCGTCGGCAGGATTGGCGCCGTGGCGGCTGGCAAACATCACCATGAAATCGCCGACGAGATCAGACAGCGTGTGCATGCCGTCCGCCACCAGGCTCTGGGCGTGGGCGAACAGACCGACTGCGATCTGGAAGACGGTCAGCACCACATTGACGGCAATGCTGACCCAGGTGGCGCGCTGAGCCTGGCGGGCGCGATCGGCATCGAGGGAGACATCGGCGCCGACCGGCGAAGAAGCTTCGAAAGACATGGCTTGCAGGCCGGGAGGCCGGCGGTATACTGACGAGTTAGCCATTCTAGCCGGATGTCCGCCATGGGAAAATTAAGCGAGACCCTCGCCCTTGCGCAAGAACGAGCACGGGCCATGAAGCTCCCCTACGCCGGAGCCCTTGTGCCCCGCGAAGCCTGGGATGTTCTGCAGCTTGCCCCCGGCGCCAAACTCGTCGACGTGCGCACCCGTGCCGAATGGGACTGGGTCGGCCGCGTGCCGGGCGCCGTTGAAATCGAATGGATGCTCTACCCCGGCAACGAGCCCAACGCCCATTTCCTGGCCCAGCTCAAGCGCCAGGTCGACCCCGAAGCACTGGTGATGTTCCTGTGCCGCAGCGGCGCCCGCTCCAACATGGCCGCCAACCTGGCCGTGGCCTCGGGCTTCACCAACGCCTACAACATTCTGGAAGGTTTCGAAGGCGACAAGGACGCCAACGAACACCGCAACAAGATCGGCGGCTGGCGCCACGCCAACCTGCCGTGGACCCAGGGCTGAATACCAAGGACCACCGATGCAAGTCGCCCCCATCAGTTTCGACCGTTTCAACGCCCTCGCCGACGCCGACGCCCATGAGCGCATCCGCGCCGCCCGCGCCCGCCTTGGCGACAAGGCCGTGCTGCTGTGTCACCACTACCAGCGCGCCGACGTTTACCAGTACGCCGACATCACCGGTGATTCGCTGAAGCTCTCCCGCCTCGCAGCCGAAACCGATGCCGAATACATCGTCTTCTGCGGCGTGCACTTCATGGCCGAAGTGGCGGACATCATGACCAAGCCTCATCAGCAGGCCATCCTGCCGGATCTGGCAGCCGGCTGCTCGATGGCCGACATGGCCAACCTGGCCAAGGTCGAGCGCTGCTGGCGCGAACTCACCGAAGTGCTCGAAACGCCGGACGAGATCATCACCCCGGTCACCTACATCAACTCCGCGGCCGACCTCAAAGCCTTTTGCGGCGAGCACGGCGGCATCGTGTGCACCTCCACCAACGCCCCGGTGATTCTCGACTGGGCCTTCGCCCAGCGTGAAAAGGTGCTGTTCTTCCCCGACCAGCACCTGGGCCGCTGGACCGGTTTCAAAAAGGACATCCCCCTCGACGAAATGGTGGTGTGGGATCCCGACCTCGAATACGGCGGCCTCACCTTTGATCAGATCAAAAAAGCCCGCATCCTGCTCTGGAAGGGGCACTGCTCGGTGCACCAGATGTTCCAGCCGGCGCACATCATCAAGTTCCGCAACCAGTACCCGGACGGCCTCGTCGTGTCGCACCCGGAAAGCGCCCTTGAAGTGTGCCGCCAGTCGGATTTCGTCGGCTCCACCGAGTACATCATCAAGGTCATCAAGGATTCCGCCCCCGGCACCCGCTGGCTGGTCGGCACCGAGCTCAACCTGGTGAATCGCCTGGCCGAAGAGGTGAAGTCAGAGGGCAAGACCGTCCAGTTCATGGCTCCCACCGTCTGTATGTGCTCGACGATGCAGCGCATCGACCCCCAGCACCTGGCCTGGACGCTCGAAAACCTGGCCGACGGCAAGGTGGTCAACCGCATCACCGTTCCCGAGCACGAAGCGACGCTGGCCAGGATCGCCCTGCAGCGCATGCTCGCGGTGTCCTGAAAGACGCCTGAAAACGGCCCGCCCGAAACCCGGGCGGCGAGCCTGACAGCAAGAACCGCGACCTTATTGGATCCGCCACACACGAAAGAAGGCACAAGCACAGAAATAAACTCAAGACGGCGCTTCGGGCGCCGTCTTTCATGGGGAGCTGCCGCGTGCGAAAGGCGCACCAAGCGTGCAGAATGGCCCAAAAGGGGAAAAACCATGAACACCCTGCGCATCTGCACCTACAACATCCACAAGGGTTTTTCCCAGTTCAACCGGCGCATGGTGATTCACGACCTGCGTGACCGCCTGCGCCTCTTGGGCGCCGACGTGGTTTTTCTGCAGGAGGTTCAGGGTCTGCACCTGCGCCACGCCCTGCGCCACGCCGACTGGCCCGTCCAGCCGCAGCATGAATTCCTCGCCCGCGACATGTGGCAGCAAACGGCCTACGGCGGCAACGCCATCTACGACCACGGCCACCACGGCAACGCCATCCTGAGTCGCCACCCCATCCTGTCCCAGGCCAACCAGGACATCTCCGACCACCGCTTCGAGAGCCGCGGCCTGCTGCACTGCGAGATCAAGATCGCCGGAGTCGACCGCCCGGTGCATTGCATCTGCGTGCACCTGGGCCTCACCGCTGGCAGCCGCCGTCGCCAGATGGCGGCGCTCGTCCAGCGCCTTGACGAACTCGCCCCCGACGGCGCCCCGCTGATCATCGCCGGCGACTTCAACGACTGGCGCAACCATGCCGACGACTGCCTCACCGAGCAGCTCGGCGTGCGCGAAGTCTTCGTGTCGCTACGCGGCCGGCCGGCGCGCAGTTTTCCGAGCACCCTGCCCGTGCTACGCCTCGACCGCATCTACGTACGCGGCTTTGCGGTCGACAAGGCCGAAGTCCACTACGGCCCGCCCTGGAGCAACATCTCCGACCACGCAGCCCTCACCACCCAGTTGCGCCCGGTAGCGCCCGCTGCAGGCCGATGACCATCACCTGGATGCGCGGCAACGCGCTGACCCTGCTCGAAAACGGCAGCGAGTTTTTCCCCGCCCTGCAGGCGGCCATCGACGCCGCCGAAGCCGAGATCTTTCTCGAGACCTACATTTTTGCCAAGGACGAAACCGGCCACTCCATCGCCGCGGCCCTGCGCCGCGCCGCCGCCCGCGGCGTGACGGTGCGCCTGATGGTGGATGGATTCGGCGGGCGCGAATTCGTCGCCAGCCTGATGGACGAACTCACCGCAGGCGGCGTCAACGTGCTGATCTACCGCCGCGAAGTCACCACGCTGTCGCTGCGCCGCCACCGCCTGCGCCGCCTGCACCGCAAGCTGGCGGTGATCGACGGCCGCGTCGCCTTCGTCGGCGGCATCAACATCATCAGCGATTTCGATGCACCCGGCCTCGCCGCGCCGCGCCAGGACTACTCGGTGCGCGTCACCGGCCCGCTGCTGGGCCCCATCCACGGCAGCGTCACCCGCGTCTGGGAACTCGTGTCCTGGGCCTCCTTTCGCAAACGCCGGCGCCTGCCCGCCAGCCCACCGGTCTTTCCAGAGCCCTGTGGCGATGTCGAGGCCGCCTTCCTGATCCGCGACAACCTCCGCCACCGGCGCGACATCGAAGACGCCTATCTCCTCGCGATTGCCGCCGCTCGCCGCGAAATCGTGCTGGCCAACGCCTATTTCCTGCCTGGCCGGCGCTTTCGCCAGGCCTTGCTGAGCGCGGCCAAACGCGGCGTGCGCGTCACCCTGCTAACCCAGGGCTGGACCGATCACCCCTTGCAGCAACGTGCCACCCGCGCCCTCTACGGCCAGTTTCTGGCCGGCGGCGTGCGCATTTTTGAATACCACCGCAGCCATCTGCACGCCAAGGTGGCGGTGGTGGACGATAGCTGGGCCACCGTCGGCTCCAGCAACATCGACCCCTTCAGCCTGCTCCTGGCCCGCGAAGCCAACCTAGTCGTGCGCGATACCCGTTTCGCCGAAGACCTGCACCGACGCATCAACCGAGCCATGGCCAACGGCGGCCGCGAAATCTCCGCCAACGGGCGGGAACGCGGCTCCCGCCTGCAACGGGCCCTCAACTGGGCGGCCTACGGCCTCGTCCGCCTGATGATAGGCATCGCCGGCTACGGCAACCGGCACTGACGCCGGGCCCCAAGCGGCCGCGAAGCCCACTCGCGACGAATTCTGCCTTCCTGCATACTTTTGATTTTCGTCTCCACGCCCGCCATGTATTCCGCCCCCGCCTTCGAAGCCAAGATCTGCCCGCCCGACGAACTCGCCGCACGCGCCGCCACACTGCCCCGTCCGCTGGTGTTCACCAACGGCTGCTTCGACATCCTGCACCGCGGCCACGTCACCTACCTCGGCCAGGCCCGCGCGCTCGGCGCAGCGATGGTCGTGGCGCTCAACAGCGACGCCTCGGTACGCCGCCAGGGCAAGGGCGACGACCGCCCGATCAACACCCTCGCCGACCGCCTCGCCGTGATGGCCGCGCTGGGCTGCGTCGACCTCGTCACCTGGTTCGACGAAGACACGCCCCTCAAGGCCATCCTTGCGTGCCAGCCCGACGTACTCGTCAAGGGCGGCGACTGGGCGCCCGAGCGCATCGTCGGCGCGCCGGAAACCCTGGCCCGCGGCGGCAGCGTGCACTCCATCCCCTTCGAGCACCTGCGCTCCACCACGGCCCTGCTCGAAAAAATCCGCCGCCTGTAAAACCCCGGCCATCTAAATGAGCCATCGCGCGGCTTGCGTTAGTTCTAAAATCAACAAATACACAAAAACCCAAGATGGGAAGGAGATAAGGATGCGCATTGCCAACAACGTGGCCGAACTCGTCGGCAACACCCCGCTGGTCAAGCTCAACCGCCTGGCACCCGCCGGCGGCGCCACCATTGCCCTCAAGCTGGAATTCTTCAACCCGGCCCACAGCGTGAAGGACCGCATCGCCGTGGCCATGCTCGACGCCGCCGAAGCCGCCGGCAAGATCAAGCCCGACACCATCATCCTTGAGCCCACCTCCGGCAACACCGGCATCGGCCTGGCGATGGTCTGCGCGGCCCGCGGCTACAAGTGCGCCTTTGTGATGCCCGAAACCATGAGCCGCGAACGCAAGCTGCTGCTCAAGGCCTACGGCGCAGACCTGATCCTCACCCCCGGGGCCGAAGGCATGCCCGGCGCGCTGAAGAAGGCCGATGAACTGGCGGCCGCCGATTCCCGCTACTTCATTCCGCAGCAATTCGAAAACCCCGCCAACCCGGCCATTCACCGGGCCACCACCGCCGAGGAAATCTGGGCCGACACCGAGGGCCAGGTGGATATCTTCGTGGCCGGCGTCGGCACCGGCGGCACCGTCACCGGCGTGGGCGAAGCGCTCAAGGCCAAAAAGCCCGGCGTCAGGGTCGTCGCCGTCGAGCCCGCCGCCAGCCCGGTGCTGTCGGGTGGCAACCGTGGCCCGCACCCGATCCAGGGCATCGGCGCCGGCTTCGTGCCGGGCATCCTCAACACCGCCGTATACGACGAAATCGTGCAGGTGCCCAACGACGCCGCCCTCGACACCGCTCGCAAGCTGGCAACCCAGGAAGGCCTGCTGGTCGGCATCTCGTCCGGCGCCGCGGTGTGGGCGGCGCTGCAGGTGGCCGAACGGCCTGAAAACGCCGGCAAGCTGATCGTCGTGATCATCCCCTCCTTCGGCGAGCGCTACCTGTCCACCGTGCTGTTCCAGCACCTGGAAGTTTAAAACCGCGCACAAATCTGCTGCGCCCCCGGGGCTACACAGCGATACTGCCGCACCACACGTCCGGCAGCGTTGCCGTTTTGCCGCTTTGCCGCCCCGGCTCTGCCCGCCACGATTTCCTCACGGTTTTTTCAATTGAACGCCTTCGACTTCAGCACCGGCCCCGATCGCACCGGCACCGACAGCATCAAGTGGCGCCGCTACGCCGGCCGCGACGTGATCCCGATGTGGGTGGCCGACATGGATTTCGCCGCCCCGCCCTTGATCATCGACGCCCTTCACGCACGCATCGACCACCGCGTGTTCGGCTACGCCGACCCCTGGCCGTCGGTTGCCGAGGCGGTCATCGAAGGCATCGCCCGCGACCACGCCTGGCGCATCCAGCCCGAATGGCTGGTGTGGCTGCCGGGCGTCGTCACCGGCTTCAACATCGCCGTGCGCGCCGTCGGCCAGCCCGGAGACGGCGTCTTCACCGCCACGCCGGTCTACCCGCCCTTCCTGCACGCGGCGGCCAACTTCGATCAGCGCCTCGTCACCGCACCGCTGGTGAATAGCGGCACGCGCTGGGAATGGGACTGGCCCGCCACCGAGGCCGCGCTCAAAGAAAACGTGCGCCTGTTCATGCTGTGCAACCCGCACAACCCCGTCGGACGCGTCTTCGACCACGCCGAACTCAGCCGCATTGCCGAGCTGGCCGAGCGCCACGATCTCATCATCTGCTCCGACGAAATCCACTGCGGCCTCGTCCTCGATCCGGCAAGACCGCACATTCCGATCGCCACCCTCGACGAGGCCGTCGCCCATCGCACCATCACGCTGATGGCGCCCTCCAAAACCTGGAACATTCCGGCCCTCTACTGCGCCTTCGCCATCATCCCCGACGCCGCGCTGCGCACCCGCTACAAGCGCGCAATGGCCGGCATCGTGCCCCATGTCAATGTGCTCGGCCTCACCGCCACCGAAATTGCCTACCGGGATTGCGGCCCCTGGCGCGAAGCCCTCCTCGACACCCTGCGCGCCAATGCGGCCCGGGTTTTCGAGGTCATCAACGCCCTGCCCGGCCTGTCCACCACGCCTGTCGAAGCCACCTACCTGGCCTGGATCGACTGTCGCGCGCTCCTTGCCGAGCGCGGCATTGCCAACGCCGCAGCGTTTTTTGAAGCCGCCGGCGTCGGCCTTTCCGACGGCAAGGACTTCGGCCTGCCCGGCTTCGTGCGGCTCAATTTCGGCTGTCCGCCGGCCCGCCTGGAGGCAGGTCTGGAACGCATTCGACGCGCCGTGATTTCATGATCTAGCGCAACAGACCCGGCATGCCGACGCGCATACTTCACGCGTTGGCTTCCCACCGCCGGAGGTTTTCGTGAGCGCACTCCCGTCAGACGAATCTGCCGCCCTCGACGGCATCCTGCAGCGACACCGGCACGATCCGACCCGCCTGCTGCAAATCCTCATCGACGCCCAGGACATCGCCGGCTGGCTGCCGGCCCCGGTCCTGACCCGCATCGCGGCGGGGCTCGACATCCCCCGCGCCCGGGTCGAGGGCGTCGCCGGCTTCTACAGTTTTCTCTACACCCGCCCGGTGGGCCGCTACCGGGTGCTGTTCTCCGACAACATCACCGACCGCATGCTCGGCAACGCCGAGTTGCTCGATGCCCTGTGCCGCAAGCTGTGGATCGAGCCCGGCAAGATGTCGGAAGACGGGCTGGTCAGCGTCACCACCACGTCCTGCACCGGCCTGTGCGACCAGGGCCCGGCGATGCTGGTCAATGGCCAGGCCATCGGACAGCTCAACCACCGGCGGATCAACGAAATCGCCGAGATGATCCGCCAGCAGCGCCCGCTTGAGCTGTGGCCCGCCGAATTCTTCCAGGTGGACGACAACATCCGCCTAAAGGGCGCCCTGCTTGGCCTTGAAATGGCGCCGGGCGAGGCCCTCAAGGCGGCCATCGCCCGCGGCCCGGAAGGCTGGCTCGCCGAAATGCAGGCCTCCAACCTGCGCGGGCGCGGCGGTGCGGGCTTTGCCACCGCCGTCAAATGGGCCAGCGCCCGCAACGCCCCCGGTGAATTGAAAGTCATCGTCTGCAACGCCGACGAAGGCGAGCCCGGCACCTTCAAGGATCGCGTCCTCCTCAACCGCTACGCCGACCTCGTCTTCGAAGGCATGAGCCTCGCCGCCTGGGCCGTGGGCGCCGGCGAAGGCTTTGTCTACCTGCGCGGCGAGTACCGCTACCTGCGCCCGCAACTTGAAGCCGTGCTGGCCCGCCGCCGCGAAGCCGGCCTGCTGGGCAAAAACATCCTCGGCCAGCCGGGTTTCGACTTCGACATCCAGATCCACCTCGGCGCCGGCGCCTATGTGTGCGGCGAAGAAAGCGCACTCATCGAATCGCTCGAAGGCAAGCGCGGCACCCCGCGCATCCGCCCGCCCTTCCCCGTCATCAAGGGCTACCTGGGCCGGCCGACGGTCGTGAACAACGTCGAAACCCTGGCCAAGACCTGCCTCGTCGCCCTTCACGGCGGCGCAGACTTTGCCGCCACCGGCACCGCCCAGTCGGCCGGCACCAAGCTCATCTCCATTTCCGGCGACTGCGCCATGCCGGGCATCTACGAATACCCCTTCGGCGCCCAGATCAGCCGCATTCTCGAAGACTGCGGCGCCAGCGACACCCAGGCCATCCAGGTCGGCGGCGCCTCCGGCATCTGCCTCGCAAGCTACGAATTCCAGCGCCGCATCGCCTACGAAGACGTGCCCACCGCCGGCGCCTTCATGATCTTCGACGGCACCCGCGATCTCTTCGAAGTCGCCCGCGCCTTCATCCATTTCTTCGCCCACGAAAGTTGCGGCTTCTGCACCCCGTGCCGCGTCGGCACCTCGCTGCTCAAGGGCTTCATGGACAAGCTGGCCGACGGCCACGGCGCCAAGGCCGATCTCAACGACATCGACTGGATCGACCGCCTGCTCAAGAACGCCAGCCACTGCGGCCTCGGCAGCGCCTCGCCCAACCCGGTGATCGACACCCTGCAAAAATTCCGCCCGGCCTACGAGCGGCGGCTGGTGTCACTGGATTTCGAACCCGCCTTCGACCTCGACGCGGCCCTTGCCGAAGCCCGCCAGCTCACCGCCCGCAACGATCCCGGCGCCCACCTCAAGACGCATGAGGAGGAAGAAAAATGACCAAGCAGTTTCTCCTCGACGGCCTGCCCGTGCCCTTCGAAGACGGACAAACCGTCCTCGAAGCCGCCCGCGCCGCCGGCCATTACATTCCCAGCCTGTGCTGGCACCAGGATTTTCCGCCCCACGGCAGCTGCAAGCTGTGCGTCGTGAAAGCGGCCGGGCGCCACGTCTCGGCCTGCGCCACGCCCGCCAAGGAAGGCTGGGAGGTTGAAAGCAACACCCCCGAGATCAACGGCGAGCGCCGCGGCCTGCTGCAAATGCTGCTCGTCGAGGGCAACCACTTCTGCCCCTCGTGCGAAAAAAGCGGCAACTGCGAACTCCAGGCCCTCGGCTACGAATACGAAGTGCTCACCCCGCGCTTCCGGCACTTCTTCCCCGAGCGCCCGGTGGACGCCTCCCACCCCGACGTACTGCTCGACTTCAACCGCTGCATCTTCTGCGAACTGTGCGTGCGCGCCAGCCGTGACATCGACGGCAAATCGGTCTTCGCCCTCACCGGCCGCGGCATCGACAAGCACCTGGTCGTCAATGCCGAATCCGGTCGCCTCGCCGACACCGACTTTGCGAAAACCGACCGCGCCGCCAACATCTGCCCGGTCGGCGTGATCCTGCACAAAAGGGTCGGCTTCGCGGTGCCCATCGGCGAGCGCACTTTTGATCTCGCCACGATCAGCGAGAAGACGCTCAAGGAGGGTTCGTCATGAGCACGCTTCCCGCCCGCAAGCTGCGCGTGGCCACCGCCTCGCTGGCCGGCTGTTTCGGCTGCCACATGTCCTTTCTCGACATCGACGAACACCTTTTCGAACTCGTGGACATCATCGAGTTCGACCGCTCGCCGCTCACCGACATCAAGGAAGTCGGCCCCTGCGACATCGGCATCATCGAAGGCGGCGTGTGCAACTCCGAGAACGTTCACGTGCTGCGCGAATTTCGCCGCAACTGCAAAACCCTGATTGCCCTCGGAGCCTGCGCGGTCAATGGCGGCCTGCCCGCCCAGCGCAACCACATTCCGCTCGCCGAATGCCTGCGCGAGGTGTACCAGTTTCGCCCCGGCCTCGAAAACGGCCAGATTCCCAACGACCCGGAACTCCCGCTGCCGCTGGACAAGGTGCGGCCGATCCACGAAGTCGTGCGCATCGACTATTTCATTCCCGGCTGCCCGCCCTCCGGCCCGGCAATCTGGAAATTTCTCACCGACCTGATCGCCGGCCGCACGCCGCGGCTCACCGGCGGCCTGCTGCACTACGACT
>Ga0268298_10004092_pt1 | contig 14418 bp, 14 predicted proteins | sample WWTPWeurt_MetaG_FD_194462 | JGI IMG/M metagenome (GOLD analysis project Ga0268298, IMG submission 194462) | Activated sludge microbial communities from WWTP in Nijmegen, Gelderland, Netherland - WWTP Weurt | ecosystem: Engineered > WWTP > Aerobic digester > Activated sludge | place... | reverse complement strand
GCTTTCTGAATATGCTGGATATGTGCAGCGCTATAGTCGAGGTGTCGTTCGCGCAAACGGAGATAGGGCAAGGATAGAATCCGCCCATGAGCATCCTGACCAACACCATGAGCATCCTGACCAACATTGTGGCAGCCGAGGAAGACGAGGTCGAGGCCGTCGGCGATTCGCTCCAGCCGGTCGACGAGTGGAGCGGCATCAGCCTGCGCGATATCGGCATCGCCAAGATCGCCACCCTCCACAGCCTGCTGACCGGCGACCTGTTCGAGGACGCGGCGGCCTTGTGCGAGCCGGTCTACATCTCGCCCGCCGAAGGCGCGCTGGTGCTGCGGCTGGCCGACGAACTCAAGGATCGCCTGGCCAAACTCGACGAGGAGTCGCTGGATGCCGTGGCCGCCGAGCTGGCCGCCACCGAGGAATTCGAGATGGCGGGCCGCGACGAGGGCGAGGTCTTGGCGATGCTCGCCGATCTGGCCGACCTGGCAAGGCTGGCCGAGTCGCAGGACCAGACACTGTTCGTCTGGATGCACCCGTTGCGCACCTGACACGCGGCGAGATGAGGCGATGGCAACGAACCTCTCCGATCGTCTGGGTGCGCTGATCGATGCCTTGGGTGCCGGGCTGGTCGAGCGCCGCCAACAGGTGCGCCTCGCCCTGCTGGCGGCGCTGGCCGGCGAACATACGCTGCTGATCGGCCCGCCGGGCACGGCCAAGAGCGAGCTGTCGCGCCGGCTGCACACCGCCTTTCGCGATGCCCGCTACTTCGAGCGGCTGCTGACCCGCTTTTCCGTGCCGGAGGAACTGTTCGGTCCGCTGTCGATCCGGGCGCTGGAGGAGGACCGCTACGAGCGGCAGACCGCCGGCTTCCTGCCCGAAGCCTCGATCGCCTTCATCGACGAGGTCTTCAAGGCCAACAGCGCCATCCTCAACGCCCTTCTGACGCTGCTCAACGAGCGCGAATTCGACAACGGCGCCGGCCGCCAGCGTTGTCCGCTGATCAGCGTCATCGGCGCCACCAACGCCGTGCCCGAGGACGAAGTCGGCGAAGCCTTCTTCGACCGCTTCCTGCTGCGCCTGCCCGTCGAGCCCGTCAGCGACGCGGGCTTCGATGCCCTGCTGAAAGTCAGCCGTGGCGCCACGCCAGCCAGCCACGATCTCGCGCTCGACGCCAACGATCTCGCCGCGCTGGCCCGCGCCGCCGGGCAGGCCGAGCCGACCGCCACCATCGTCGAGCGTTTGGCCGAGCTGCGCCGGCACTGCGCTACCGAACAGATCATCGTCTCCGACCGCCGCTGGGTGAAGATCACCTGGCTGCTGCGCGTGGCCGCCGCCAGCGCCGGACGCGCGTCGGTTTCGGTGTGGGATCTCCTGTTGCTGCCGCCATGCACGGCCCCGGATGCAGAACGCCAGGCGCGGCTGGCCGACTGGCTGGCCTCGCGCCTGGGCGTGCGCGAGACCTTTTCGCCCGCGCTGCTGACGCGCGTCGTCGAGGCCTTCGATGCCCAGCTCGATGCCGAACTCAAGGCCAACGACCTCGACTACGACGAACGCGGCCGCCTGAAGTTCGCGCCCACGGAACTCGCGGCCGACATCGCCAACAGCATCGGCGACGCCAAGGGCGGCTCGGCCGCGCCGCGCATGACCTACACGCGCCAACGGCGTTACGGCGCGCGCCACATCGAGGCGCGCACGCGCCAGATCGACGACGCGCTCGCCCGCATCGCCGGTTACGCGGAGGAAGTCGCCCGCCAGCGCGACGATCTCGCCGCCTACCGCGCCAGCAACCTCTGGCTCGACGAGGCGCGGCTCGACCGCGTCGCCGGCAACCTGGCCGGCACCGCCGCTGCGATCGCCAGCCTCGCGCAACGGCTGCGCGCCGCGCGCGAAGGCTTCCTCGCCCTGCCGCGCCTGGAACGGGACGACGCCAACAATGACGCGCTCCCCGAGCCGGTGGCGCACGAGAGCCTCGCCGCATGAACGCCGCCATGCCCTTGCCCGGCCTGTTCGAGCAACGCGAAGCCAGTCTTGCCGCGCTCAACGAGCTCGCGCGCAAGCATTGGCTCAACGGCATGGTGCATTCGCAGGGCACGCTCGAACCGCGCCTGGCCGCGCTGGTCGGCCTGCGCCGCGATCTCTTTGCCGGGAAGTCGCCGCCGGCGAACGATTGGCGCTGGCCACCACCCGCCATCGCCCACGCCCTGGCCGCCGCCATCGACGAACTCGGCCTGGCACGCTATTGCGCCGGGCAGCGGGAACTTTCCGACACGGTGCTGATGAGCATCCTGTTCCACCTCGACTTCATCGTCGATTACGCCGATCGCGGCGCGGGCGACGACGAGGCGCTGGCCATGGCCATCGAGGCGTTCGCCGGCGACTGGCGCGAACGCTGCGGCCAGTTCGACGAGCTGATCGAGGTCTTCGGCCTGCTGCCGGACGACGGCAAGAACACCCACTGGGACCAGTTGCGCGGCCTGCTGCGTTCCGCCGGCTGGCGGGAAGTGCTGCGCATCCGCCGCCTGCTCGAACGGTTGCCGGAACTGGCCAAGCTGATCGCCGGTCTCGGCCGCGCGCGCCGGACCGACGAGGACGATCCGTCGCGCCAGCAAACCGTCGAGGTCATCGAACAAGCCACGGCGCTGCTGCCGATCGCCCGCAGCCAGCACATCCCCGACATGCCGGGCGAAACGCGCGGCGTGCGCCGCTCCGACCGCATCGCCCGCATGCTGCCGGCCGAGGCCATGCTGCTCGGCCACCCGAGGCTGCGGCTCGTCTGGCACGCGCGCCGTGCGGAAAGGACCTTGCTTGGCTACGAGGACGACGACCGGATGCGTGAAATCCGGCTGGCGCCCGCGCCGGTGCAGCGTCCGGTGCCCGGACCGCGAGCGGGCAAGCGCGTCGAGATGGGCCCGATGCTGGTCTGCGTCGATACGTCGGGCTCCATGCAGGGTGGCGCCGAGGCGGTGGCCAAGGCCGTCGTGCTGGAAGCCATGCGCACGGCGCATGCACAGCGGCGCGCCTGCCATGTCTTCGCCTTCGGCGGGCCGGATGAAGTGATCGAAATGGAACTCGGCCTCGACGTCGCGGGAATCCAACGGCTCGCCGGCTTTCTCGGCCAGGCGTTTCGCGGCGGCACCGACATCTGCGCTCCGCTCGACAAGGCTCTGGCGAAGCTCGAAAGTGAAAGTCAGGCGTGGCGGCACGCCGATCTACTGATCGCCTCGGACGGCGAGTTCGGCGCCACGCCCGCGATGGCGGCGCGGCTGGACGAGGCGAAGCGCGCGCTGGGCGTGCGCGTGCAGGGCGTGCTGATCGGCGACCGCGAAACGCTGGGTTTCATGCAGATCGCCGACCACATCTTGCCGGTGCGCGACTGGCGCAAGTTCGGCGGCGCCGCAACCGATCCACCCATACATAGCCACCGCCTGACGGCGCTCTACTTTCCCGGCGCACTGCGCAGCCAGGAAAACCTCGAGGCCACCGTTACGCCGGAAGCCGCCGCCGCCGCGGTGCGCCGGGGCCGGCCATGAGCTTCGCCGCCGAATACCTCGCCCGGATCGAAGCCTTCGCGGCGCTGGGCGCACCGCCGCGCGTGCGCGCGCTGCATCTGCCGCCCGCCATGCCGGTGGAAGAGCGCAACGCCAACCAGGGCGAGTTCTGCGCGCTGGAGTTGGAGGACGGCTCGCTCGGCCTGTCCTACGTGCTGCTCGACGACACGCTGGAACACCTACGCGATGGCACGGGCGGCTTCGCTCTGGCCGGCGCCGACGCGCTAGCGGTCGCGCGCGGCTACCTCGATGGGGCGGGACTGCGCAAGACGCTGGGCTTCGCCGCCGCCAACGCGCTGACACGCTGCCTGTTCGATCGTGCCGGCTTCGTGCCCGCCGCCAGCAGCGACTCGATCGGTCAGATGAATCCCGGGCCGGAAGATCACATTGGCATGATCGGCCTGTTCCGGCCGCTGCTCGGCCGCATCGTCGCCAGCGGCGCGCGGCTGACCGTGATCGAACTCAACCCGGAACTGGCCGGCGCCCGGGACGGCTATGTCGTCACGCTCGACGCCGAAGCGCTGGCCGGTTGCGACAAGGTGGTGTCGACCAGCACGCTGCTGCTCAACGACACCCTCGACCGCATGCTCGGCTGCTGCCGCAACGCGCGCTGGTTCGCCATGGTCGGGCCGGGCGCCGGCTGCCTGCCCGATGCGCTGTTCGCACGCGGCGTGACACTGGTCGGCGGCAACTGGGTCGTCGATGGGCCAGGCTTTATCGACGCGCTCGGGCGCGGCGAATCGACCAGCGCGTTCAGCCGCAAGTCCGCCATCACGCCGGCGGACTATCCGGGCACGAAGGAACTGCTGCGCCGCATCCGGTAGTTGCGTGGCGACGTGGCCTACGTGGCTACCGGACGCCCCGGCTGTTGAGGAAGTCCTTGTAGCCCATGTCCTCGCCGAGAATGTGCGTCGTCCACCACTGGCGGAGATATGCGTGTATCTCCGCCACGGGCACTTCGGTCATGGCCCGGACATTGGTTTCGGCCATCCACTCCAGATAGGACTCATGCGCGGCCCGCTGTACCGCCACCGGATAGCCGTGCCGTTCGAGCAGGCGCTCCTCCGCCGTGAAATGCCGGCGGCCGTAGTCGGTGATCTTCGCCAGCAGTTCGTGCATCAGTTCATAGTCCCGCGTCACCAGAAGCTCGCCCAAGGCGGCGATGTAGCCGAGCAGCCGCTTGTGCTGCTCGTCCATCTCGCGGACGCCGACGCTATAGCCATCATTCCAGGTTTCCATGTGCTGTTCGGGAAGGGGATCGGGTGGCGCGAAGTCTAGTCCAGCCGGCGACAATCCTCCAACCGCCCCGGCGCCGCCGATGAACAGGGCGTTGGCTCGTGTACCATGCCGCCTGAGCCAACCACGCGGAGGAACATCATGAGCGGAATCAATTTCAAGCGTCAAATCAGCGACTCGGTCGACAACGCGGTCGAACGGGCGATCAAGGCGCTCGCGGCCGAGGGCTTCGGCATCATGACGCGCATCGACATGCATGCCAAGATCAAGGAAAAGACCGGCAAGGACATCGTCCCGACGGTGATTCTGGGCGCCTGCAACCCGAATCTCGCCTACGAGGCCTATCACGCCAATCCCGACGTCGCCAGCCTGCTGCCGTGCAATGCGGTCGTTCGCGAAATCGCGCCCGGTACCATTTCGCTCGAGTACGCCGCGCCTTCGGGCATGATGCGCATCCTCGGCGACGCCAAGCTGACCGCGCTTGCCGCCGAAGCCGACACGCGCATCCGGCGGGCACTGGACAATACCTGAGGCTTGCCGCCGCTGGTCGGGGTAGGCGCGGTGGCGCGCGTATTCAGTCCCTTGGCTTCAGGCGGGCCAACCCGATCATGCGCAACGCCCATTTCTCGAAAATGGGTTCGGTACCGCCTCGCCGCATCTTGTACATGTAGTACTTCTCGAAGGCGATCTTCGCCCAATGCGCCCACTTGCCCTGTTTGAACCAGGTGACGTTGCGCGGCGGCATTTGCGGCTGGGCGATGAATACCGCGCCGGTATCGCCGAGATCGGCAATGCAGAAGGCATTCCAGGTGGCCTTGGCCGCCGGTGCGCGGCCGGCAAGTTCGGCCGCGATATTGGCCACGACGGCGCTGACCATCGACTCGATCATGTAGCCGGTCTTCGGCGGGCCCGTCGGCACGGGGGTCGGCTCCACCGGCGGCAGGGCAATGCAGGCGCCGACGGCATAGATGTTCGGATACTTCGGACTGCGCTGATGTTCGTCCACGATCACCAGCGCCTTGGGATTCACCAGGCCTTCCACCGCCGCCACCGGTGTCACGCCCCGGAAGCTCGGCACCATCATCGCGTGCGCGAAGGGAAGCTCGTGCTCCTGGATCGTCTGGCCGAATCGGTCGACTTCCTCGACGAAGAATTTTCCCGGCTCGATCTTCCCGACCTTGGCGTTGGTGATCCATTTGATGTGGCGATTGCGGAACTCGTGTTCCATCATCCCCTTCGAGTCGCCGACACCACCGATGCCGAGATGACCGATGTACGGCTCCGCGGTAACGAAGGTGATGGGCACGCGGTCGCGCACGCGATGCCGGCGCAGCGCCGTTTCGAGTATGGCGACGTACTCGTAGGCGGGGCCGAAGCAGCTGGCGCCCTGGACGCCGCCGACGATCACCGGCCCCGGATTGGCGATCAATTTCCGGATATCGGCGTGGGCCTGTTCCGCATGATCCACGCTGCCGACCCATTGGGTATAGCCAGAGTCCGGACCCAAGCCCGGCACATCCTCGAATGCGCAGCGCACGCCCGTGGCGATGACGAGGAAATCGTAGTCGATTTCGCGTCCGCCCTCGACGATGAGCCTGTTGTGCGCCGCATCGATGCGATCGACCCTTCCGGCGACGAATCCGATGCCGTGTTTCTCGAGATGCGGGCCAGCGGGCAGAATGATGTCTTCCCGCTTGCGCCAGCCGACCGCCAGCCACGGAATCGAGGGAACGAACTGGAAGTAGTCCGCCTCGTTGATCACCGTGATCTTGTGCTCGCCGGCCAGCGCTTCCCGCAATTCGTAGGCGGCGGGCATGCCGCCGAGTCCAGCGCCGAGTATCACCACATGGGCCATTTGACTTCTCCAATCGAATGAATCACCCGGCGGCCCGCGACGATGCTCGTCAAGCCCGTACCCCGACCGGACCACCGTTCAGAACTCAAGGCGCGTCTGCAAGTACACATTATCGTCGCGCGCCAGCTGGCCGAACTGCCCCGTGCGCCGACCGCCGAACACATTGGCGCCGACGGCAACCCAGACGCGATCGCTGATGGCGTAGCGCAGCTCCGGATTGACGAAACGATCGCGGTTGCCGGCGTTGTGCGCGGCGTAGAGCGAGAGCCGCAAGGTCTGGTGCAGGAACAACTGCGTCGCCCGCACCGTAAAGGTATCGGCGCGCCGCTTGGCCACGGGCATGCCGGCCGGCAGCACCGCGCGATAGGCGCCATGATCGTGCATGTACTCCACGTAATACTGCAAACCCAGCGAACCTTCTTCCCATGGTTGCCACTGATAGCCGGCGAGGAATCGCGTCTGCGAATTGGGTACCGTGAAATCGGTTCCCGAACGATCCTGACGCGAATCGTAATAGGCGAGTTCCAGACTGACGACTCCCGCGCCGGCGCGCCCCGATGCGCTGGCGCCATAGCCGGCAAGCTTGGGATGGAACAGCGTCATCCTGGTCGGCGCCGTCATGCGGTCGGGCCGCATCGACGGCGTGCGCTGGAAACCTCGGTACAGATAAAGGGCGACGTCGTAGCCGGCCATGTCGCGGTAGATGCGCAGCCCGGCCTCGCCCTGGTCGGGTTCGACGGTTCGCCGGTCGACCAGGCCCGGCATCGGGTCGAACAGGTGAAAGCGCCTGGCGTCGGGAACGCGGCTGGCGCGGAAGGATGGCGCCAGCACCAGCTCGAAGGACGCGAAGGCGGGATAGATGCCGAGCTTAACCGCATCGGTCCCGCGCTTGAGATATTCGAGCGGCCGGCCGGCGAACAGCGCTTCGTAATCCTTAGGCCAGACATCGTTCACGAACACGAGGTCGCCCACGCCCCAGGTGAGCACCTGGCGGCCAGCACGCACGTCCCAGCCGCTCTCGGTGTAATCGACATAGCCTTCGCGCAACTCGGACCGGCTGCCCCGGCCGAGGTGGTCATGAGCGACATCGCCCTTCGCCATCAACCGCCAGGCGCCCGTCGTGCCATCCAGCTTGATCTGGGCACGCTCCTCCAGCCACTTGTGATTGCGTCCATCCGGATTGGCGCCCGCGGCGTTGAAGGCGGTGTTCTGTTGCAGGAATCCGCCCAGCGTGACATCGGCCGCGACCGGTCCGGCGACGCCGCCCGACAGGACGCCGAGAGCCATGCCGCACAGGCCGGACGCCAGCCGCCGCATCAATCAACCCACTTGCGAGGCGCCTGGCGCAGAAAACGCTCGGAGAACAGGCTGTCCTCGATGCCGAGGTCGTAGTCGGCCCTGAGGTAGCTCACTTCGGTTCGATGGCCCGTTTGCAGGTTCTTCATGACGCGCCGGACGACGGTGGGAAAACCCTTGACCTGCCGCGTCTCCTCGGCGGTGAACAGTTTGTACGGCACGCCTTTCCGGTCGTACTGCTCCTCCTTGAGCGGCAGGAAGCTTTCCTTGCCGACCCAGGTGAGTTTATGGCCGAAATCGGCATCGGCGGCCCTTGGCGTGCTCTTGACCACGAAGCAGTCGGTGCCGGCCAGCTTCTCCTCGCGTTCGATGGCGTGGCCGTCATCCTCGATGTCGCGGCCGGACACATCCTCGTAGGTGAAGTCGGAGCCGACGAAGCTGGAGCGCTTGTCCTGGGCGGCGATGCGTTTGACCATGTTGATCGCGGGAATGAACAACCAGCGATCGTCGTCCTTGGCCGGGTATTTGTAGGTCATGAAGGTCATGTCCTTGACGTCCGCCGGCTGGAAGAAATACATGAAATATTTCTGCTCGCCACCGGCCTCACCCATGTTCTTCCGCAACATGGTCATCTCGCGCACCCGCTCTTGGCCATCGCGGGCGATCAGCTTCATGACCACGCGCGCCTTGAAGTCCTTGCCCGGGTAGAGAAAGGCTGCCTGCGACTTCTTCATCACTTCTTCGCCCGTCAGCGCGAACGCGGTGAAAGGCAGCAGGGCCGCCATGGCGACCAGCAGCCATCGCTTCATTGGGTGTCTCCTCGAGGTTCGTCAAGCAGCCAGCGACGGAACAACATCACCAGGGCCGGCAGCAACAGCAGGGTCAGCAGCGCCGAGATCAGCATCATCGACACGATGAAGGCACCGACGGCGACGTAAGGCGTCAACGGCGCGGCCATCATGACCGAGAAGGCCGCGGCGAACAGCACGGCGTTGCGGACGATGCCCTTGCCGGGGCGTGCCGCCGTCCAGGCCAGGCTGGCCAATGGCGTCTCGCCACGGCTGACTTCCGCGCGGCGCTGGCGGAAGCGGCTGACGAAGTGAATCGCGAAATCCACCGCCATGCCGAGCGACAGGGTACTCATCACCGACAGCGGCATGTCGAAGTCCTTGCCGGCGAAGCCCACCACACCGTAGATGAACAGGATGGTGAACAGCAGAGGCACATACGCCACCAGCGCCCATTTGAACGACCGGAAGTCCAGCGCCAGGATGACGAACACCACGACCAGCGCCAGACTGAAACCGAACACCAGGTCGCCCAGCACTTCTTCGTTCCAGACCAGGTTGAAATAGGCGATACCGGCCGGCTTGGCCGTCACCGGCAACGGGTTGGCCTTGTGGTAGCTCTGCACGGCAGCATGCACCTGACGCATGGCATCGGCGTCCCAGGTCTTCATCTGCACCCAAAGGTTGGCCTTGGCGAAGCCGGGATCGATCACGTTGTCGAGGTCCGCTGGCTTGGCCGACATGCTGAACAGGAACAAGTATTGGCCGATGGTGTCCGCCGTCTCCGGCACGACGTCGAAGCGCGCCTCGTCGTCGTGCAGCACCCGGTTGATGCGCTTGACGTAATCGACCACGGAGAACGTCTTGCCCACGACCGGCAGCGCTTCGATCTGGCGCTGCAGACCCTCGATCCAGCGCATGGCTTCCGGCCGCTTCATGAACTCCGCCTTGCCCGCGTCCACCACCACGTAACCGAGGGAGGTGCCGCCGAGCGCCTGGTTCATCGCGGTGTCGGCGACCCGTATCTCGCTGCCGTCCTTGAACCAGGCGACGAGGTTGTTGTTGACATGGATTCTCGTCGTGCCCCAGATCGAGATCGCCAGCAGCGCCATGATCACGGCCACCACCAGCGCCGGGCGCTTCGCGCCGAACGCGCCCAGGCCGCCGAGCAGGCGCGCGGTGCGGTCCAGGCTCGCATCCTCGGCCTTGCCGACGAGCTTGTCCTCGCGCAGGAAGGTCAGCACGGCGGGAATGAAGCTGAAGGAGAGCAGGCGCAGCACCACCGTGCCGAAGGCGATCAGGCCGCCGAATACCTTCACCGGAATGATGTTCATGAACAGCAGCACGGCGAATCCGGCGGCGGTGGCAAGCGCCGTGAAGCGCACCGGCCGGCTCACCGCCGCCATGGTCGCGCGGATCGCCGCCAGCTTGTCGCCATGTTTCCGGTAGCGGAAATAGAACTCGTTGAAGATATGGATGCTGTCGGTGGCGATGGCCATCAGGAACACCGGCGCCATCGAACTCATGATGTGCACGGGAAAGCCCAGGCCGATCAGCAGGCCCATGCTCCACATGATCGCCACCATCGAGACGCCCATCATGGCCGCCGACAGCGCCAGGTTGCGAAACATGAACTGGATCGCCGCGAACATGATGCCGCCGGCGATGGGCGAGAAGATCGCCATCAGCTTGAACATCTCGGCGCCGAAGGTATCGCGCGCCACCGGGTCGCCGGCGATGTAATAGCGTTCCGGCCCTTCCTCCTTCGCCACGATCGCCCGGATGCGGTCGGCAATCTCCGCGCCATTGGCGCCTTGCTCCAGCGGCACGTAGATGGCGGTGGTCCGGCCGTCCTTCGCGATGATGCGATCGATGAACAGCGGATTGTCGAACAGCGCCTTGCCGAGCGCGTCGACCTCCACGTCGCTCTTGGGCGCCACCGGCATCAACGGCCCGACCTTGAGCATGCCGTCCCCGGCGGTAACGTTGGTGATGGTGGTGAAACTGTTCACATCGCGCGACGCGACGCCCCGCAGGGCGACGATGGCTTCGGTGATGCGGGCGATGCGGCCCAGGGTGTCGCGATTGAGTACGCCCCGGTCGTTCGCCACGCCGACGACGATGGTGTCCTCGTACAGCGCGAAGGTCTTGTCCACCTCGTCGTTCCACATGCGCACGTCGGAGGTCTCGGGCAGCATGTGCTTCGGATTGGTATCGATCCGGATCTTCGGAAACTGGGTGAGGAACAGCAGGGTCAGCAACCCCACGAGCGCCAGCACCCACCGGGGCCGCCGGATGGAGAATTCGACCAGGGAAAATTTCGTCATGCGCGCCTCGTCTTGTCCGGCGACACCATGCGTCGACCGGAAGCGGCCCCGAACGGATTCGAGACCGCGGCGGTCAGAACACGATCACCTTGTCCGCCTCGAGTGTCCAGGCGGTCAGCTCGTCCATGGTGCTGCGATGCGAGCCTTCCACCAGCTCGGCCTCGGTGATGCCGCGCGCGTCCATGCAGGTGCCGCATACGCCGATGGGGCCGCCGGCGCGCGCCACCATGCCAAGCATGTCGGCGATGTTGTAGTAGCCCTGCGGCACTTTCTGCCCCGCCTTCGCGCAGGAGGCGGCGTCGCCCATCAGGAAGACGCGCACCGTCTCCCGCTCCTCGCCTTTCTTCAGCGCGTGCCGCGCCAGCCGCAAGGCGTTGTAGCTTCGCTCGGTGCCATAGGGGGGGTCGTTGAGAATGAACAGCATGTTCGCCATGATCCGATCGCCTCCATGAAACGTGATGCCGGGATTGAAATGAATAACGCTCAATCGTCATACCTATAGTCCCATAGCCCCATAGTCTAACGACTGTTAGATTATTGTAGACAGACCAACCTCGTTGTCAACCTCTCGTTCGATAGAATCTGGCCATGACCAAACCGCCATTTGAAACCCGTCGCGTCAAGGACATCCTGTACGAGCAGGTAGCCCGGATCGGCAAGGCCACCAGCAGCCCGAAACGGCTGGAGCTGATCGAACTGCTCTGCCAGGGCGAGAAGACGGTCGAGGCGCTGGCGCGCGAGTCGGCCATCAGCATGAAGCTGGCCAGCGCCCACTTGCGGGAACTGCGCGCCGCCCATCTGGTGGAAACCGAGCGCAGCGGCAAGAACATCTACTACCGCATCGCCAACCGGGAAGTCGCCGAATTCTGGGTGGCGATTCGCTCGCTGGCCGAAGATCGGCTGGTTGAATTGAAAATGGCGCTCGCGCGCATCACCCATGCGCCCAAGGAACTGACCCCCAAGGATCGCGATGCCTTGGTCAAGGCCGCGCGCAAGGGCGAGGTGATCGTCCTCGACGTGCGGCCGACCGAGGAATTCGCGGCGGCGCACCTTCCTTACGCGCAGTCGATGCCGATCGACCAGCTGAAGTCGCGGCTGGCGGAGTTGCCGCAAGGCCGAACCATCGTCGCCTATTGCCGCGGCCCGTATTGCCTGATGGCGAAAGACGCCGTCGACCTGCTCAAGCAGCAAGGCCTGGACGCCATTCATCTACCCGAAGGCGTCGCCGAATGGGGACTGACGCCGGTCAGGCCGTCCGCCTGAAGCCGGCGGGCAAAGTCAGCCGTGGCGGCCCGCCGGTGTGCGCATGATCCCTTCCTGGACGGCGCTCGCCACCAGGCAGCCGTCGCGACTGTAGAAGACGCCGCGCGCGATGGCCCGCCCGCCGACGACGCTGGGCGACTCGACCTGGAACAGCAGCCAATCGTCGATGCGGAAATCGCGATGGAACCACATCGCGTGGTCGAGGCTGGCGACCCGCACGTCGCCGCGCAGGTAGCTCAGGGCGTGCGGCAGCGTGGCCGTCCGCAACAGGCCATGGTCCGAGGCGTAGGCCAGCAGCGATTGATGCAGCGGCAACGCGGCGGGCAAAGTCCCCGTCGCGCGCAGCCAGATCGACGACCGCGCCTCGCGCGGCGTCGGCTCGACGAGTTCGTAGGGCACCAGCGGGCGATATTCGATGGCGCCGGCCGTGACCAGTATCTCGCGCATCGGCGCTGGCACCCAATCGATCACCTTGCGCAGCTGCTGCAACTCACTTGGAATGCCCTCCGGCCCCGGCACCGGCGGCATCGGATCGTGGCGGTCGATGCCCTCCGCGCGGGCCTGGAAGGACGCCAGCACCTCGAAGATCGGCTGTTCGTCCTGCATCGCCACCACCCGGCGCGTCGAGAAACTGCCACCATCGCGGACGCGCTCGACCTGGTAATCGATGGGGGCATGGCGGCCCGGCAGCAGAAAGTAGGCATGCAGCGAATGGGCCACCCGCTCGCCCGGGACCGTCAGGCAGGCCGCCATGTGCGCCTGCGCCAGCACCTGGCCGCCGAAGACGGCGGGCGTGCCGATGTTCTCGCTGTGGCCGCGGAACCTGTCCTGGCCCGCCGTTTCCAGTTGCAGGAGCCCGACCAGGCGGGCCAAGGGGGTTTCCGTGTTCGCTTCGCTCATCTTGATGTCATGCCTTCGCGAGGGGGAGCGGCGCGGCGCCGGCCACGGGGTATTGAAATCCGCCGCGCCGCCCCAACTCCCATCATGGTCACGCCGAGACGTTCATCCGCCGCGCCGAAAACGGCATGTTACCGAAACCGACCCCCCCCACATGATCCGCCGCATGACGCCCATCCGACCGCCGGACCCCCTGGACAAGGCGACCGCCGAGCGCATCCTGTCGATCCGGCGCTGGAACGACAAGCTGTTCTCGGTGCGGGTCACGCGCGGCGCTTCCTTTCGCTTCACGCCGGGACAGTGGGTGCGGCTGGGTATCGCCAGCGGCAGCGGCTTGCCCGGCGCGGTGGTCTGGCGTCCCTACTCCATGGCCAGCGCCGTCCACGACGACCATCTCGAGTTCTTCTCCATCCTGGTGCCCGGCGGCGCCTTCAGCACGCGCCTGGCCAAGACGGACATCGGCGACACGCTGTACGTGGAGAAGGAACCCTATGGCTTCCTCACCACGGCGCGCTTCGCCGGCGGCCGCCATCTCTGGCTGCTGGCCAGCGGCACCGGCGTGGCGCCGTTCCTGTCGATTCTGCGCGACCCCGAGACCTGGCGGCGCTACGACGAGCGCGTGCTGGCCTACAGCGTGCGCGCAGCCGGGGATCTCGCCTATCGCGACGAGCTCGCCGCACTCGGCACGGACGAGTTGCTCGGCGCGGGACATCCGCCGCTGCGTTTCGTCGCCGTCGTTACCCGCGAGCCGGCCGCCGGCGCGCTGGCCGCCCGGCTGCCGGAACTGATCGCCAACGGTGAACTGGAGCGGGCCGCCGGCCTGCGGCTCGCGCCGGACGACAGCCGCATCCTGGTCTGCGGCAATCCGGCCATGCTCGATGACGTGCGCGACGCGCTGGTCGCGCGCGGCCTTCGTTACGACCGCAGTGCCAACCCCGGCCAGTTCGCCACCGAGAACTACTGGTAGCCGGCGTGTCGTCATGGCAATCGGCCCGCGCATCGGCGATACTTGGCGACTGCAAGGTTCGCGGCAAGCGTGAAAGGAAAGCAACATGATGAATTTCAATGTCAATGGCAAGGCATACCAGGTCGACGTCGAGCCCGAGATGCCGCTGTTGTGGGTATTGCGCGACCATCTGGGCCTGACCGGCGCCAAGTACGGCTGCGGCATTTCGGCGTGCGGATCGTGCACGGTGCTGGTCGACGGCGCG
>Ga0268298_10004089_pt1 | contig 14430 bp, 13 predicted proteins | sample WWTPWeurt_MetaG_FD_194462 | JGI IMG/M metagenome (GOLD analysis project Ga0268298, IMG submission 194462) | Activated sludge microbial communities from WWTP in Nijmegen, Gelderland, Netherland - WWTP Weurt | ecosystem: Engineered > WWTP > Aerobic digester > Activated sludge | place... | reverse complement strand
GTATTTCATGAAAAGCTGATTATTCTCTCAATATAATCAGCCCCGCCCGGAAACAGATCAAAATTCTTTAAACAATAGGGGAGGGTTTTTGCACAGTCTGACGTTTTGCAGCTTGCCGAAGGTGGCGATTTTCAGCACTCACTTTCATACGAAGCACTAAAGTTCTTATACCCACAAAACTGTCCTACGAAGAACGAAACCGCCACTTTTGGCAAGGTGCTGTTACCAGCATACCCTTCTTTTTCTGTCGTGTTGTGTTGGTGTCTGTCTGCTGTGAACTTTGTTGTCATGGCTTGCGTGTCGGGTGTTTTAATTTTTTTTTTGAGTGTCGGAAAAAATTTTAAAATTCTTTTTTCGGTGGCGAAAAAATACTCTCTTAAAAACTTTGGTTCATGGTCTGGCTTGCAGCGGTTTTTAAGAGTGTATTTTTACTGCGTTGGCATATTGTATTTCTTTTTCAATTCCATTTTCTACAAAGTCCTCAAAGTTTTTGTAAACTACTGTTTCAATATTCGGTCTGCTTAAAAGTTCCTTCAAGTTATCCGCAACTATTTTGTCATTTGGGTCTGCGATAACAACCTTGCGAATTTTATGTGCATGTGTCAAAAGTTGTCTGTTGAAAGCATCTTCATTTCCTTTCCATCCAATTAAGATTAGCGTTTCCACATGAGAGAAATAAAACTGCATGTTGTTAAAGTGTCGCAACGGCATTGTGAATTCGTCTTTGTCCCGATACGGAAGTAGTAAAGCAGGATAGTAATTGTTCAAGTTGTCGTTGCCGATAATTTTCAGTTGCGATTTGTCAATAGTGTGTCTGCCTAAATGATGTTTGCTGAGCGATGCTTCAAGTCCCCATGTTGCCCAGTCAATCATGTTCACAGGGTCGCCAAGCAATTCAAAGTAGAGATTGAAAAAATTCTTGTTGTTGTCAAACAGCCAGTCAGCCGTTTTGCTTCCAAAAATGGAAGGGTCTGGAAATTGCCAACCCCAATTCCATGAGCCGTGCGGTTTGAAAAGACAAAAAGCATTTTCATTTATATTCACATAATCATCAAGCGAGGCAAGCGGTTGATTAAATTGCTCAGAAAGAAATGCGTCAAGAATGGTGTCCTGATTGAATGAAACGAAAGCAAACTTTTTGCACGAATGATTTCCGTAATGATTTTTTACGCTTGCTGCATAAATCTTTTGAAGTTGGTTCGCCAACCTTGCGTAAAGATTTTTTGTGAAATATTCTTCTGTTACTTTTTGCGAAATGTCTCTCAAAAGTTCCTGCAAGTAATACTGTATGTTGATGTGCCGTTTCATTACGGCTAAGTTGTTTTCTTTGGAAATGTTTTTCCATTCCCTTTCAAACATTTCCTCAACATCAGGATTGTTGCCTTGCAGAAAAGTGAGTGATTGTTTTACTCCTTTATATCTGCTATAATAATTTTTGAACCGCTTGTCAAATAAAGAAGGTCCTAAAGGCGGTCTTAAAACATCGCTTTTGAAATCTTCGCAATCGCTACCGTAAACGCAATTAGCCGATGCACCTGCACCAAACACAAACATTACTTTCCTGTCGTAATCTCCATACCATGTGTCGCTTTGCTGATGGTTGCCTTGCGGGTCAAAATTTTCTCCGTTAATTGTTCTCTGAACTGCTTCGTTTGCAACTACCCAACCGTATTCACTAATCTTTTCAATCGTTTTTTCAGAGTGAGGCAACTTTCGGTAGTCTTTAATTTTTGAAAACTGAATAATAATAGTGTAATCCCGCAAGTGCAATTCATTCCATAATGCACCTGCATATACAACACCATACTTGGTATAAACATAAGTCATTCCGTTTCTCACTTTAAGTGGCTTACAAATGTGTGTAACTATTGCGTTTGATTATACATTGCCCAAAATTATCGTGTCAATACTAACCGATGATTACTTGAATTATTATTAGTTTCAATTCGCAGGTTATAAACACCATCAGAATACTTGTCAAGAGCAAGAGTTTCAATGTGTCCAGACGGTGTGTTGCGAATAAAATGATTATAAACTTGTCTGCCGGAAAAGTCATAAATTTCAATTTTTATATTGCTCTCCGTCCCTGTAAATTGAATATTAAGTAATCCACTCGAAGGATTCGGATAAATTGCAAAAAATGAAGCATTGCTATTTTCGTCAATACCTGTTACTGTAACAGAAACGGAACTGGATTGATTGGAACAATTGTTTGAATTTGTAACAATTACATAATAATTGCCGGTCTGCTGTGCTGTATATGTTTGCTGATTAGCACCAGATATTATGTTCCCATTAAAATACCACTGATTGCCAGTAGCTGAACTTGATGTTAATACATTTCCATTTACTGTTATCGTTGGGATAGGTGGATTAGAATTTACAGTTACTGTTTTTGAAGCAGACCATGGGCTAATAAATCCTTGACTGTTTGTAACCCTCACTGAAAAATTACCTGCTGTCGTAACATTAATTGTTTGAGTAGTTGCATTGTTTGACCATTGGTAAGTCGGATATCCACTCGTTGCAGATAATGTTGCAGATTGCCCTTGACAGAATGAAACAGTTCCCACTGGTGAAATTGTCGGTTGTGGTGGTATTTTAGTTAGTAAGTCCTTTAATCCTTCATGTGCGTCAATTTTACCCCAGCCCCAAGTATTACTACCATTTGCAGGAATCGTCCCGGTGTAGCTGTCAGTCCATGCATTATCTTTCAAAAGAGTTTTGGCTTGTGCAGGTGTCAAATTCGGATACGCTTGTAACCACAGAGCTAAAATACCTGTAACCATTGGCGAAGCCATTGAAGTCCCTTGCATTTTTGCAAACCACCAATTATTGGTTCCGTTTGTTACTCCCGAAACAACATCATTGCTGCTACTTGGATAATTGCTGTCAAAACGATTTACAGAGGATACAATAACATCTCCCGGGGCTGTAATATCTGGTTTTGTCCTGCCATCAGCAGTTGGACCTTTACTTGAAAAGTTTGCAATCGCACCATTAGTTGCTCCACTTGATTGGTTACTACCATTATAAGCAGTCCATGAACTTTTTGATGTGTATGCTCCAACAGTAATTATATTATTCCCCGTTCCGCCAATTTCACCAACGGTTGAATTGGTTGAACCATTAACCCAAGGATAACCCTTGCCATAGTTTGTAAATTCTGCATGTCCAGGTGAACTTTGTATATCATCTGCCCACATTTTTGTTTGTGTATTATATGCGATAATTTCAATCATAGCCCACCTGTAACTGTCATCTTGAGCAGTATGGTCAATGCTTACATAAGCTCTTGGCTTATTATTTAAGCCATTTATTTCTGTTGCAATAGTTACAGAACATGCATCTGGCGAAAAAGTATCATCATCATATAATGTATATGAATTAGCAGTATTTGAACTTGCCGATATGTAAGGAGTCCAATCCTCAAAAGAATTTGAATTTGTATTGTATATATTTACAGCAACCCAAAAATTTTGACTTTGAACACCCCAAATATCTATACTGGTTTGCCCATTTGTTCCTTTTGATGAATAAGGAAATTGAACAAAGGAATATAATACTGTGTCGGAAGATGTATAGGATTTACCATAGTATAATGCCTTACTACCTTCATTACCCGCTGCACCAACAAGTATTTTCCCTTGTCCAACTACTCCATCACAATATTGATCTAAAAACGAAGTCCCATCGTGTGGTCCAGTATGTTGCCCTAAACTCATATTAATGACGCAAGGTTTACCAACTGAGTTTGCATAGTTTATAATGTATGTAATTCCATCTGCCACAGAAGTATTATTTGTTGAACCTGTATATGCAACAAGAACAATATCGCTTTCTGGAGCAACTCCTATATAGGTGTTACTTGCACCCCCGCCTGCTCCTGCTGCAATCCCTGCTACATGCGAGCCATGCGAACCATTTGCACTACTTGTTTGAGCATTTAATATTGCTGTTTGTGTTGCTAATTCCCTTCCATAAGAAAATCCGCTTGGTGGCGTTCCTGTTCCATTTTGCTCCCAAACTCTTTTAATCCTATAATTATTAGAACCTGTTCCGTCATAAAAATTCGGATGTGTATAATCAAAACCCCCATCAATAATGCCCACAACAACACCGTTACCTTTATACGATTGTGGTAATTGATTACCTTGATGAACCCAATCAACCCATGTTGCTGCTCGTGCTGCATCCATTAGAGGTTTAGCGGGTTCGCCAATCTGAATATACTTAACCGAACTGCAATTAGAAATTGCAGCGATTTTCTCAATAGGAATTAAACCCGTAATAATTTCTCCCGACTGGCTACCAGATAAAAAACCTAATCCTGAAAGATCCTCTTGATTATAATTGTCTGAAACGACAATAAACGCATTTGCATAAAGCGTGTTGTTTATGTTCTTTAAGCCATATTTTTCAATTAATAAACTGTCCTTATAATTTCTGTTTCCAGAAATATTCTCTTGTGTTTTTAAATCTGTTATTAAAAACGCTGTAAAAGGTGAAATACCTTTTGCCGAAAATTCAAGACTTGATTTTCTCGGTTCACCTTGCTTTTTTGGCAATTGAATTGGAGAAACAAAATTTTGGGCAATAGTTACATTGAATGTTACAATTGCTAAGAGAAATGTTAAGTATTTTTTCATTGTGATAATTTTTAACTGGTTATTATTATTTTGATTGAGCCTTAGTTGAGATTTCAAAATATTCAATTCCTTTATCAGAAAGGAAATCGGGTAAAACATAAAGTGGAACATTTACAGTTACTATTTGCCCAGACGATTGACCGAATGTAACTCCTGATTTTTCTAAATTTGATTTATCAAAATGTTCATTAGTTTTTATAAAGCCGCTTATCAAAAAAGATGTTTCATTGGCTTGTTTAATATTGTATTCGTCAATAAGTTTTTTTGAAGGGGAAAATGTTTTCAGATTTATATTACTTTCTGAAAGTTCCTTTTCAAATTCATTTAGAAATTGTCTGGTTTTTGCAGATATGTTGTATGTGGTTTGCAATGATTCTGTCTGCATGGTTTTTTCATTTTTCTGGGTTGCGGCTTGCTTTGTTCCGTTACAGGAAAAGGTCACGGAAGTAAGAAATAAGAAGCAAATAAAAATTGTCGGAATAGATTTTATTTCCATGTTAGTTAGTATATTTTATGCGTTGATATAATTTGGCTCTTTGACTTTTGTGAAGCATTGGTTTTGTGTGTCGGACAAAAGGCAATGTGCCAAATGTGCGGCTGCGAATTTAAAATTTTTCGTGCGGTGGAAAAAAAATTAAAACACGAAGAGGTCGGCTTGCTGTGTCGTAAAGTTGTCCAAACTACACGGTCAAAGAAATTGTCTGCTTGTATATGTTTCGTCATTGTCATAGTTGCACTGTCGTTGTTTAGGGTTGCTGGTAACGGTTTTGGGCTTGGCGTTCGTGCGGGATTACAGGGCACAAAACTGTCAACCCAGCACTAAAGTTGATTTGAAAAACTGAACTTGAATTTAAGCACTTCACCCCGCATGACGCCAAACCCATGTTACCGGTTCGTGCTTCTTTTCTGTCATGTTGTTGTCTGTCCATGTTGCAGTGTCTGTGTGCGTTGGCTTGGTGGCTCTTTTGCAAAAATTGGCTTTAGCGTTGGGCTTGTGCGGTTTTGCAAATGTGCCACCAAATGCGTAGGCTATTAGTCAAATTTTATTTCTATTAAGTTTTGATGTGAGTTAAGCGTAATTCGTTTTGTCTCCTTGCCGTTTGAAACTAAAATCAGTTTTCCCTCATAAGTTTGTTTGTCAAGTTCTAAAGGTGTCGAACCAAGTCTTTGAAATGTAGATGTCAAAACCGAGGCAGTTCCATTGTTTGTAATAATCTTATACTTGTTGGCAGATACAGTCCTATCAATATTTTGGCTATTAGGAACGTATTTCTGATGTTCCGAGGGAATTGATTTTGAAGATTTAGACGAATTTTCATACAACGCTGGCGGAGGAATAACCGAATATTCACTGTTGCATAACCATTTAAGAGTTTCCAAATAAAAATTAAGAGATGATGAGTTTAGTTTGTAAAGTCTATTGAATAATGCTGATTGATTAGGATTTAGAAAGTCCTGAATTGTAAAAAGGAAATTGTCAAGCGTATTGAAACCTCCTTGCATTACTTCACGCCAAAGAGTTTTGTCAAGTTTGAGTGCTTCTAAAGCTGTTATCATTATCCAAAATGAAAATCTGTCCATTTCGGGGCTAAGATTATTTAGTGACCTTTTAGGATGCTGAAATTCACTTCTTCCTTTCTCTATAGATATTTTATAGGCTAAATCTGGAACATACATTCCATCATAGTCAATAAGTTTAATCTGAAAATTATTCGATGTTCCTGCAATAATGATATTACCACATTGAATATCTCCGTGTCCTATTTTGTTTCTTTCTAAATCTTTAGATACTGAAACTAATTGTGATTGTAGTTCTGTCAAAACATTGTTTTCACTTAGATGATTTGAAACAAACTGATTGATTAGTAAACCATTCAACCATTCCATTTTCAATATAGGATATGAACTCCCGCTAATAGATATTTCATTTTCTATAAATTCACATTCAGTTTTCCAAGATGAATTGATGTTTTTTAGATAGTTACATATTGACTTGTAGCGATTGATTGTTTCGTCTTCGGCTGACAAAAAACATCTAATAGCATATGTTCTACCATTTAGCGAACCTTTAAAGACTGCCGCAAATGCACCTGAACCAAATAAGTAAACTTTAATTGGTGATGTTCTTGATGGAATTAGATTTATTCCATTCAAAGACCTAAAAGCACTACCACCTTTTTTTTGTATTAGTTGGTTGTATTCACCGATTGTTGGATAATTCTTAGCCATTACTACTTCTGAACTTTTTTCTTTTGTTGATATTCATTCCAAGTTTTTTCCGATTGTGCTCCCCAAATGCCATCTGCGGAAACTTTGTAACCTGCTTTAATTAACTCTTCTTGTCTCTTCTTCGCCTCTTCCTTAGATATGGTTGGAGTTGGCTTATTCTGCTCAACCTTTTCTTCTTTTTGTTCTTCCTTTGGTTGAGTTAAATCGGTGATTTTACTTTTAAGACTTTGAATTTCTGACTTTAAGTCATCAATCTTATTCTCATATTTTTGAATTACCACATTTTCAGTTTTGTTTTTGCTCTTGACATCATCACCTTTAGCATTAGAAGGTCTAAGTAAATACATTAAAAAAATATTGACCATTAAAAGGCTAATCGCTACCATCAAAAGCATTTCATGCAGTTTTAGTTTTTTTTTGACCTGATGAAAGTCTTGTGCTACTCCATTAAATTGGTTTCGGATTTCGTTCATTTCCATATCTGTATAATTTCTTTGATTTTTTTGTAGTAAGGATGTGGGGATAAATTCTTCTTCTTTTTCTTTTGGAAAAGAAAAGTCTTTTGGCGGATGAATTATTTTTAAATCTGCCAAATTGTTAAGCGGAATAATGATAGCTGAAATATCGTCTTCCTGGAGTTCTTTATTTTCCCAATATTTCAAGCAGAATTGATGTATTTGCTCAAAAGTATTAATTCTTAATAGTTCTGTTATTGTAGATGGATTTTTCAAAATAAGCCTACTAAGAGCATCAGTAGCTAAAATCACAATATCCGTAGGCGAACATTCAAGGGTTCTTTGCTTAAAAAATGTTTCATCAATTTTATTTTGTAAAAGTTGTTCGGTATTGATGAAAAAATTGTTTGCGTCTAGGCTATCTACATCCCCAAATGGAAATGGAATGATTTTATTATCCGAATTCAGTAAAAATAAATTCGTATCACCACAAGATATTATGTCAAGTTTGTTTTGCTCAGTGAATTGCAAACCGATAAAGGTGGCTGTGCCACCTTTATTTTGTTTGGCTTTTTCCAATGATGCTTTAGCTGGATTAGTGCTAAATTCAAATTTTGCACTTTTATATTCTTCTACTTGCTTTTTAAACGAATTTATTAGCTCATTTGAATTGAATATTGGATTTGCTACAAATCCTTTTGTAATTATCTCTGCCCAAATTTCTGAATTGAAACTCTGTGTAGTTCCATCTGCTAATGCAAAAGTTCTTTTATCTGAATTTATGGCATACTTATCCTGTATGTGTTTAAACTCATAGGATGCTCTTTTATGAAGTTGTAAAACTGTTATGCCCATTACTGTGGAGTTCCGATGTTTAAGAAGTTAATTAAGTCTGTGGCATTACCATTGAAAACATAACCTTTTGCATTATGTCGAATGTCATACCCTTTTTGCTGGGCAATTCTTATCATGTTTTCATCTAGGGGCGTGGACATTTCAAATAGAAGCCTTTCAAATTTGTCGCCATTGTTTACCTCACTTGGAAATAATAATTTATCGCCTGCTCTTGTAGAAATGTGAATATTTAAAATGCTAACTGAACCATAGTTTGTTCTCAAGCTTTTTATTTGCTCTACTTGACTTTTTAAAGCATTAAAATTGCTTCCTGCATCTGTGGCTTCACCGTCAGTTATGTTAATAATGATGGGTGGATGGCAGTCTCTATGATTTCCCCAGTTTATCCAGTCATTACATAAGCGTTTAGCATTTTCAAAAGCCTTTGTCATTGGGGTATTACTGACCGAATAAGGTTTAATCCAAATAGGTTTATCGTTTTCTTGTCCAAGAGGGAACTCAAAAATATTTTTAATGGAGACTACCCATTTCCCTGATAGTTGTCCTTCCCAACCGGATTGAACAACATTTTCCTGTTTGCCATATCCTATAATCGCAATTTCAAATCGGTTTTTGAGTTCGCCACCGCTTCCAATGCAACGTAAACCAACTTCATACAAAATGTCGTTTATTGCGTTGGTTACTTCCACTGCTTTTGTATGTGAAGCATTTCCGAATTTTTCATTCATTGAACCGCTTTGGTCAATTAAGTAAACAAGTAAGCAGGGGTTAGTGCTGCTGATTGTAAGATTTCTAATATCGTGCATTTTGATTGATTTTATTTGTATAAATCACCGTCCTTGTAACCGCCAGAGTTAGATGGGTTTTCAGTTGATGAATAATTTGTTGTTGGGTTATTGTGTCCACCGCTGTATCCTCCTTGATAACCTCCCGTTGTTCCTGTGTTTTGACCACCTTGGAAAGTTTGCCCACCAATTACTTGAATACCTTTTGGGTTCTCACCGTATTGGTTTGGTCCAGGTTGCCCGTCTTGGAATAGCAGCCAAAAAACATAAAATGGAATTAGCTGCCACCAACCGCTGTTTCCAACATCATGGCATCTCTTAGCCCCTTGTGCCCAAAGAAACCATAGCATTGGAATGTATGCAAGTCCAAGAATTGCCGCATCTCCTCGGCTACTTTCAATTATTGCATTTACTATTACAGCCACTACCACATAAATGATAAAGCTTACACCGTATTCAGTTCTTCTGATACGACCGTCAAATGAAAATGGATTTTGAAACATGTTGTTTGAATTTAATTGTTAGTAATTATTGATTTTGATTTATTTACAAAGTTCGTTGTAGGCTTGTATTACATTCTTATTTCCTAACTCGATAGCCTTTTTCAAGTCAGGACATCCATCTTGACCAAGTGACAATTTTGCAATGCCTCTGTTACCAAGTGCCATACTGGTAAATTCAGTATTGTAGTTGTCATATTTGATTGTTTGTGTAAAATCTATGATTGCCCCTGCGTAGTCTTCTATTTGAAGTTTGGCAAATCCTCTATTATTGTATGCCTTGTAATAATCTGGGCGGAGTTTAATCGCTTCGGTATAGTCAGCAATTGCTCCTTTATAATTATTCAAATATCGTTTGTTCAAACCTCTATTGTAATATGCTTCCGACTTCATGTAACTATCTTCTACAGGGTAGTTATCAATGGCTTTTGTATAAAGACTTATAGCTGCTTCACGGTTTCCTGCTTCTGATTGCATTTTTCCATCATTGTAATATTTTACAGCGAGGTCATGTTTTGAAACATAATTCCCCATTGTGTTTACCATTCCTTTATCTTTTATGGAATAGATGATGTCTAGAAATTCTTTTTGGTCATACTTGAATTCGTCTTTATAAGAGTAACAATAGGTTATTAAACTTGCATTTTTGCCAAAGTAGAAAGCAAACATCCCGACTAAATTCCCCTTGATGCTTATTCCCATGTCATAGGTGAATATTAATATTTTATTCTTCGCATCATAATAGTTCTTTCCAACTTTCAGCTCTACTCCAAATTTTCCATTAACAAGGTTTTCAATAACTTTTTCAAATTGTGGTTTGTTAGTGAAGTATTCTTGAACCTTTTTTATTTCTTCTTCATTTGATGTGGTCGCATAAACATTTTTAAAAAGGATGTAAGGGTAATCCATATCTGCATTTCCAATTTTCTGATAACAAGCATCAAATTGAATATCCTTTCTATATTCTAAAAAGTCTTTTACATCCTTCATTCGTTGTTGCAATACCTCTTTAGGTAATCGTTTCCAAGTTTTGTCAAAACTCAGTGTAAAGCCCAAGGGGCTTTCATAAGATGTTTGGGCAAGCGTTAGCTTGCTCAAACAAAAAGTCAATATGATAATTAAACCTATTCTCATTTTTCTGTTTCTACAAATATGGTTTTAATGTAAATCCAATTGCTATCAAAAATTCGCCAGTCACCACGATGATTGATTACAAGATATAAAATGAGTTCGTCTTTCATGTCGTAAATATTAAATGTCCGTTCATCATTTACAGTCAAATAGCATGAATAACCTCCATGTTCATCCTCAATGTATGTCCTGTTCTTGTATTGTATTGGTAGATTGGTTTTTGCTGTGGTTGTTGTCGTATAGCCGCTTTGGGATTTTTTGGTAGGGTAGGTATAGGTGCTGTAATAAAATGTGTTGTATTTACTGTCAGGTTCTATCCATCCAGGTTTACCTGTGTAAGGGTTTGTATTTCCTTTCGTTGAAAAGTTGTCTCGGTTTGTTGAGTTCGGGGCTGTCCTGAAATACGGTTGAACATAAGTGCCGTCTTTACGATAATAACCGCTCACCTTAATGTGTCGAGGATTTGTCTGGGCAAAAGTTAAAAAAGTCGTGGAAAGAAATAGAAGAACAAATAGGATTGATTTTGTGAAAGTCGCTGTCCGCTGCTGCCAAGTGCGTTGGGGCAAAAGCAAATGTGCTGCAACTGTGTCGGCTTGTGCGATGGGTTGCAGCTCTTTTGATTTTGCTGAAGCGTTGGCTTGTCTGTTCATTTACTCTGTCGTTTTATTGTTGCACTGTCGTCTTTTAGCATGACCGGTAACGGTTTGCAGCTACACGCAGGCAGGGATTTTTAGCACTGAACTTCCTACGAAGAAATGAACTTCAAATTTAGCACTTTCCTGTCCTACGAAGCACAAAACCCCTGCTTGCGTGTAGGTGCGGTTATGGGCTGGTTTTCTTTGTCAGCAAGGTTTCTGTTCACCGTGTTCTATGATTTCCATATATGTCCCACGAAATATTTCCGTTGTTTCTTGTCCGTCACATAAACGACATCTTATTCTACCGTCTGCGGTCGTATCAAGAAACTGAAAAATCAATCGTTCACCGTTTGAGTAAACAATTTCATACCAGAATGTTGATGTTATTGTCATAGTCTTTGGTTTAATAATTCTTTTGCTTTTTCAATGGCTTCATCTATGGACCTAAATAATATTGGCTTGCCATCCTTGTCACGAAGGAGTTCTCCAAAAATTATTTGATTTGGCTCTGTCAAATTGAAGTAGCATAAAAATTCAGACTTCTCTTCAATAAATTTAAAGTCTGCCGAGTAAATTCTAAGTTGGTCTATTGCAAGCCAAACTGTTCTGTTCTTAAGCTGTATTTCTTTTACTTTCATGTTTTATAACTTGTTTATTTGACGTTTGAATTTAAAAATCGTGGTGTTAAAGATTTAATGGTTTATCATTAACCTACTTTTTTAGGCCCTTTCATTTGGCCAAATGCACACTGACTGCATTTAAATCCACCACTGCTATATTTTCCCTTATGCTTTGACAGGCAAAAAGTACAGACTCTGTACCCACATTTCTCACATACAAACCAGCTCCACGAAGGAAGATATTCTTTTCCGCAACATTGACAAGGTATTAATGACATAAAGCTTTGTTTTTTAGTCCTACTCTTTTGGCTTTTCGGTTTCGCCCCGTTTAATATGGTTTCTGGACTCCATTTTAAATTTTATGAAATAATATTTTCTCTGACCAACCCGAAAATCCAGTTAGCAAATGAAACTCTGCTTAAAATTAATTTATCTTTATTTTCATCAACTATATGGGCATTAGCATATAATGCTTTTAATTCACTTTTTTCAAATTCCTTAAACTTTGTTATTTCGTATGCTACATTATATATTTCTGAAATTTCATTTCTTGAATTTAAAAAACCATCTAAAAAACCGCCACTATTATCAGCTTTATAAGAATAGTTAACTAATTCGGTTGGCAAATATTCTTTAAAAGCGTTTCTTGCCCACCATTTTTTCAGGTCTTCATTTTGCGTTTTACGCAATGCCCAAATTGATTTAATAATTAGTTGAGATGCTGCACCGGAAGTGTAATTCATATTATACTTACTGTATATGTTTTCTCTAAACCAATTATCATCCAACATCCAGGTATACCAATTGTTAGGCATTGCATTGGTTTCCGTTTTGTTTACACTTTCACATAGCAAGGCGTCAAACCCCATACCGCTTAGAATAGTATTTACATTTTCCCTTTCACATTCTTCTGCAATCCGTAAAGCATGCATATAATAAAGTGAAGAAGAAGAAGGGTGTTGGTGTAGAGGTGAAGATTTCAAATTGCTGAATGGTAAAGAATCATCTGCATTTAATAAACATACATTTTTAAATGATTCTGCATATTTTGCTTGAATAAAAGATTCAGTTCTAAGTTCATACCTTGAACTTCTCATTCCCACTAAAAATGGGTCAAAACCTAAATGTTTTACAATGCCAATTACAATGGCAGTATCCAATCCACCACTTAATTCAATGGCAATTTTTTTATTGTCAATTACTGATGATAATCTTTCAGAAATATTTAGAAGTTCTGATATTTGACTTTTATAATTTGATGACACAATGTTTACATTTAAACATCGAAAATTATTTCCATCATAATTCCATCTTGACCTTGGTGGTATTAAACTTATTCCAGAAAATACTTCTTGATATTGGTCTGGTCTTGAAAAAAAATGCGAAATATTTTTTTCATGTGCTTTTAAACTTGCTGTTCTAATTAAATCGATATTAATTAAATCATATAAGTTATAAAGAATTTGGTTGTTCTTTCTGTTGAAATACAAATAGTTTCTTGTAGGATTACTGATTATCATACGGTTTAAATTAATGGTAGAATGCTAATAAAGGGCGATAATTGACCCAACCACGGTCATCAAAGTCTGGTTGTGCACCGTTTTCAATAATCCATGCATGCATATCCCCAGTCGGCAAAAATGCACCAATAAAAATAACCCCTTCTTTGGTGAAGCTTTTTGAAATTTTCGCAGCTAAAAATGCTCGTTGAAGACATAATTGATGTTTAAGCTCAACTTGGGGAGGTAGGCTGTTAATGCAAATAATGGCTTCACTTGTATTTTCAAACAAAAGATTTTTCATTGATGAATACAAGCGTGTTGTGTAAAACCTGCTATTACTGATTTTCAATAGCCTATTATGCATCCTATTTATTTTTGCAAATATCTTAAAACTACCTTGGCTTATTTTAATTTCGTTATTGACCTTGCATAAATAAGGCTGATTACAATATTCAATTGCCATTGAAACTTTTCTTGGGATTTTAATATGATTGGCGTTTTTTTCAGAGTTACCTTTTAACAAGGAACCTGTGTATGGACAAATCGACCAATGATTGTTTCCATCGAAATATGGTAATTCTACATGTCTTAAATATTCAAATTTCATAATGTCCTTTTCTTAGTTTAAAAAACAAATAGGGTGGCAGCTTGCTGCCACCCCATAAACCTTTGGAACAATTTTTATGCTTTGTACCAAACGCCAGGAGTGTCTTTACGTCCTTGGCTTAAGTTTCCACGGATAGCATCTGAAGTAGAATATACTTCAGATTTACCGCTTAGTCGCTTCAAAATGAATTTCAACATTTTTATTCGATTTTTGTGTTATTCCAACTGTTTAACATAGGGAAGTTGGATTACCCTTCCGAGCAAAATAGCATGGAATATCTTTATTTTCAATTTATGTAATTTTTTCATGCTTGTCGTTTCTTAAACTTGCCCATAACGCTCAAATAGGCGAAACTCTCCTTCGCTTTATTTCCACAAATTCCTCGATTTCACCCGAAAATACAAACAATCAGTCAAATTGGCGAAATGCGTTTATCGTGACGGGTCAGTTTCGTTTATT
>Ga0268298_10004088_pt1 | contig 14431 bp, 11 predicted proteins | sample WWTPWeurt_MetaG_FD_194462 | JGI IMG/M metagenome (GOLD analysis project Ga0268298, IMG submission 194462) | Activated sludge microbial communities from WWTP in Nijmegen, Gelderland, Netherland - WWTP Weurt | ecosystem: Engineered > WWTP > Aerobic digester > Activated sludge | place... | reverse complement strand
GCGGAGACATTGCCGCCATGCCGGGCCAGCGTCTCCTGGACCAGTCGTGCCTGAACCGCCCGCAGGTCCGCGCCAGATGAGCCTTTACTGACTTGAGACTCAAGAATTTCTTGCGGTAGATGCTCCACGTCGACCACCGCTTCCCCGTCGAGCAGAGCGATGGACAAACGCAGCACGTAGCGCAGTTGCCGAAGATTCCCGGGCCAGGAATAACGGCGCAGGAGCCGCAGCGCTTCCGGAGAGACCCGGATCGCCCGACTGGTGGATTCCTCAAGCAAAATTGCGTTCACCACGCGCACAAAATCGCTCCGCTCCCGGAGCGCAGGCAAAGAAACCGTCATTCCCGATAAGCGAAAGAACAGGTCAGCGCGAAAGACTCCTTGTGCCACCATGCTCTGCAAGGGCTGGTGGCTGGCGCAGACCAGGGCAATGTCCACGGGTTGTTCTACCGCCCCCCCCAGGGGAACCACTGCACGCGTTTCAAGTACCCGTAGCAGTACCGCCTGAAGTCCAAGGGGCATGTCGCCGATTTCGTCGAGAAACAGCGTTCCGCCATCGGCCTCGCGGATCTTGCCGGGAGCTCCGGAACGCCTTGCGCCGGTATAGGCGCCGTCGACGTAGCCAAACAACTCCGCTTCGATGAGCCCCGACGGAATGGCTGCACAGTTCACAGCGACAAAGGGTCCGTGCCGACGGCTCCCGCTGGCATGAAAAGCCCGCGCAAACCATTCCTTTCCACTGCCGGTCTCCCCCTGAATCAACAGGGGAATGTCCCTTTCCACGATGCGACGGGCACGCTCCACCGCCTCCGCCATACGGGAATCCTCGGATGGCAGGTCCTCCAGAGTACGCCAATCGCTGGCGCCAGCTCCCCCGGATGGCCTTGTCCAACGAGAGTTGCAACGGTGCTCGACGCGGACGAAACAGGGACGGCGCGCGAAAAGCGAAAGATCGATCGGTTGCCCGCTCCCGTCGCGACATCTACGAAGCACCTGCGACCACGGCATCCCCTGGGAGGATGCCAGATTCCTTCCGGGAACCCAATCCTGCGGCAACATCGACTCCGCTGCCCTGTTCCGGGCGAGCAATCTGCCGTCCGAATCGAAAACTGCAAGCCCATCGAGAGGCGAACCAAGCAGCGCACTCTCCGACTGAACGCGCATGACGACTCCCACATCCGGCATGCCTTCAAGCAATCGATCCTCCACCACGCACCGGTGGAGATCAAGCAGGGCGCGACCGCAGACAGGCTCGACGGGCTTCAGGGCCACAACCGCAAGCCAGGCAGCCGGTCTGCCTTCCGGACCGAAGACGGGAGCTGCCAAACCAAACAGGTCTCCACCCGTGCATCCCGATAAGCGTACGAGTCCGGATTCAAGGGAATCCCGGACAACGAAGGCATCGCCAAATAGCGCTGCGGCATCTGCCCCCAGCGCCAAGCCCAGGGCTGCCACCGCCTCTTGGGCCAAAGCATCTCCCAGAAGGGCGATGACGATCTGGGCTGCATCGGTCAACAGCACCAAAGTCGAGGAGCCAATCAGCAACCGGCGAAACGCCTCTAGGACCGGCCTCGCGACGACCACGAGCGGATTCGCATTGTGATCCGCGAAAGCGCAGCCTGCCGTGCTCAAAGCTCCATCGCGCGAAATTTTCGATCCTGTCGGCTGCAATCCGCGGACTGCCAGGTTTGATCGTAGCGAGGTCAATTTGCTTGCCATGGCGCCAACATGCACGTTTCGTGCCGTAACCGAAATGGGCTCCAGCTCCCCCCAGGGCAATATTCCTTTGCTCCAGAGCTGAACAATTGCTACGCATCTGACCAGCACGTCTTACTGCCAGAGCCCTCCCGGGGATCGCCAAAAAACCTGGACATGGCTCTGTTTTTTATAGAGTTTTTGTAAAGGATATGATTTTTTTTCGGTTGGCACGCCCCGTGCTGGGGCAAGCTGTTGGTCGCTTGCCGCAAAGTCTCCCCGCGGGCGCCGCAGCAGTATTTGTTGCCCCATCTCGACTTTTCAGCGGACGGGACCAACGGAGAAAGTTAGTAAGGAGATGTCACAGAATCTTTCTGCGGCACCGGCTCGGTCAACCAATCTTCGTATCAGACGCTAATTTCTCACCGCCTTCGGAGAAATCTCGATGTCGTTTCGCCCGATTTGCCACAACCTGTCGGAACTTAGCCCTTCAGCGCGTACTCCTCGGGGCCTTACCGTTGGCGTCGCTGCTGAATCCCTTCAAACCTTCTGATGCTGGCGGGTCCCCCATGGGACCGGTCGCATTGTCTGACCCACCCAAGAAAGGAAAATAACCATGCTGCAGAAAACTCTCGTTCCCCTGGTTCTCGCCGCCGCCTGCGTTGCCCTTCCGGCCCAGGCCTCCGAAGCCATCGTCAAGAAAGCCCGCTGCGTCTCCTGCCACGCTGTCGACAAGAAGATGGTTGGTCCCGCCTACAAGGACGTCGCCGCCAAGTACAAGGGCGACGCCAGCGCCCCCGCGAAGCTTGCGGAAAAAATTCGTGCCGGCGGCAGCGGCAACTGGGGACAGGTCCCCATGATGCCCCACGACAAGGAAAAGATCAGCGACGCCGATCTGGCCGAAGCCATCAAGTGGATTCTTTCGCTCCAGTAAGCGATCGAGGGGGGGCGCAATGCCCCCCTCTTTTCCCTGTCTTTCCGTAGGTTCTCGGCCTAGGTTCTGCTACGCCCCGGGAGCATGCGGCTGAAAGTGCCATCCCGTCGGAACGCATGCAGGAGGGCAGCTCCCACGTGGACTCCGACTAGGCCCATCCCTCCCCACACAAGAATCTCATGGGCAAGTTTGAATGCTTCATTCAAATTCTTGTCCGGCCACCCTGCCTTGGGAAGCGGCACACCAAAGAACTTCATCGGGTATTCGGTAAAGGACGACGAGAGATAGCCTGCCAGAGGGGCCAGAACCAGAAAGACATAGAGCCCGTGGTGGACCGCCTTGGCGGCAAGAATTTCGATGCGGCGACCCGACAAGGCCGGCGGAGCACTATACCGGCGCCACATCAGCCGCATCAAGACCAGCAGGAAAGCAAGCAGGCCGAGCGATTTGTGCAGGCTGAATGCAGCGCTACGCTCGGGGCCTTTAGGAATATCGAGCATGGTCCAGCCGAGCCAGAACAGCCAGAGCACCAGGGCAGCCTGGAGCCAATGCACCGCCACTGCGGGCAAACTATAACGCTGTATCGCCAATCGCTTTTCCTTCCGGAACCACGCCCGCGCGTCCTGCGCGGCAGTTGGCGCCGATCCGGCGCAGCCGGATCGGACCGGATGTCACGAGTTCAGCCAGGCTGATGAGTGATCCCGTGGCGCTTGAAGATCCCGGCAATCGTGCCGTCGTTCTTCAATTCGACCACTGCCTTCGACAAGGCACTCGCCAGGTCCATTTCCTCAGCCTTGACGGCCATGCCTATGGGCCAATTTCCAACCCGCAGTTCGGGCATCTCGACCGTATCGATGGAGAAACCCGACTGACCCTGCAGCGCCGCTTCGAGTTCTGCGCGCGGACCCATGATCGCAGCGATACCGCCACTGACAAGGCTCTTGGCCGCTTCGCCATTGGATTTGAAGTGCACCACGTTTTCGCGCAGTCGCCCGTTCAAAGCGGAGAGCAAGAAGTGATCCGACAGCGTCGCCAACTCAACGCCGATTTTTTCGCGGGTAAAGACCTCGAGCGCCACCGCCGCCGACCCGACCACCCTCTGGACCTTGGCAGGATTGCGGGCAATGGCGATGGATTCGCGATGATAGGGTCCGAAAATTCTGACCTTATCGTTTTGCTTGGCAAGATGCTCGTCCACCGGCACGTGCATCATGACGTCGGCTGGCTGGGTTCCGAGGTAGTGCCCCTTCCAGACCATATTGCGCAGATCGTCGCTCATGTCCTCATCGGCATTGAATCCGACGACCTCGGCAGTCAATCCCAATTTCTCAGCGAGCGCCCGACCCACTTCAGCATCGATGCCCTTGGCATTGGCCGAATAGGGTGGAAAATCGTTGTAGACGGCGATCCGCAAGCGGCCCCGCTTGCGGATCGCGTCAAGTTCATCTGCCGCTACGGGAAGTACCCCGGCCAAGGGCAAGGCGGCCAAACCCTTCAGCCAGAGACGGCGATCATTCGACATGCACGGCTTCCAGGTAAGCACGGATCGCCCACATCGCTTCCTGCTTGAAGGTCCCTTCAAACGGAGGCATATAGACGCGACCGTCGCGAACCGAACCCTTACGAACGCGCTGCATGAAAATCTCGTCCCCCTCGTCGCCGAGCGGAAGATAACGCAGATCCGGGGCAATGCCGCCGGAGATGGCTTCCAGGCCATGGCAACGGGCGCAGTTCTGGTTGTAGGCGGAAGTACCGATCTTGATTGCGGTTTCGTTCTTACGGTAGGGGTTGCTCTTCAACCACTCGTCCCCGACGGGCTTCAGTCCGGTGGTGTCGACGGCTTGCGGCACAACGTCGCCGTGGGAGAACACGGGGGTGGAAGCAGCGGAAATCAGGCAGGCTACCGCAAGCGACGACAAAAAGCGGAAGGAAATGTTCACATTGGCTCCTTATAAGTTTGCGGACAACGGCGATAAACCCTGGATTTGAGCAAGTCCCATACCACGCTCTGCGCCAGGTGAGGGGAATCGCAGTTTACACGTTAACGCGCGAAAAGTTACGTTGGCGTACGCCTCGGGGAGAAAATCCTCCGCTGCCCTGCTCCGCCTATTGCTAATAAAATGTGCAGGTGTTACGTTATTAAACACAAAAATATAGAAAAGATAACAAAAGAGGAGTGGAGCAGCAGATGGGACAATTACAGCAGTCTGCCGAAGGCCATGGGGCTCGGCTGAAGCTTGCGCGAGAAATTTTCTTCAATCAGGGTGACCTGCCCGAAGGTTTGGTGGATCCTCTGGTTTTGCGTTCCTGGGAACGCTGTAGGCGCTTCGGCTTGGCCGAATCCGGTTTCATCCCGGCTTCGGATTCCCTTGATCGCGTCGCTCTGAAGACCGAACTTGATCGTCAACGTAACTTGATCGCGGTAAGCCGCCCGATCATGGAACACGTCTTTGAGCAAATCCGGGAATCCAGCAGCATGGTCATTTTGGCCGACGCAAACGGATTGCTGCTTCACACCCTCGGCGATCCGGATTTCGTCAGCCGTGCCGACCGGGTCACCCTTTCTCCGGGTGCCTCCTGGGATGAAAACCGCCGCGGCACCAATGCCATCGGCACCGCTCTGGCGGAAGAGGGCTACGCGGCGATTCTGGGCGCCGAGCATTTTCTGGAGCACAACAGTTTCCTGACCTGTTGTGCGAGTCCCATTTTCGGCCCGGACGGGAGGCTCCTGGGGGTCATCGACATCTCGGGAGACTACCGGAATCAGCAGCGTCATACCCTCGGGCTTGTACGCTTGTCTTCTCAGATCGTCGAACGCCGCCTCTTCGAGCACACCCACAGCCGCGACATTCTCGTGTGCTTCCACCCCAATGGGGAATACCTGGGCAGTCCCAAGGAAGGGATGGCTGCAGTTTCCCCGGACGGGCAGATCCTGGCGATCAATCGCGCCGGATTGGATCTCTTGGGAATTCGCAGAGTCGAAGCGGTTCGGCGCGATTTCTCCATGGTCTTCGAAACCAATCTCTCAGGCTTGATCGATCGCTTGCGGCCCGATTCCCAGGCTCTGAGCGAAATCTCGGTGAACGGCGGACGCTTCCAGGTCCAGTTGCGCGGGCAGATTCCTGCTTCGACCTTCTCGGGAAGGATTTTCGACGACACGTCGATCGCTGCCAGGCCGCCAAGACGCCAGGAAGGCGCTCCAAATTCGCTGCTCACCCTCGACACCCTGAACGCCGGCGACCCCCAATTTCAGTCTGCCATCGCACGGGCAAGGCGCATTCTCGGGAAGGACATTCCCATCCTCATCCAGGGCGAGTCCGGCGCCGGCAAGGAAATGTTCGCCAAAGCGTTCCACAACTCAGGGACTCGTCGCAGCGGCCCGTTCATCGCCCTGAATTGCGCGGCGATCCCCGAGACCCTCATCGAATCGGAACTCTTCGGATACCAGGGTGGGGCATTTACAGGTGCCCGCAAGGAAGGTGCTCCAGGAAAGATTCAGCAGGCCCATGGCGGAACCTTGTTCCTCGACGAGATCGGGGACATGCCCCTCAATCTCCAGGCCCGCCTGTTACGGGTCTTGCAGGAACGCAGCATCACTCCGCTCGGGAGTTGCCGTGCCGTCCAGGTGGACATATCCCTGGTCTGCGCAACCCATCGTCGCTTGCGCGAGGAAGTTGCGCGGGGCAGTTTCCGCGAAGATCTTTATTATCGCCTCAACGGACTCTGCGTCACGCTTCCGGCGCTGCGGGAACGGAACGACTTGCGCATTTTGGCGGAAGCGCTCGTGCGAGGCGAAGTGGGCGCGAATAGCGCGGTTCGCTTTTCGGAAGCAGCCATGCGGGCAATGGAACGCTATCCCTGGCCCGGCAATATTCGCCAACTGAGCAATGTCATCCGTGTCGCCCTTGCGCTCCTCGACGAACACGAAACGGTGATTACCGAAAACCACTTGCCCGAAGAGCTCTTTGAACTGAAGAGCGACTCACCGGGATCTGCGGCCAGCGGCTCCGAAGCGCAAGCCGGAACAAGTTTCGGCCCGACTGGCGAAGGAAGTCGCAGTCTTGAGGAAATTGGCAGACAAGCCGCCCTGCGCGCCCTCGATACGGTCGGCGGAAATATCTCCGCCGCCGCCCGTCAACTCGGCATCAGCCGCAATACGCTCTATCGCAAGTTGGGGCGCCTGTAGCCCGCCGCGCTCGCGGCGGATTGAATCCTGCCTGCAGCTTCCGCAACTAGGGCTTTGCCGATTGCACGATGGAGAGCATCCGGGTCTACCGGTTTGCTGACGAAATCGTTCATGCCGGCAATGAAACGGGCTCCCGGTCTCCTGCAAGAGCATAGGCGGTCAAGGCATTTCTCGGGACCGGCGCGCCCACCGGTTTAGGCATCACGGTGCGCATGGCGGCGGAGAAAAAAGAGGAGTATCGTCGCTGCCGCCCAGAGAATTCCAAGGGACGCCAGCGTCGTCTTGAGTGCGCGGCGCCGAAGATCGCCCAGCACTTCCTCCTGATCCACTCTTGGCAAGAGGACCCAGGTCCTACCTTTGATGGGCTCGGCTGCTGCGCCCACCGGAACGCCGCGACAGTCTACGCCATCGATCTCCAGTGTGCCTTGAACGAGAGCCTGGTAGGCAGGCAGTGAGCTTTGGCCGGTGGGGGGCCGCGCCATCCCGGACTCGTCATGCGGACAGGCGGCAGCAAGACCGTGGAACATCCAATCCTCCGCTGCTCTGCACAGGCCGTGTCTCCGCACAACGCGTGGGTCACGCCCACGAGCGCAACGTCGGAAGCAGGCAAGCTGCAAGGTCAACGTTCAGGATCACATCGGCAGGAGGTCAACCATCCTGAGCAGCGTCGTCAACGATCCGAGCAGCCGGGGGCAATTCGGCCGTCCTATACTCGATCAGAGCGGCAGAGCATCAGACAATCGTGATCGAGATCCGTAAAGGTTCACAACCCTTAAACTTGCCCGCCCGACAACGCCGCCGCGCCATCAATGGCGTCTGTGCTGTTCTGGTCATCTAAATCCAACAACCGCCAGCGCGGTAACATTGGAGTTTTTCTTCTCAGCTCTCATGCGCCACCCTACCCAGGTCCTCTATTCCGGCGAGCAGCCGTTTCCCATTCTGCCTGCAGTAGACCATTACGCCGGATCGGAAAAGCTGATCTCCAAAGCCCTTGAACTCCAAGCCAACCTTGGGCCGATCTTCGACGTGACCTGCGATTGCGAAGACGGCGCGCGAGCCGGTGCGGAGAGCGAGCATGCGCATATGGCAGCGGCGATGATTGCCTCACCCGCCAACCGGTTCGGACGGGTCGCCCTGCGCATTCATGATGTCACGCACCCACACTGGCGCCGTGACTTGGAGATCGTCGTGCCACGCGCGGGCGACCGGCTCCCCTTCGTCACCCTGCCGAAACCTCAAGGCGTCAAGGATGTCCAGATCCAAATCGCCGGGCTACGGGAAATCGAGGCCGCCCACGGCGTCGCCCGACCGATTCCCGTTCATGTTCTGATCGAGACCCATGGTGCGCTGCGCCAGGTCTGGGACATCGCCGCTCTCCCCGGTGTCGAGAGCCTGGACTTCGGACTCATGGACTTTGTTTCCGGCCACCACGGTGCCATTCCCGGGCGGGCGATGACCAGCCCGGGACAATTCGATCATCCGCTGATTGCCCGCGCCAAAACGGAAATTGCGGCAGCGGCCCTGGCTCACGGCGTCGTCCCCACCCACAACGTGACGACGGAACTCAAGGACCGGGAGATCATCCGAGGCGACGCCCGGAGAGCCCGTGAGGAGTTTGGCTTCCTGCGGATGTGGAGCATCCATCCCAACCAGATCCTGCCCATCGTCGAAGCGCTCCGGCCGGATTTTTCCGATGTCGAGACTGCTCTGGACATTCTCGCCAAGGCACAGGACCACGACTGGGGACCGGTCCAGCATGGCGGCAAGCTCCACGACCGCGCATCCTACCGTTACTGGTGGGACCTCCTTGCCCGCGCTCGATCCACCGGCATGCCCATTCCGGCCGAAGCCCAGACCCGCTTCTTCGGCGGCGACTAATACCCATTCAGTCTCGATCTTGCTGCCGATACTGTACCGGGACGACCGTGTGGTGGTCATCGACAAGCCGCCCGGGCTCCTGGTCCATCGTTCCCAAGTGGACCGACGCGAAACCCGATTCGCGATACAGCTCCTGCGGGACCAGATCGGTCGACGCGTCTGGCCCGCCCATCGTCTGGACCGAGGAACTTCAGGGGTGTTGATCTTCGGCCTCGACCCGGAGACGGCAGCATTTCTCGGGCGCCAATTCGCCTCTGGCGAAATTGCCAAAACCTACCGAGCCCTGGTCCGCGGCCACCCACCTGAGCAGCTCACGATTGACCACCCCCTCGACCGGGTTGAGGATCCCTACTTGCTGGGGCCCGGCCCATCCTCCGGAACCCAAGAAGCCTGCACCCGCCTGCGGCGGCTCGCGCGCTTCGAGCTCGACATCCCGATCGATCGCTATCCCACCAGCCGCTACGCCCTGGTCGAGCTACTTCCGGTGACTGGCCGTCGCCACCAGTTGCGCCGCCACCTTAAGCACATTGCCCACCCCATCATCGGCGATGCCACCTACGGGAAGGGGCGACACAATCGCTTCTTTGCCGAGCACTTCGACTGCCATCGTCTGCTTCTGGCCTGCACGGGCTTGGTGTGGCGCCACCCCGACGATGGGCGAGGCATCGAAACGAAAACGCCAGTGGGCGACACCTTCGCCGCGACACTGGCGCTACTGGGCTGGACCCACGATCAGTAGCCGATCGAGGATTCCAGTTCTTCCTGGCGCTTGATCTCCCTCTCCAGGTCGATCAAATCGGCACCCAAAGCATCCCGGGCAGAAACCATCCCCACCGGACCACCATCGTCGTCGACGACCGGGACATGCCGAAAGCCGCCCTCAGCCATCATGTGAAGGGCATAGGCCAGGGGCTTGCCGGCCCGGATGGTCTGCAGATCTGTAACCATCACTTGGGAGACCCGCGTCTTGTCCGGGTCAAGTCCGGCCGCCAACACTTTATTCAGCGCATCCCGCTCGGTAAAGATGCCCGCAATACGCCCGGCGTCTACGATCAGTAAGGCACCAATCTTCTTCTGCGCCATCAATCGACAGGCTTCGCGGACGGTGTCGTTTCTTCCAGCAGTAATCAGGGGGCGTCCGGCAATGACGTCGCGGATGAGTCTCCTGGGCATGGTCTTCTCCTCTGTTAAGTGCTCTAACTCTCATGGTGGCCGACTTCTCCCGGGTTTGCAAGGCCGTACCCTGGGGACTTCCCGGAGTGAGTTCTGGCCACCGCAGGACGCCCAAAAAAACGATTACTGGCGTTTTTTACATTTAAGCCGTTCATGCAACTTTTTAGCTTAATAACACCTTATTCGCCATATTTCAATCCGACTCCCCCGCAATTTCCCCTTCCTGGATGACCTCGCAACCCCCTTTTCATTGGGCGCTCGATCGAACTGTTCACCGATGAAAGTGGGGACACGGGGCCAACGGTAAAGGGCCTGCGCCTCCGGCGCTTACGGCAGACTACCCCGGCGGCGGTTTCCCGGTTGGAAAGGGCAAGCAACCCTGCCCGCTGCAGCCCCCTTGCTGACCGCAGCATCGATTGGCCAACGGGCTCTCGCCCCTGGGACGTTAAGGAATTCACGCGTGTGCGGGTAGCGCCAACTTATAATGGCCCGTCACCCTCCGGGTCTCCCAAGCCATCCATGCGCCTGCGTTCATCCCTGCTCGTCCTGCCCGCCATTTCCCTCGTCGCCTACGCCCACGCCGCCGACCCCAAGGCAGCCCGATATTACGAGGACGCCCTCAAGCGTTACGAAATGCAGGACTTGAACGGGACGATCATCCAGCTCAAGAATGCGATCCAGATCGATCGCAACATGCTGGCCGCCCAACTGTTAATGGGCAAGGTCGCCCTGGCCAATGGCGATCTGCCGACCGCAGAAGCCGCTTTCGAGGAAGCGCTGCGCCTGGGCGTCAGCCGTGCCGAGGTCTCGATTCCGCTGGGCCAGGCCTATCTCCTCCAAGGCAAGTTCGACACGCTTCTGGAGCGAATCTCCGCCGTGGGACTCCCCGCGACGACGCAATCCGAAGTGCTTCTGCTGCGCGCCAATGCCCTGGCCAACAAGGGCAATCGGCAGGCGTCCCTGCGAATGCTTGAAGAAGCCCTGGCGGTTGACGCCAAATCGGTCAACGCCCGTCTTGCCCTCGCGATGGTGCATATCCAGGCTGGCGATTTCCAGCGGGCGCGCGCTTTCGTCGATGAAGCCAACAAACTTGCGCCGAACGATGCCGGGGCCCTGACCATGACGGCTTCCATCGCCCACGCACGCGGCGACCTGGCGGGTGCCCTCGAAGCCTACGGCAAGGCCATCGAGAGAGGACCGAAATTGATCGATGCGCGGGTTGCCCGAGCCGCTTTGCTCATCGACCTGGGACGTCTGGACGAGGCTGATCGGGATTTGACCGAATCGCTGCAACTGGTGCCCAACGAACCTCGGGCTTCCTATCTGCGTTCGCTGATTGCGGCATCCCGCGGCGACAGCGCCACGGCAAAAGCGGCGCTGAAGCAGGTGACCGATACCCTGGATCGCGTCCCGGCCAACATTCTGACGGCCAATCGACAAATGCACTTTCTGGTGGCTTTGGCCCACTATGGGCAGGGCAATCAGGAGCGCGCGGTCGACTATCTGGCTACCTTCCTGCGGGAAAATCCCAATGACCCGCCGGCCACCAAGCTTCTGGCCAAGATTTACCTGGAGCGGGATGACAAGACCCGCGTCATCGCCCTGCTCGAACCGCTGCTGCGCATCCAACCCAAGGATCCAAACGCGCTCTCCCTACTGGCCATGGCGCACATGCAGGACCACAACTACCGCAAGGCCGCGGAGCTGCTCGATCGAGCCACCAAGATCACCGAAGACGGAAATCTGAGAACCTCTTACGGCTTCAGCCTCATGGGATCGGGCAATGTCGACTCGGGCATCGAACAACTGCGTCAGGTCTTCAATCGGGATCCTCGGCAGTCCCGGGCCGGGCTGATGCTCTCGGCACTCCAACTTCAGTCCGGCGAACCCAAACGTGCCATCGAAGTCCTGGACCGCATGGTCAAGGCCGATCCGGAAAACCTGACCGCCCTCAACATGCTCGGCGTCGCGAAGGCCGCCCAGGGCGACCGCGCGGGAGCCCGGAAGACCTACGAGCAGGTTCTCGCCAAGGATGCGGGCTATCAGGCTGCGGCCCTCAATCTCGCTCGCCTCGATCTCGTCGAGGGCAAGACGGACCAGGCCCGCCAGCGCCTGAATCGCGTGCTGCAAAGCGATCCGAGCAATGTCGATGCGATGATCGATCTCTCCGCAACCGAAGAAAAAGCCGGCAACACCAAGGAAGCGGTGCGCTGGATGGAAAAAGCCCGGGACGAGCCCAGCGGCGCAGTACGCGGCGCGATCCGACTGAGCCGCCTGCACTTGCGCCTCAACTCCCCCGACGCTGCCGTCGCCGCGGCGAAGGATGCCGTTTCACGGGATGCCGAAAATCTGACTTCCCTCGAAAACCTCGCCCGCGTCCAATTGGCCGTCGGTGACCGGAGGGCAGCCCGCGAAACCCTGGCGGATATGGCGCGCTATGCCAATTACGACGCCGAGAAGCAGCTCGCGGTCGCCAACCTACAGCTCGCCGCCGGGAATCCTTCCGGAGGAGCGTACAGCCTCGAGAAGGCGCTCGGAACGAAACCCGACTGGATTCCCGCCCTGGCGCTCTACACGGAAATTCACATTGCCCAGAACGATTTCGCCAAAGCCGAACAGCGCATCAAGACCATTGCGGAGAAGAATCAGGGATCGCTCCTCGCCAGCAGGCTGTCGGGAGACCTCGCCTTTGCCCGCCGCCAATTCCCGGCGGCGCTCAATCACTACGCCAATGTCCAGCGTAAGGAAAATTCCCAAGACATCGCGATCCGAATTTTCCGTACCCACGTCGCCGCGGGCGAACCCGGCAAAGGCATGGGGGCACTCGAGAAGTGGCATCGCGAGCATCCGGAAAATCTGGCGGTTCTGCGCATCCTCGCCGACGGCCACCTGCAAAGCAACAACCTCAAGGCTGCCCGGACCGCCTACGAAAAGATTCTTGCCAGTCGCCCCGACGATGGAGAAATCCTCAACAATCTGGCCCAGGTCGCCCTGCAGCAGGGCGACACCGGAGCCTTGAAATTCGCCGAGCGGGCGGTCGCCGCCCGCCCTCAGGATGCCCGCTTCATCGACACCCTGGGTTGGATTCAGGTTCGCCAGGGCCAGGTCGACAAGGGGCTTGCCTTGCTTCGCGATGCGCGACTGCGCGAGGCGGCCAACGCCGACATCCGCTTTCACCTCGCCTATGCGCTCAATCGGGTGGGGCGCAAGGCCGAGGCCCGGGACGAGATCAACGAAGCGTTCAAGATCGGCGGCCGATTCGAGGACGCCGAACAGGCCAGAAAACTTCAGGCCGAGCTGAGTCGATGACCGGAATCGTGTCGAGATTTCTTACACGCCGCCCTGGCGACAGCCAGGCACCGTTTTCATGTGTATGATTTAAAATATAAAAATAAACTGGTTCGATAATTGCTTAGTACAGGGCAACACGAGAATCTCCGGTAGAGGAAAAGATGAACAAAGCCCGCGTTTCGATCATAGCCGCGACCCTAGGTCTGACCGCCCTGCTGGTTTCCGGTCAGGCGGCGGCGGTCACGACCACCACTTGGAATTGGCCTGGTACAGTCTCCGATACCGAAGGCGGCGTCACCGGCACTCTGGCTGGTTACTCCTCTTCTGGCGTCGTAAACAACCTCACCGCCGAGACTCCGGTTTACTACGGCGCATCCTACGGCTGGGGCGTCTGCAGTTCCGGCGAGGATTGCCAGAGTCCGCAACATGCCATGGACAATGACGGCCGCAGAGAGTCGCTGTTGGTCACCTTCGCGTCCCAGCAAGTCAAGTTGACCGACATTCAGCTCGGCTGGGCTCAGCAGGGCACCACTTATGGCAGCGCCGACATTTCCGTCGTCGCCTATGTCGGCTCGGGCAGCCCGACGATGACTGGCATCTCCTATAACGGCATCAGCACTTCCGCGGACTGGAAGGTGATCGGAAATTATGCCAACGTTGCGCCGGACGCCAATTTGAGCCTCGGTAACACCACGGTCTATTCCAGCTTCTGGCTGATCGCCGCCTACAACCCGGTGTTCGGAACCTGTACCGGTTGCGAAAGAGCTTCGGGCAATTACGATTACGCAAAGCTTTACTCGGTCACGGGTAGCAAGTCGGGTGGCGACCAGCAGGTTTCCGAACCCTCCTCGATGGCGCTGCTGGGCATTTCCATGCTCATCGGAACCATTGGCCTGCGTCGGCGCCAGAACCCCGTCGCAGAGTAAGCCCGCGAGGGTTCAAGCAAACGGCCCGCGATGCGGGCCGTTTTTTTTGCTGAGTCTCCCGGAGACTCCGCCGGGGAATCAGCAGGGTTTCCCGGCCTTGCACCCCTTGAGCAACCATAGGGAAATGACCCCCGCCGCCTCGTTGGCCATTGCCTTGCGAGCCATCGAGCCGGCGTCTCGGCCGGAATTCGTCTTCAGCAGCGGGTCCGCCCCTGCTTCGAGCAACAATTGGGTGTGCTTGGCATTCTGGGTGTAGGCGGCCATATGGAGCGGCGTCGCCCCCTCCTTATCGCGCGCGTTAGGGTCGGCCCCGGCAGTAATCAGCGCCTTCAGAGCGGAGAGGTCCGGA
>Ga0268298_10004087_pt1 | contig 14436 bp, 12 predicted proteins | sample WWTPWeurt_MetaG_FD_194462 | JGI IMG/M metagenome (GOLD analysis project Ga0268298, IMG submission 194462) | Activated sludge microbial communities from WWTP in Nijmegen, Gelderland, Netherland - WWTP Weurt | ecosystem: Engineered > WWTP > Aerobic digester > Activated sludge | place... | reverse complement strand
TTCCACCCGGCTCGGTGCTGCATTTCCACCGGCTCGGTGCTGCATTTTCCACCAGCAGCTTCGGTGCTGCATTTTCCACCAGCCCGGTGCTGCATTTTCCACCAGCCCGGTGCTGCATTTTCCACCAGCAGCTTCGGTGCTGCATTTTCCACCAGCAGCTTCGGTGCTGCATTTCCACCAGCAGCTTCGGTGCTGCATTTCCACCGGCTCGGTGCTGCATTTTCCACCAGCAGCTTCGGTGCTGCATTTTCCACCAGCCCAGTGCTGCATTTTCCACCACTTATTAAAGTGACAGGGTCCGCTCGAACAAACACCCCCTCCAGGACACTCGCGGTCGACCCAGCAGGGCACTCGCGGCCGGCCTGCACGCGCACTCCAGACGCACTCGCTGCACGCGCACGTCCAGACGCACTCGCGGCCAGCCTGCACGCGCACGTTCAGACGCACTCGCAGCCAGTTCGCCACGCGCACTCCAGACGCACTCGCAGCCAGTTCGCCACGCATCGCCCAGCCCGCGCTCGCGGCCAGTTCGCCACGCATCGCCCAGCCCGCGCTCGACCCGATCCGCTCGCGTCATCCGTGGCGCTCGGGGCCAGCCCCCTCACACACACGCCCGCCCGCATACGCTCCAGGCAGTCAAGGCACGCGACGCCAGCCCGCTCTCGCCGCGATTTCACTTTCGGTGATGGCCGCGCCCCCGAGCCACCACTCCCCAACGTTGGCAACGCGCCCCGCCCGTGCCAACGTCGTTGCCGATGACGCTACGGAAATCCCTCGTTTTGCACAGGATTCGTCGCGGCGTCGCCCCGGCAGGTTTGTTGCTCCGACCCCGCGCTCACTTCGACCGACCCGAGGACCGACGATGATCTCTCCTGTCTCCCCGCGCCTCGCCGCCTTCGCCGCCGCCACCTTCGGCGCCGCGCTCCTCGGGTGCTCCAGCAGCACCCCCAGCGACTCCGGGTCGACCACCGGCGCAACGCAGTTTCCAGGCGTCGTCGTCGGCGTCCCCGTCGACGTCGCCGAGATCGCGAAGGTCGTGAACCCCAAAGGCGAGGCCCCCTACGCCGGACCCACCGGCACGCTCCGCGGCACCATCCGCGTGAGCGGCGATCCTCCGCCCGATCTCGCGCTCAAATACCCGGAGACAGACTGCCGCGGCGAGGCGATCGCCGTGCACGGAAAGCTGTTCCGCGTGGGTCAGGACAGCACGCTCGCCGACGCGCTCGTGGCCGTGACGGGCTACCGCGGCTACGTGCCGCCCAAGGGCGAGGCGTCGAAGACGACCATCCACCGCTGCGCGCTCGCTCGCCGCACCATCGCCGCGACGTTCGGTCAGCGCATCGAGGTCGCGAACCTCGATCAGGTCGACTCGTACATGCCGTACCTCGACGGCGCCCCGACGAGCGCCATCCTCGTCGCGATCCCGCGCGGCGACGCCGTGCGCCTGTATCCGCCGCAGGCCGGGCACTACATGCTCCGCGATCAGCTCCCGAACGATCACATGACCGCGGACGTGTACGTGCTCGCCTACTCGACGATGGACGTCACGGGGCTCGACGGGAAATACGAGATCACAGGCATCCCGGTGGGGCCCGTCGACGTGAACGCGATGCTGCCCGCGACGAAGAAGACGGCGCACAAGAAGCTTGAAATCAAGGAGGGCGACAACACGCTCGACCTCACGATCGCCTTCGATGCGTCGAAGGACGATCCCGCGAAGAAGCCGAAGATGGCGGACGAGAAGCCTACTTCGCCAGGCTCTTCTTCAAGCGATCGGTGACGAGCGCGAGGAGCGCGTCCGACGCCGTCGGAGCGTCCGCGATCGATCCGAGGTACGCGCGGGCGGCTTCGTGATCGGCGCGGCGATCGATCAGCTCGGCGAAGAGCAGGCGCGCGAGAGGGGAAGGCGGCGTCGTGAGGGCCAGCGGATCGGCGAGCGCCGTCGTGAGCGAGGCGTCGTCGCGCAGGAGATCGGACGCCGCCGCGAGGGCGATCGCCGCGGATGTGTTGCTCGGATCTGCCTTGAAAACAAGCTCCGCCTGGGCCTTCGCGAGCTTGGGGTGGCCGAGCGCCGCGGCCCGCACGGCGAGCTCCGCGGGGGGCAGGTGCGCGCGCTTCGCCGCAGCGCGGGCGTCGTCGATGGCGTCGCGTCCGATCGCCTCGTCGACGTCGTCGAGGCTCGCAGCCGAAGGCGCCGGCGGTGTCTTGTCAGCGCCGAGATCGCGCGGCGTCTCGAGCGAAGCGAGCGCGATCGTCGCCCGCGCGGAGGCCGCCGTGTCCCCGTGACGTGAGGCGAAATCACGGAGGGCCATCCAGCCCGCGGCGCGCTGCGGGGAGCGCACCACGAGCTCGCGGAGCGCGCGCTCGGCGGCCTTCGCTTCGCCCGCGGACTCCGCGGCGCGGGCGTACAGCAGCGCGGCGTCCTCGCTGTCGGGATCGAGCGTGAGGGCCTCTGCGGCGTCGCTGAGGGCCAGCCGCGCCTCCGCAGGCGTGAGCGAGGAGCGTCGCAACGAGCACGCGGCGCGCTCGCGGTAAGCCGGCTCGTAGGCGGCGTCGTGGCCGATCGCTCGCTCGAACGCCGTCGATGCTTCGTCGTCCTTGCGCAGGCGGCACGCGACCGCGCCGACGCGCGTCCAGATCTCCGCGTTGCCCTCGTCCTCGTCGGAGGCGGCGAGGTAGTGGACGCGCGCGCCCTCGAAGTCGTCGCGCGCCTCGGCCTCGGCGCCCCGCGCATACAGCGCGTACGCCCGATCCGAGACGAAGCGACCTCGCACCTCACGCCCGTCGATCACGCGCACCACCGTCGCCGGCGTGCACCCGATCCCACCCGCGGAGCCGAGCGCTCCGAGCGTGAGCAGGGCCGCGAGGGCAGGGGCGCGGCGCTGCACTTTCAGTGCGCGGCGGTCACGAGGACGTCGCGGTAGGCTCCCGCGTCGAGGAGCCCGTCGACCTCGGAGGCGTCGCTCGGCTCGATCGCGATCATCCACGCCTTCTCGTAGCAGTCGTCGTTGACCGCCTCGGGAGAGCTCTCGAGCAGCGCGTTGACGCGCGTGATCTTCCCGCTGATCGGCGCGAACAGATCGCTCAGCGTCTTGACGCTCTCGATCGTTCCGAACGCCTTGCCTGCGGCGACGGTGTCCCCTGGCTTCACGTCCAGGTTCACGAGCGTGATGTCACCGAGCTGCTCGACAGCGAAGGCGGTGATGCCGACGACCACCTCGGCGCCGTCCTTCTTCGCCCACTCGTGGTCCTTCGTGTACTTGCGATCGTCCTTCACGTTGTCCGTCGACATGTCTTCCTCGTCGCTCGTGTCTCTGGCTGTGTGGCTCCCGCGGATCGCGGAGGCTCAACCCGCCCGTTTGTAGAACGGCGTCTTGACGATCACCGCTTCGATCTTCTTGCCGCGGCAGTCGACGAGGATCTCCTGGCCGACGCTCGCCATCGCGGCGGGCACGTAGCCCATCCCGATGTTCTTGCCGACCGTGGGCCCCGGGCTCCCGCTCGTGCAGATGCCCACCGCGACGCCGGATTTGTCGCAGATCGGATACCCGTGCCGCGCGATGCCGCGCCCGGTCATCTCGAAGCCGACCATCTTGCGGGACGGGCCCTCGGCCTTGACCTTCGCGAGCGCCGCTTTGCCGAGAAAATCAGGCTTGTCGAGCTTCACGACCCACGCGAGCCCGGCCTCGATCGGGTTCGTGGTCTCGTCGATGTCGTTGCCGTAGAGCGAGAGGCGCGCCTCGAGTCGCAGCGTGTCGCGCGCGCCGAGGCCCGCGGGCACGAGGCCCTGATCGCGGCCGAGATCGAGGAGCGATCGCCACAGGTGCGCGGCGTCCTCGGGCGCGCAGAAGAGCTCGACGCCGTCCTCTCCGGTGTAGCCCGTGCGCGCGACCGTGCAGCGCGTGTTCGCGAGGATCGCGTCGCGGAAGTGGAAGCTGCCGAGCTCGGCGATCTTGGGGCCGTCGCCGCCGGAGAGGGCGAGGATGCCCATCGCTTTGGGGCCCTGGAGCGCGATCATCGCCGTCTTGTCAGAGACGTCCTCGAAGTCGCAGTGGTTGTCCGCGGCCTTCGCGAAGTGCGCCGCCATCTTGGCGTGGTTGCCGGCGTTGCAGACGATGAGCCAGTGATCTTGCGACACGCGGTACACGATGAGATCGTCGAGGATCGTGCCGCCTTCGTTGCACGCGCACGTGTAGAGCGCCTGCCCGTCCACGAGGCGCGAGGCGTCGTTGGTGATGAGGTAGTTGACGACCTGCGCGGCGTACTGGCCCTTGAGCAGCAGCTCGCCCATGTGCGAGGTGTCGAACATGCCGGCCGCGGAGCGCACGGCGCGGTGCTCGTCCGAGAGGCCCGCGTACTGCACCGGCATCTCCCAGCCGGCGAACGGGACCAGCCTGCCGCCGGCTCGTTTGTGCTCTTCGAAGAGGGGCGTACGCAGGAGGGTCTCGGTGGCGCTCACGAGCCCGTGTCTATCGTCTTTCGCGCACGGCGTCGATACGCGAGGCGCGGCGCGGATCCTCGATCGCTACTCGAAGCGCGAGGGATCGGCCTTGCGGTCCTTCGGATCGAAGCCGGGCTTGTACCAGGGGTCGGCGGGCTTCACGACGTCGCTCGTCGGCGGGGCCGTGAGGTCGCGGACGTAGAGCTCGGTGCGATCCGCGACGCGGATCACCTCGACGCGCATCGCGGCCCCCTTGCCGCTCTTCAGCGTGGCCTTCGCGAACACTGTCTTCGCGGGGCCCGTCTCGACGCGCTCGGCGATCACGCGCTCGCGCACGTAGTTGGCGACGTCGTCGAGCGGCAGATCACCGCGCGCTCGCACCGCGTCCCCGAGGCGCGCGGCGATCGCCATCTGGCGCGGGATCGGCAGGCCGAAGGCGTCCTCGGCGCCCTCGGGGATCTCGTGCGGATCGACGTGATCGACGGCGCTCTTGGCGGGCGCGGGCGGCGGCTCGGCCGGGGGCGGCGGAGGGTCTTTCTTGCAGGCGGCGAGCGCGAGGAGCGCCGCGATCGAGAGCGTTCTTCGCACGGGGATCACTCGATGACAGCGGCCCAGGAGTCGATGCGCGTGGTGACGCGCGGAGCGGGGAGCGCGCGGGTGGTGAACACGGCGGAGCCGCCAGGCTGCTGCGGTCCGCTCTTGCCGCTCACCTGATAGACGAGCTGGAAGTCCCCGGCGCCGCCGCCCGTGAGCCGCGTGTAGGTCCCGAAGTAGGCGCTCGTGTCGGACGTCGGGACCGCGCACGAGGGCGTCTGCGTGACGGCGACGCCGAAGACGATCCCGTTCTCCACCGGATCGTCGTGACGCTTGGTGGGGATGCCGGGGAAGAGCACGCCGTCGCCGGTGATGTAGTCGATGCCCCACAGCTTGCCCTCGCCGTAGGTGCACGCGTCGACCGACTGCTGGATCGTCTCCGGCTTGAACGAGGAGAAGTACACGTTGCCGGAGAACAGCGAGATCGGCCCGGTGACGCGCTCGCCGTCGATCATCTCGTCGATGCAGCCGTGGTTCTTGTCGCCGATGCAGTAGTTGGATTTCACCTTGAAAGACGTGCCGATCGTCGCCTCGGTGAGCGACCACATGTACGTCTTCGGCGACGTGGAGTTGATGAGCTCCTGATCGCCCGTCGAGAGCAGCAGCACCGGCTGACCGATGTTGTCGATGGAGACGATCGGGGGCGTCTGGATCGGCTGGCCCTCGTCGTCGCCGTCGGCGCGGTACGCGTCCCAGATCATGTCCACGGTCCATTGATCGGGATCCGTCTTGGAGAGATCGGCGCGCCAGAGCGTGCCGTCCGCGTCGCCGATGTAGATGCGGTTCGAGATCTGTCCGGCCTTCCCGGGGTAGGGGACGGGCGTGCCGGTGAGCGGCGAGTCGAAGGGCGCGACGATCCTGCGGCCGACGGGCAAGCTCGCGGGGATCGTCGCCTTGGGCGACACGAACGTCTTGATGATCTCTCCCGTGTCGAGGCGCGCGATCGTGAGCGCGCGGCCGCCCGTCTGCGCCCAGCACCGCGTGGAGCCGCGCGGCGAGGCGCCGTCGATCTTGTCGTAGGGCGGAGAGGCCTGGCGCGCGCACGTGCCCGCGAGCAGCGCGTCCGATCCGCCCGCGAGCACAGCGACGGCGACGTCCTTGGGCGCGCCGCCGTTCTCGCTCATCGTGATCGTCGCGATCGCCGGGGCGGGCACGGTCGCGCCGAAGAGATCCGCGTTCGTCGAGTCCGCCGAGAGCTGCCACAGGAACTCGGGCTGCGTCGGATCGGTCACGTCGAGCGCGAAGTAGTACCCGCCGCCGCCGCCGCCGCTCGCGAGCAAGATCGTCCGCCACTGCGGGCCGGATCCTCCGATGCCGGCGATCGCTTGCGCGCTCGTCCGCTCGAGCACGATGTCCCTCACGACGAGCTGGCCGTCGAGGAGGAGCGCCTGCTGCTGGTAGGTCGTGAGCAAGCGCGGCAGCACCGCGGGCGGCACGAAGGACCACAGCTCGTTGTTCTCGCGCTTGTCGACCTTGAGCTGATCGAGCGCGCTGTTCGCGGCGACCTTGAAGGCGTGCAACTGGCCGTCCGTGGTCGAGACGTAGAGCATCGTGGGGCGCGCGGCCTGCGCCGTCGCGAACGCGTCGTACGACTCGTCGCGGAGGAACTCGTTCGGCGGCCCGTTCACGACCGGCGTGGAGTGGAAGATGGCGCCGAGCTCCATGCCGTTGCGCGTGGGCAGCCCTGCGTCGACCTCGCCCGTCTCCCACCGGAGCAGGCGCTCCGCGCACGAGCTCGCGACGCCCGTGGCGAGCTGGCTCGTGCACTGGTTCGGCACCGAGGCGGGATCGATCGAGAGCGCGAGGGGGTAGGCGCTCAGGTTCGACGAGAAGACAGCGCCGGACGAGGGCGTCGTGACGCTCGTCACCTGCGTGTTGTACGCGCCCATGCCGTCGTCCTTGCCGGCGGCCGCGAGCTTCGGGCGGATCGAGCGGGCCGAGTAGATCTTGCCCGACGCGCTCTCCGCCACGACGCTCCAGAACTTGCGCGGGTGCGCGCCGTCGTTGAAGTTCACGTTCTCCGCGAAGTCGTCTCCCTTGTTCGGGTCTGCCGGTTGCGCTTCGCTCTTCTGCACGCCTCCGCCCTGGTTCACGCACAGGTAGCGCTCGCGCACGAGGCGCCCGATCCAGAGCGGCGAGCCGCCGGGCGTGTCGAACTGCGCGCCGAACCGGTAGCCCTTGGCCTCCGCGTTGCCTTGCACCGTGGAGGAGGCCGCGGTGCTGCTGAACGCGGGGATCGTCCTCGTCTTCGCGCCCGCGGTGATCTGCCCGAGCACCGTCGAGAGCGCGGTCTTGAGCCCGCCGATGTCGTCCGCGAAGTACGCGCGCTTCGTCCCGCCCTCGCACGCGACGAGCGTGAGCTGGCAGCACGCGGCGAGCGCGGAGCTCGCGGGCGAGACGCACGCTCCGCTGCCGATGAAGTCGTCGCAGGTGAGCGTGTTGCAGTCGAGGCCCGCCGAGCTGGAGAGGCCGAAGCCGACGGCGAACGTGAGCACGCGCTGCCTCGGATCGGCGTAGGTCGCCATGTCGTGCGCGGTGTCGCCGGGCAAGAGATAGGGGCACTTGCCGTTGCCGGACGCGCAGCCCTCCTTGCGCAGATCGAGGTTCGGCTCGCCGTCGGAGAGGACGATGTTGTACGCCTTGCGGCAGCCGCCCGTGAAATACGGATCCTTCGAGGGGCCGATCGGCTTGCCCGTCGACGGATCGTCGGTGACGTCGTCGTAGATGAAGTCCCTCGCGTCTTGCAGCATGCCCGCGAGCGGCGTCGCGCCGTAAGGCCGCATCGCGACGAGCGCGAGCTGCAGGTGCTGGTTGTTCGCGAGCAGCGTCGCCGCGTCCGCGTCCGAGGGGCCGAACGAGATGAGGCGACCTTCCCACGGAGGCGCCGCCGGGTTTCGCGCGCCGACCTCGTACGCGTGCTCCGCGCAGTTCGGCGGGTTGCCGCTCGCCGGAGCGCCCGCGGTGTTCCAGCCGACGTAGTAGCTCCAGAGCCCGGCCATGCCGGTGATCGCGTCGTACGACGTGCCGCTCGCGCCGGTGCCGCCGTCGGTCGAAGGATCGAACGTCATGAGCCCGAAGCGCGCGCGATCCGCGAACGTGTCGAGGAGCCCGTCCGCGGCCTGCTGGAAGCCCGGCGCGTTGCACGTCCCGTTCGCGTCGTCCCACTTGTGGAACTTGATCGCGTCGTTGGGCCAGCCCGCCCACGTGACGCCGAGCGTGCCTGGCCCCGGCGTGCAGTCGTTCGACAGGATGCGATGGAACGGGAGGTGGTAGTCGCGATCGTACGGAGCGACGCCGAGCACCGTGTACTCCGTCTCGAACGGCGAGCTCTTGGCGCGCGGCTGCGCGTAGCACGAGTAGTTTTGCACCGTGCCCGTGAGCACCGAGACGAGCGTCGCCCACCGGTTCATGTTCGTCTGCCCGGGAGGAGGCGCGACGCATTTGCCAGCGTTGTCGACGACGGGCGCGCTCCCGTCGGCCATGTATTCCATCGATCCGGACGTATCGATGAGGAGCATCACGTTGGGCAGCGGCGGCGTGAGATCCGCTTGACCGAGGGCGTCGCCCGCGATCACGAGCGTCGCCGCGCCTGTCAGCCACTGGAGAGCGGGATGGACTCTGCGCATGGAGACCTCAGTTCGCCGGCGGCCGAGCCGCGGGGTTGGAGAGGGGGCCGACGACCAGGTGCGCGCGCCACGACTGCACGCTCGCGTTGAGCGACAGGTTCTGCTGCATGTTCGCGGCCTGGACCTTCGCGCGGATCTGGCCCGTCGCGGTGAGCGTGAGCGAGAGGTAGCTGACCTTCACGGCGCTGTCGGCGTTGAGCGCCTCTCCCACGACGGGCGGCGAGGCTGGCTGGAGGTCCGTGATGTCGATGTTGAAGTCGGTCTCGAGGTCCCCGATCCCGAGGCCGCCCGGCACTTTGTTGGGCACGTCTGCCGGGACGACGAGCGGCATCTTCGCCTCGTCTTCGAGCTGCTTGAAGCCGATCGGGAAGCACGTCGCGTTGGGGACCGTCGCGAACCCGTAGCACTTCGGATCGCCTGCGACGGCCACGTATTTGGGCATCTCTTTGACGTAGCGATCCGGATCGCGCGAGAGCGCCGCCGCGGCGTTCATGATCGCGTACTCGGTCAGGTAGCGCGTCTGCGCGAGCTGCTTGGAGCTGCCCGCCATGCTCGTGGAGAGCGTCGACGAGCGCGCGGCGAAGACGCCGATGCCGACGAGCATCGTCATCACGAGGAACACGATCAGCACGGACATCCCGCGCTGGCGCCGCCTACGTCGAATGGCACGGACGGTCGTTACCATGTGGCCCTCATCAGGTTCTGCAGCGCGACCTCGGTGTAGAGCGTGCGCATGCGCGCGTACACGGATCGACCCCCGATCGTGAGCTGAAAGCGGTGCTTTCGTCCATCGGGTCCAGTGGGAAGCGGCGTGTCGCGATCGGGCGCCCTGGCGCGCGTCGAGAGGCGCACGTGGACCGAGCGGATCCGCTCGGGGGCCGTCGTGTAGACGAGCGGATCCTCCGGGGCGGTGATGGGGATGTCGGTGATGATCGACGTGGCCGGATCGATCGTCGAGATGCCGAATTTCAGATCGACGGCGAACTCGCTCACGAGCTCCGCGGAGGTCGCGTCGGCGAGCCCGTTCTTGTCGAGCTCGGTGCGCACGAGCTCGGTGCGCAGGTCGTCGCCCGTCGCGTTCGCGGCGGCGGCCGCCACGAGCGGCTGATACCGCGTGTCCGCGACGAGGCTCTGGAGCTCGTACCGCACGACGGAGATCGTGTTCACGAGGCAGTAGTTGCAGTCGCCCTCGTAGCCCATCCTGTTGACGGCGACCGTCGGGACCGTGGGCGACGGCTGGAGCCACACCTTGATCTTGTCCGTGATCTCCAGGTGATCGACGACGCCGAAGATCTGATGACCCGTCGGCGTGAGGATGCGCAGGATGCGATCGGCCTTGAAGATGCGCTGGAGCTCCGGCTCGCAGAGCGCGAGCGTCTTGCCCTTGCACGTGCGCGCGATCGGGAGGTTCGTCGTCTCGAGGTGGACGATCTTCCCGCCGCCGCCGGCCTCGATGGTGCGCACCGGGAAGAGCTCGCCGCTGTCGAAGCTGGACGCGATCGTGATGCTGTCCGGCGCGAGGCCGTTGTTGGTGCTCTGCTGGAGATCCGGCTGATGCGCGACGACCGAGCCCTGCGCGTCGATCTTCACCGGGCGAAGCGTCTGGAGCACCGGCGGCCACGAGCCCGACTCGTTGCACACGAAAGGATCCGTCTGGATGTTGGGCGTCATGAGGAACCCGGCCCGCGCCAGATCGTTCGTGAGCCTCTGGATCCCGAGCGAGGCGGAGAGCTGAGCGCCCGTGATGCGCGTCTCCTCCTGGAACACCGCGGACGCGTTCTTCGCGAGCAAGAAGGCCGCCGCCGTCACCATGAGCCCCGCCGTCGTCGCGATGAGCAGCTCCACGAGCGTGAAGCCGCGATCGCGCCGCGCAGTCATCGTCGATCGAGCCCGCTTCATCAGAGCCGCTCCTGCATCATGAGGCCCGTGGTGACGTACACCGAGCCGTAGCGTCCAGAGTCGAAGACGGGGGTGAACAGGTCCGCGGCGTTGCAGTCGATGGCGCTGTTGTCGCGACGCCACGACACGCGCACCACCGCGCTCACCATCTTCGGCGTGATGAATCGATAAGAGATGTGCGTGCAGTAGGCGATCGCGGAGGGGTCGTTGACGGCGACGATGTCAGCGCCGAGCGGATCGCCGTAAGGTGAAGCCTTCCCCGGGATCGACGTGGGCAGCGTCCACATGTTGGGCGAGCTCACCACGGTCTGAAGCCACCGCGTCTCGGTGATGTCTGTCGTGGGCACGAGCGTGTTCCACACCATCGCGTCCGTTCGAAGCCGCTCGGCCCATCGCTCCGCGAGCTCCGTCCCCGTCGCGAGCGACTTCGCCGTCGCGTTCCCGACGACCGTCGCCTTCTCCATCGCCACGATCCCCGATGCGCCGATGGCGAGGATGGACAGCGCCATCATCACCTCGATCATCGTGTACCCGCGCTGCTTGCTTCGCATCGCTCCGCTCGCGTTCATAGCTGGTACCTGGCGACGCCGTTCGGCGGCACGAAGACGATCCGTTTCTGGTTGGTGCGGTTGTTCAACACCTCGTACTTCAGCACCCCGGTGAGCGGCGTCATCACGCCGTTGTCCGCGTAGCGCACCGAAGTGCGGCCGTCGGGCGAGTAGCAGACGTCGGTGATAGGAGCGCCTGCGCCCGCGTCCGAGAAGGCCGTCATGTTCAGGAGCTCGTACGTCGGGCTCGCGAAATCGTACTCGTTCACGACGCGCGTATCGGCCGAACCGTCGCTCCAGTCGCTCGTGGCGCAGCCCTTCGTCACGCCGGCGCCGGGCGCGACGATCGCCTCGCGCATCGTGATCTTGCCCCGGCCCGACGCGTCGCCCTGCCAGTGCACGAGCACAGCGATGCCGCGAGCCAGGGCCCGCGTGCGCGCCTCGCGGTACTCATCGATCACGTAGAGGCCGGCGCGCACCACGCGTCGATCACGGATCATCGCGATGAACGACGGCGTCGCGAGCGCGGCGAGCATCGCGATGATCATGACCACGGCGAGGAGCTCGATGATCGTGAAGCCGCGCGCCCACGAGCGGCGCGTCGCGATCGATCGTGGCCCCGGCGCGCGTCGCTCGTTCGCGGAGCGCCGGGGTCCTCGCGGAGGAGAAGGAGGCATGCAAGGCACGTTCAGACGGTCCACCAAACGAGCCTTCAAGGCAATCTGCGTGCCTCGATCCCGCCATGAGGTTCGCTTTGATCCACAAGGGTTTTCCGCGCGAGGGCGCGATCAGGATGCTAACGATTGCGGTCGTATGAAAAAAGTATGGACCCGCCTCGGAGCCCTCGGAGCGAGCCTGTTTCTCGCGGCGCCGGCGTGCTCCAGCGAGCCCCCGAGGAGGGAGCCGCCGCCCGTCACGAGCGCCGCCAGGCCCGGAGCGTGCGCGGAGGCCGCGGGCGCGCCGCGCGACGCGATGGCCCGATCGCTCCTCCCCCCGCGGTCCGGATCGATGTGCCTCGATCCGCAAGGGGGCGATCGAGCGTACGGCGAGGACGCGGAGCGGCCCATCGAGCGCGCGTGCGATGAGCTCCTCGACGGCGAGTGCGAGGTGTACCGCGGGTTCGGCGCCGCGCGCGTCCTCGAGTCTCGCTACGTCGACGACGCGGGATCGCCGGCGACGCTCGTCGTTCACCTCTCGAAGTTCTCCACCGCCGAGGGCGCCTACGCGATGTTCACGATGCGCGTCGTCGGCGACGGTGATCCCGCGGGCGAGGCCGCGCTGCGCCCCCTCGAAGGCCCCGCGCTCGGCGCGCTCGGCGTCAACAACGCGTACGTCGTCCGCGGACCGTACCTCGCGGAGATCGTCTTCACCGACGAGACAGCGGGCTCCGTGGAGGCCCTGCGCGCTCGCGCCGATCCGCACGTGGCGAGCCTCGCGAAGGAGATCGGCGCGAAGCTCCCGGGGGACGTCGCCCCGCCTCCCGCGGCCGCCGTGCTGCCTGTCGCCGCGCGCGTGCCCTTGGGCGTCCGCTACCACACGAAGGACACGTTCGGGATCGCGGGGATCGGGCCGGGCGCGATCGGCTACCACCGCGAGGGCGAGAAGCGCTACCGCACGGTGGCGCTGCTGCGGCCGGACGCGGACCAGGCGAAGGATCTCCTCGCCGCCTTCGCGAAGCAGCCCGGCGCGACGCGCGAGAAGCACGAGGGCATCGTTCGGCTCGTGATCCAACCCGTGGGGGAGCTCCCGGCCGAGTGGGTGATCGCGCGCACGCGCGGCGTCGTGCTCGGCGTCGGCGATGAGATCCGCGTCGTCTCCGGCACGATGACGAGCGCGGATCGAAGCCGCGTGCTGCTCTCGCTCCCGGAGAAGAAGGCGAAGCTCAAGGAGCTGCTCGCGACCATCACCGAGCGGTGAGCCGCGACGATCGCGTGGGATGTGGGGAGCTCGAAGGGATCGTGTCAGGAGGACACGATCTTCGGATCGCTACTGCGTGCGGAGGATCACGTGGTAGCCGAAGGGCGTCTCGACGAGATCGCTCACCTGGCCGACCTTCGTCTTCTCCAGGCCGTCCTGGAAGGCGGGCACCATGCGGCCCTTGGGGAACTTGCCGAGATCGCCGCCGCGCTGCCCGGCGTTCGGCTCGTCCGAGTACTCCTTCACGAGGTCCTCGAACTTCGCGCCGCCGCGGGCCTTCTTGAGGGCCTCTTCCGCGCGGGCCTTCGCCTCGTCCTTCGTGCGCGTCACCTCGGCGGGGGCGCGCATCGAGCCCTTGTACATGACGAGCAGGTGCTTCGCGCCGAACATCTCCTTCGGCCCTTGATCGCCCATCTGCTGCGGGTTTGGCCGCGGCTGGGGCGCGGGCTCCGCGGGCTTGCTCGCGGGCTTCTCGGCCTCGGAGGCGGCGACGAGCCCCGGGACGCCCTTGTATCCGAGCTTCTGCGCGACGGCGTTGAACGCCCCGAAGAACCCGAACACGCCGATCAGCACGAGGACGCCGAGCACCGCGTGCGGCACCCACCAGGTCGGATCGTTCGACGTGTCGATCTCGTCCTCGCCGTCGTCGTGATCGTGGCCGTGACCACCGTGATCATGGCCGTGACCGCCGTGATCGTGATCGTCGTGATCGTCCTCGATCTCCGCGACGACGGGGGCGGGGGAGGCGCGCCTCGCGCGCATGCGAGCGCGGCGCTCTTCGCCTGACGAGGGCTTCGCGGACGCGGCGGGGGCCTCGTCCTCGTCCTCGCGCTCCTCCTCCGCTTCGTCGCGCTCCTCGGCCTCACGCGGCTTCTTCGACGGCTTCAGCTCTTTCTTCGCCATGACAGGTCCTGTGTGAAACGCGGCTCTAGCACGCCCCGCGCGGCGGTGTCAGCCGATCTCCGCCCATGCCCCGGTCAGGACCGGATCAGGACGCTCTTTCACGGAGGCGCTGATCGCCCATTTCCCCGCCCCGAGGTCCCATCCCTGCGTGACGATCGTGTCTCCGGGCCACACCGGCTTGCGGAACTGCGAAGCGAACGATCGCAGCCTGGCCGGATCACCGCCGCACGCGTGCTTCACGATCGCCCGGCCCACGAAGCCGTACGTGCAGAGCCCGTGCAAGATCGGCCCTTGCGTGAAGCCCACGTTCGCGGCGAACGCGGGGTCGGCGTGGAGCGGGTTGAGATCTCCGGAGAGGCGATAGAGGAGCGCCTGCTCCGGCGACGTCGCCTCCTCGAAGCGAAAGTCCGGCGCCCTGTCCTTCGGCACGCTCGGCGACTCGTCCGCGGGCGGCCGCGGTCCGCCGAAGCTCCCGGCGTCGCGCACGATGATCGTCCATGTCGACTCA
>Ga0268298_10004086_pt1 | contig 14436 bp, 12 predicted proteins | sample WWTPWeurt_MetaG_FD_194462 | JGI IMG/M metagenome (GOLD analysis project Ga0268298, IMG submission 194462) | Activated sludge microbial communities from WWTP in Nijmegen, Gelderland, Netherland - WWTP Weurt | ecosystem: Engineered > WWTP > Aerobic digester > Activated sludge | place... | reverse complement strand
TATCGGATCCCGAGGCGTTGGTTGCTACCAGCGTTACGGAATATGTACCGGGAGTATTATAAGTAACGGATGGGTTCTGCAATGTTGACGAGGCCGGGGTGCCACCTGTAAAAGTCCAGTTCCACGATGTAGGGGTGTTCAGGCTTAGATCCGTGAAGTTTACGTTCATCGGGGCGCAGCCACTGAGAGGATTGCCTGAAAAGTCGGCCGTTGGAGCATTGAGCGTGCAATTCGAGCCGCTAAGGGCAACCATCGGGCCGGGTCCGCAACTATTTGCAACCACGCTCCGTGTCATTACATCGTTGCCTCCTGCCACTTCGCTTCCTGCAGTGAGCGTACGACGTGCTGTTCCATTTGGCAATGCATAGTTCATGACCGTAACCGGAAGGATGGTATGGCCGAGCTGATGACTGTGTCCCAACTCATGTACACAGACCGATTCGAAATCGTATTCCGCAAACGCCGGCGCTGCCGGTCCGAATTGCCAGGTGATACCACCGGTACCGTTTGTTCGGAATTTCAGATCGTTCTCGCTTACATACCAAACGCCGCCGCCACAACCGGAGTAGAAACTATACGATACGCCGAGTACTCCCGCAGGGAGGGCGCAGGCTCCGTCAAAGGTCACCAGATTGGTGCCGTCAAGTGCCTGACAACTGATGGCGCTGGTCCCGCTTCTGGAAAAGTTAACAAAGGTTGCGCAGCGCCAGGTTTGCAATGCGCGTTCGAAGGAAGCGACGGCTGCAGCGTTTCCATTGAAGGTCGTATTGTACCGGTAAATGTAACCACCCGAACCACTTTGATTGATCAGGTCAGGTTGGTTGTAGACTCCGCCGGATACGACATTCGATTCATTGTAACTGATCGTGAGGTTGATAGGGGAGACACTGGTCTCGTTCAAGTTGTTGGTGACGCGGATAAAACCACTTCCGGCTCCGCTTGGAACACGGGCTTGAATGCTGGTTGCCGTCCAACTGACAATATGATTGGCCGGTGTGGAGATATATCCGGCCCCTCCGTTATTGGCGTCAGGAAATTCGAGGTTGGTGGTTCCACCGTAGGCCGGACCAAAGTTGTTGCCATTGATGGTGATTACGGAAAATGTCCCGGCAGTTGTTGTTCCCGGTGTGATGCTGGTGAAAGTCGGAAATACCAGTACCTGATTACCGGCACCGTTGCCATTGCGGTTGGAAGCCCCGGGAAGTAGAGCAATGGTACGGTAACCGATCCCAGTACGATTCATCACGTTTCCGTATAGATCCATGAAGATATCCGGAAAGTCATGATATGGATCCGCCGCGGAGCCTTCGATCAGGTCGTATTTGATAAACGATTGTTGTGCTGCAATTCCTTCGAAGTGAAAGGCGGGGTCAATATCGGACCCGGGAAAAACCTCCGTGGCTGATTTCAAAAAGAACAGACCGATCTCCCCGTCGCGGATTTCCAGATTCGGCTCCACTACCAACCGATCGTTTCCAAGCTCGCCACCTTCGGTGATGACTTCAATCCTCGTTGATGAGCTTGTACCCTTGAAAATTTTGAATACTTCAACCTGGTGTGCGGTGTACAACAAGTCGTGACGGTTATTCCAGAATGAGCGGGAATGGAGAATGCGTCCTTCAATAATCTGACTTGCTTCGTCGACTCTTTGCTCGAGGGAAATAGGAAATGTTAGACATTGCGCTTCCGCGAAGAGCGAAACAAGAAAAAACGATAATACAAGTATCAGTCTGCGCATGATGCAAGGGTTATGCGATGAATGACCGATCATTTGCGCTCTTTCGCTTCCAACTGTTCCAGTCGGTTGCGTAATTCGTTGATGATACCTTGCTGCTCCTTGATCGCTTCTACCAAGACCGGAATGAGCGTATCGTAGGAGACTGCTTTCACCTGCATGGTTTCTACATCCGCATCAGGCGCGGTACGGTTCGTGTTCAGAGACGGAATCGTTTTGTCAGCCACCGCTTCAGGAATTACCTGTTCGAGTTCTTGCGCCAGGAAGCCCATCATCTTTCGGGAACTTGCGAAGTACTTTGGATATGCTTCCTTGTTGGCGTCGTAGGAGTAACATTTCAGGCGCATTACCTTGTCGAGCGAACCGGTCAAAGGTGAAATGTTGGTCTTTAATCGCTGATCCGAGATTGTATAATAGTTGCCAGGAAGGATTGCGCCAAAATCTCCATTTCCCAAGACGGCCCAACCAGCAAGCGTAGGCTCGATCCCGGCTACACCAATCGCAGTTGTCGTTAAGGCAATACCGCGTACACCGGCTCCTGAGGTGCTGGTACCCTGATATTCTCCCTGCACAGCGGCGAAGGTTGTTGTATTGCCAGTTTGAATTTGACCGTAAACCCCGCCACCGTTGACACCGGCGGGACTGTAGCCGTTCACTGCCCATGGAAAGGTTGTATTGCCTACGGCATTCATCAAATCTCCGGCTATCACAGTATTCAGAGTGCCAACAAAAAATTCACCCAAGGAACTGAACCTGCCACGTACCAGGTTGTTGGTGCGGAAATCGATATTCTGCGCATCCAGCGTTCCGATGAAGTTGGTACCGGCGGTTGTGGTGTTGCCGCCGTTGAGTCCGGAATTGCCGTTGATCAACCAGGCCGTACCACCCGGTGTGCCGCCTATCGTTAATGTTCCATTCGGATCGGCAAGCACAAGCCGATTACCAATCCCTGAAAGAGCTGTCGATCGAATCGTGCCAACAACATGAAGTTTGTCTAGCGGGGAAGAAGTTCCAATTCCAACATTCTGTGCATAGCCATGAAACGGAAGTGCCCCAAGAGTGCAGGCAAGAATAAGGGTCGACAAACGGATGGGTAAGTTCATCTTTCTTGGTTTTAATCCGAAAAGATAACAATTTCTGGTAATAATTGAGGGGATTCTATGGATTTTTTGGTAAAATGATTATGACAGGGGGTGAAATGGTGCCGCATTAAATCGAATTAATATGTGCTGGGTAGCTGAGTTCAAGTTTAGATTGAACCTCCAAGTTGAGAGTCCCTGAAGTGGTAAAGTTCATTCGCTTCTTGATAAGTACTACCGCCCAAAATCGAATAAAAGAAGAGTGTCGTACTGGATCGTTAGTTAAGAAGCATGAATAACCCCCGGCCCTACCAATATACATTCCCGATGCTTGAGCTTTTTCCCGATGATTCAAGTTAACTTCAACACCCTATCGACTCATCAAAGGATAACCAGCAGAACAGGATGGCTGCTTCCGATCTGAAAAGAATAGGTTCCTGATTTCAAATGACCGACGTTCAGTGTTCCCTGGTCGCCTTGCACGTTCCGTTGCAACACAAGTCTTCCCTGGAGATCACGTATGATGCAGGTAGTCATCGTCGCCGGAAGCGCGGTTTGATATTGAAGATATTCACTTGCAGGATTTGGAAATAGCACGGTTTCTTTTGTCTCCGTATTCGAAACACCCGTATTCAACGCGTTCCGCACCCGCATAATCCGCGGCGAGGAACGGTCGTAGGCGATGAAATACAAACTTCCGTCGGGGCCGGCGCAGGCGTCGCGAACGCGACCATATTCGTAGCGGAGGTAATACTGTTTGTTGACAACCGAATCCATCGTTGCGTTCATCGTGTAGGCGATAAGCCCCTGGTTGATGCCGGTCACCGCCTGTACGAGGCCGTGCAATTCCGGTATCGACGGATGGTCGTACCAGGTGATTCCCGAAGGAGGATTTTGTCCGACATCGATCGGAAAGGTGAGTGTGGATTGATAAGCGTTGCAAGTGTCGATGCTTCCTATGCATTGATTCCCATCGAAGATGATCCACCCGTAATGGTTGCCTCTGCGGATGAGGTTGAGTTCGTCGTTGATCTGTCCGTACTCCGAGACGATGATGTTGCCATTCGGTACCTGTACGATACCCTGCGGATTCCGGTGTCCCCAGGTCCAACTGAAGTCGGGGCGCGGGTTGTCGCTCGGCACGGAACCGTCAGGACGTACCCGCAGCACTTTCCCCGAGTTCATGAACAGCGTGTCCTGCCATTGAAGTCCGGCATAATCGGCCGTGCCGATGTACAGACAACTATCCTGGCCAAAGACCATGCGTCCGCCTGAGTGTTCACCCGGGTGGTACCAGGAAAGCAGGAACAATGGATCTTCCAGTGAGTCGACAGCCGAGTTGTATCGATAGCGCCACACTTCGATGCGCGTACTTTGTCCATAGTAAACGCCGGTATCGATTGTCGCGTACACGTATGGTTGATGGATGAAGTCGCTATGATGCGCCAGCCCCATGAAGTACCCGCTCGGTACCCGCAGCACGGTGCTGATCACACCGGTATTGGGATGCCATCGGCGAATGGCTGTCTGGTCCGTGAACCAGAGTTGCCCGTCGGGCCCAATGTGCAGGTCCCACGGTCCGCTGGCGTAACCGCCCGCGAACTGCGAGCTGTCCACCGCGGTTTCGATCCGGACGATGGTGTTTCCCAGGGTATCCAGGATTCCCTGAGCCGACAAACGAAGTTGTCCGCTGATGCAAATGAGTAAAAGGCAGAGAAGACGTTTCATAAGGCTAAGATACCAGCTTGCCGGAATGTCGTCGGAAACTTATCGGAGAAGGCTGTAACGTATAAAATACTGGCAGTTTGTGCGGGTGAAACATGATCGCTTCTCAACCCGACTTCATAAAGTACCAGTTTTTCGTAGAACACTCGTACATCCGGAGGCGGTCTTGTCGCGTGATTGTTAAACTGTGTTGCGGATTGGAACCGAATGTTCCCAGCCGCTATCTTGGAATTTCACCAATGATTCCATAACCACCATGAGCAACCGCGTAGTACATTTTGAAATCCCCTGCAACGAGCCGGAGAAGACCATTCAGTTTTTCGAAAAAGCCTTTGATTGGAAGTTCCAGAAATTCGGCGACGAAGAATATTGGCTCGCGATCACCGGCAATGATGAAGGACCGGGCATCAACGGCGCCGTGATGCGCAAACGGGATCCCGACCAACCGATCGTCAATTCCATTGATGTACCGGATATGGATGCAGCGATACGCCGCGTGGAAGGAGCCGGCGGTCTGATCGTCGTTCCAAAGATGCCGATCCCCACGGTCGGTTGGCTGGCCTACTTCAAGGATCCCGATGGAAATATCCACGGGCTCTATCAGAACGATCCGCAGGCGAAGTAAGCGACACCCGCAACACTGGCGGCTAAGGTCGGATCGCCGGAGTTCTCATTCCTTCCCATACATCCTACGCCATACGCCATGCAGAACACGCTCAAACATACTCTTGATATGTTGTCCCGAACGCCGGACGTTCTTCATCAGTTGCTGGACGGACTTCCGGAGTCTTGGACGCATGCCAACGAAGGACCTGATACCTGGAGTCCGTTCGATGTGTTGGGTCACCTCCTTCACGGTGAACGCACGGACTGGATGGAGCGCACACAAATCATATTATCCGCTCAGGAGGTGCGAAAGTTCCGACCCTTCGACCGCTTTGCCCAATTCGAAGAGAGTAAAGGAAAAGACCTTCAACAATTGTTGGCGGAGTTCGACATACTTAGAAAGCAGAACGTTGCGCATATTCGGTCATTGAACCTGACCAACGAACAATTGGAACGCACCGGCATTCATCCCGCTTTTGGGGAAGTAAAGCTTTCCCAGTTACTGACGACATGGATGGTCCATGACCTGAATCATCTCGCACAGATCGCACGTGTGCTGGGAAAGCAATACAAGGCTGCCACCGGCCCTTGGGTAGAATATTTGCGCATCCTTCAGTGATTCCCTTTGCGCTATTGCTGCTCATCCACCGAACTACACGAAATCCCATGGCAAAGAACAAGACCGAACCTACCAACGCAAGCGTCGAACGATTCATCCGCACGTTTGCCAATTCCGAACAGAAGCAGAAAGACAGCTATGAACTGATCGACCTGATGAAGAAGGTCTCCGGTCATGAACCGACGATGTGGGGCCCGAGTATCATCGGGTTTGGCTCGTATCATTACAAATATGCGAGTGGGCACGAAGGCGACGCCCCGATCATCGGCTTTTCTCCACGTAAAGCGGCAATCTCCCTCTATGTGTACACCGGACTCGACGAACACCAGCACCTGCTGGAAGGACTGGGGAAGTTTAAAATCGGCAAGGTCTGTATCTACGTGAACAAGCTCAGCGATATCGACCGTCAGAAGCTGATCCGGCTGATGAAGGAGTCCATCCGGTACATCAAGACGAAATACCCATAAGGAACATCGGCACCAATGACCATGGTCTTTTCCCGGAACGGGGCATTCTGTTAAGTTTGCAGCCCCAACCCCATTACCATGTCCGTAGAAATGCAGGTCCGAACAAGGGCCAACGACCGCTGCGAATTGTGCAGCGCCTCCATTGAATTATCGATTTATGCGGTACCACCCGATGAAGGACCTTCGGCCGACCGGGCGCTTTTGGTTTGCTCGGACTGCCTGCGCCAACTATCTGGCCAAGAGGAGCTGACCCCGGCCCGCTGGACGTTCCTCAAAGACTGCATGTGGAGCGATGTTCCCGCCGTGCAGGTGGTTTCCTGGCGCATGTTGCACCGCCTGAAAGGCGAGAGCTGGGCCCAGGACGCGCTCGACCAATTGTACCTCGACGATGAATTGTTGCAGTGGGCACAGGCGACCGGCGATCACGAAGACCGGGATCCCGTCGCCGTACATCAGGATGTGAACGGCGTGCGCCTGCAGAACGGCGATACGATCGTGCTGACCAAATCGCTCGACGTGAAGGGCTCCCAGATCAACGCCAGAATCGGGACGACGGTGAAGAACATCCGCCTGGTGTCGGACAATACCGATCAGATCGAAGGGAAGATCGAAGGGCAGCAGATCGTCATTCTGACCAAATATGTCCGGAAAACCACGGCCTGAGCGGATGGACCTTTGCCGGTTGAATAATTATTGACGATTGTACGGCCCCGTCTAACCCCAACTTTCCCACACGATTACCTTCGCCTCATGAGCCTATTCGCTACCTCCCTTCGTATTCGATTAGCCGGCCTGTTCGCGCTGATCCTTCCTCTTTTATCTGCGGCGCAGCCTGCAGGCACACTGGATCCATCGTTCGGAAACGCCGGTCGTTTCGTACAGGACTTCGGTTTTCAGGATAATCTCACGCACATCGCGGTGCAACCGCAAGACCAGAAAGTGGTCACCGTCGGCACGGCTTTGACGCCCGCCTTTGCGGGACAACTGCTGGTGATTCGCCTGTTACCCAACGGCACACCCGATTCCACCTTCAACGGTACCGGGGTCATCATCGTTCCTGATTTTACGGAATCGTATGCTTATCGCGTTGTCGTCCGTGACGACGGTAAGATTCTGGTCGGCGGCGCTTCCTGCGATCCGTCCTATAATTTCTCCTTCCTTGTCATGCGCTTCAACGAAGACGGCAGCCGCGATACGACCTTCGGGCAAAGCGGCATCTCGAGTGTCGACCTGAGTTCCAGTGACGATATCGCCTACGGAATGGCCGAGCTGAACGATGGTCGTATTCTCCTGGCAGGGCAAATGACCGATCCTGCCTTCAACAAGGCGCCCGTCATCATTCGACTCGAAGAGGACGGTTCGCTGGATTCCACCTTTGGTACCAACGGCGTGACGGCGATGCCGGTGACGGGACAAGACAGTCGCTTTTGGAACATCGCGGTTCAGGCGGATGGTCGCATCACGGCTTGTGGTCACTACGATCAGGGACTCACCGGTTCCGGCCAGTTCAATTTTGACGTGCTCGTGGCGCGTTATTGGGAAGACGGCTCGCCGGACAACGGCTTCGGCACGAACGGGATCGTCATGACGCCCTATTCGGCCGAATATGTAGAAGACGGTTTCGGTCTGGCGCTGACGCCCGACGGCGGTTGTTATGTAGCCGGCTACACTACGCAACCCGACTTTTCCTTCGATCTCTTGCTGGCGAAGTACGACAGTACCGGAACGCTCGATACCGGCTTCGATACCGACGGCATCGCCATCTGGGACAGCGCCGCGCAGGACGTGGCGTACGATATGGTCCTGCAACCCGATGGGAAGCCCCTGCTCGCCGGCACTTCCGGCGGGTTCTTCATGGATGATCGCGATTTCCTGCTGGTTCGGTACAACGCTGACGGTTCGCTCGACACGGATTTCGACGGCGACGGCTATTCGGTCACCACGGTTGCCGCGTCCTTTGACGAAGCCAACGGGATCTGCCTGCAGGCCGACGGTAAGATCCTGGCGGCGGGAAAGGGCAACACCGGTTCGAACAACGACGTGGCCGTGATGCGGTTCAACAACGATCTCTTTGTCGGCATCACCGAACCAACGGCAACTGCCAACCTGAGTTGCTGGCCCGTGCCGGTCAGGACGGGATCCGTATTACATGTCTCGTCTTCCCTCCGGGCGGAACGCATCGAGCTGACCGACCTCTTCGGCCGGACCACGCTGCTCCATGCAGGAGCGCCGACCCTCGCGCAATCCACCATCGAGATCATCCTGCCGGCAACGATTGCGGCTGGTACTTATCATGTGCGGATGACCGACCAGAACGGCAAGCTGGCTCAGACACGATTGCTGGTGGTGGAATGATTACCGCTCATCTGTCGATGGGCTGACATTCGTCACTTATTTTCCGGCCCCGGATCCTACATTTATGACCAGGATCCGGGGCTTCTTATTGCCAGAATCGTTATCCGTTTCCAATTACACTTATGAACGTTCACCTTCGCTTGTTGCTGGCTGTTTCAATCCTTGCTGCGCTTGACGCATCAGGGCAGGCCGGACAAAACTCCTTCGGCTTGTTTGCGGAAAAGCAGGACAGCTTGTTTTTACGCGCGTATGAATCCCGTGATGTACATCAGTATGAACAGTTGATGCTGGAATTCCTTTCCCGTTACGATTCACTTCAACCGGAAGACCAGAAAAGCTATACCGGTTACCTGAATGGTGCTTACTATAATCTCGCGTGTACCTACTCCTTATTGGGTGATATCCGGCAAGGTGTCCGCAATTTTGAAAAAGCGATCGCTGCCGGATATATGGATTATGCGCATATACAAGAAGACAGCGATCTGGATAACATCCGAAACGACTCCGGTTTTGTAGAGGTCAATGCCCGCTTGCGCGAAGTCGCCGACTATCGGTACATCTTACGACGAGCGGCAACTTACAACCCCGAAGACAAGCGACCGATCCCAACGTTTACTTATCAGGCGTCGAATGCCCCTGAACTCGTTGAGCTAAGAACGACGCTGCAACTTGACAGTATTGCTGGAACAGGTGGAGAGGTGTTGGCGATTCTCAATCTGTTGGATTGGATCCACAACCTGATTCCTCATGATGGGAACCATAATAATCCGGTTGTCAAGAATGCGATGAACATGATTGCCCAATGCAAAAGGGAAAAGCGCGGCTTGAACTGCCGTGGTCTTGCTACGGTGCTGAACGAATGCTACCTGGCCCTTGGCATCCGATCCCGTATTGTGACCTGCCTGCCGAAGGACAGCCTCAAGATCGACCAGGATTGCCATGTCATCAACGCGGTTTATGCAAGCACGTTGAAGAAGTGGCTGTGGATCGATCCTACCTTCGGGGCGTATGTTATGGATGAGCAAGGCACCTTGTTGGGTATTGCGGAAGTGCGGGACCGCCTCAACCGCAACCTGCCGCTGATCCTGAACCCCGATGCCAATTGGAACAACCGGACCCAACAGCAGAAAGAACATTACCTCTTTCACTACATGGCGAAGAACCTGTATCTACTGGAATGTCCGGTGAACAGCGCTTATAACATGGAAACCCGGGTTACGGGCAAACAATACGAGTATGTACAGTTGCTCCCGCTCGACTATTATGATCAACGACCGGATATTGCGAAGCGAGAGGAACCGGATACCCATACCACCTGGATCACCTATAAGACAAACAACCAGGATGTGTTCTGGCAGGAGCCGTAGTGTTGGGATGAGCCGGGAAGATATCCTGCGCTTATCAAACTGAAGAGCTTCCCCGGAACAGCAGTAGGCCCATCACGGAGTGTGGATGTACAACGACGAGTGACCGCCAACACAATTCCGCTTGAATTATGGAAAACGCCATTCAGACCCGCGAGGCTATACCGAGTTTCCCACATTTCAACAGGACACTAATACCGATCAATTTATATATTTGAGTGTATCTGAAACGGGGAAGCGTTCATTCCTGGCAGGTTACTCGTATGCATGAAATCAACAAGCTCAAATCAACTCATTCCCCATCCCACTCCCCCGGATCATATCGGTCAGAATCGCTTTGATCTCGCCGAGGAGTTGTTTCATCCAGGCATAGTGCAGGTTTTCCCGGGTCATGCGTTGGTAGAACATGTCGTTGATGACGGCGAAGAGGCTATGCGCGAGTTCCGGTTTGCCGGTCAGGCCGAGTTCTACTGACCAGCAGGCGAGGATCGCGTCTTCGACGAATGCGTTCGCGCGGGTGAAGCAAAGCTGGTAGGAAAGGTTCTCCCGGTGTACGCGCAACTGCCGGTTGAACAGCAGGTCGCCAGGATATTCGGCCAGTAAATGCAAAAAGTCGGGATCGAACGTCCGGCATTCGCGTGCGCGTCCGGCGATTTCCACCGCGCGGTCAAGGTGCCATTCCAGCAGCCGTTCGGTGAAGACATCAATATCGGCGAAGTGGTGATAAAACGAAGACTTGCTGATGCCCACCTTGCGCGCCAAAGTCTCCACCCGCAAGCCGTCCGGTCCTTGCGCGGCGAACAACGCATAGCCTGCTTCAATCCAGGGAAGCTCGTTCTTGGAAACCATGCCGGGTAAAAATAACCCTTTTACAATTTCAAAAATTTGGCAGAAACGGGCTTTCCGTCTGTTCAAGTGTTAAAGTCGCGCAATTATATGTGTAACCGAAAGGTTACGTTTATATTTGTAACCAAACGGTTACAGAATGATTACTCCCCGCCGCGACGTATTCCAGGCCATAGCCGACCCAACCCGCAGGGCGATCCTGGGATTGCTGGCGCTTCAATCGCTCTCGGTCAACGCGGTCGCCGAGAACTTTGACATCAGCCGACCGGCCGTCTCGAAACACGTCAAGGTGCTCGAAGAATGCGGCCTGGTGCATGTAAGGCAGGAGGGACGCGAGCGTTTTTGCGAAGTCCGGTTGGATCAGCTCGCGGAGGTGAATGCCTGGGTGAATCAGTACCGCCGTTTCTGGGAACGGAAATTCGACCGCCTGGAAGCCTACCTGGATCAGTTGCAACATTCAAAAAAGAAGCACCGTGGAAAAAAGAAATGATTCCTTCCGTTGGGAGAACAACGTAATTGAGCACAAGCGCTTTCTAAAGGCGCCCCGCTCCCTTGTCTGGGAGGTATGGACTAAACCGGAGCACCTGGCCAAGTGGTACGGTCCGGAAGGATACACCCTGACCACCGCGCAGTTGCAGTTGCAAACGGGAGGCGCCTGGAATTTCGTGATGCACGGATTCGGGAAGGACTATCAGAAGGACATCCGCTACACCCGGATCGAGCCCGAGCATACGCTGTGTTTCCGCAACGGCGCTATCGGCAATCCCTATGGCTTTGACGTGCAGGTAACGCTGGAAGAGCAGGAGGGAGGCACCTGGTTGACCATGCGATCGGAATTCTCCTCTAAGGCCGTGATCGAAGAACTCAATCAGAAGGTGAACGCGATCGAAGGAGGAAAGCAGACGCTGAACAAACTTGTTGCGTATGCAGAAAAACTGTTTTCCGGAAACTGAAAGGTCTGTCGGAGTACGGTCGCCCCACGATCTCCGGGTCGGAGCGGGAAAATTGCTACTTTTACGGGAGCAAGCAATTCCATCATGAAATACCTTCCCATCGACCGCCAGCTTTTCATTGAAAACCGTAAAAAGTACCTCAGCCATTTGGGTGAGCGCTCCATCGCGTTCTTCAACGCGAACGACGAGATGCCACGCAGCGGAGATACCAGTTTCCCGTTCCGGCAGCAGAGCGACTTGTTCTGGCTGACCGGCATCGATCAGGAACAGACCATCCTGGTGCTGACGCCGCAACATCCCCTGCCGGAATACCGCGAGATCCTGTTCCTGCGCAAGACGAACGAGCACATTGCCGTTTGGGAAGGACATAAGTACACGAAGGAAGAGGCGCGGGAAGTGTCGGGCGTGCAGTCGGTCTACTGGGTCGACGATTTCGCAGCGATCCTGCCGGTCCTGATGCACCATACCGAAACGGTCTACCTGAACCTCAATGAGAACGACCGCTTCGTCACCGAAGTGCCGTACCGCGATGTTCGCTTCGCGGAGAAAATCCGCACCCAGTATCCGCACCACCGCTACGAACGCAGCGGTCCGCTGATGGCGAAGCTGCGCGCGATCAAGTCGGAGACGGAGATCGAACTGATGCGTACCGCGATCGACATCACCGACAAGGCGTTCCGCCGCGTGTTGGGCTTCACCCGCCCCGGCGTGATGGAGTACGAGATCGAAGCGGAGATCATCCACGAGTTCATCCGGAACCGGGCGACCGGACATGCCTATACGCCGATCATCGCCAGCGGACCCAGCGCCTGCGTGCTGCACTACAACGAGAACAACCGTCCCTGCAACGACGGCGACGTGATCCTGCTCGACTTCGGCGCCGAATACGCCAACTACGCCGCGGACCTGACCCGTTGCGTCCCGGTCAACGGTAAGTTCACGCCGCGGCAACGCGACGTGTACAACGCGGTGTTGCGCGTGATGCGCGCGGCCATGAAGATGCTCGCGCCCGGGAATACGATCCCACGCTACCACGAAGAAGTGGGCCGCGTCATGGAGGAGGAACTGATCAAGCTCGGACTGCTGAAAGCCGACGAAGTGAAACGCCAGGACCCGAAGCAGCCCCTGTACAAGAAGTACTTCATGCACGGCACCTCGCACTTCCTCGGACTCGACGTGCACGACATCGGCAACCGTTACGAACCGATGGCGGCCGGCATGGTCTTCACCTGCGAGCCCGGCATCTACATTCCGGAAGAAGGACTCGGCATCCGCATCGAGAACGATATCCTCATCACCGCCAAAGGCCCCGTCGACCTGATGGCCGCCATTCCGATCGAGATCGAAGAGATCGAGGCGTTGATGGCGAGTCGGAAGGTGATGGCTTGATTTGAAGTGAACAGTGAAGAGTGAACAGTAATTAGCGAATAGCGAATAGTGAATAGCGAATAGTGGGCTGGTGGCGGTTGGCAGACAGCGGTAGGCAGACAGCGGTTGGCAGACAGCAGTAGGCAGTGGACATGTTGCATTCTTTGACTTGTTTGTTGGTTGTGTCAATCGCACCTCGCACCTCGTCCCTCGCCCCTTCTGAAGTAGTGTGAGGGTGAGAAACAGGGTGAGTGAGCAGTGAGTGGTCTTCGTCCCTCGTCCCACGTCCCCCCCAGTGTGAGACTAAGAAACAGGGTGAGTGAGCAGTGATGGTTCCTCGCACTTCCTGACGTGGAGATACTTCAATAGGATTACCTACATTTGGTTTAGATCAAATCTTTACAACATGCATTTCTTACGCCGTTCCCACGGATACTTCCTTGCTTTCCTGTTGTTGTTTTCGGTAGTCCCGGAATGGTCATTTTCACAAGGTTTCTGCGTTCAGTCCTCCGATTTCCCCGGTTCACCAAGGACAAGGTGTATGGCTGAAACATCGGGTCACAAAGGATACCTCTTCTGTGGTTTCATCGCCGGAGGCTTTTATATAAACGATGTGTGGGAATACGATGAGTTGACCGCCCAGTGGACCCAGAAAGATACGTTCCCGGGCCCTTCCCGTCGGGAAGCGTTCACCTGGTCGATCAACGGAAAGATCTATTTGGGCTGTGGCAACCGGGGTGCCAATTGTTACCGGGACCTTTGGCAATATGATCCGGCAACCGATAGCTGGCTGCAACGAACCGATTTCCCTGGCAATAACTGGAACCAATACGCAGCCTTCACTTATAACGGGAAAGGTTACATCGTTTTTGGTTATTCCAATTGCGGATCCTCATCATCCTCCACACAATTTTGGGAGTACGACCCACAAACCGACAACTGGAATCAATTGGCCGATGCGCCATTTGTCAGCATTGTCAGTCGGGGAAGCGTCTTAGGTGACAAAGTTTACTTTCTTGACGCATCCGGCGCATGGACCTATAGCTATGATTTCACTACTCAGACCTGGTCCAATAGCTGGCCGAATGCAGCGGGAAGCGGAACCGGTGCTCCGGTATTTTCAACGACCATTCAAGGAGTAGTTCATTGTTTTACCGAAAACTTTGTCAAGTATGCTCACTTACCCAGCGCTTCGTGGCTGCGTGGTACCTACCTTCATAATAGTCTGTTTCATTCGGAGACGGCCTTTATGGCTTTCGCCGATTCAGTAAAAATAATTGGCGGTGGTACCGGCTTGTCGGCTTTCACACAGGATGTAT
>Ga0268298_10004085_pt1 | contig 14438 bp, 13 predicted proteins | sample WWTPWeurt_MetaG_FD_194462 | JGI IMG/M metagenome (GOLD analysis project Ga0268298, IMG submission 194462) | Activated sludge microbial communities from WWTP in Nijmegen, Gelderland, Netherland - WWTP Weurt | ecosystem: Engineered > WWTP > Aerobic digester > Activated sludge | place... | reverse complement strand
GTTATTGACCAAACCATACAGCCCACCCCGCCGGGTGACAAGCTCCAGCGCAGCCTGGATATGGTCTGGATTTGTAACATCCAATAAAACAGGAACAACATGCTCGATTTTGCCCAGTTCTGCCAGGTCTTGCTCTTTGCGGGCCCCGGCATAAACCAGGTGGCCGCGCTCTGCAAGATAGCGGACAAGGTGATAGCCAATTCCGGTGCTGGCGCCGGTGACCAAAACAGGTAAATGTGGCTGTGTGTGCATAGGTCTCCTATCCTGAAAATCAATCAACATTCAAACCAGGGTTGTACCATCTCAATAAGCGGGGGCAGTTGGGTGTCTTGTGCGGCTGCGCTACCCAAAACCCTCTTTTGCTAACTGATATTATTCTAAATTGATTCCGGCGTTTTGGGGTTTGGAAATACTTCTCAGCACCCCAAAACCAGACTCTAAAGATTTTTTGTATCATCTCAATAAGTGGGGGCAGTTGGGTATTTTTTGGGTGGCTACGTCACCCAAAAAACAACAAAAACAACCTCTTTTCGAGCTGACCCGAACTGGGTTATTCAGGCTTGATAAACTAGAAAATTTGTGCTATAAACGAGCTGTATCAACGGAGGTAACCATGAAACGCTTTTATATTGAGGGAACCTATACAGCCAGAGCCGGGGCAAAAAAGGCGCCGCGGGGCGGCAAAAGCGCCCAGGGGGCAGAGCCTTTTGCCCAGGCTTTTTGGGCAGAGAGCGCCGCAGAAGCGCTGCAGATGGCAAACGAGGCAATCGCCGGGGGGCAGTGGGTTGAAGGGCCGCGCCTCAGCGACTTGAGCGAAGAAGACCGGATGCGTCAGATGGGAGCGCCGCTGCTGCCCGGGTTTGAGCCGCCAGCCAGGCCCGCCAGCAAAAAGAAGGCCTGACGTTTTTCCCGAGCCGTTTTTCGACCGCACTCAGGTTGAAAAGCTGTCTGCCTGGCCCGGCTTATTTTCCGCCGCCTGGATCAAATCGATCAGCCGGGCGTAAAGGGTTTCATTTCGCCCCTGTCCGGGACTGATAAAATCATGTCCGACATTCTCATCGAGGGGGATTTCATAGGCCGTCACAGCCGAAAATTTTTGCAGATAACGGATGAGCTGCCTGATCTCCGTCTGATTCACAGCCCGGTCGCCAGCACTTGAAATTACCAGCATCTGGCGGGCCTGGGCTTTGTTTTTTCGCCCAGCCTTTTTGGCGCTCTGCCCCAATTTCAACATCTGGCCCATCGCCCGGGTGGCAAAAGCCGTATAAGCAAAATCTGGCGATTCGGGGTTAGCCTCCCGGGTCTTGCCATCCCACCAGATCAGCATATCGGGCGCCAGGTTCAACAGAAGAACCGCAGCCCGGGTGAGCGGCGAAGGGACAAACTGGACTCCAAGCGAGGGCGCCATCACCACTGCCAGGTCAATCTCCGGGCGGTTTTGCGCCAGCCAGATGGACGCATTTGCCCCGCCCGAAAGGCCAACGACGGTCAGCTTCTGCCCCAGCCGGCAGCCAATATCCACCGCCTGGCTGCACTCAGCCAGATATTGGTCAATCTGGAACGAACGCAGCGCAGCGCCTGTGCGATCCACAAAACCATGCTGGGGCTGGCGCGGAATCCAGACATTGTAGCCCAAATCAAAAAAACGCTGCCCCAACAGGCTGAACTGGTGCGGCGAGTTGGTAAAACCATGTAAAAAAACAATTGAGCGGCTGGTTGGCCGGTCATGAAGCAGAGCCAGCGCCGGATATTTCAAGCCGGGTTGTTGTTTTTCTGAAGCCAGAATCGCCTCAATGGCCTGGCGGGCTGACGCGAAATCAGAAATTGGGTCTGTACTCATCGCTACTCAACGCTTTAATTTTTTATAACGACCGGTCAGGTCTTTGATCACGATCTGGAGCAGATCGGGCAGGAGTTGAAACACATTTCTGCGCCGGGTGGCTCCGCCGCGCCCCGGGCTGGCCCAGCCTACAGGGATTTCGACAATCTTATATTTCAGCCGGGCAGCCAGGTAGAGGACTTCCAGGCTGGGTGAAATGCCCGCCTTGAGGGGGAAAGTGAATAAACGCCGGGCAGCCGGGGCAGAATACAGGCGAAAACTGTAGTCCGGGTCATATATGGCCTGGTGGAAAAACAGGCCCAGGAACATACGGCGCAGCCAGGCCATGGCTGAAAGCAAACGCTGCAGTAAACCATTGGATTTGACCCGGGTATCAATCCTTGAACCAATCACCAGGTCGGCGTTTTTTTCCACCAAAACGGGCAGCAGGCGGTTCGCTTCTTCAATTGGGGTCGAGTCGTTGATGTCTTCAAACAAAATCAAACCACCCCGGGCTCGCAATACAGCGCGCTGAGCGGCTTCATGTGGGCTTTTGGCCTTCAGCAGCACCAGGTTGGCATACTTCAAATTGGAAACAAGCTTGAGGGTTGAATCTTTGGAGGCCCCATCACACACGATCAACTCCCAGTCGTAGTGCAGGCCGCACATAAAAGAGCCAATCCGGTCAATTGAATAGAGAATATGGGCCTCATCATTATAGGTCGTAATGACAACCGAAATCTGCGGCGGCCTTTGCAGCCGGTTTTGCTTCCAATTTTCATACTTCGCATAAGACATAAGCCAGGTTCTCCCAATACCTATCCGGAAAGTCCCATCTCAGTCTGGAGGGTCACCCAACTGCCCTGCCACTATTGAGATGATACCGCAGAAACACCCAGACCGGGGCCGGCTGGCAGGGTCAATTTTGCGCCAGCATACCGGACGCCCTGGAAGGGATCATTGGCGATGAGCAGCGGCCCATCCAGATCAAGGTAATCGCAGAGCGGCGCCAGATGGGCGGCTGCTGTGACACCCAGTGAAGACTCAATCATACACGAAAACATAATCTGCAGCCCATGGGCACGGGCGGTATGAATACAGCGCAGCGCTTCACGCAGGCCGCCCGTCTTCATCAACTTTACCACGACACCATCCAGCCCAGCAGCCAATTTGACCACATCCCGGCTGGTGCGGACCGATTCATCGGCAAAGATGGGGGTTTTAATGCCCTGCTGGCGCAGTTTTTGTTTGAGCCAGAGGTAACCCTCTTCATCTTTAACCGGGAGAGGCTGCTCAACCAGCTCAAGATCGTACTCAGCCAGGCGCGGAATCAAATCCAGGGCCTGCTCCCTGCTCCAACCGGCGTTGGCATCCACCCGCAGGCGGGCATTGGTCACCCGGCGAATGGCGCTCACCACGGCCTCGTCATGCTGTGTGCCGACCTTGATCTTAATAATGGGGTATCCGGACTGCCTGGCGCGCTCTGCCATGAGTTCTGGTTCGTCAATCCCGATCGTAAACGAAGTTTCGGGCAGGGGTTCGGGCGCCAGGCCAAACAGGCGGTAAAGCGGCTGGCCCAGCATCTGTCCGCACAGGTCATGCAAAGCCATATCCACCGCGGCTTTCGCCGCTTGTGGTCCAACCGGCAGGCGGGCCAGGATCGTCTCGAGCGCAAAGGGGTCGCGGCCCAGGTCGGGCAGGGTACGCAGATAAGCCATCAGGCTTTCCTGGGTATCGCCATAATAAAAAACGGCAGCCGCCTCGCCAGACCCGGTAAGGCCATCCTGGGTCAAACGGACGACCACATTATGGCGCTGGTCGCTGGCGCCATGCGCCACGCGAAAGGTGGTGCGCAAATTCAGGCTGACTGGCTCAAGTCTCAGCTCCATACAGGCCTCCTGGCGCCGCGGTAATTCTCTTTCAGCCAGCCCCGGAAAATTGGGCTGTGGATATCGAAAGAATTGTAACCAACCCCCCAATGGGTGCCGTTGGCATGAATAAATTCATCCCCGCCCAACGAGATGGCGGTGTGTGAAATATGGAATTGATCGCCGGCAGGCGAGCCATCCGGCAGCGGCTCGCCAAAATACAGCAGATCGCCCGGCAGCAGCGGGCCGCTCGCCGCAGGCAGCTGCGCAAACTGCATATCGGCATCCCGCGGGATCGACACCCCCAGAAAGGCCCAAAACGTACCGGCCAGACCGGAGCAATCAAAGCCAAAGGGTGTTCTGCCGCCCCACAGATAAGGCGTACCCACAAACTGCCGGATCAGAGACAGGGCAGCCAGAATACGCTCCGGCCCAACGGCATCCTCGCCAGCGGCCGAGGTGAGATCAGAACTTTCCAACCACCAGATTTTGCCATCAGGCAGCCGCACAGCCTGACGCTCCCCCTGGATTTCGCCAGCGGGCAAACGAACACAGAATGGAATTTTGCCCAGCAGTTGGCGCCCGGTGGGGTCGAGGTAGGCTGCGGCGAAAGGGACCTGAACGATTACTGTACAGCCAGCCTGATAGGCCTGCACCTCAGTTTCGCTGCTGCGGTACAGGCTGTTGGCGTGTACCCAGCCCAGATAGCCATCGTGTACGACCTGCACGAAAGCCCAATCACCGTTTTCTTCCAAAACCCGGACCGCCTCGCCCATCCGCACCTGGCTGATGCGTTCCGAGAAAATGGTTGGCTTTTTGCGCAGGTCTTCCACCCCGCGCCCGAGCATGGCCCAGGGTGAGGCGGCGGTCAACAGCACCTGGATCGAATCGACGGCTGCCGGCCCAATGGCAGAGAGCGCGGCTTGGTGCTGTTCGGCGCGCAGCACTTTGCCGCTCAAAGCGCCGGCCTTATAGCGCACCTCAAACAGATCGACCCGGTCATCGGGAGCGCCGGTTTGCTGAAGCTGGTATAAAGCTTCGTTTTCAGCGCCGCCGCGGCGGGCCAGAAAATCGAGCACTTTTTCCACCCATTCCAAGAGAATTTCATCGTGCACGCTGTGCCCAATGGCGGCAGGGATCCACTGTTCGGCAAAGGGGATATGATGCCCAATAAACTGGGCGTGTCTGTAAGCAGCATTGACCCGGTCGAGTTCACCCTGAATAACCAGCACGGGTCTGTAGACCTGGGACAGGTCCTGGGGGGTGTAATTGGGTTCGCTGATCAGTTCGTCCACGGTCAGCTTAAGCAGTTTACGCCAATAACCTTCGCCAAAGTAAGGATCATGCAGGGCGATCATTTCATCCATCCAGGCGGGGTCCTCTCTGGCGACCCGCTCGGGGTCAAACAGCCCTGGTTCCTTTTCCGGCAGGTCAGGGCTGACCCAGGCATTGGCGGCCATGGGGATGCAGGTCTGGATTACCTCAGGGTGTTCCACCAGGGTCACCAGGACCACGTTGCCCCCATTGCTGTGCCCAATCAAATGGGCGCGTTCATATCCCAGGGCCTGGATAAAGGCTGCCGTATCGGCGGCAAGCTCTTTAAAGGAATATGTGAGGCCCGGGTTCTGGCTCTGCCCATGCCCGCGGCAGTCTGGCACAAGGACATGGTATGAACGAGCCAGCAACGGGGCAACACTGCCCCAGCAGGATCTGCCCGTCTGGGTGGAGCCATGAATCAGGACAATCGGCGCCTGATCGAGTACAGGTGTGCCAAAGGCTTCATAATACAAAGTGGTATCGTTGACTGGGATAAACGGCATCGATCCCTCCGGGTACAGGTAAGGTTGCCGGAAAAGAGTTTTAGGGTGCAGTTCTGGCGAACACCCGGAAATATCTTTTCCAAAAAGAAGTGGGGTAAGTTTAGTTTATCATCAAACTGGATCGGAGGGGTGATACAACTCGATCCAAAAGGCGCCGGAGCGGCAAAAAGAGCTGGTTTCAGAGATTGCGCCAATACTCGGGCGGCGGTCCACTGCGGGGTCTTCAATCGAATAGAGCAGGGTGGTGCCGCGCAGCCGGCGCGGTTCATAATCCAAAAACGCCTGCTCTAAAGAATCTGCCAGGTTAAGGGCGTCATCCACGGTGACCAGGCGAGCGGCGGTCTCAGTGGTGAAATTTTGAGCGTCCAACTGCTCGGGAAGATAGTCGCCCAAGGAGTACTCCAGAGAATGCCAATATCCGGGTAAGACAGTACCCAGGGAGTTCCACTTGTAGGCGACCGCCAGATCCAGGATCCCCACCCAGGTCTCCGCGGTCAAAATCAGGTGCAGCTTTGGGTTGCGCTGGTTGCGCAGTAAGATCGGCATAGTTCAGACTGCTCCGCGACCTACAGCGCAATCAGAATGATAGCGGCTACACACATGCCAACCCCAATCCACTGTAGAAGGCGAACTTTTTCTTTAAGAACAAATGCCGATAGAAGCACTGTGACCGCCGGGTAGATCGAGGTCAGGATAACGGCAACATCCAGGCGCAAATTCTGGTTTGCCAGCATATAGGTGGCATTCCCGACCGAATCGAGCACACCGGTAACAACCGCAGCAAAATTTTTTAGGGGGTTTACAAACGGTTCACCGCGCAGGCGCAGTATACCCAGCATCACAACCAACGCCAGGATACGCCCAATGGACAGGGCGCCAAAAACGCCGCCGGTTTTCACCTGGCCCATGACCACATAGAAAAAACCAAAGGCAAGGCCCGAAAGAACCGCCAGGCGCAAACCAGAATTCCCAGATTGGACTTTCGCCCCGCCAGATGCGGTGACAAATCCAATCGCCGGGACCGCCAGCGCAAAGCCAATCAACGGGCCAAACTCGGGCAAACCTGAGGTAAAAAACGCCAGCAAAACAGGGACGGCTGCGCCAACCACACCGGCAACCGGCGCAACAACCGCGGTGTTGCCGGTCGCCAGACCCTGATAGAGCATTGCCAGCCCCACAACCCCAATCAGGTTGCCCAGGCAGCACCAAAAGATGGTGAGCCAACTCGGAAAGCTTTCACCGGAAAGCACAGCCAACAGGGCCATTGAAATGGCCCCCACCGCTTCAGACAAAGCCAAAACCTGGTAAGGGCTGATGCGCCGGGAACCCAGCCCGCCAAAAAAGTCTGCGCTGCCATAAGACACAGAAGAGCTCAAAGCCAGAATCACACCCAATGTAAAAACCGACAAGTCAACCTCTTTACCAATCTGTGGAATATTTGATATGGGGTATTGGGTATAGGCCGCGGCCCATACCCAATACCCCATGCCATGAGTATAACCCAGGATTTGGCTGTGCGACACGTTTTTTACGAAAATACGGTTCATTGAGATTACCCGTGATATAGTCCCTGGGCAATTCACAGAAAGCTAAAAAGATCGTCTGAAATATGATAAGATGACACTTCGACACAAAGGAGCCCCCCATGACGATTGAGAACACCTATATTCTGGCAGTGGATTTGGGTACGTCTGGCTGCAAAACAGCCCTGGTCAGCAGCACCGGAAAGATTGTCGCCTGGGAATTTGAAGCAGTTGCCATGCATCTGCTCCCCAATGGCGGGGCAGAGCAAAACCCGGAAGATTGGTGGCAGGCCTTCCTGACCACAGCCCGGCGTTTGCTCCACAAAAGCTCCGTCCCAGCCAACCAGATTGCGGCAGTTTGCTGTTCCACCCAGGGCGAAGGCACTGTCGCAGTGGATAAAAACGGCCGCCCATTGATGAACGCCATTCTCTGGATGGATATGCGCGGCGCTCAGCATCTGCAGCAGATCATAAAGGGCCCGATTAACGCAGCCGGTTATGATTTATTCAAACTCATCAGGTGGGTGAGCCTGACCGGCGGGGCGCCGGCCCTCTCGGGCAAAGACCCGGCTGCTCATATGCTCTTGATCCGGGATGCCTTCCCTGAGGTGTATGCCAAAACGTACAAATTCTTGAATGTCCTGGATTTTATGAACCTGCGCCTGACAGGCCGCTTTGTGGCCACCCCGGATTCAATCCTGACCTGCTGGGTGACCGACAACCGTGACCCTGCCCATGTACACTATAACCAGAGCCTGCTTAAGGACTGCGGGATCGACCCGGCCAAATTCCCCGAACTGGCAGCCTGCGATGAAGTCATCGGTGAACTGCTGCCAGGGATCGCGGCAGAGCTGGGGCTTACGGCCACAACAAAAGTCGTTGCCGGCTCCATCGATGTCACCGCAGCCGGGATTGGCTCTGGTGCGCTGGCAGACTATGCCTCACACCTGTACATTGGCACCTCCGCCTGGATTGCAGCCCATGTGCCATTCAAAAAAACCGACGTGCTGCGCTCCATCGCATCCGTTCCATGTGCGCTGCCCAACCGCTATCTGATGATCATCCAGCAAACCACCGCTGGCGGGAACTTGAATTTCTTGCGCGACAGGATCCTTTATCACAAAGACGAGCTGATTAATGAAGCCCATGTCAGCGATGTGTATAAAATTATGGATCAGATCGCCCAGCGGGTGCCAGCCGGCAGCCGCGGCCTGATCTACACCCCCTGGATATACGGCGAGCGCGCCCCGATTGAGGACCGCCATGTTCGGGCCGGTTTGTTCAACCTGTCGCTGGATAACTCGCGCGAAGACATCATTCGCGCCTTCCTGGAAGGGGTTGCCCTGAATGCCCGCTGGGTCTTGAAACCCGCCGAAGAATTCCTGGGCCGCAAAATAACCCAATTGAACCTGGTGGGCGGCGGCGCCACCTCGGATGTCTGGTGCCAGATCTTCGCAGATGTGCTTGATCTGCCCATCATTCAGGCACAAGACGCCATCCAGGTCAATGCGCGCGGCAGCGCCTTTATCGCTGCCGTTGGGCTTGGGCTGCTCAAGTACAGCGACATCCCTCAGCTAATCGAAATCAAAGCCCGCTACGAGCCAAACCCGGCCCATCGTGAGGTTTACAACCGCACTTTCCAGGAATTTGGCAGTATTTACAACGCCATGAAAGGGATTTACAAGAGACTCAATCCCTGAAATTTTCGGGTGGTTTTGGGTAGCTGCGCCGCCCAAAACCACCCTCTTTTCGGGCCACCCCGAACTGGAGGTATGTTATGATTAACATACTGTTGACCCGCGCTTTAGAAGAGGATTTCATGTGAAAACGCCCCAGGTGTTCAAAACCAGCATCCTGAAGCAAGGCTCAAAAACTTTTATCGGACTGCCTTTCAACCCTGATGAAGTCTGGGGCGCTAAGCCGCGCCAGCAGATCAGCGGCTCGATAAACAACTGCAAAGTACGCGGCCAGCTCATCCGGCAGGGCGACCAGTTTATCCTGGTGCTTGGCGCAGCCTGGCGGCGCGACAATCAGCTTGAAGCAGGCGCCGAGGTGGAAGTAGTTTTAGCACCTGAAGGCCCTCAAATGGACGATCTGCCTCCCGATATTATCCGGGCATTGGAAGAGGAACCGCTCGCCCTCGCTTTTTTTGAATCCCTGGCAACTTTTTATCGCAAAGCATATCTAAAGTGGATCTCCAGGGCAAGGCGGCCCGAAATCCGCTCTGCCCGGATTGCCGAAATGGTTTCCCTGCTCAAAGCCGGGGTAAGGCAGAGACAATCATGAGCCATTTATTGCCCATCACCACGCCAGAAGATATTCCCTCAACCTATCAACAAACCCCCGTTGAACTTTTGCTGGCGTACCATAATCTCGGGCGCACCCTGGACGCTTACACAAAGGCCCAATTATTGGTCGGCATGTGCATGGACAACCGCAAACACCTGCGCATTCCGGATAATTTTGCGTTTATCATCCGGGCCGGCGGGGCGAATTTGCGGTATAGCGAATTCAAAGTGTCCTACGCCATCGCCGTTGGCGGGGTCAGAGCGATTGCGCTGATCGGTCATAATAACTGCGGTATGGTAAACTTAAGTGAGCGCAAAGAGCAGTTTATCGAAGGCCTGGTCAACAACGCCGGCTGGGATAAAGAATGGGCCGAAGAACATTTTTTTCATTTCGCACCCATGTTCGAAATTGGCAACGAGATTGATTTTGTGCTCAGCGAAGCAAAGCGGCTGCGGCTGCGTTACCCCAAAATTCTGGTCGCCCCGCTGCTGTATCGGGTAGAGGACAACTTACTCTACCTGATTGATGAAAACTGACCTTCCAAATCTCCTCCGAGGATTCTGGAAGCTAAAAAATATAAGGAGAAAATTGCATGCAAAGAGAGATAAAGCAACAAATTGAGCGCCTTCAGGCTGCTGGGGCGACCTATGTGGATGCACGCTGGTATCCCTTTGAAGAAGCCAATTTCCTGATGATGTGGAATGGCAATCTGAAGAACACCACCTCAACCCGCGAAAGCGGTATGGGGGTGCGCGTCCTGTATAAAGGCGCCTGGGGCTTTTCGGCCTCATCAGACTTGAGCAGCCTGAATGCCCTGTTTGACAAAGCCTTCGACAACGCCCGCATCGCCGCCGAGCGCGTCACCTTCCCCATTCGCCTGGCTGAAAAAGACGCCATCCAGGCGGCCTTCGAAAGCCCCTGCAAGATTAACCCCTTCGAGGTGCCCCTGGCCGAGAAAGTGGCTTTCCTAAAAGAGATGGATGAAAAGATGAACCAGGCCGGCGTTTTCCAACGCCGGGGCGACCTGACCTTTATGCGCAAGAAAATTGTCTTCATCGACTCGGAAGGCAGCGAGATTGAAAAGCTGATTACCGAAGTGTTTGCCACCCTGGAAGTTTCTGGCGTGGACGAGCAGGGCGTCACCCACGAACGCAAGTTCCGCCTGAACAAAACGGCCGACACCCGCGGCTGGGAATCGATTGACCGGCGGATCTTCAGTGAAAACGCTGAGCGGATTGTCAAAGAGATGAATGAGGTTCTGAAAGCCGAACCCTGTCCAAAGGAAGACCGCTCGGTTATTTTACTGCCGGGGATCATGTTCCTGCAGACCCACGAAACTATCGGACACGCCCTGGAGCTGGACCGAATTTTGGGTTACGAGCTGGCCTTTGCGGGCGGCTCTTTTGTGACTCTGGACGATTTCGGCAGCCTGCGCTACGGCTCCGAGAAACTGACCGCCCGCGCCGACGCCACCCTGCCCAACACCCCGGGCAGCTTTGGCTTTGACGACGATGGTGTGCCGGCTCAAAACAACGTCCTGATCGACAAGGGTATCCTGGTTGGGGCGATCACCGGGCGCCAGATGGTGGAAGAAGCTAACGCCAAAGCCAGGAAGCAAATTTTCCAGGGCAGCGGCGGCACCAACCGGGCCAATGCCTTTTACCGTGTCCCGATTGAGCGAATGACCAATATCAACATCGACCCGGGCAGCGACGGCACTCTGGAGGACATCATCAAGAACACCGAAAAGGGCATCATTATGGACGGCGACCGCAGCTGGTCGATTGGCTCCAACCGCGAACAGTTCCACTTTGCCACTGAAATTGCCTGGCTGGTGGAGGATGGACAGGTCAAGCAGGTGGTAAAGAACCCAACCTACAAGGGAGCGACGGTCAAATTCTGGAATTCCCTCTCCGCGGTTGGCGATCAATCGACCTGGCAGATGCAGTATGTGGATAATTGCGGCAAAGGACAGCCAAACCAGATCATGCAGCTGGGACACGGCGTGCCCGTCTGCCGGTTCGATCAGGTGAGGATTGGAGAATAAACATGAAAGAAAAAATCTTAAACATCCTGCGCGATTTACGCAGCTACGCACTCAAAAAAGGCTACGAGGTTACCATCTTTTATCATGAAGAAGACAGCTACCTCATGCGTTTTGCCAACTCTGCCATCTCCTTAAACACCAATGAGCACCTGATCCGGCTGGAGATCACAGCCTACGTCGGAAACCGGCGCGCCAGCTATGAGCTGATCACCAATCTGGACAAGGTGGATGAGATGAAGCAGGGCATTGATGTGGCTGCCGAAATGGCCCAGCATGCCCAGCCGCTAAACTACCAGCCAACCATTCCAGCCCTGACAGAATCCTTTGCCGACGAAAGCAGTTTTGATCCGGCTCTGGCTCAGATCAGCAACGAAGAACGGCTGGCATTCTTTAACCATGCTGTCGCCGGCCTGGAAACTGAAGACATTAAGCTCTCGGGGGTTTTCACCAACGGCGCCAACACCATTGCCCAGATCACCACCCGCTCAGCGCACACCCAGTATTTCAAAACCTCCGACGCCCAGGTTACAGCCGTGCTGGCGCACAGCAAACTAAAATGGGAAGTGCAGTCTGAACAATCGGCCCAGGAAAAAAGCGACCTGGATCCCGACCTGGCCCACGCCGAGCTGGCCTTTTTGCTCGCCAAATACCAGCAGTCCAACTCCTTGCAGCTTCCACTGGGCAGCTACAAGATTGTGTTTGGTGCGGCCGCGACTGCCGATATGCTCAACATCATGAACTGGATTGGCTTCAGCGGCGGCTCACTGAAGCGCGGTTTCTCATTCTTGAACGAAGCCCAGGTAGGGCAAAGGGTCTTCTCGGAGAAATTCTCCATGGTGGATGACCCATCCCGGCGCGAAACCTTCCCCTTCCAATACGACCTGGCAGGCATCGAACGCAAACCCTTCAAGATTTTTGAAAACGGCGTGTTCAAGGGCTTCACCTGGTATCAGGATGATGCCGATGAGTTTGGGGCGACCCCAACCGGCCACAACGTGATGCACAAAAGCCTGGTCGTGGGCGCCGGCAGCCAGGCCGTAAACAGCCTGGAAGAACTGGTCGCCCTGCCGCGCACAGAAGACATTCTTTATATCCCATTCCTGCACTACATGAATATCGTCAATCCTTCCAAAGGCATCTTTACCGCCAGCTCGCGCTTTGGCGCACTGCTGCTCAAGAAAGACGGCTCGGTGGAAGTACCCTTCAATGTGCGGGTGACGCAGAGTCTGTTCGATATCTTTGGCGACAAACTGGAATGGCTTTCGAGCGCCACAGTCGCATACAACACATCCAGCAGCTATGGTGCCCGCAACCCTACGGCTCTGATCGTGCCCATGTTTACCTGCGTCAACAACCTGGAGATCTCGCACTCCAACACATCCTATTAAACGTCTGTTTGGGTGTTATTCAGGTGGCTGCGCCACCTGAATAACACCCAAACATTCCTGGTAATACCAAATGGACAAGACCGAGATTACGGCACTGATCGCCTATAACTTTTGGGCAAACAAGCGCATTCTGGATAAGTGCGAGCAGGCTGCGCTGGACGATTTTACCCGCCCGCTTGCGCCAGACCCCGGCAGGGGCAGCCTGCGCGGGATCCTGGTCCATGCGCTGGATGCAGAGATGGGCTGGCGCTCAATTCTGCAGTTTCACGAAGACACACCAATCCTGGATGAGCAAAGCTTTGGGGACATTGCGGCGCTCAAAGCCCGCTGGGCTGTCGAAGAGAACGCCTGGTTCGAGTATGCTGCCGCTTTGGGTTCAGAAGACCTGAATGCCCACTACAAAGACGGAGCGGGCAAAAGCCCCAGGGTCTGGCAGATCATTGTGCATGTGGTGAACCATGGTACCCAGCACCGCAGCGAAGCCGCCGCCATTTTGACCGGCTACGGATTATCGCCAGGTGAACTGGATTTCGATTTGTTTTTGCAGGAAAATCCGGACTACTGTTAAATATAAGGCTCTCTGGGAATCTCCGTGAGAGGGTATATATGTGGTGATAATTTTGGGCAAAGCCCAAAATTATCACCACATATAGCCCACCATCACGGGAAATCCCAATAACCCAAAAATAAAGAGAGGGGATCGTTTGACGAGTCAAACGATCCCCTCTCTTTATTCTATGGGGTTACCGACTGGTAAACGCGCACATAATCTACTGTCAGCTTCTGGGGGAAAACGGTGCTGTCGTCGGGATACCCGGGCCACTGTCCGCCCACCGCCAGGTTCATGATCAGGAAGAAGGGGTGATCAAAGACCCATTTCTTTCCGGCTGGCAGCGATTTGGGGGTAAGTTCAAAAAACTGCTGCCCATCCATGTACCAGCGGATCACTTCCGGCTCCCATTCAATGGCAAAAACATGGAAATCGGACGCGAAGGGCTCACTCTGGCTTATGCCCTTGCCGATGCCGCTGCCTCCCGAATAACCCGGTCCATGGACTGTTCCATGGACTATCTTGGGTTCTTTGCCAATATTTTCCATGATGTCGATTTCGCCGCTGTTGGGCCAACCCGATTTCATGATATCGCTGCCCAGCATCCAGAACGCCGGCCAGATGCCCTGCCCATACGGGATTTGCATCCGGGCCTCAACCCTGCCATAGGTGAACTCATAGCGCCCCTTGGTCAACAAACGCGCCGAGGTGTACTTGCAATCGCCATACCAGCAGTTCAGGTCGCCCACAGCCGATTCGGGAATCTGCAGTGCCTGGATCACCAGCATACCACTGCCATCCAGAGAGGCGTTTTCGGCATTCATGGTGTAAAACTCCCATTCTTTGTTGCCCCAGCCATTGCCACCCAGGTCATAGCCCCATTTGTTGGGGTCGGGCAGGGTTCCAGCGGGGCCGTCAAACTCATCACTCCAGACAAGGCTTAAATTCTTCATTTCGGACCCTTCGACCAGCGGTTTGGGTGTACTGGTCGGCTCGCTGGTTGGGGTCGGGGCGCTGGTCGCCGTCGGTGCGCTGGTGGCGGTTGGCGCAGGGGTTGGGGTTGGCGCAGGCTGGCACCCCACCAACAAAACAAGGGTCAGGCCAAGCAAAAACAAAACCGGCGCAATCATTTTA
>Ga0268298_10004084_pt1 | contig 14439 bp, 7 predicted proteins | sample WWTPWeurt_MetaG_FD_194462 | JGI IMG/M metagenome (GOLD analysis project Ga0268298, IMG submission 194462) | Activated sludge microbial communities from WWTP in Nijmegen, Gelderland, Netherland - WWTP Weurt | ecosystem: Engineered > WWTP > Aerobic digester > Activated sludge | place: Netherlands... | reverse complement strand
GCCCGTTCGGATGCCGGTCTGCTGCAGAAGATGCGCTCTGTGTTGCGCGGAGTGAACGGCGCGAACGTCAACCTGGTGTATGTGGCTGCCGGGATCTTCGATGAACCGGCGGTAGGTATCGTCCAATGTTATGGCGTGGCAGCCTTTTCCGCCGATAAAGAGACGGCGGTAAAACAGTCTGGCCGTGACCTGGCTGTCCTGGAAGCCGGGCTGAAGGGTGCCTTCCGCCAACTGCGCCTGGAACCCTTGAACACACGCATTGCCCAATGGCTCTACGGCGCGCTGGAACAGTTCCCACATGCCATCGTGACAGTGGGCCACCCCGATCCGCGCGAGAATGTGCGTGAGGGCAACAAGAACAGCCGCAATCCACTGATCGATGCGGATACCGCGGCGCAGAATATGTCATTGCAGCAGAACGAAATCCTGTACCGCGGCATGTCCAGCCTGGGCGAGGAGTTCCTGTTGATGGCGCTGGCCTACACCATCCCGGTCAGGGCGATTGCCTCGATGTTGGCTGGGCTGGCCGAAGAGTCATCCATCTGGGCCAGCCAGCAAACGGGCGTGCGATCTGCGTCATTTGGCGTCAGCCTGCCCGCCATGCTCTCCGGGGCGCTGGCCGAATCCGCTTCGCGCAGCTACGGGCAGAACACTGGCACGGCCGAGTCGACTGGCCAGGCGCACACCGCCGGGCAGGCCCAATCCGAAGGCAGCGCTCACACGGTTGGGCAGGCGACCTCCCAGGGTTGGTCGCACTCCACTTCCACCGGCAGCGCCACGTCCACCGGTTCGGCTGTCTCAAATGGCACCGGCTTATCGGATGGCACTTCGCATGCCGACAGCGCCAGTCATTCGGATGGCAGTTCCAGCAGCAAAAGCCACAGCACCTCGGTCGGTGGAGGCGGGTCTTCTTCGACTTCCGAAGGCTGGAGCGCAGGGGCTAGCGCCAATGGCAAGGATATTCCCCTGGTGGGTGGGATTGTCAATGCGCTCGGTTTTGGCGGCGTCAAGGTCAATGCCGGGTACAACCAGGGCACTTCCCAGACCGGTATGAGCAGCTGGGGCGAATCCTGGGCCACGACAACCGGTTCGATGAGTTCGGATTCAACCGGCACATCGGATGGGGTCAGTCACGGTACATCTTCCAGCCACGGCGTGACCAAAAGCCAGGGAGCTTCCCAGTCTCAAAGTGAGTCATGGGGTGAATCGGGATCTGTCACCCATTCAACCGCAGACACAACCAGCGCCAGCAACACCCACTCCACTGCCGATACCGCCAGCCAGTCCAGCACCAAATCCGCGGGCGAATCAGTGGGTTTGGGCCTTGGCCGCTCGGCCAGTTCCGGACTGATGGTCGGCATCGCGCCATCCTTCTCCATCGGGGAATCATCCCAGTGGCAGAATGATCCGGCCATGCTGATCACGCAGATCATGCGCACCCACCAGAAGATCCTGAACATCGCCAGCATCGAAGGCGCGTTTTACACGGATGTCTATGCCCTGGCGCGCAGCGAACGCGGCGCCCAGGCGCTGATGGGGTTGATCCCGGAAGCCTTCCAGGGCACCGAAGATGTGGTGGCAGGGGTGCAGTGTCGCGCCCTGGTGGAAGAAGAGCAAGCCTACATCCGCAAGCACGCCGCGGTCTTCACGCCATCCACGCGCGCCGAGCGCATCCCGGGCGTGATGTCCGGCTACCTGGATTCCACCTTGCTGACCATGCTCCAGACCGCAGCCTACGTTGCACCAGGTGTCTTTGAGCAAGGGGCTGCTTTGACCACCCAGGAAGAGACCCCCGCTTTTGCTTTTTACCCCGATATGCCAGGTGAGATGCTGTTGGGCAGGCAGTTTTCCGTGGAAACTGGCTATCTGACCAACGCCGCCTTGAAGCTGGATGCAGATCGTCACTTTCACTCCGCGTTCGTGGGTGATACCGGCTTCGGGAAATCGGTGGCTGCCGAACGCCTGGCCTTTGAGCTGCTCACCAAGCTACACCATCGCATCGTCATCCTGGACTTTGGCCAGGGCTGGCGCCGGGCGTTGAACTGGCCGGGCGCACAGGGCAGGGTGGATGTGCGCCAGTTGTTCCCTGGCGCGAAACGTCCGCTGCGCTGGAACTTCCTGCAAATTCCGAAACGGGTGGACGCTTCGCGTTACCGCACGATGATCTGTGAATTGTTCGCCAACGCTGGTCGGATGGGTCCACGCCAGCTCGGTTTCATGCGCCGCGCGCTGACCGAGGTTTACACCAATGCGGGTGTCCTGTTCCACGGCGTGGAAAGTTTCCTGACCAAAGATGAAGCTGACGCACTGGGATCCCAAGCAGGGTTGAGCGTCCATGATTTGCCCCCGGAGCAGCAGCAGGCCCTGGCTGTGCTGCGCAGTAAGAAGGTCAGCATAGTGGATTGGATGAAGATGTTGCGCCAATACTTCGCCGGGCTCGGGAAGGGCGACCAGGCCAGTCGCACCTCGCTGGAGGGAGTGCTTTTGCGCCTGGAGCAGTTTGAAGAAGGACAGATGCTGCAGCAGTACGGTCCGGGTGCGGACAGCCTGGCCATCGAAGATCTGGGGCTGCTGGGCTCCCCGGATGACGCCTGGGGTGTTGCTGTGATCGAGGGTGGCGCGGAGATGGATGAGTTTGTGAAGGCGGCGCTGTTCAGTCTACTCGCCACGGTTTTGTATTACGATGCCGTTGTTCGCCGCCGGGAAAGCCTGAACGGCAGGAAATTCCCGGTGATGGATATTTTCTTCGAGGAAGCCAACAAGGTTTTATCCGGTGTTTCGAGCGGGGCAGCCTCCGACAGCGAAAGCACCAGCGGAGGCGGTTCGGTAGCGGCGATCTGGGAGAGCATGTGGCGCGATGGGCGCAAGTATGGAGTCTTCCTGCACCTTCTGGCACAAACGGTCTCCAAAATCCCCCAGGGCATTTTCTCTTCCTGCGCCAACCTGTTCGCCTTCCAAACTAAGGATGCCAAAGATCGCGACATGATCCTGCCACACCTGGGCAAATCCGAAAAGGGCATGGTGAATACCGAATACAAGCGCTACCTGGCCCGCATCCCCAAAACCTACGCCATTGTGAAGCTGGGCTACAGTGCGGATGTGTATGACATCGAGCCGGTGCTGATCCAGCCGGCGTTTATCCAGTGCGTGGAGCCGGCAGATGATGATATTGCGAGGGTGCTGAGAGCGGGGGATGTTCAATGATGAATTCTTTGCGATGACTACTTCGCTTTACCAGGTGTAACGACTGATACGTCTGTAAAATTAGGATCTGATGGAAATCCCCAAAGGCAAAAACCAAAAAACTGGTTTATTCCAAAATACTGGAAATTACCACACGAAAACCATAGAAAGAGTCAGATTTGTGCGCATAATACCAATATCGAGAAGCACAACGAGCTCGTGATGCTGAATTGTAGTAAGAACCTCCGCGAAGAACATGGGCAGAATCATTGAGCAGTGTTTCTCTTCCATCGTCAATTCTATAAGGGTAAGTAAATTTATCATCCCAAATCGTGCAAGTCCATTCCCAAACATTGCCACTCATGTCTAACACATTATAAGGAGATGCACCATCCAGGAAAAGCCCTACCTGCATGGTATCGTTCCATCCCAGAGAATTCGAATTGCACTGCAATTCATCCCAATCAGATCCCCACGGATAATCACGCTGATCTTGGTTACCCTTTGCAGCCTTTTCCCATTGAGCTTCACTAGGCAATGTAACGTGCTTGCCAATTTTCACACTAAGCCATTTACAATATTCTAAAGCACTATTCCAACTCACATTAACAACAGGATGATTTTCGCGACCGGGAGGTATTTTCCTTCCGTGCCAATGTTCCGGTGGCGTTCCATTTGTATCCTGAACAAAAGAAACATATTGAGCATTTGTAACTGGCACCCGTGCAATTTTATATTCAGGTAAAAAAATTCTATGAAGAGGTTTTTCATCTTTATCACCATTATTACTTCCCATCCAAAATTCTCCCATAGGAATTGTGATCCAATCAGGCTCGCCATAAGGGTTACTCCAGAAACGAGCCGTCACTGTTCCACTTTCTATACGCGCAAGGGCGTTAATGGCTGTAATTTTGGATAGCAATGCAGATTGGTCGCTTTTCTCTAATGGCTTATTAATCTGGGTTTGTAGTAGATTTCGAATTTGCCCTAATAAATCACCTTCAACATGCGTAGCTCCAATGTCAAATAAACACTCAGCAACAAGCAAAAGATGATAATAAGGTTCTGTTCCAGTTTTTGGGTTGGCATTCAAAAGAGCTTGAAGCAGCTTGCTGACACGCTTGACACCCTGTTCACCAAGATAACTTGTCTCAAGTAGGAGAACTTCGCGCCACCAAGGGTCTGACAGAACTCGCAGCGAAAAGTCTATAGAGTCGCTTCGCTCAGCAAGCACGCGTGCGGTTAGATATTCTTGAAATGTAAGATGGATAAAGCCGTAACTTCCAGAACCGTGTTCAATTAACAATCCACTCCGTTCGGTGATTACATCGACAAAAGCCTTCAGTGCTCTGGTGGTTTGAGATTCATTTTCAATAGCGATTTTGATGAATTCTTGGCGAAGAAGTTTGTACAAATCATCGCGATCCAACTCATCCTTTCCGTTCTCATGTAACCAAAAAGCAACCGGTTGAAGCAGGCTGCGCCTGTCATTGACATCAAGAATATGCCCGAAGAGTAAATTATCTAGTTCGATCCCTTTGGCAGAATCCCATTGGCCAAGTAAAACTTCTACAGCTTCCTTATAAAGTTCCCAACGACGTGTCGGTAACTTCGAACGATAGCGGTGAATAAGTGCAATGACGGTTAGAAGTAATGGATTGGTAGCTAATTCTGTTATGTGATTATCATTTCTAATGGAAGTAATTAATTGTTCAGCTCGCTCATCCGCTACATGTAGAATTTCGGATAAATCATTACCTTTTGTTAATACTATTTCAACTGCTCGCGTCCAATTTTTTACAAATAGTGATACATCATCATTCAAGTCAAACTCACGTATTTTGACCAAGCCAAAATCAGCACCAATACGATAGGGGACTTTATAACTAACTTCGCGACAAGTAACGATAATTCTACAACCAAAATAGTGTGTCGAAAATTGCTCAATTAACCGTGCTACCCGCTGACGGAATCTATCATCTGCAATCTCATCCAAGCCATCAAACAACACAACAGCTTTTTTGCATTCGAGATAATTATCAAAAAACTTATCTGGTAGGTTTATACGTTGGTTCTGATAGTATGCAATCAAAAAATTAAGTACGACTGCAGGGCCATCTATGCCAGAACCGGGATATTCAGCTTCTAGATATTCGACAAAGTTACGCAATTGCAATGAGATGGGCAAAAAATCAGCTTCGTTATTCAATCTAAACCGTTCTTCAATTATTACGTCATTAGCATCTATGCCGGGATAGTATGAAGCACGCATTGAACGAGCATAGGTTAGTGCAATATACGAAAGCAGTGTTGATTTTCCACAACCTGGTCCACCAACGATCACAATCCGAAAATATTTTTCGAGCGCTATGGAGATAGATATATTGCTATTTCCACTTAAGTCATCACTATTATTAAAATCATTTCCCACCGGGTTCTTATCTACTACTTTCAAAGGAATATACACATTCTCCAGAGATACGCTCAACGGTTGATTTCCTGTATTAATCCCTTGAAGGTGTAACTGCTGATGTCTAGCGATTATGTTGCTGAGATATTGTCGTAAAACGTCGGGTAACACCTGGGTACTATCAATTAGATCTAAATCCGGGTAGGTAATCTGGAGTATTTCGCTTGGTACTGCAAAAGCCGTGTCTCCAAATTTCTTGTCCAGGCCAAAACTAAAACCTGAGCGAACCATGCCAATCACACCTCCGGCCTTTTCATCCCAGACTGGGCAGCCACTGAAACCATGAGTGACTTTGTTGGATGAAATTTGCAGAACGTCACGTTCGAGCTTATCATGTACCCAGTAATGGATCTTGCCATCGCCATATAGTCCTTGTCCTGCACCTTCGGGTGGATAGCCAAAGGATTTGAAGTCATGTCCATCACTCTGGCGAGATGTAACCAGCGACAAAGTGGGCGGGAGTTCGGGCAAGTCAATCGGCTTTAAAATTGCAATATCCTGCTCTTCAGATGCGCTTGTGAAGATTATTTCTGCCTTGTACCACTTAGATTGTCCCTCAACCATAAAAAACAACGTGTCTTTCAAAACACGCACATTGTCAAGCACATGTGCACAGGTTAAAATCAACCCGCCGATGATGAAAAATCCGGTGCCTGCGAATTTATGCCTGGTAATTTTAGAACGAATACCGACAATGCTATTTTTGATATCCATGCCCACGCCTCGATCCGTGAATAATAAGTTAATTATAGTGGCAAATTACTGGCACGATGTAAAAATTTCGCGGGCAATACTCCGGTACGCATCAGTTTATGACCATAGTCATGCAAATTCATGATGCATTTCTGTTGAAATATTTCACAATCGCCTCTACAATAGAAGAAGCGTAATTTATCCTGCGGGGGAAACAGTAGTCTTCCTCAGCGAAAAACTAGGAACAGTCCATGAGAAAAACTTTTGCCATTGTCTTTTCTGCTATTCTTTTATTTGCATTCGCTGGCATCCAAATCGCCATGGCGCAAACTCAAACACCCCCGACAACGCCAGTTCCTTCATCAACGCCTGAGATTGTCTCAACGCTGCAATCCGTGGTAGCCACCCAACAGGTGCAGATTGAAGAACAAAACCGCATTCTAACTCATAACGTGGAAGACCTTGCCCGCGCTGAGCAGGACTGGCAGTGGAAGTGGGGGATTTTGGGTCTACTTACCGGCATCCTGGGAACTATCGCCGCATCAATGGGACTAAATTCGATAGGCGGTTTCAAGAAACAATTGCAAACTATTGAGAAGGATTTTGCCAAACAGATAAAGCAAATGGAGCAAAGTTGGGCAACTAATTTGCAAACTCGCGAAGTTGAATGGAGTCTGAAATCACAGCAATCCCTGAATAAGGTATTGGATAAATTTGATCTCGCAAAGCTGCCCATATATGTGCCAAAAGAGTTAGCAGCACTGCGGTTAAGCCTGGAGCATCGAGGCCTCAAACCGACCGAGTATGAAAACATCGAAAACGTTCCTTTGAATGGTGTCATTGTTGTTCGTATTGACACCGAGGAAGATGAATCAAAGTTCAAGTCATTTCTGGATAAATTTGCGCCCAACCCCAAAAGAGCGGCTTTTCTTTTGTACGCAGTAACGAAAAGAGTTTCAACGCAGGTTAATGAGTGGTATGAAAATTTGATCATCTCAAATTTTAGAGCTTCAGCCATAACAAACATCCTTGCCATCGGCCGGGATTTGGAAATCGATGAAACAAAAAAGGAGCATGGCTTATGAGCAAGCATACATTAACATTGCTCGACGCAACCGGCATTCAGGAATACATCTTTGGAAGCAACCAACTGGCTCAGAATATCGGCGCATCCGAACTGGTGGAGCGAGTAACCACGCAATGGTTGGTCGACAGCCTGAAAGCCCTTGGCCTATCCACCAACCTGCAATGGAGCAGTGAAAAAGGAGTGGAATACTCAAACAAGAAAGTTCCACAAGTTTATGTCGAAGTAATCTATGCTGGCGGCGGGAATGCAGTGCTGCTTTTTGCTCCGGGGCAGGACGCCCAGGCCTTTTTGCGCCATCATACCCGCCGTGTTCTAGTAGGAGCGCGCGGACTGCAAATTCTGGCAGTCTCGCAGGTTTTTGAATGGGATGAACAAGCCGGGACTGGTGAGACATTTGTAGATGTGCTTGACCAGTTGCGCAAAAAGATATTTATTCGAAAAATGAGCCGCCCAGCGTCAACTCCCATGCCCGGGCTGGCAATCACAACAGCCTGCGCGTATACCGGACTGCCTGCCGTCGGCGTCAATACTGATCCAAATATTGTTGGTACTGAGATCGCCACGCGTATGAAAAGATTGAAAGAAGAGCAGCCCATCTCGGGAGAAGTAGCGGATAAGCTGCGCGCCGAGCCACCGGCTAAGAATCGCCTGCACGAATTACTCAAGCAGGTACGCGAAAAAGGCTATGAATTTGTCTACGACTTTGACCAGTTTGGCGACAAAGGTGAGTCCAGCTATATTGCCGTGGTGCACACCGATGGAAATGGCATGGGCAAACGTTTTGATGCCTTGGCTGCGCAATACAAAACAGCTGGATACAACCGCGACTACATTGAGGCCATACGCGCTCTGTCTGATTCGATCCGAAAGCGTGCCGAAAAAGCTTTAAACGAAACAGTCAATTACCTACTTGATGGTTTGGAGAAGGAAGAAATTACTATCAAGCCGCTTAAACGGGATGGAACTCCTCTGTTACCCTTCCGCCCCATCGTTTTTGGCGGTGACGACGTTACCTTTGTGTGCGATGGCCGGTTGGGGGTGATGTTGGCGGCCAAATATTTGCAGGCCTTTACAGATGGCAACCTGGCGGATGGAGCGCCGGTTTATGCGCGGGCAGGCGTGGCGGTGGTCAAGACGCATTTCCCATTTTCGCGTGCGTACGGTCTTTCGGAGGATTTGGCCTTCTCGGCCAAGCAGGCGATCGCTGGGCTCAAGCTGGAAGGGGATTCCGGCGCGACAGTGATGGATTGGCACTTTTCCACGACGGGTGTCATTCGCAGCCTGGAGGCCATCCGCAAGCAGGATTATATGTCCCGTTCCGCTGTATCGATGCTGATGCGGCCGATCCGGATCGATGCCCATGCAGGCCAGTGGCGCAGTTGGGAAAACTTCCAAAGCGTGATGAAAGAATTTCGTGGCAAGGAGTGGGCCGAAAAACGGAACAAGGTCAAAGATCTGCAAAACGCCCTACGTGGCGGCAGTCAGGATGTGAGCCTGTTTATGAAAAATTACCGGATCAAGGGTCTGCCAGACATACCCGCCCAACCTGCCATGAAAACAAACGGCTGGCAAATAGAGGCCGGGGAAGATGTGGCATGCGGGTATTTTGACACATTGGAAGCGATTGATTTTGTGGCCGTAAAAGCAAAGAAGGTGGCGCTATGAACCAGACCCTCTGGCTGGAAATTGAATTGAAAAGCGATGCCGCTTTCAGCCGCGGCGATGGCGCGGTAGGCGAAGTGGATGCCGATGTTCAACACGACCTGAATGGCCTGCCCTATTTGAGCGGAAAAACACTCAAAGGCCTGTTGAGCGCCACCTGCGCCGATGTGCTGGACGCATTTAAGCAGTCAAGTATAAAAAATATTGCAGAGTGGCAGAAAAGCGCGGCACGTGTGTTCGGGAAACCGGGCAGCCTGTCGAGTGAATCCGGGCGGTTGCATGTGGGCGATGCGCGTCTGCCCGACGACCTGCGCGAGGCAATCAACCAGCAAGTGCAGGCGGGAGACCTTACGCGGCTGGATGTGCTTGAGACGCTCACGAGCATCCGGCGGCAGACCGCGATGAACCCTGAAAGCGGTGCGCCATTGGATGAAAGTTTACGATCCATTCGAGTCATCCTGCGTAAGACAATCTTTACAGCCCGCCTTGATTTTATTGCGGCACTCGATGGAAAAGTGATAGATGCTGGCGAGCATGCGCGCGACCTGGCTCTGCTAGCAGCCTGCGCCAAAACCTTACGACGCGCTGGCGCTCATCGCAACCGCGGATTGGGAAAAATCAAGGTGGCGCTATATACGGGTGATCCTGCCAACCAGGAAAAACCGGATACGGAAACACTTTTTGCGACCTTGCGCGCGGAGGTGAAGTGATGAAAGCCCTGAAAATTCGCATCCAGCTCGAAGAACCGCTGCTGGCCACCCGGCCGAATGCCGGTGAAGCCAATTCGGCCATCAGTTACGGATATATTCCTGGCGGCATGTTACGCGGCGCTGTGCTGCGTGCCTACCGTCAAAAAAATCCCGGTGTGGATATTAGCACGGATGAATTAGCAAATAAGCTGGTTTTTAATGGTGATGTCCATTATTTGAATGCTTACCTCACGACTTTAGACGGTCAGCGCATGCTGCCCTCTCCGTTATCCTGGTATGTTGACAAAGATGATGCTGCCAAAGAGGCCGTGGAAATTTCTGATTTTGCAGTTAAAGTAAACGAAAAGCTATCCAAGCCGAAAAGCCCAAAAGGTGAATTCTGCCTGCTCAAGGGCAACGATGCAATTCTGAACGATCCCGTCATGCAGGTCACCGTGCACAATGCCAGCGAGAAACGCGGACGCAAAGCGGCTGGTGACAGCCAGGTCTTTCGTTATGAGGCTTTGGCCGCAGGGCAGGTCTTTGCCAGTTTTATTATTTCGGAAAATGTTGACCTGCTAAAAGAAATTCAGGCTACTCTTGGTGACACCCTTTTTCTGGGCGGTTCGCACACCGGCGGATATGGCGCGGTAAAAGTGAGCTGCACGCTGGATGAGAAAGGTTGGAAGGAGTGTGAACAGCCTGCGGTCAAGACTCAGACCAGTATCACTTGTTTGAGCGATGTCATCCTGCCCGCGAGAGGCAGTTCGCTACTTGAGACTCTGGCAACGGAACTGGGCCTGGCAGATGTGGCTGGAATCAGTGCTGCTTATTATCAGATCTGTCTGGTGGGTGGTTTCAATCGCGTCTGGGGGCTGCCGCTGCCGCAAAGTTGGGCCATTCAGGCCGGGAGTGTTTTCTGCCTGGCGTCGGATGCGAAAATCGAAACCGCTGCACTGCTAAACACAGGCATCGGCGAACGGCGTTTGGAAGGCTTTGGGCGGATCGCGGTCAACTGGCAGGCGCAGGAAACCGTGCATAGAACGCCCGATAAAAAACCAAAAAACCAGGCCCTTTCTCTGTCTCCTGCGAGCGCGACCATAGCCCGCGAGATGGCTGGCCGACTCTTGAAGGCCCAACTCGAGCGTAAATTAGTTCAACTCCTGGCCGATGATTGGAAATTTGCCGAATTACCTTCCGCCTCTCAACTCAACCGGGTTAGAGTATTGACGCAGCAAGCGCTGTTGACAAACGAGACAGATGCTATCAAGAAGCACTTTGCCGAGATGAAAAGCGCAAAGAAGACCTGGGAAAGATCCAGGTTGAGGGGAGAACCATTGACGGAATGGCTGATTGCCCACAGCGCAATGCCATCCGCAACCCTGCGCACTGTTTTTAGTTTGGGAGAAACGCTTCCACAGATTGCAGGCCAGTCAGCCGAACTTTCAGCCAAGTTATTGCAAGAGTTCAGCGCGCGTTTGGTGGATGGCGTCATGAAACGGGCTGTTGAAGAGCAACGCAGCCAGGAGGGTCGCTAACCATGAAAGCACAATGGGAAAATAGCCGGTATGTTGTTGAACGCGTGCTGGTTACGGGCACGCTCACTTTGCTTACCCCGGCGCATTTCGGCAATGGGGCCGCGGGGGCGCTGGCGGATATGCCGCTGCTGCGCGATGCCGTGGATGGCAGCCCTTTGCTGACCGGCGCTTCGATTGCTGGAGCCATGCGCGCTTACTTACTGTCCTATCAACAGGGTTACGGTGAAAAAGAGCGAAAGGACGGTGCAACGCAGGCGGAACAGTTGTTTGGGTATTTGCATGACAAACAAGAAGCCAGTATTGAGAGCTGGTTATTTGTGGATGATGCACGCGGCACAGCCCCTGTTTCCGGCAAAGCTGTGGAAGTGCGCGATGGTGTTGTCATCGATTCGGCCACTCGCACAGCGGAAATCGATCAAAAAGGCAAAGGGAAAAAGTTTGATATTGAGTTACTGGCGGCGGGCACAACCTTCCGGATTGGTTTTGAGCTCTGGCTGCCCAAAGAAAACAAAGAAGCCCTGCTTGAAGCCTTCAGCCTGGCATTTAACGGCTTGAAAGATGGGCATATCCGCCTGGGCATGCGCAAACAGCGCGGCTTTGGCCAGTGTGAAATATCTGAATTCAAGGTTTCACGGTATCGCATGGATATTCCGGCGGATGTGCTGAAGTGGCTGGATGACGCGCCCAACCCTGGAACGCTGCCCGCCACACATACAGTGCAGGCCAGCGTTGCGTTGAAGATCTCTGCCACTTTTGCCCTGGAGAAAGGCTCGCTGTTGATCCGTTCGGACACGGGCGGCGCGGACTCGGCGGATATGGTGCATTTACGTTCATGGCGGGATGGTAAGGCTGAGCCAATCCTTTCGGGTACAAGCCTGGCGGGCGCCTTGCGCGCCCGCGCCCTGCGGATCGCAAAGACGCTGATGGGCAGCGAACCGGGAAGCGATTTTGTGGACGGCCTGTTCGGGAAACGCATCAGCGATTCGGATGATGACCCAACTGGCAGCCTGGTAAGGCTGGATGAGACCGTGATTTCCACCGATACGGCCATGGTTGACCGGGTGCAGAATCGTGTCAAGATCGACCGCTTTACTGGCGGCGCGTATCCGGGAGCATTATTTGCCCAACAACCTCTGTTTGGCAGGGATGGCGGCAAAACTGAAGTTAAAATTTGTCTTGAACTACGCAAGACCCCACGCAATGTAACTACCTTTGATGCGCAAGTCGGGCTGATGTTGATGGTGTTAAAAGATTTGTGGACGGGCGATTTGCCGCTGGGAGGCGAACAAAGCGTAGGGCGTGGTAGGCTGACAGGCAAGCATGCCGAGATCACGCTGGGCGCTGAGCACTGGACATTGACCGGTACACCCATCCCTGAATTGGAAAAATTTGCAGCCGCACTCAAGGAGACCCGACATGCCTGAGCCAGAAGAGATCACACCTTATGATGGAACAATGGAATGGTTTGGAAAAACATTGAAGACTGCGGGTCTGCAATTCCTGTTGGCCTTTGCTGATGACCGCGTCATTCTGGGCAGGTTCGAAAAAAAGAAGCTCTTCACCACATCGGTGATTGACAGGCAGACTTTGCAGCGTGCGCACCTGTTTGGCAAAACCGGCGAGTTGCGCCTGCTTCGAAACGATGCCAAATTTGAACAGATTTGGCTGGATGACGATAAGATGGCAGCGGAAAACCTGCTGGATGAGTGCTACCCCATTTGGCGGGAAGGACAGCAAGGCTTGAATTACTCCGCTCCAGCGCAGTTCAATGCGCTTGAAGTGCGACATACCATTCGTTACGATGGCCAGGGACAGGCTTATTTTTCCCACAGCCGGCTGGTAGCATTTTCTGGAGGTGAAAAATGATCCCTAGGCAGAGTGATCCAACCAGACCGCGTGAATATGCACTTAAGCAAAATATGTCGGAGTTCGTAGATGTCAAGGCAATGGCGCCTTATAACTTCGTTTCCCTACCTGAAATAATGGTGGAAGCCAAGACGCCTCCGGAGCAGGATGTGTATCTGCCTGATTTGCTGACCGGCTGGCTCGATTGCAAGTTGGAGACTTGCTCGCCCACCTACATTCGCGGCATGTTGACCGAGAAACAAATTCAAGATCATGATCAAGCCGAAGCGGCAGAACAAAGCCCAGAAAAAAAAGCTAAACTAAAGGCAGCTTTTGATAAAACGCGCGCGCCATTTTTCTCGAGCAGCGACAAGAAAATCGGCGAATTCGAGGCGCCAGTAATCCCGGGCAGCAGTTTGCGCGGTATGACGCGCGCATTGGTCGAGGTCATCTCCAACGGCCGGATGCGCTGGGTGGGCAGCACCCCGACATTCACTTACCGGGCCGTGGCCGCGCAGGCGGATGACCCGCTCAGGGAAGACTACAGAACCGTTATCGGGAACATGGCAGCCAATGTGCACGCTGGTTATCTGGTTTGCGAAAATGAAAAATGGTTCGTCGAACCGGCGCAAACGCCATTGGAAGCCGGAGCCGGCGGAAAAGACCGTTTTATCAAGGTTGATGACGAAGACATTTCGATACCGGGTTTTGTCAAAATGAATGACGATGGCTACGAGCCGCAAATCGTGACCGTGCGTTTTGAACGGGTTGATGACAAGGACAAGCGCGCCGATTTAATTCGGAAAGCGCAAGCCAAAAATAAAAAAATCGTCCGGCTGGCCTACAACGTTCAGGGTGCTGAGAGCGGGTCGGGGATGGCGGGTGTGCTGGTAACGTCTGGCAACATGACCGAGACAGGTCATGAAAAATCCCCCAGACATAAACACTACATCGTGATGCCAAGGAAAGAAGCGGGCGAGCGTATTCCGATTCCGGAGCAGATTATTAAGGATTACCGTGCGGGGCTGACGCCTTACCAGATGGAGCATTTGGAAGCCTGGCGGGATGGCAAGCACGGAGCGGATTGGGGCTGCCTTGGGCATAATAAACCGGTGTTTTATGTGCTGGATCGCTTCAGCAAGAAGCCGAGCGTATTTTTCTTCGGGCACAACCCCAATTTCCGCATCCCGGCCATGCTCAAGGACCAAAAACGGGCAGCCACGCCGCTGGATTTTGTGCCTGAAAATCTGCGCAACAATCCCAACCCCGATT
>Ga0268298_10004083_pt1 | contig 14441 bp, 10 predicted proteins | sample WWTPWeurt_MetaG_FD_194462 | JGI IMG/M metagenome (GOLD analysis project Ga0268298, IMG submission 194462) | Activated sludge microbial communities from WWTP in Nijmegen, Gelderland, Netherland - WWTP Weurt | ecosystem: Engineered > WWTP > Aerobic digester > Activated sludge | place... | reverse complement strand
GGGCGGGGCGTCGGTGGCGGGTGGGGCGTCGGCGGCGGGTGGGGCGAGCGCGGGGCGCGGCGAGGAGGCGGGACCGGCGGACGATCCGTTCGGCCTGCACCTCGCCGCGGCGCATGGGGTTCAAGGCGCGGCGACGGCGTTGCCGTACCGCGCCGAGCTCGAGCGCGCGATGGGCGTCGACCTCGGCGGCATCTCCGCGCACGTCGGCGGCGCGGCGGCCGAGGCGTGCGCGGCGCTCGATGCGCGGGCCTACGCGACCGGCGATCGGATCGCCTTCGCGAGCGCGCCCGATCTGCACACCGCGGCGCACGAGGTGACGCACGTGCTGCAGCAGCGCGCCGGCGTCGCGCTGCCCGGCGGCGTCGGTGCCGCGGGCGACACGCACGAGCGCGCGGCCGACGCCATCGCCGACGCGGTGGTGCGCGGCGAGTCGGTGATCGGGCGGCTGCCGACCGGGCGCGGCGGCGGCGCGCCGGCGGTGCAGCGCGCCGGCATGGGCGACGTGCGACGCGTCGACGGCGGCGAGCACCTCGAGGCGACCGAGGCCGAGTTCCTCGCGCAGCTGCACCCGAGCCACGTGCGCGTCGGGCCGACGCCGCTGCGGATGGAGCCGGGGCGCCCGCACGAGGTCGCGGTGCGGGTGTTCTCGCCGGCGGCGCCGCCGCGCGGCGCCAAGCCGATCCCGGTGGTGTGCGACCTCGTGTCGAGCGAAGGCGAGACGCTGGCGATCGCCGACGGCACGTGGCGCGCCGAGCATCACCGCAGCCCGGTGCTGCGCGTGATCGTGCAGGAGCCCGCCCGCTACCAGGCCGTCGTGCGCGTGAACGCCGGGCGCCCCGGCGAGCGGATCCTGAAGACGTCGTTCCGCGTCACCCGCGCGACCGAGGAGACGGTGGCCCACGATCAGGGCGTGCGCCTCGCCAAAGGGCACGGCAAGGTCGCGGTCACGACGTATCGCGACCTGCTCGCCGCGGTGTCCGCGGCGCGCGCGCTGACCGACGCCGGCGACCCGAAGAGCTACGAGCGCGCGCGCGCGCTGCTCGCGCCGGTGCGCGACCGGCTGTGGGAGATCTACCCGCGCGTCGTCGAGGCGCGCGAGCAGTTCGGCTTCGCGCGCAACGTGATGGACCTGCACTTCGACGCCGCGCGCGCCGGGATCGACGGCTGGGTGACGCGCCTGCACATGGGCGGGACCATCGCCACCAAGGAGCTGGTGACGCGCTTCGAGGCGGCCGAGACCGAGATCAAGCTCGGCATCGGCGAGCAGACCGACACCGGCGACCTGCGGGCGGCCGATCGCGCGGCGTGGCGGACCACCAAGGTGGTCGGCGTCGCGACCGCGGTGGTCGTGCTGTTGCCGGTGGCGGTCGAGGTCGGCGCGAGTGTCGGCGCGCGGGTCACCGCCAGCGCGGTCTCGCGGTGGGCGGCGGCGCACCCGTACCTCGCCCTGGCCGTCGCCGAGATCGTCCTCACCAACGGCATCGCGATCGGTGAGGCCGGCGGGCTCGACAACTACGTCGACGGCCTCAAGCAGAACATCCCGCAGACCGCGGTGCAGGTCTTCATGGACTTCGTCGCGGTGTGGGTCGCCCACGGCGCCGACCAGCCGCCGAAGGCGCCTGCGGGCAACCGCGGCGGCCGCCCGCGCGAGCTGCCCGCCGGCGAGGCGCCGCCCTCCGGCAACCGCAAGGCGCTACCGCCAGCCGCGGGCGAGGAGCCCGGCGGACCGCCGGCGGGCAGCGCGCCGGCGGGCGCCAGCGGCAGTGTGGATCCGGAATCGTCGACGATGCCCGTCCCGAAATCCGCTGTGGTCGTCGCTGACGAAGCCGCCCCGGGATCTACGGCGGCGACCTTGAGTGCCGCTGCTACTCAACAGCAAGGTCGTGACCTCGGACTGCGTTCCGACGCGCTCGAGGCGCTTGACACGCTTGCACACGTCGGCTCCCACCCTCTGGGGAAGGTGAACAGTGAGCCAAACCACAACCACTTCGGTGCAGCACGGCGCGAGGCCGCCGGTGAGGTTGTGGCCCGGCGTCCGGACGGTCACCCCTATAGTCACATCGGAGAGTTGCAGCGGGCCCACAACGCGCTCGACAATGTTCGCCGCGTTATCGCACGCGAGATGGCAAACCCACCTCCGACAATCACAGACCGCGGGCGCGACGTACTATCGTCGAAACATGCGGAAGTGCAAGCTGCGCTCAGTCGCCTAAAAGGCTTCCTCGGCAGCATCGGACACGGCCCGCCCTTCCCTCCGTTTCACGAGTGGCCACCAGGATCGTGACTATGACGACGTCCTCACGACCAAGTCTTGTTGTCTCCTTCGCGGTCGCGATCGAGCGGCTGTACGAGGTGTTCGGTAGGTACCCGCGGCCGCGCGGCGAGACGTACTCGGCGTACTCGGACGTGACGGCCACCGACGCGGCGGCGATCCGCGAGCGGCCCCTGCGAGAGCTCTCGGGGCGCGACCTTGCGAAGTACGCGATGCGCGCGGTCGTAACGTGGGGCGATGCCGACGAGCTGCGCTACTACCTGCCGCGCCTTCTCGAGTTGCTCGTCATCGAGCGCGGATGGGCCGACAAGCCGACCGTGATGTTGAACCTATCGACCGCAGGTTGGCGGTCGTGGCCAGCTGCGGAGCAGGAGGCGATCGAGACATTCGTCCTGGCCCTATGGTCGCCGCTGCTCGCTGGGCAGCTGAAGCTGTCGTTGGCCGAGCTGGCGCTCGGTTGCTCGCTGGCGGGCATCTCGTTGCAGCCGATAGCGGAGACGTGGCGCGACGCACCCGCGGTCGCGTCGGCGTTCCAGCTTGCGGACCTGGTCACGCTGGAACGCGATGAGTTGCTTCGTGACGGGGCGTTCGGAACCCGGTGGTCACCCGCGGCGCGGCGAGTCCTCGAGGGCATGGTCACGGACCCGGAGGCCCGGGCGCGCCTGGAGCACGCCTGCCTGCTCACCCCCGATGCCGACGCGGCGCGCCGGGTGAGTGACGCGATCGAGATTCTCGACGCGATGCCGACCCCACCGGGGGGCCGGTGAGTTCGCCGAAGACGCGCAAGCCCATGCCGCCGATGGACGGCCTGACCGCGATCGCGTTCGCGCGCGAGGCGTTCGAGCAGCTGCACCCGGTAGTGCCGCCGTGGTTCTGGCGCTACGCCGCGTCGGGCAGCGTCATGCTCGACCCGCCGCGCGAGTACTACGAAGTCGATTTCGTATGGGCGCCCCGCGCGAGCCGGTCAGGCGCCGAGGCGTTCTTCGCGTGCAAGGTCAACGCGTGGAACGCGCGCACGACGGTCACGCTCGACACGCCCCTCGACAAGTACGCCGAGGAGGAGCTCTTGCCGTACGTCGATCCGGATCGTGACCGCCGGGTCATCTGCGACTGACCAGGGCATCATCCGCATGCGCAGACCCACGTCCCAGGTGCCGGGTGAACGAGCAGAAGGACGCCCCTGAATGATCGAGTGGGTATCGCTAGCGAAGCTCGATGCGGCGCTCCGCGACTGTGGTCCGAACGGTCTGCAGCTGCGCGCGTTCTTTCACGCGGACACGGCTCGCGACCCCGCGAGCCTGATCGAACAAGCACCGGAGGAGCTCATCGAGGAAGGGCTGGGGCCAGTGAGCGCGTGGGGCGGCTGGGACGATGACGTGCCGTTCCTGATCCGGGCCGCGCCGCTGCTCCTGGCGGGGGGCTACGGGCTCGAGGTTGATTTCCCAGTCTGCACGCTCGGGGGCGCGGTGCTCCTCGAGCGGCTCGCGCACCTCCCGCTGCCGCCCTTGACGAGCGTGTACTTCGAATCGTTGGCCGCTGGCCCGTTCGGAGTCCGCGACGTGGCCGCCGACTGCGTGATCTATCGGAGCGCGTCCCGTGAGGACGCCGCGGCCGTCGCCCGGTTCGTAGTCGCCCGCCTCGGGGCAGCGTACGAAGTCATCGAGGTTGCGCCCATCGCCGCGCGCTTCGCGGTGGTGGGGCCTGCATGCGGGCCCTTCTTCTCCAGGGTCGAGCCCGCCCGCGACCGCGCTGACGCGGAGCGTCTCGCCGACGCCTGCACGAATCGGTACGGTGTCCCGTTTCGGACGGTTGAACTCTAACGCTGCTCAGGGCGGTTCAGCGGCAGATGGCAACCAAGCAGGTGAATGAACGGACGTACGAGGGGTTCCGGCGGTACCCGCGACCGCGCGGCGAGACGATGCCGCACGCGCGGGGGCGATCGTGAGTACCCCGAAGGCGCGCAAGCCCAAGCCGCCGATGGACGGCCTGACGGCGATCGCGTTCGCGCGTGAGGCGTTCGAGCAGCTGCACCCGGTGGTGCCGGCGTGGTTCTGGCGGTACGCGGCGCCGGGTGGCGTGACGCTCGAGGAAGGTGGTGAGCACTACGTCGTGGGCTACGTCTGGATGCCCCGCGCGAGTCGGTCCGGGGCCGAGCGCTTCTTCGAGGCGCGGGTGAACGCGTGGAACGCGCGCACGACGGTCACGCTCGACACGCCGATCGACAAGTACGCCGAGGACGAGCTCTTGCCATACGACGATCCGGACCGCGACCGCCGGGTCATCTGCGACTGACCTGCCACGCGGCGCCGTTACCCAGTGGGTACTCGCCGGTCAATGAAGTCGGAGGGATGCACGCGGGCGCGTTACCCAGTGGGTAACGCGCGGTGGCGCAAGGTCGCGATTGAACACGGGCACGAATACCCACTGGGTAACGGCGCCGCTTGTCGAAAGGGCAGAAATCACGCAACCGGAGGCGCGAGGGGCCGATAGCCGCGGCATGAACGCCAGGGTCGCGCGCGCCGCCGGGGAAGGGAACGCACAGGCGGGGCTGCGGACGGGCGAACGGGTGGCGGTCGAGCGGGGCGCGCCGTGAAGGAGTGGCGGCGCGATGCCGACATCGACGACCCGGCCGAGACCGACGACGCGATCGCGCCCGGCAAGCGGTCGATGACGGAGCGGCTGTGGGCACGCGCAGACCAGTCCCAGGGCGTGGCGCCGGGCAAGCAGACGCTGACCTCGCGGCTGTTCGCCACGCGCCCCGTGGCGGCGGCGATCCAGCGCCGCGCGGCGCCGAGCTCGGGCGAGGCGGCTAGCGAAGAGCCCGCGGCGGTGCAGGCCCAGGCCGCGGCGGGCGTCAGCGGCGCTGGCGCCGAGTTGCCGTTTCGCGACTTGATCGAGCAGGCCTTCGGCTTCGATCACGATCTCTCGGGCATCCGCGCGCACATCGGTGGTCCGGCGGCGGTCGCTGCCGAGGCGATCGGTGCGACGGCCTACGCGACGGGCAACGACGTGGCGTTCGCGTTGGCGCCCGACCTGCACACCGCGGCCCACGAGGCCGCCCACGTCATCCAGCAGCGTGCCGGCGTGCACCTGCACGGTGGCGTCGGACAGGACGGAGATGTCTACGAGCGACACGCCGATGAGGTCGCCGACCGAGTGGTCGCCGGTCAGTCGGCGGCGGATCTCCTCGCGGCCGGCCCGGCGCGGGGGGCGAGCACTGCGGTGCAGCGGCGGCGCGCGCGAGGCGGTGGGGACGCGGCGGCGTCGGCGGGGCCCGACGGTGATCTGATGAAGGCGGTCGACCGCGTCGAGACCGCCGCCACCGCCCTGCAGCTCGCGCTGTATCACCATGGTCCCATCGACGCGCCGACCGGCGCGTTCGAGCGGGCGCTCGACCGGCTCGCCGCCGCGGTGCATCAGCAGCAAGCGCCGAGTCGCGTCGAGGCCGCCGCCGTTCGCCGCGTGCTCACGCGCGCGGACGAGGTGATCCGGGCCGTCGGTGCGCGCCACCACAGCGCGCATCCGACGCTGGATCGGCTCGCGGTGTCGTTGCGCGCCCATGTCGACCGCGTCGCGAAGTCGGCCAACGAGTCGACCCGCGAGGTCAACGCGGCCCGCCTCCGCGTCCACGTCGAGTTCACGGTCGAGCAGCTCGCGAGCGCGTCCGCGGCGCTGAAGAACGCCGGCGCCGGGCAGACCGCAGCGCTCGTCGAGGCCCGCCGCCAGGCCAGCGCGTGGGCGGAGGCGCTGATCGATCCCGACGCGCCGGCGGGGCAGGCGACCGCCGCCAGCGCGGGCCGCGCGATCGAGCAGCAGTTCGAGACGGTGCGGCTGCTCGCGCCGCGGGTCGCGGAGGTCGCGGCCGCGCCGCCGTCGTACAGCACCGGGGCGGCGCTGACCGCGCTCGAGGCGGCGCTGGGCGCGTCGAGCCTGCCGGTCGCGCGCCTCGCGCCGGCGCGGGCGCGGGCGGAGGCCGCCTACCAGCAGTGGAAGCTCGACCAGGCCAAGAGCGCGCTGGATGCCGTGGCGGACAGCGAGGGGAGCCTCGCGTCGCTTGGCCGCCGCCCCACGGGCGCGAGCCAGTCGCTCGGGCGACGCTGGCAGGACCTCGAGGCCGAGGCGAACCGCGGCCAGCTCGATCTAGGCGCGCTCGATGACCTGACGGTGGAGGCCGAGGAGCTGGCGGTCTATCGCAACGCCCAAGTCGTCATCGCCCAGTGCCAGCAGCTCGAGCAGATCCTCGGCGAGCTCGATGGGGACGAAGAGGTCCGCATCGAGCTACGCGGCGCCGCCCACTTCACGCAGTCGCAGCTCGAGAAGTTCGGGAAGCGGCGCCGCGATGACGTCAGCCACCGCCGCGCCGCGATCGAGGCGCTGCGGCGCGATCTCGGTGCGTGGTTCGGCGGTCGCGACTTCATAGACCTCCTGGGCGGGCTCGACGCCGACGGCCGCGACCACGAAGGCCGGGCCGTGGCGAAGATCCGGTCGGCGCAGACCCGCCAGACCATCAAGGCGATCGTGAAGACGATCGCGATCACGCTGGCCAGCATGGGCATCGCGGCGGTCGCGTCGGGCCTGGCACGCACCGCCTACCTGCGCTGGGGGAGCGCGGCGAACACGGCGGCCACCGCGGACCGGGTCGCCCTCGGTGTCGGCTTCGCCGCCGACGTCGTGTTCAACACCACGATGCAGAAGGTCGCGATGCACGACCCGCGCAGCGTGCTGACGCTGGGCCTGATCAACGCGGCGATGCCGCTGGTGGCGGGCGTCGTCGCCAAGTCGATCTCGCGGGTGTCGGGCATCGCCGCCAACGAGGTCCGGTTCTTCGAGCACTTCCACGTCACCACGACCCACATCACCGTCGACGCGGTGGCCGGCGCGATGGTCGACCACGCCATCAGCAAGGCCCGCGGCGAGCCGTCCGCGACGCCGGAGACGGCAGCCGACTGGCTCGTCGCCGGCGCGTGCATTGGCTTCGCCCGTGGCCTGGCCACCAATGCAGCGGCGCTCCGCGCGCTGGAGGCCATCCACAACAAGGCCTTCGACCTCGCCTACAAGAAGCTCGGGCCGCTCCTCCCCGAAGCCGACGCGCTGATCGCCCGGATCAACACGGCCGCCGGTCCGGAGGAGCTCGCCGCGATCCAGGGCCTCTACGAGCGCTTCGTGGCCGAGGAGATCAAGTTCCTCGACGCCGAGGTCGCGCACTCCGACCCGAAGCGCGCCCACGCCGGGCGCACGATGGCGCGCGAGCAGAACCGCCGCAGCAAGCGCGTCGACGACGCCGCCGACGCGAAGGCCCGCGACCTCGCCGCCGAGGCGAAGGCCCGCGACCTCGCCGCCGAAGCGACCGCGAAGAAGCCGAGCGGCGACGCGTCCCAGGACGGCGGCGCGACGGACGACGCGACCGGCGCGACCCAGCGCGCAGACGACGAGCAGGGCGCGAACCAGTCGTCACCGAAGCCGGCATCGCAGGTCACGCCCGACGCGAACGTGGCGCCGCCGCGGCTGGCGGTGGCAAAAGCGATGCAGCGGGCGGGCATGACCCGAGCTGCCGTCGAGCGCTTGTTCGAGATCCTGAACAAGTACAAGAAGCTGGGGCTCCGGCTCACGTTCCGGCCGACCAACCCGAAGACCGCCGCGTTGCTCGCCGAGGGCGCGCTCCCGAAGCCGGAGACGATCAAGGCCAACACCGTGAACAAGGAGGACCTGTACCTCGGCATGCCGGCCGAGCACGAGGCCAAGGTCGCGCACTGGGACGGCTGGCGTCTGCCGAAAGATATCGACGCGATCGAGGCGCGCGACCCCGCGCTGGCGAAGGGGATCCGCGATCGGTACGCTAGCCGCCTGAAGGACTTCAAAGAGCAGGCGCAGGATATGGAACGGATGCGGGCGAAAGGCACGATCGCGATCAAGGACGGCATCGTGTACGAGGGCCAGTCCGGCCAAGTGTACACGGGTGACTACGACCTCTACTCGATCGACGGCGTCGACGGGCACATTCCTGAAGGCTCACCATTGTACGACGAGATTGCCGAGGAACTGAGAGCGCCGCCCATCAGCATCCAGCACGGTCCGCTTGTAGACTGGCCGGCCGAGAAGCCTGCCGATGTCGCGCGGAAAGCAGCGTTGATCGCGCGCCACAAAGAACGTCAGGACCTCGTGACCTTCGGGCCGGATGACGGACTCCAAGTCGGAGGACAGTAGCCGTGAGTTTCACCAGAGAACGACGATGTGAGCTTGTGTCACGCTATCGGGCTGCACGTGTCGCCGAGGACGCGCTATGGCCGCGCGCGCGCACCGAGGCCGAGCACGCGGAGCTGGCGGCCATTCGCTCGGAGAGGTCCGCACTCGCCGCCGCGATGCGGCACGAGCTCCCCTATGTGCGGATGAGCCGCTGCCCGTTCTGTGGTTTCGTGGCCGAGGAACAGTTCGATCCGTACGGCATCGACGGGTACTGGTGGCAGCAGGCAGTCGCGATTCGATGCTCAGGAACACCCTCGCGGTGTCCGCACTACTTCTGTTTCACTGGAGCGCTGGCGCTCGCGCGCCCCATCGAGGTGCTGGACTTCGCTGTCGAGCCAGGGCCGGAAGTGCCGTTTGTGGTGCCGAGGCTGCTGGAGCCGTCGGGGATGAAGATGGTGATCTCGTCGACGCCGGTGGGGCGGCACACCGGCTATCCGATCTTCTACTACGGAGATCCGATCGACGGGGACCTCGAGGGGCCCGTCGACTGGGGGCATCACCTGTGGTTGGTCTACCGAAACGGCTATCGCGCGGGCGGGTCGTCGCGCATGGTCGCCGACGAAGAGTGCGACTACGACCTGGCGCCGTGGATCGCGCGCGGCAAGGTGCAGTACATCCTGCCGGGCGATGAGACGCTGACGTTGCGGTCGACGGTGGAGGGGTGCCCGTACCTGAACCTGCCGGGTCGCCGCGTCCACAACCGGATCTACAAGGGCGAGCTGTGGCCGAAGCTCGACGAGCCGCCCGCGGGCGAGTAGGCGCACGTGACCGACCGGGCGTCTCAGCGTGCAGGCGCGCGCGACGTTCGGCTCTGGCGCGGTGTCCACAGCAGCGGAGATCAGACATCATGGACTACAGATTCAATCGAGCGCTCGCCGCGCAGCACGCGTCTCTCGCAGAGGCGATGCGGGGATTCCAGCGTGGCGGATTCGACAACGGCGCCTACTTCATCGACGCGATGCTTGCGCTGGTGGCGATCGAGGCGGCGCTCGCGCATGACCGGGTTGATGTCGATGCGACGGCACGGATCCGCCGGGACGTCGCCGATGCGCTCGCGCCGTGCGGGGGGCAAGTGAGAGCGTACGCGCAGGTCGTCGCGGACCAGGCCGACACCGACTCGGATGACATCCTGCCCGAGTTGTGCACCCGTCGCTCGTCGCTCCAGTACCTCTTCGACGAGTACCGCGACAGTCCCGCGGCCGTGTCGATCGAGCCCGAGGACGTCGCGCGCTTCGATCAGGACCTGCGACGGCTGATCGCCGAGAAGGGCGCGTTGCCCGCCGCCGAGGTGCCGCTCGGTATCTCTCCATCGCATTGGTGGTGGTACCCGCCGCGCGACGCAGGGGCAGGCGAAGGGGCGGCCGAGCCAGGCATGTGACGCAGCCGGACTGCCTCAGTCGACCCAGCCGCGAATCCCGCTGGCAGCGGAGCTGTTCCACCATCGCTTCGTCCCGGCGTCCCATACGGAGACGGTGCCACCGGCGCGCTCGTAGATGTCGCGGAGCGCGGCGTCCATCTCCATCGGCTCCCCGCGGGCGATGCGGTCGCACGCAGCCCTGTACTGCGATTCCGTCAATGCAAGGGGAGCGGGCTCGGGGCTCGACAACATGCTCCTCACTATAGTCCTGCGCGTGGTGCGGGGACGGCCGATCATCACCGGCGCGGCGCGGCGGGGCGGCCGAAGTCGAAGGAGGCGGTGAGCTCGCCGCGCGTGTAGGAGCCGGCGTTGCCGCCGGACTGGGTGACGCGCAGGCCGAGGCGGGCGGCGGGGCCGAGGTCGAGGGAGGCGCCGAGGCCGACGGCGGCGGCGAGCGAGGTGCGGACGCCCTCGCTGCCGCGCTGGACGACGGCGGGGACGTAGGACTCGGTGGCGATGCCGATGATCGCGCTGGCGGTGATCGGCGCGAGCCGCAGGCTGGGCACCACCGCGGCGCGCAGCAGCAGGCCGACGTCGCGCTCGGTGCCGCCGGCGACGGTGAGCGGCTGCGACGAGAGGCCGAGCTCGCCGTTCAGGCCGAGCCGAAAGCGCGGGTTGAACGCGAAGGATTGGCGGAGCGCGAAGGCGCTGGCCACGGCCGGCGTGCTGGGCGCCGCGGTGGCGGCGGTGCCCGACAGGAACTCGCTGGCCGGCGACCACGCGGCGTCGGCGACCAGGCCGATCTCGCGATCGGGGCTGAGCGCCCAGAACACCGCGACGCCGCCGTCCTGGCGGTCGACCGCGGTGGCGTCGTCGGTGCGATCGGGCTTGCCGCGCGCGGCGCCGGCGCCGAAGTGGGCCTCGACGCGCTGGCCGGTGCCGATCGGCTGGCCGTCGCCGGCGGCGGGGCGCGGGGCCATGACCGAGCCGACCTGGGAGGTCACGGTGGGCGTGCATGCGCCGGCGAGGCCGAGCGTGAGGAGCGACGTGCAGCGCCAGGGAGCGGGGCGTGAGGCAGAGGGGGGCATGCTCACAGCGTGGTGCCGCCGATGGAAAGAATGATCGGGTGGTTGCGGCGACTTCCTTTCACCGCGGGGCGCCCCACGGCGCGATCGGCGCGACGTGGAAGTAGCCCATCGCCCGGAAGCCGGCCGCGGCGCCGGCGTCGAGCAGCGCCTCGCCGGCGGCCGGCGCCAGCGTCTCGACGTGGCGCAGCCGCCACGGGTGATCGCCGCGCACCAGCACCTCGTGATCGTGGCCGGGGATCCAGGTGAGGAAGGTGGCGGCGGCGGTGCGCGGCGCGGTCAGCGCGCGCCGCGCGATCAGCTCCCACGCGGTGATCGCGGCGGCGTCGATCCGCAGCAGCCCGAAGTCGATCGCCAGATCGAACTGGTTGTGGCCGCGCAGCGCGAACGACAGCGCCAGGTCGAGGTCGGGCGCGTCGCTGTCGATCGCGAAGCGCGCGTAGGCACCGGCCGCGGGCCACGGCGCGGGCGCGCGGACCACGTCGCGGAACGTGCGGCGAGCGTCGTGGATGTGGGTGCGCCAGTGGACGTGGGTGCCGATCTGCTGGAAGAACGACGCGAGCATCGGGTTGCTCGCCAGCGCGCGGATCGTGGCGTCGAGATCGCCGGCGGGCAGCGCGGTCATCGACGGGATCACCGCCTGCGTCGGGTCGCTGGCGCGCACCGCGAAGGTCAGGTGCGGCGCGCGCAGCGCCCGCTCGAGCCGCGCGATGGTCGCCTGGTTGACCGTGCCCTCGCCGCGCGACAGCTTGCGCAGCGTGGGCACGCTGATCGCGAGGCGCCGTGCGACCTCGGTCCGAGGCGCCGCGCCGAAGCGATGCGCGATCGCGCGCGCGAACGCGGGCCCGAGGATGCGGAACCGCGCGGGCGGTCCGCCGCGCCGGGCCGCGGTGCGCTTGCGCTCGACCACGCCTCCATCCTACGCGCGTGCGGCGTCCGCGAGCGCCCCGCGGGTCCTGCTACGCTTCGCCCATGCGGAGCACCTGGCGCTGGGTCGTGGTGGCGGTCGCGGCAGCGGCGGCGGGCTGCGGCAGCGATGGCGGGGGCGGCGGGGGCGCGGACGGCGGTAGCGACGCGCCGGTCAACGCGGCGCCGACGATCAGCAGCGCGGCGCCGACGCAGGCGACGGAGGACGTCGCGGTGATGTATCTGGCGACGGCGGTCGACGTCGACGGGCCAGCGCTGGCGTGGTCGCTGGCGCCCGGGCACACCTGCGGCGGCGCGATCGTCGGCGCGAACGGCCTGCTGGCGTTCACCGTCGCGGGCCCGGTGCCGCCGGCGACCTGCCAGCTCGCGATCCGGGTGTGCGATGGCGCCGCGCCCGAGGGCTGCGCGGTGCAGACGCAGGCGGTCGCGATCGTGGCGGTCAACGATCCGCCGGTGATCACCAGCGCGGCGCCGCTGGTCGCGCAGGAGCGCACGCCGTACGTCTACGCGGCGACGGTCGATGATGCCGATGGACCCCAGGTGCGCTGGTCGCTGCGCGGCGATCACACCTGCGGCGGCGCGATCGACGCCACCGGGCGGCTCACGTTCACCCGCCCGGCGCCGACGCCGGCCACCTGCACGTTGGCGATCCAGGCCTGCGATCGCGGGGCGCCCGAGGCGTGCGCCAGCCAGATCGCGACGATCGCGATCGAGGAGATCAACGACCCGCCGACGATCTTCACGTCGCCGCCGCCCGGCACGACCGAGACCACGCCGTACACCTACCAGGCCGAGGCCATCGACCCCGATGGCCCGGGCCTGACCTGGTCGTTGTTGCCGACCCACACCTGCGGCGGCGCGATCGATCCCGTGACCGGGCGCCTGGCGTTCATGATCACCACGCCGATCCCACCGCCGACGTGCACGCTGGCGATCCAGGCGTGCGATGGCGGCGTGCCCGATCGCTGCGGCACGCAGACGGTCGCGATCGCGATCACGCCGTACAACGGGCCGCTGACCGTCACGACCATCCCGCCCGACCTCGCGACCGAGGACCAGCCCTACGTCTACACGCCGGCGTGGACCGACGACGACGGCCCGGCGGTGCGGTGGGCGTTCCGCGTCGGCCACACCTGCGGCGGCACGCTCGACCCGCTCACCGGCGTGTTCACGTTCACCCCGACCGGGCCGGTGCCGCCGACCGCGTGCAGCGTCGGGCTGTACGCGTGCGACAACGGCGCGCCCAATCGCTGCGTCGTCCAGACCCGCCAGGTCGGGATCATCCCGGTCGACGATCCGCCGATCGCGGTCGACGACGGCGTGCACCTGATGATGCAGGACGGCCCGTGGCTGACCATGGACGTGATCACCAACGACCTCGATCCCGACGGCGGCACGTACGGGCCGCTGGCCGCGATCGCGACCCAGCCGGCCCACGGGATCGCGTTCCTCTCGCTCGACGGCTACGAGGTCATGTACCTGCCGGAGGCCGGCTACTGCAACTCGCAGCCCGGCGGCGTGCCCGACGCGTTCACCTACGCGCTGGCCGGCGGTTCGACGGCGATGGTCGCGGTGCGGGTGATGTGCCCGGCGCCGCCGGTGGCGGTGGCGGCTGGGGCCGAGCACACCTGCGCGCGCTTCGCGAGCGGGATCGTGCGCTGCTGGGGCGACAACAGCGGCGGGCAGCTGGGCGTCGGCGACACGCTCGACCGCGGCGATCAGACCAACGAGATGGGCGCCAACCTGGTGCCGGCGTGGCTCGGCACCGGGCGCAGCGTGCAGCAGGTGTGGAGCGGCGGCTTCCACGACTGCGCGCTGCTCGACGACGGCAGCGTGAAGTGCTGGGGCTACAACACCGCGGGGCAGCTCGGCGTCGGGCATCGCGGCGATCGCGGCACCGCGCGGTTCGCGATCGGCGACGTCATCGAGCGGGTCGCGCTCGGCGCCGGGCGCAGCGCGGTCACCCTCGCGCTGGGGCGCTTCCACACCTGCGCGATCCTCGACGACGGCAGCGTGAAGTGCTGGGGCGACGGCTACTGGGGGCAGCTCGGCTACGGCAACACCAGCGCGCGCGGCGACAACGCCGGCGAGATGGGCGACGCGCTGCCGGTGGTGCCGCTCGGCGCCGGGCGCACCGCGGTGGCGATCGCCGCCGGTCCTCGCGACACGTGCGCGATCCTCGACGACGGCAGCGTGAAGTGCTGGGGCGACAACTCGTACGGCCAGCTCGGGCAGGGCGACCAGGTCGACCGCGGCGACGACCCCGGCGAGCTGGGCGACGCGCTGCCGCCGATCGCGCTGGGCACCGGGCGCACGGCGATCGCGATCGGGGTCGCGGAGACCCGCGCGTGCGCGCTGCTCGACGATGGGAGCGTGAAGTGCTGGGGCGACAACGGCCTCGGCGTGCTCGGGATCGGCGACACCTTCGATCGCGGCCGGATCCCCGGCCAGATGGGCGACGCGCTGCCGGCGGTCGCGCTCGGCACCGGCCGCACCGCGGTCGGGCTCGCGGTCGGCGAGTCGCACGCGTGCGCGCTACTCGACGACGGCCACGTGA
>Ga0268298_10004082_pt1 | contig 14441 bp, 17 predicted proteins | sample WWTPWeurt_MetaG_FD_194462 | JGI IMG/M metagenome (GOLD analysis project Ga0268298, IMG submission 194462) | Activated sludge microbial communities from WWTP in Nijmegen, Gelderland, Netherland - WWTP Weurt | ecosystem: Engineered > WWTP > Aerobic digester > Activated sludge | place... | reverse complement strand
CCATGTCGTGCGCGAGGGCTCGACGACCTGCGAACGCTGCTTCCAGGACGTGGGCAGCGCGAACTCCTGACGCCGCCCGCCTGTTAACCGGCGTCGAAGCCGGCGTCCTCGATCGCGGCCTTGAGCTGATCGCGCGTCACTTTCGCGGCATCGAATTCAACCACCGCCTGCTTGCGCTCAAGCGAAACGTCCGCGCTCGCCACGCCGTCGAGCGCGGTGAGCACGCCGGTCACGCTTTTCACGCAGCCGCCGCAGGACATGCCGTCCACCTTGATTGTCGTCGTTTCCATGTCATCAATCCTTGTTGGGTTGCCACCGGCGCAGCAGCAGCGAGTTGCTCACCACCGAGACCGAGCTGGCCGCCATCGCCGCGCCGGCGATGACGGGGTTCAACATGCCCAGCGCCGCGAGCGGGATGCCGAGCACGTTGTAGATGAAGGCGAAGAACAGATTCTGCCGGATCTTGGCCAAGGTGGCGCGCGACAGCGAGATCGCATCGGCCACGCTGCCGAGGTCGTCGCGCATCAGGGTGATGTCGGCGGCCTGCATCGCCACGTCGGACCCCGCCGCCATGGCGAAGCTGACGTCGGCCGCGGCCAGCGCCGGTGCGTCGTTGATGCCGTCGCCGGCCATGCCGACCAGGCGGCCGGCGCCCTTGAGCTTGTTCACCGCCGCCGCCTTGTCGCCGGGCAGGACCTCGGCCTCGAAACGTTCGATGCCGGCTTCATGGGCGACCGCCCGTGCCGTGCCGGCATTGTCGCCGGTGAGCATGACGACTTCGACGCCGAGCCGGTCGAGGCGCGCCACCGCGGCGCGCGACGTGGCGCGCAGCGGATCGGCAATGCCGATGACGCCGAGCAGGACGTCGTCGGCCACCACCGCAACCACGCTGCGGCCGGCCTGCGCCAGGGCCTCGGCTCCGGCTGCGGCATGGCCCTGCTCCTGCATCCAGGTCACGGACCCGAGTTGTACCCGACGGCCGTCGACCTCGCCGGCCAGCCCCCGTCCGGCCGTGGCCACCACGTTTTGCGGGACAGCCAGCGCCAGCCTGTCGGTTTTCGCCCGCGCCACGATCGCGGCGGCCAGCGGATGCGTCGAGCCCTGCTCGAGGCTGGCCGCCAGGCGCAGGAGAATCGCCGTGTCGCCAGCGCCGACTTTTACGATGTCGGTCACCACCGGCCGGCCCTCGGTCAGCGTGCCGGTCTTGTCCACCACCAGCACCTTGAGTTTCTGCGCAAGCTCCAGCGCCACCGCATTGCGGATCAGCACGCCGGCGCGGGCGCCCTGCCCGGTGCCGACCATGATCGCGGTCGGCGTCGCCAGGCCCAGCGCGCAGGGGCAGGCGATCACCAGCACCGCCACGGCATTGACCATGGCCTGGGTGAAATCGCCGGCCAGCGCCCACCAGGCAATGAAGGTCGCCAGCGCGATCGCCACGACGACAGGGACGAAGATCGCCGCCACCCTGTCGGCCAGGCGCTGCACCGGCGCCTTGGAGCCCTGCGCTTGCTCCACCAGGCGGATGATCCCGGCCAGCAGGGTGTGGCTGCCGACGCCGGTGGCGCGACAACGCAGCAGGCCGTCGCCGTTGATCGTGGCGGCGAACACCTTGTCGCCGGCGGCCTTCGCCACCGGCAGGCTCTCGCCGGTCAGCATGGCTTCGTCGGCCGAGGATGCGCCTTCGATGACCGCGCCATCAACCGGCATCGCCTCGCCGGCGCGAACCACGAACACGTCGCCCGGGATCAGCGTCGCCACCGGCACGTCGGCCAGTTCGGTGATATCGCCAATTCGCCGCTCGATGCGGGCCGTCTGCGGCTGCAGTTTCGCCAGCGCCTCGATTGCGGCCGAGGTCCCGGCCTTGGCCCGCGCCTCGAGGATCTTGCCCAGCAGCACCAGCGTGATGACCGTGGCCGAGGCTTCGAAATACACGTGCTGGTGGTGCAGGTTCCAGGCCGTGACGACGACGCTGTAGGCCCAGGCCATGCTGGTGCCCAGCGCCACCAGCACGTCCATGTTGCCGGCGCCGCCGCGGATGGCGTTGAAGCCGCCGACGTAGAAGCGCCAGCCGATCCAGAACTGTACCGGCGTCGCCAGCAGCAGTTGCAGCCAGCGCGGGAGCACGTCGTCATGGGTGTCGGCGCCGAACATGAAGGCCATCTGCGCCACCAGCGGCAGGGTCAGCGCGGCGGATATCCAGAAGCGGCGCAGTTCGTCATGGTAGATGGCGAGCTTTCTGGCCTTCTCTTCGCTGCGCGTGTCGGCCGTGGAAATGTCGGCGGTGAATCCGGTCTTGACCACCGTGGCAATCAGGCGCTCGACGTCGACATCGCCCGGCGCGTAGCGCACGTGGGCGCGCTCGGCGGCGAAGTTGACCGCCGCCTCGACGCCGGGCAGCTTGTTCAACTGCTTTTCGATGCGCGCCGCGCAGGCGGCACAGGTCATGCCGCCCAGCGCCAGTTCGACGGTGTCGCAATTGCCGGCGGCGGAATCCTGCGGCGCGTTCATCCGGACTTTCCGTTCAAGTATTAGGGAATGCTGATTATGCGGCGGCGCGCGCCGGGTCGCAAGCCTGGCGCGGCAAAGGCGCGGGTTGCGCGGCGTACCGCCAGCCCCGACTATTCAACCGCGCAAGACCACACCCTGCCAAAGCTTGCCGCCCAGCGTCGCCGCATTGAGCAGCCCATACACGCCGAAGCCCAGCACCAGCAGGCCGGCGCCAAGGCGCAGCGCGCGTCCCTGGATCACACTGCGAAAACGCGCCAGCAGCAATCCGGCCAGCATCAGGTTGGGCAGTGTGCCAAGGCCGAAAGCCAGCAATGTCGCAGCGCCGCGCAGCGCGCTGCCGGTAAGCAGCGCCATCGCCAGCACGCTATAGACCAGGCCGCAGGGCAGCCAGCCCCAGAGCAGGCCGAGCGGAAAGGCCTGGGCCGGGCCGCGCACCGGCAGGAAGCGCCTGGTCGCGGGCTGGATGCGGCGCCACAGCCATTGCCCGGCCCGCTCGGTGAAGGCCAGCGCGCCGCTGATGCCGGTGAGATACAGGCCGAGCGCGACCATCATCAGGTTGGCGGCGACGTACAGCGCCAATTGCACCGGCAGCGCCTTGTCGAGCAGCAGGCCGAGGCTGCCCAGCGCGCCCATCAGGGCGCCGGCCACGGCATAGCTGCCGATGCGGCCGAGGTTGTAGGCAAGGTGGATGGTCCAGGCCGCGCCGCCGGCGGCGGATTTGCCGGGCATCTGGAGGGCCAGGGCGGAGACGATGCCGCCGCACATGCCGGCGCAATGCACGCCGCCGAGCAGGCCGACGAGGAACACGGCAAGGAATCCGCTATCGGGCATCAGGCGATGGCAAAAGTCGGCGCTGGCGACACGGCGCCGCGCCGCTATATCACTTTGGAATACCGCACCCGCTCGCGGTCGGTGCGCAGGTACTTGTCGAACGCCATGGCGATGGCGCGCACCAGCAGGCGCCCGCGCGGCTCGACGCTGATCCACTGGTCGTCGATGGTCAGCAGGCCGCCTTTTTCCATTTCGCGCAGGTCGTCCAGCTCGGTGGCGAAATAGGACTTGAAGTCGATCAGGTGGGCGATCTCGATGGATTCGATGGACAACTCGAAATGGCACATCAGCGCCTGGATGATGCTGCGGCGCAGGAGGTCGTCGGCATTCAGCTCGATGCCGCGGAAGATCGGCAGCACGCCCTGGTCGAGGCTGTCGTAGTACTCGTCCAGGGTGCGCACGTTCTGGCAGTAGCTGGGGCCGACCTTGCCGATGGCGGAGACGCCGAAGGCCATCAGGTCGGCCTCGGCGTGCGTGGAATAGCCCTGGAAGTTGCGGTGCAGGCGCCCCTGGCGCTGGGCCACCGCAAGTTCGTCGTCGGGCTTGGCGAAGTGGTCCATGCCGATGAAGACGTAGCCGGCGTCGGTCAGGCGGCGGATCGCCAGTTGCAGGATCTGCAGGCGCGCATCGGCCGTCGGCAGGTCGGCCTCGTTGATGCGCCGCTGCGGCTTGGCCAGGCTGGGCAGGTGGGCGTAGTTGTAGATCGAGAGGCGGTCCGGGTCGAGCTTGATGACCTCGTCGAGCGTATGGTTGAAACTGATCACGTTCTGCTTCGGCAGGCCGTAGATCAGGTCCACCGAGATGCCCTTGAAGCCGAACTCGCGGGCCGAGTCGATCACCAGCTTGGTTTCTTCGAGGCTCTGCACGCGATTGACGGCGACCTGCACTTCCGGCGAGAAATCCTGGACGCCGACGCTCATGCGGTTGAAGCCCAGTTCGCCGAGGAGGCGGACGTTGTGGCGGTCGACCTTGCGCGGATCGACCTCGATCGAATACTCGCCGCCGGGCAACAGGCGAAAATGCCTGCGAATGATTTCCATCAGCCGCTGCATCTCGTCGTCGCTGAGGAAGGTCGGCGTGCCGCCGCCGAAATGCAGCTGGACCACGTCGCGGCTGCCGTCCAGCGCCGCCTCCTGCATGGCGATTTCCTTGCCCAGGTACTTGATGTACTTGGCGGAGCGGCCGTGATCCTTGGTGATGATCTTGTTGCAGGCGCAGTAGTAGCAGATCGTGTTGCAGAAAGGTATGTGGACGTATAATGACAACGGTCGCCCAATGCCGCCTATGGTCCGTTTCCCGAGCCAACGCATGTAGTCGTCCGCACCGAAAGCCTCGACAAAGCGATCGGCGGTCGGATAGGACGTGTAGCGCGGACCGTTGACGTCAAAACGCCGGATCACCTGCGGATCGAAAATGAGTTCCTGATAATCCATGGGTTTGAAGTGGGAAATTGCGGCAAGTACGACACAACTGCGCCGAGTATGCAGGATGCCGCAATCGCAGTCGATTTGTGTTGATAAATGTCAACGAGGTCCCTTGAACGGGTAGCGCATCCAGCGTGCATGCAAACGTCAAGCAAAACGTAATTCCCCTGATTACCCCGGGGCTGAAGGTTGCCTGTTCACAGTGCAACCTGCGCGAGCTTTGCCTGCCTTTCGGCTTGTCGGAAGTCGACATGGGGCGACTCGACAAACTGATCGGCGGCGGGCGCAAGCTGAAGCGCGGCCACTTCCTGTATCGCGCCGGCGATCCCTTCGAATCGATCTTTGCCGTCCGCTCGGGATTCTTCAAGACCGACGTGCTGACCGAAGACGGCCGCGACCAGGTGACGGGTTTCCAGATGGCCGGCGAGATCCTCGGCATGGACGGCATCAGCACGGAAACCCATACCTGCAATGCGGTGGCACTGGAAGACAGCGAAGTCTGCCTGATCCCCTTCACCGAACTGGAGATGCTCTCCAGCGAAATCCACTCGCTGCAGCACCACCTGCACAAGGTCATGAGCCGCGAGATCGTGCGCGACCACGGCGTCATGATGCTGCTCGGCACCATGCGCGCCGAAGAGCGCCTGGCCGCCTTCCTGCTCAACCTCTCGCAGCGCTTCAGCGCGCGCGGCTATTCCCCGGCCGAATTCCACCTGCGCATGACGCGCGAGGAAATCGGCTCCTATCTCGGACTCAAGCTGGAAACCGTGAGCCGCGCCTTTTCGCGCTTCCAGGACGAAGGCTTGATCTCGGTGCAGCAAAAGCACATCCGCATCGTGGACATCCCGCGGCTCAAGACCCTGCTGACGCCGCCCGACGGGCGCATCGGCTAGGTCATCGCGGCGAGAAATCCCAGCGGCTGGCGCGTCAACGCCACCGAGACGATCCAGCCGAATACCGCAAGCGACGCAAGCCAGCAGGCGATCCGCATCCTGCGCGTGCCTGCATCGCGCAAGGCCAGCGCACCGAGGATGATGTAGGCGATCACGCCGAGCACCTTCGCCGTGACCCAGCCGACGACGAAGGGATACTGGCCCGACATCGCCGCCAGCGACAGCGCCGCAAGCAGCAGCACGGTATCGTTGATGTGCGGCACCACCCTGATCCAGCGTGCCGCGAGCAGGGGCGAGTCGCGCATCATCAGGATGCCGCGCAGGAAGAAACCGGTCAGGCTCAAGACCACGCTGATGACATGGACGTACTTGACGGCCAGGTACATTTGCCTACCCCGGTTGGCCGTCCGCGCGCGGGCGCCAGAAGGCCGGCGCAAAACGCCAGGCCCAGGTGCCGAAGGCGCCCAGCCAGAGCATCGAAGACAACCACATCAGTCCATGGGCGCCCGGCAGCGCCGGCAGCTCGCTGATCACGCGCAATGCCGCCGCCGCCTGCATCATGCAGAACGCCCGCCACATCGCATCGTCCGCGGCCACGGGCCGGCCGGAGTGTCCGAGCGTCACGCGCGAAGCCATGCCGATCAGCATGGACGCGAAGAAACCGAGCGTCAAGGCATGCAGGGGGGCCTGGCCGAGGAAGCCGGGGGCCGCTTTCCAGAACAGGCTTTGCACGGCGAACAAGGCGAAGGCGGCACCCAGCCAGGCGAAGGCGACATGCAGCACGGAGAGCATGCGGTTGGCCAGGGCCGCGCGGCTCCACCAAAGCCAGGTTAGGCGAACGGCGACCAGCGTGGCCGGCAGGTCCGCCAGCCAGAGCCATTCGATCCGTTCGAAAAATGCCAGGCCGCCGTGCAGCATGCCCAGCCCGACCAGGCTGCGCAAGGCCCAGGGCGGACGGTGCGGGACATAGCCCCGCACCGCTGAAGCGGTAAAGAAAGGCAGCATGCGATGCGCTACCGCAAGAAACACCGGCAGCAAAAAACCCCAGACGGCCAGGCTTATTCCGAGCCGCGCCCAAGGCGGCTCCCCTCCCCCGGCGAAGACGGCAAAAGCACCCATCGCCGCCACGCCGAGCCAGCCCGCCAGCGCGACAAAGCCCATGTGTTCCCGGTCCGTTGCCCGTTGCCGGGCAAGGCGGACCAGCACGAGGGCCACCGCCATCCAGCCGACCAGTACCAGGACGAGGCCCGCAACCAACAGCTGCGGCAGCAGCAAGGCCGCCCAGACCAGCAGCCAGCCACAGCTCAGCAACACGAAGGCGGGGACGAAATCCCGCTGTGACAATTCACCCGCGCCCTGCCAGCGCGGTCCGGCGGTCAGGATGAAGCCGAACATGAAAAAGGGAAACATGCCGCAGGACAGCAGCAAGGCGTGCAGCACCGGCGGCGGGAACACCGTCAATAGCGGCCACGGCGGAACCGGCCAGAGCCCGAGGTAGCGCCCGCCAAGCTCCAGCCCCCAGAACAGCATGACGGCCAGCGCCTGCACCGTGCCCGCGAGGAACATCGGCCGGTGGGGCGCGGCGAACACGACCGGCAGGCGCATTACCGCTTTCGCTCCCGACACGATGCATGGTAAGGTTCCGCCCGCAAACAAACCGCACATCCCCGCACGGAACCATGCACGAAACCAAGCTCGACATCCCGCAGATTCTTGCCCGCCTGCCGCTGTTCCAGGAACTTGCGCCGGACCAGATCGCCAATCTGGAGCCGGCGTGTCGCGAGCGCCGACTTTCCAAGAGCGAAATGCTGTTCCAGAAAGGCGACCTGCTCAAGGGTTTCTACGTCGTGGTCTTCGGCCAGATCAAGCTGGCCTTTCCTTCCTCGCAGGGCAACGAGAAGGTGATGCAGATCATCGGGCCGCGCCAGACCTTTGGCGAAGCCATCATGTTCCTCGGTCGCCCCTGCCCGATATTTGCCGAAGGCCTGGTCGACAGCCTGCTGCTGCACATCGGCAGCGCCCATGTGTTCGAACTGCTGGAAACCGACCCGATGTTCGCCCGGCGCATGCTGGCGGGCCTCTCGATGCGGCTGCATTCCCTGGTGCAGGACGTCGAAACCTATTCCCTGCGGTCCTCGGCACAACGCGTGGTCGGCTACCTGCTGCAGCAATGTCCCCAGGAAGGCGCCTGTGAAGGCTCGTTCGACATTTCGCTGCCGACCTCGAAACAGGTGATCGCCTCGCGCCTGAACCTGACGCCGGAAACGCTGTCGCGGATCTTTCACGATCTCGCCACCAACGGGCTGATTGCTGTCAGCGGCAAACAGATCACCATCAAGGATGCAAAGCGACTGCGCGAATTTGATCTCTGAAGGTCCGGTAGCGCCGCACCGTGCAGATCAGGTTCCAGCCCAGCCAGGCGCTCGATCCGGCAAAAGCCACCCCGGCCAGGCGCGCCAGCCCCGGCAGCCAGACGGCCGCCAGAAGCAGCAGCAGGGCCAGCACGTGCAACCGCAGTTGCCCGGTCATCGCGTCGGCGTCGAGCATTTTTTTCATGTTGGGCACGGCCGACATGGGGGCGCCCAGGCGCTGCAAATGCAGCCAGTTCAGAAACGGCGTGATCTTGTACATCATTCCCGTGATGGCGGAAACGAACACGCCGACAATGGCCAGCACCCCCAGCCACACCACCGTGCGCGGGTCGGTACCGATTGCCGGGATCAGAAAGTAGGCGGCGCCGGAAACGGCGAAGGCCGCCAGCGACAGCATCGCCACCCGAAAATAGAGGGACGTCGCATCGTGGATCTTGCGGCGGCGCGTGTACTGCAGCCACAGCGTCATTGCGCCGTAAGCGAAACATACGGCCAGCAGGAGTGCGCCCGTGGCGACCGGCCAGCGCGAATCGCCAAGAACGTACTGCCCCGACCAGGCCAGCAGCAATAGCAGCAACAGGGGCCCGAAGCCGCGGGTGAACCACGCCGGATAGGGCCGCGTCAGCTGAAACATCGGCACCACGTGGTAGGACACGCCGGCCAGCAGCATCAACGCCCAGCCGCCCAGCCCCCATGCCAGATGAATGTTGGTCAGTTCGATCATGGGTACCGCCAATCCGCGCGCGAGCGATTCGGCCAGCAGCGTCCCGAGCAGCACGGTCACCGCCAGGCCGCCGAACGCCATGCGCATCGCCCACAGGGTCATGCCGGTTGCCGGCGTCCGCCACAACGCCAGTGCGACGGCGACGACGAAGCCGCCTACCGCCAGCAGGAACAGCGGCACGGCGGCAGACAACAGACCAAATCGGCTGGACAGGAAGCCGGCGACGAGAAACAGCGTGCCGAGCACCAGCAGGGGTTGCACGGCATTGGCCACCAGCCTGGGACGCCAGACATTGCCGCCGACCGCAACGGGGATGAACTGAAACACGGCTCCGGCCATGGCCTGGAGCATGAAACCCAGCGCGATCAGGTGGGTCAGCGCCAGTGCCTCGGGTGTCCACCGCGATGCCAGCGCATCCGCGCCAGACCATGCCAGGAGGATTCCCGCCATCACGCCGAACCAGGGCGCGACCAGGAAAAAGCGGTAGGGTACGGAGATCGGCGGCGCCTGGTCGAAGGAAAGATTCGGGTGCATACCCAGCAGCTTTCAGACCTGCGCTTTGCGGATCCGGATCTCGCGCGTGCCCTCGGGCAGAACCTCCTCGGTCCAGACGTAGCCGTTGTTCCGCAGGATGTTGAACAGGGGATGCGGCTGGCAATACAGCAGGAGCAGCACGTCGTCACCTTCCGCCAGTCCGTCCAGCGCTTCCAGCGTTCGCTCCATCGGCTCCGGCGGCTGGAGTTCGCGCCCGTCGATGATCGTGGTCATGGCTACTTGAGGCGTTCGACCAGGGAAGCGCCGACATCCGAGGACCCCAGGGCGTTGTCGCACATCGGATACAGGATGTTCTCCTCCTTCATGTTGTGCTGCTGCATGAGGATCAGCAAGGTCTCCGCGGCCCCGCCGAAGGCGTCGCTGTCGCGGGCTGCGACGGCGGCCTGCATCTGGGCCAGCAGGTCGCGCATCTGGCGATGCTCGCCGCGCATGACCTCGGTCGGGCCGGATGTCATGCCGGTCGCCGCCTCGAAGGCCGGGAACAGCAGTTCTTCCTCGCTCGCGAAGTGGGTTTCGAGCTGTCCGCGGAACGCCTCGAAAGCCTCTGCGCCGACGGCCCAGTCGCCTGCGCCGCAGGCTTCTTCGGCGTCGGCAAAGATTTCGTCGCAATGCTTGTGGTGCTGGAACAGCGGGGTGGTGATCGACATGGGGAAAGGCTCCGTTTGGACTGTCCCGGATTCTGGAGTCTGCCCGGCACCGTAACATTGACCGCCGTCAAGCGATCCGCGGTTTCGATACCCGCATCAATCCGCAGGAACCGTAACGGCAGGCGCGGCCGCAAGCGGCGAACCGCGCCAAACCCTCACTGCTCAAGCACGTAGGTACCCGGCGCGTCCGCCAGTGGCGGAAACCGTTTGGCGGCGACCGGAGGCGCTGCCACGAGCTTGCCCGACTGCGGCTTGAGCCAAGCCATCCAGTCTTCCCACCAGCTGCCGTGACGCAGCTCCGCACGCTCGCGCCAGTCTTCCGGCGTATCGTGCCGTTCCGCCGCGCCAACCCGGTAATCGCGCTTGGGCGGATTCACCACCGGATTCACGATGCCGAGGATATGGCCCGAGGTCGACAGCACGTAACGACGCGAGCCGGCGACGAAGTTGTTGATGCGGAAGGTCTGCCGCCATGGAGCAATGTGATCGTCCTCGGCCGATACCGCATACAGCGGCTGGGTGATCCGCCCGAGGTCGATGTTCTCGCCGGCCAGGTGCAGCGCATCCTTCTTGATCAGCAGGTTTTCCAGGTAGAAGTTGCGCAGGTACCAACTGTGCATCGCGGCCGGCATGCGGGTCGAATCCATGTTCCAGAACAGGACGTCGAAAGGCGGCGGCGCCTCGCCGAACAGGTAGCCGCGCACCACGTAATGCCAGACCAGGCTGTTGGAGCGCAGCAGGCGGAATGCCGAAGCCATTTCCTTGCCGTCGAGGTAGCCTTTTTCGGCCATCGACTTTTCCAGCCACTTGATGCTGTTCTCGTCGAGGAACACCTCGATGTCGCCCGGCTTGTGATAATCCACCAGCGTGGTCAGCAGGGTGACCGTCTCGACCGGTACATCCTTCTTCTCGTAGCGGGCATTGGCCCAGGCCATCCAGGTCGCCAGTGCCGCGCCACCGATGCAGTAGCCGACCGCATGCACCCTGGCCGATCCGGAGATGCCTTGCGCGGTTTCGATGATGCGGCCGATGCCTTCCATCAGGTAGTCGTCGAAAGTGACGTCGCGCATCTCCGCCGTGGGATTCTTCCAACTGGTGATATAGACGTCGAAGCCCTGGTCGACGAGAAACTTGACCATGCTCTTCTTTGCGGTCAGATCGAGGATGTAAAACTTGTTGATCCAAGGCGTGACGATGACGATGGGGGTTTCGAATACCTTTTCGCGGGACGGGGTGTAGTGCAGGACTTCCAGCAGCTGATTGCGGAATACCACCTTGCCCGGCGTCGTTCCCAAGTCCTTGCCGACCGTGAAATCCGTCGGACGCGCCATCTGCACGTCACCCGCCTGGAAGTCGGTGACGAAATTGTTGAAGCCCCTGAGCAGGCTTTCGCCGCGGGTTTCCATGGCTTTCTGCATGGCCGCCGGATTGGTCAACAGGAAATTGGTCGGCGCCACCGCGTTGAGCCATTTCCGCCACCAGAACGCGGCACGGCGCCGGTCGCGGTTGGAAAGGCCCGGCGTGTCGTAGAGCATGTCCTGCACCTGGTGGGTCATCATCAGATACCATTCCTTGACGATGTCCCAGCTTGCGGAATCGCTCCAGACCGGGTCGGCGAAGCGCGTGTCGTCGGGATTGGGCGACACCACGTCCTTGCTCCCCATGCCGAGCGCGCGGTGCCATGAATGCACCTGCAGTTCCCAGAGTTTGGTCGAGAACTCGGTCAGCGTTTCGGACATTTCCTGCGGATGCGACAGCCAGGCCAGTTGCGCATGCATCAGCGGCGTTGCCATCCCGATCGGATCGACCTTGGCCTCGACCGCCTGGTTCACGGCGCGCCATGCCGCCTGGGGAGTCACGGGGGGCTTGCTCGATTTGCCGTTACTCATGATTCTTCTCCGCTTCACCGGCGGCAACCCATGATCCGGTGCCGCCGCAACTCTATTGTGCCCGATGCCGCTCGGGTATAGTTCGCCCTGCTGTTGACCTTGATCAACCTTGCTGTTCGTTGGTACGCTAGCCTAAGCCATCCATCCAAAGGATCCATTCCATGTTCAAGCACATACTCGTTCCCACCGACGGCTCGCCGCTTTCCTCCGATACCGTCAAGCGCGCCATCGCATTCGCCAGGGAAACCGGCGCGAAGATCACCTTCTTTTTTGCGAAGCCGGACTATCCCGTCGCCTTCTATGGCGAAGGCGCACTGATTGACCCGACCACGCCAGATAAATTTGCCGAAATGGCGGAGAAACAGGCGCAGGAAATCCTTGCCGCCCATGAAGCCGCAGCGAAGGCCGAAGGCGTCAACAGCGCATCCCTCAGTTCCGTCAGCGACATCCCCTACGAGGCGATCATCGCCGCGGCCGAAACCTCCGGCGCCGACCTGATTTTCATGGCCTCGCACGGCCGGCGCGGATTCAGCGGGCTGCTGCTCGGTTCAGAAACACAAAAAGTGCTGACCCACTCGAAGATTCCGGTGCTGGTCTACCGTTGAGCGCAACGGAGCGTACCTGAGCCATGCTCAATTCGGCGCTCTCCATCATCCACGACGAGCACCGCTCGCTCGCGGCGGTGGTGCATGGGTTGCGTTATCTGGTCCGCGAAAGCCGGACAAAGAACACGCGACCAAACTTCCGGGTCTTGTGGGCGATGACTTCCTATCTCGAAGAGTTTCCCGAGAAGTTGCATCATCCCAAGGAAAGCACCTACCTTTTCGCCCGGCTGCAGCAGCGCACGCGTGAGGCCGACAAGGTAATCGCGGAGTTGGAGCGGCAGCACGCCGCGGGTTCGCAGCACATTCGCGATCTGGAACTCGCGCTGGGCCACTTCGAAGCCGGAATGCCCGACGGACTGGAAAAGTTTTCGGCAGCGGTCGAAAAGTTCGCCGACGAAATCCTGAAACACATGGCGTTCGAGGAAAGCATCCTGATTCCCATGGCGCGGAAATACCTCACTGCCGAAGACTGGGTCGAGATCGGGGCAGCCTTCAGCGAAAACGGCGATCCTCGCTTCGATGTCGAGTCCGATCAGGAATGCCGCGACCTGTTCAGTCGCATAGTGAACCTCGCGCCGCCACCCATTGGCGTCGGCCCGGCGCAAGACCCGGCCCGAAACCGGGAAAGCTGACCGATCGAAGCCGACCCGCCTATTCCCTGCTGCCGTCAGCGGCCCCGGAATCGGCTCCCACGCCTTTGTTGACCTCCGCCGCGCTGCGCTGCAGGAACCAGGTCATCAGGCTCGACGCGGCACACACGACCCAGAAACCGAAAAAGCCTATCGAATAGGTGGCGGTTGTCGTGAAATGTACCGGCTCGCCGAAGAGATACAGTTCTTGCGGATCGATCACGGTAAAAAACACGCCTTCGGCGATCCCAGCCACCAGGAACGACGGCCACAACACCCACAGGATCTTCAGCATTTCTGTCTCCCCGGCAGAGCGAAAAGGTGCGGTTACTTCGCGTTGCGCGCGTCTTCTTCGGCCATTTTCTTGTAGAACCTGACCATGCCAAAGCCGATCACGATGACCAGGACGATGGTTGCCAGACTCATCAGACCAAGGTCGCTGCCCACCAGCAATTTCCATGCGTCCATGACGTTATCTCCTTGTGGTTGATCCATTCAGTTGCGGATATCGGCCGGAACGGGCGCTACCCCCGCAGTGGCTGGCCCCCCGATCATGGTCTCCCCATTGGCGGGAAGTATCACGTTACCCATCAGGCGCCAGGTCTTGCGCTCGTCCTCCAGCAACAGCAGCCAATGTCCCGCGGCGGGCAAGCGCACCTCACCGGAATAAAGATCACCATTGCGCACCAGCACGCGCGACTGATCGAGGCCGGCACGGGTCGGATGGCTTATGGTCAGCGCCAGCGTCGGCGGCATGACGAAACCCTTGTCCGCAGCCTGCAAGCGGACTGACAGGGTATCGCCGGAAATCCTGATGCCGGCAGCCAGCCCCATGCGTGCCGCCTCGTCGCTGCGCGCGATGGTCTGGTTTGCCGCCAGGCCTTTCCTGTAATAGTCGTCGGTAACCAGGCCGTCGTTGCTCTGGACGGCAAGCCAAGCCGTATAAATGCCGGCGATCACCACGATCAACGGCCCGGCTGCGAGAATCCACGGCCAGGGTTCGCGATACCAGGGCCTGGCGACGGTCGAATCCACTTTTTCGTCCTTCATGGTTGCAGGAAGCTGGCCTTTTCATGCACCGCCACCTTGTCGTCGGCAAGCGACTTGACGTCGAAAAAGATCTGGTTCGACCCCTTCTTTCCCGAGTCCGCGGGCACCCGCACCTGGACGGCAAAGCTTCTTGCCCCCGCCGCCGGAACCTCGATGATGCGATCGCCGACCATGTCGATGCCCTGCAAGCCGGACACGGTCACCGCGTAGCGGTGCGGCGTCTCGGAAACATTGATCACGTGCAGGCGATACACGTTCTCGATCAGCCCGTCCTCGACCTCGCGCGCCAGGGTCGCCCTGTCGCGGATCACATC
>Ga0268298_10004081_pt1 | contig 14444 bp, 10 predicted proteins | sample WWTPWeurt_MetaG_FD_194462 | JGI IMG/M metagenome (GOLD analysis project Ga0268298, IMG submission 194462) | Activated sludge microbial communities from WWTP in Nijmegen, Gelderland, Netherland - WWTP Weurt | ecosystem: Engineered > WWTP > Aerobic digester > Activated sludge | place... | reverse complement strand
CACGATCCCAATTCGAGCGACTTCGGGGGCGGGCGTGACGCGAGCGGTGTGCTGGTCGGCCCGAGCCCGGCGCATTGGCTCGGCGTCGACCCCCTGATGCGCGACTCGTTCAGCCGCCTCGCCCACGGTGCGCGCGTTTCGCTTCTGGTCGCATTCTTCGCGACCACTCTGTCCATCGTCGTCGGCGCGTTGGTCGGGCTGCTGAGCGGCTACTCCGAGGGCACGCGCGCGGCGGCACTCGATACGTTCTTGATGCGCAGCGTGGACGTGGGCCTGAGCTTCCCCTACCTGCTCTTGGTCATGGCCATCGGAGCCGCAGTGGGAGACACGACCATCGTCACGATTCTCACGGTGTTGGGCCTGACGAGCTGGTTCGGGACCGCGCGCATCATCCGCAGCAAGACCATCCAGGTGCGGAACCTGGATTTCATCGTGGCATCGCGCGCCCTCGGACAATCGACCCTCCCGATCCTGCTCCGCCACATCTTGCCCAACGTCGCCGGGCCGCTCATCGTGATCGGCTCGGCCTCGGTCGCGCAGATGATCATCGCCGAGAGCGTGCTGTCGTATCTCCAGGTGGGCCTGCCCCCGCCCACGGCGACGTGGGGCCGCATGTTGCTCGAAGGGCAGCGCTTCTACACCGTGGCACCACGCCTGGTCCTGGCCCCGGGCGTCATGATTTTCCTGGCCGTGCTCGGCTTCAATCTTCTGGGGGAGGGCCTGCGCGATGCGCTCGATCCGCACGAAGACTGAGGCGCCGTGCAGCCAGCAGTCCGTCCGCGGGGGCACCGGCGCGCGCCGCCTCGCGTACGCCGTCCTCGTCGCCGGAACGCTCACCGCAGCCTGCCGCGGCGGCGTGGCGCCACCGCTCGGCACCGACCGCGACGTTCCTCCCGAGCGCGGCGGGACCCTGCGCACGGCGTTCTTCACCGACGTTCGCGGCCTCGACGCTGCGACTGCCTTCGACACCGCGGCCAGCGCCCTCGAGTCGCTGCTCTACGACGGGCTCGTGAGTTACGACGACGCGGGAAGGATCGTCCCCGTGCTCGCCGAGCGCATCGACAAGAGCCCCGACGGCAAGCGCTACACGTTCCCCCTGCGCCGCGGTGTGCTCTTCCACGACGGCACCGAGCTCACAGCCGCCGACGTGAAGCGCAGCATCGAGCGCGCGTTGCACGTCAAGACCCCGTGCCCGGTCCCGTCCTACTACGAGCGCATCGTCGGCTATTCCGCCTATCACGACGGCAAGGTCGACAGCCTCGAGGGCGTTCGCATCGACGGCGACTACCAGGTCAGCTTCGAGCTCACCGAACCCGACGCCACCTTCCTGCACGTGCTCGCACTGCCGACGGTGGCGCCGGTGTGCAAGAGCGCGGGCCGCGTCTGGGAGCGAGGCTTCGCCATCGCCCCGTGTGGGGCTGGGCCCTTCAAGCTGAAGCGCTACGAGGGAGGGCAGATCATCGAACTCGTGCGCCACGACGGCTACTGGGACAAGGGCAAGCCCTACCTCGACGGCGTCGAATGGTACCTGTCGATGCAGAGCTTCACCCAGCGCTTCAAGTTCGAGCGCGGTGATCTCGACTACATCCGCGAGCTCAGCGAAGCCGACAGCTTGCTCTATCGCTCGAGCCCAGCTTGGAAGGGCCGGGGCGAGTGGGAACCGTCGCTCACCACCGGCGGGACCTTCATGAACACCGAAATGCCGCCGTTCGACAACCGCCACGTGCGGCGTGCGGTGAGCTTCGGCATCGACCGCGAGCAAGTCGCCGCGGTGCGCTCCGGTCACGTCCGCGCCCACGCGAAGATGGTGCCGAACGTGCTGATCCCGCCGACTCCCGACTACCCGATGCAGCGCTACGACTATGCGCGCGCTCTCGAAGAGATGAAACTCGCGGGATACGAGTACGATCCGAAGACCGGGCGCGGCGGTTATCCGCGAGAGATCAACTACCTCGCGATCCTCGACTCGTACGCCCAGACCGCGGCGGAGATCTACCAGCAGCAGCTCGCGAGGATCGGCATTCGAATCAAGATCCAGGTCGTCGGCTGGCCCACGTTCCTCGCCAAGACGGGCCGGCGGAAGACCGCAGAGATGGGCTTCGCGGGCTGGCACGCCGACTTCCCCGACCCGAGCACGTTCTTCGAGCCCATCCTCTCGACGCGAAGCATCCAAGACGAAGAGAGCCAGAATGCCGCGTTCTTCTCCCACGCGGAATTCGACGGTGTGCTCGATCGCGCGCGCCGTTCGAGCGATGCCAAGGAGCGCGACTCGCTCTATCGGCGCGCCGAAGAGATCGTGGTCGAAGAGGCGCCCTGGGCCACCACGTACACCTACAGCTACTACGAGCTCTGGCAGCCCTACGTGAAAGGCTACCGGCCCCACCCCGTCTTGAGCCAACACGTCAGGCACGCCTACCTCGACTCGGGCGGCAAGCAGCGGGAAGCACGCCTCCGGTCCTGCGGGACCGGGCTCGCGTGGCTCGATCGGGTGGCCTGCCCGCGCGCACCCGCCCGAACGACGCTGGCGCTGGCCGGAGGGCGGCGATGATCGCCCATCTCCTGCGCAGACTGTTCTGGTCGCTCTTCACCGTGTGGGCGGTCGTGACGGCGACCTTCTTCATCTACAACGTGCTGCCGGAGGATCCGGCGCGCGTGATCGCGGGTCCCCAGGCGCGACCCGCCGACGTTGCGCGCATTCGCACCCAGCTCGGCCTCGATCGACCGGTTCACGTCCGCTACGGGCGCTACATGTCGAACCTCGTGCGCATCGGTGGCCCGCCCCCCGACCCGAAGAACGACAGCGCGTGGCACTTGGGCCCTCTGCACGTCGACTTCGGCGTGAGTTATCTGAAACGGAAACCCGTCACCCAGCTGCTCTCGAAAGCGCTGCCGCCCACCTTGCTGGTCGGCTTTTTGGCGCTCGCCATCGAGGTGGCCATCGGTGCGGCGGCCGGCATGCTGGCGGCAATGAAGAGGCACGGCGTGCTCGACTACGGCACGGTGGGCCTCACCCTGATTGGCATCAGTGCGCCCACGTTCCTGACCGGACTCCTTTTGCAGCACCTCCTCGCCCGCGAGCTCAACCTCTTCCCCCTCGACGGCTATGGCCGGACGACGGCCGAGCAACTCCACGCGGCCTTCCTCCCAGCGCTGACCCTCGGGCTCTACGGAGCGGCGTACTACACACGCCTCGTGCGCGACGAGATGATCACGCTGCTCAAAGAGGACTACATCCGCACGGCTCGCGCCAAGGGACAGCGGGAGTGGGTCGTCGTGTTCCGACACGCGCTCCGCAACGCACTCTTGCCGCTCGTCACCGTGATCGGTCTCAGCATGGGCTCGCTCGTCGGCGGCGCGATCGTGACGGAGAAGATCTTCCGCTGGCCGGGCATCGGCTCGCTCAGCGTGGATGCCATCGTGGAGCGGGACGGCCCGGTGATCATGGGGGTCGTGATCCTGTTTTCGACGGTGGTGGTGCTCGCGAACTTCCTGGTCGATCTGTCCTACGCCTTCCTGGATCCGCGCATCCGGCGGCGCTGACGGCGCCCCGGGCGGGCCCCGGGGCGGGCGTCCTGCCCAAAAAAGTTGCGGCGGCCCGCCTCGGGACCGCATGCTGCCACGGTGCGTTCTTTGGCCGCTTGCGGGCTCTTCGTGCTGGCGGTCGCCTGCTCTGGCAGTGAGCGCCCGGCGCCGGCACTTGGGGGCCGCTCGCCCGAGCCGACGGACGCCCGCACGCGCATCGTCGCGACCCACGTGCCGCGGCTGCGCGAGCCCACGCCGGCTCCGACCAGCGAGCCTGCGCAGCCGCCGGAGCCACCGACGCTCTCGGGCCCCCCGGCCCAGCCGCGCTTCCGCGAGCCGGTGGTAGAGCGGGCAGAGACTCGGGCGGTGGTCTTCCTCTATCACGCGTTCAACCGCGGGGCGCAGCGGCTCAGCGTTCGCGCCCGCGATCTCGACGGCCAGCTCACGTGGCTCGAACAGAACCACGTCGAGGTGATCAGCACGAGTGAGCTGCTCGGCTTCCTGGAGGGGGAGCTCGCGCTGCCCGCGCGCGTGGCAGTGCTCCACATCGACGATGGCTTGAAGAGCGTATATGCGAGTGCCTGGCCCGTCCTCCGGCAGCACGGAGCGCGATTCACGGTGGGCATCCCGACGGGCATGCTGGAGGAGCCGAAGAACGCGCCAGTGATGACGTGGGACGAGGTCCGCGAGATGGTGGCGAGTGGACTGTGCGAAGTCGCGAGCCACGGCCACATGCACCGGCGCTTGCCCAGCCTGTCCGGGCGGCTGGCGAGAGAAGAGATCGATCTCAGTCGCGATCTCATCACCGCGCGCATCGGCAAGGCGCCAGTCGCCTTCCTCTATCCACTGGGTGCGTTCAGTCCCTCGAGCGCCAAAGCCGTGGAGAAGGCGGGCTACCCTGGCGCTTTCCGAGCGACGGGGGCGCCCATCGCCGCGGGCTCCAGCTCGCTATTTTGGCTGCCGCGCGTCAGCATTTTCCACGGCGAGCCCGCGGAGACGTTCTCGCTCTACTACGGGGACCGCTTCATCGGTCAGGTCCGGTACGACAAGAAGCGCGACCGAGCGCTCCACCGCAAAGCCCCCTGACCTCACGGCGACGGGAACGACGCGGTCGGCGGCTTGCCGCCGGGCGGCGGTGGCGGTGGCGGTGGCGGTGGCGGTGGCAGTTCGGGTTTTGCCACGGCCACGGGCTTCGCCACTGGTTTCGCGGCGGGCTTCGCAGCCTCGGGCTTCGGAGCTTCCGGCTTCGCTACCTCGGGCTTCGGAGCTTCGGGCTTCGCGACTTCGGGCTTGGCCGCTTCCGGAGCTTCCGGCTTCGCCGCTTCCGGCTTCGCCGCTTCCGGCTCGGTGGGCAGGGCAGATCCCGCTGGCTCCACCGCGGGCGGAGCAGCCGGCACGATCGTCGGCGTGGGCGCCGGCGTCGCGACGGGCGTCGGAAGCGCCGGCTGGGGTTGAACCGCCGCCTTGGGCGGCGCCGAAGGCTCGGGCTCGACCCGCTGCGAAGCTCGCCAGATGGCGAACATGGCGACGGCGAGACCGAAACCCGTGATCACCGCCACGTAGCGCACGAACTTGGCGCGACGCGCCTCTTGTTCGGGCGTCATCGAATGGCGAGGCCGCGTCTCGACCTCCATCTCGTGGTGGTCGGGAGGCGGTGCGTGCGCGGGGCCACCTTCGTAGCGTCCCGCATCGCCCTCGGCGAAGAAGGCCGAATGTCCGTGCCAGGAATCATCGGCGCCCTTGCGGACGGGAGGCTTCTCGGCCGGCTTGTCGGCTGCGGGTTTGTCCGCGGCCGGCTTGTCCGCAACGGCTGCGGCCTTCTCCGGCTTGGGCGCGGGCTTGTCCGCGTCGCTCGCGTCGGCCTGCGCCGCGCGAATGGCAGCGGAGGCCTCGGCCTCGGCGCTCGGCAAGGTCGACGCCTCGCGTTTCTGCGCCGTCGGAGTCGCGCGCGTGGTCTCGGGGGCCTCTTGCTTCCTGTCTTTCTTCTTCTTCGCGGCAGCGCGCTTCTTGGCCACGTCGTCCTCCTCTGACGAATCGGGCGACGCAGTCGTCGCCGTGCCGGGTGGCGGGGCCCCCTCGTCGTCTCGTCGCGCGGGAAATGGAATCACCTTCGCCGGGACCATCGGCGCGAACCCGCGGGCCTCGGGCGTTTCACGGGTCGTGGTGGCGGGAACCGACTCGGCCGCGTTGGTGGCGATGGCCACGGCTGCTCGCGCCTCCGGCGTGTCCGGCACGGTGGTCTTGGGAACGGGCTCGGGCCCAAGACCCATCTGGGTCGTCGCCAGCGACGCTGGCGGCCCGGCGCGCGTCTCCGGCGACCGGGAGATCGGCTCCTTCACCGGCGGCACGACCATGCGCATCGGGCCGGGCTCGCGGAGCGCGACCATGCGGTCGGGCGACTCGATGCCCGGCAGCGTGCGCGGCATCATGCTCTGCACTTCGCGCAGCTGGACTTCGGGCGCGGGGGGCCGAACCGACGGCGGCGCGGCAGCGGGCTCGGCCACCGGAAGCTTCGGGTCACTCCCGGGCGGTTCGCCCACGATGAGCTCGCCCGAGGCCCGGGAAACGGGAAACGCCTCGCCGTCCGCGCTCGGCACCACGTCGTCGTCGTGTTCGTCGGCGCTGGGTTCTGCCGCAACCAGCAAGCCTTCGAAGAACAGCTTGCTGACCGTGGACAGCGTGGAGAGATCTTCGAACGGCGAATCGTCGACCACCTCGGCGAGTGCGCGGCGCCCGTCGAACAGGCGGAGGATGCCGTTCAGCTCGTCGGGGATCTCGGCCAAGCGCTCCACGAGCTGCTCGTGGTCAATCTCGAACACCGTGGTCAGCGGCGGGAGCTGCTCGAGCAAGCGCCCCCACTCGTCGACGCGGCGCATCCCCTCCATCAAGAGGCCCTGGGTGCTCGACGCCACCACGTCATCGTTGGAGACGGGCTTGAATTCGACCTCGAAGCTCCCCGTGCTCCAGATCAGTGCACGGTAGACCGCCTCTTCACCGCGGAGTTTGCCGAGGCGAGCGTCGACGACCTTGCCGTCGCGGAAATAGATGACCGCTTCGCTGCGCCCGGCAGCGACCCGTGCTTCGCCGCTCTTTCGACTCACCTCGAAGGTCTGGATGATGTCGACCACGCCCATGTCCGCCAGCGACCCCGAGAGTCGCGTACGCGCTCCAGCGGGCAAGCTGGTCGCCATGCGCTCTTGCGTGCGACGCGCGAGCAACAGGTTCACGCGCGCCGTGAGCTCACGCACGAAGATGGGTTTGGTCAGGTAGTCTTCGACCCCGAGCTCGAGTCCGCGGATCTTGTCCTCGATGGACTTCTGGCTGGTCAGGAACACCACGGGGATGTTGCTGAGCTCGGCGTTCTGCTTCAGCCGGCGAACGAGCTCGTAGCCATCGAGCGTCGGCAGGCGGGTGTCGGTCAGAATGAGGTCCGGCGTCGAGTATTCGATCTTCGCCAGCGCGTCGGCGCCATCGGACGCGGTGGTGACGCTGTAGCCCGACTTCTTCAGGCTCACCTCGAGCACCCTCACGCTTCGAGGGTCCGCATCGACCAGGAGGAGTTGCCGCTTCGCCACTTGCTCGCTCCGCCCTCGTTCTCGAGCGCCCTTCGCTTATAGCGAGCGAAGCGGGCGCGCGCCAGGCACGTTCTTGGCTTCCGCCCCGCAGCGCCCTGGGCCGCCTCACCGCCCCCACGGGTCGATGATCTCCCCACCACCGCCCACTGGCCGGGGCCGGGGAGGCGCGGGAGGCGCGGCGGGCACCGAGGCCACGGGTTTGACCGCCGACCCCGCTGGCGCCTTGGGTGGACGCGCGGCCGCCCGGGACGAGACTGGGCTCGGGTCTGCGCTGGCCCCTGGCGGGGCCGCAACCTCCGCGCGCTCGGGGCCCGCAGGGGCCCGCGCCTCCTGCGAGCTCGAGGAGGGACTCGGGGACTCCGCCGGGCTCGGTGCCGAGCGAGTGAGTGCGAATATCGCCGCCACGAGCAGGGCGACGCCCAGCGCGGCGACCGCATACCGCGCACGTGGCGCACTGGCGGGTGCTCGGGCTTGCCGCTCGGGGAGCTCCTCCACCTCCACGGTTCGCCGGCGTGAGCTGGGCTCCGGGGGCACGCTCAGCGTCGCCGCCGCGCGATCCAGGTCGGCCAAGAGATCGCCCATGGTTGCGTAGCGCTCGGCGGGCTTCTTCGCCAGGCAGCGCAAGGTGATGTCCTCGATGCGGCCGAGCGGCGCCCCAACCAGCGCACTCATCGACGGCGGCTCCATGTACATGTGCATCGCGAGGACGCCCGTGAAGCTGTCGGCCTCGAAGGGCAAGCGACCCGTGATCATCTCGAACAGGAGCACGCCGAGAGCGTAGATGTCGACGCGGTGATCACTCGGGTCCCCTGCGGCCTGTTCGGGGCTCATGTAGTGCGGGGTGCCGAACACCATGCCGGCGCGGGTCAGGCGACTCGTGCCGGCGACCTTGGCCAGCCCGAAGTCGAGCACCTTGACCACGTCGTGATGGCCCGTGGCCCGCACGTTCACGTTGTCGGGTTTCAGGTCGCGATGGATCACGCCGGCCGCGTGCGCGGCGCCGAGCGCTTCGGCAATCTGGATCGCGATGCCCACGGCGCGCGAGCTCGAGATGCGCCCGGTGTCGCGGATGATGTGGCTCAGCGCCTCGCCCTCGAGGAGCTCCATCACGAAGTAAGGCTGCCCCGTGGGGAGCGTGCCGAAATCCGTGATCTGGACCACGTTCGGGTGTTCCACGGCCGCCGCGGCCTTGGCTTCCTGGATGAAGCGAGTGGGAAGATCGGCGTCCTTGGACAGGTCGCGACGCAGCGCTTTCAGCGCCAGCGGCCGCTCGAGCGCCTTGTGCCGGACGCGATAAACGGTACCCATGCCGCCCTCGCCCAGGACCGACTGAACCTCGTAGCGCCCGTCCACGACGCTGCCGAGCAACGCGTCGCCAGACGGGTCCCAGGTCGCGGCCTCGAGCGACTCGCCGTCGAACGGGCAGAAGCGCGCGTCGCGTCCCGAAAAGACGTGCCCACAAACGCGGCACGCGCGCCCCTCACCGAGAGGCGCGCGTACATCCGTGTCGGGCGGCACGAGCCCGCCCGCACCGGTTCCAAAGCGCACGGTCGACGCGATGGGCACGCGGCACTCAGGGTAGCCCGAAACCCGACGCGCGTCTTCCGGCGCTTAGCCCGCTGGTGCCGCCGCTGTCCCGCACTCGGCGCAGAACTTCGCGTTCGGCGCGTTCGCCGCGCCGCACTTCGGACACGCAGGTCCCTGCGCTTGAGGCGGGGGCGCACCAGGAGGCGGACCGTAGCCGGGAGGAGGTCCGTAGCCCTGAGGGGGCGGACCGTAGCCGGGAGGCGCGCCGTAGCCAGGAGGCGCGCCCGGCGCAGCGCCGGGAGGCGCACCGGGGGGAGCGCCGGGAGGCGGACCGTAGCCAGGAGGCGGGTAGCCGGGAGGCGCGCCATATCCGGGAGGCGGAGCGCCGTAGCCGGGAGGTGGATAGCCCGGCTGCTGCGGCGGATAGCCTGGGTAGGGCTGCCGCTGCGCGTACATCATGCCCGCGCCCATGCCCATGCCCGCTTGCATGGCGGCCATGGCCGTCGCACCGCCCGCGCCCTCGCCGCCTTGGGCCATGCCCTGCCCGAGCCCCATCATGGCTTCGGCGCCGGCGTATTGCTGGTAGCGCCCCATGTCGAGCTGGTTCACGTAGCGCGCGCGGTTGGCGAAGTCCTGGTCGAGCTGGTACTGCCGCTGCTGGGCCTGCGCTTCGGCCTGGGACACGCCGATCTTGGCTTTGCGAGCCTCGATCTTGGCTTGGACGATCTGGTCCTGGAACTCGTCGATGCGCGCCTGATCTTCCTCGGAGAGGTTGATGTTGAGCTTCGCGATCTCCAGGACCTGAACGCCGATCTTCGCGAGGTCGGGACAATCTTGGACGATGGCGCGAGCGACGTCGGGACCCGCCGTGCCGAGATCCATCATGGTCATGTCCCCGGCCTTGATCAGCCGGGTGAGCGTCGTCTTCAGCCCCATCATGAGCTGGTCACGCACCCACTGCATGGCCCGATCGGGATCCGCAGCGCCGGTCTGGCCCACGAACTCGAGCACGAACTTCACGGGGTCGGCGACCTTGTACGAATACGTGCCGAAGGCGCGCGGGTTCACGCGGATGTCGAGCTCCGGATCGCGCATGGAGCCGATGGGACCGCCGAAGCCTTGGTTGAACAGCGCCTTCGAGGTCACGAAGAAGACCTCGGCGATGAACACGTCGCCGCCCGTGAACTTGTTGATGATGTTGTTCAAGAACGGGATGTTCTGGGTCTGGAGCGTGTGCCGCCCCGGCCCCAGGCCACCGACGTATTGGCCGTCTTTGAAGAACAGGCAGACCTCGTCGGAATCGACGGTGAGCTGGCTCCAGAACGGGATGTTCTGATCCGGGTGCTTGTAGACGACCAGCTCTTTCTTGTCGTCGGGGCGGGCGATCATCATCTCGCGGACGCCACCCTTGACGAAATCCATGATTCCCATTTGGCTTCCTCTCCTTCGGTTCGCCGCCACGAGGCGTGGACCTCGCGCGAAACGAACGATGGCGACGAACATAGCCACGGCCAACGCGGGCGGCAACGGCGGAGGAAACCCGCGTCTCGGCTCGGGGTTTCGCCGCATCGAGTATCTCGATGGGTGGCAACCGGCAGACCGCTCGGAGCGGCGCGAGCCCGGCCGACCGTGCGCTGGCGCCGCTGGCGCAGCGTCGTGAGGGCGACTGACACGACGAGGGGAAAAATGCTCTAGTCGCCCCCATTCCGATGCTCGGTCTCGATCTCAGCGTGCTCCCGGCGCCGGCGCAGAAGCTCCTCGGACCGGGCGCTCCCGCACCCGCCCGCATGATGGCGGCCAAGGGCATCGTCCCGGGCCTCCGGCCCGCCGACATCGTCACGGTGATCGTCGCCCTCAGCGTCACGGACGACGCCAAGGTCGCCGAAGCTGCGCGGGAGACCGTCGGCAAGCTGCCACCGCCGATGCTCCAGGGCGCGCTCGGCGCGGACCTGCAGGCCCCCATCGTCGAGTGTCTGGCCGACGTCTACAGCGGCGACGCGGACGTCGTCGAAAAGCTCTTGCGCATGCCGCGACTCAACGCGGCGGCCCTCGAGCTTCTAGCGGAGCGCGCCGACGAGCGCATCGGTGAGCTGGTCGCCACCAACGAAGAGCGACTGCTCGCGAACCCGTCGGTGATCGAGAAGCTCTACATGAACAAGAAGGTCCGCATGTCGACGGCGGACCGCTTGCTCGAGCTCGCCGTGCGCAACGGACTCGAGCTCAACCTGGCGGCGTTCAAGGAAGCCGCCCAAGCCATCAAGAACGAGCTGATCGCCGAGGCCTCGGCCGAACCGAGCCCCGACGATGTCCTGTTCAACCAGACCGACGAGCTGGCGCAGGGCCATGCCGTCGAAAGCGCAGAAGACGACACGCACGCCGTCGACGACGAGGGGGAGGAGCAGGTCAAGGAGAAATTTCTCCCGCTCTACGCCCAAATCGCCCAGATGACCGTGTCCCAGAAGATCCGCCGGGCGCAGGTGGGGACGGCAGCAGAGCGCCTCTTGCTCGTGCGCGACACCAATCGCCTCGTGGCCGCCGCGGCGGTCAAGAGCCCGGCGATGCGCGAAAACGAAGCGGTGCTGATCGCCGCGAGTCGCAACGTCTCGGAAGACGTGTTGCGAGAAATCGCGCGTAACCGCGAATTTTTGCGCAACTATCAGGTGAAGCTCAACCTGGCGCGGAACCCGCGCTGTCCGTTCTCCTTTTCGGCGCGCATCATCCCCCTCTTGCGCGACAACGACCTGCGCGATCTCTCCAAGAGCAAGAACGTGCCGGGTGCCGTGCAGCAGGCGGCGCGCCAGCAACTCGATCGCAAGAAGAAGTGAGCGTGCCTCAGCGCGAACGCTTGCGGGGCCGAGCCGCAGGCAGCGCCGCCGCGACCACCTTGCCACTCTGCACGCCTTTTGCGTTGGTGAGGCGATCGGCCAAGGCCTCGAGCTCGCGGGCGGGACCCCGCGCCGCGATCACTTCGAGACAATGGTCGTGATCGAGGTGCACGTGGAGCGCCGAGAGGATGTTGTCGCCGTAGTCGTGTTGGATCTCCGTGAGCCGTTCGGTGAGCTCGCGAACGTGATGGTCGTAGACCAGCGTGATGGTGGCGACGGCCGGCTTGCCCGAGCGCCACACTTCCTGGTCGAGCTCTCGCCGCACGAGATCCCGCAGTGCTTCGGAGCGGTTGGCATAGCCCTTCTTCTCGATCAGCCGGTCGAAGTCCTGGAGGAGCTCGCGCTCCATTGCCACTCCGAAGCGTACGAGCTCGGCCATCGAGCGCAGTGTTTCCGCCCTCCGAGCCAGGCGTCAATCGCTTCCACGGCTGCGGTCAGTCGCCGCCGCCACCCAATGCGTAGCGTCCCACGCCCTTCTTCTTGCCGCGAATCGCCATTTTCTGGGCGCGCAGCTCCTCCGCGGCCTTCACCTTGTCCGGATCCACGACGAACGGCGCGACGCGCTCGGTCTTCTCGAACTTCTCGCGGTACTTCAGCGCCTCGAACTTGGTCTTGAACGGTCCGATTCGCACCCGGTGCCACAGCCCGCGATCGGGGACATATGCGGCTTGGCGATACGCGCGGTGACCGCGCTTCCTGAGATCGGCAGCGAACGCGTCGGCCTCCGACGCGATACGGAAGCTCGCGACCTGGATCTGAAAGCCGCCCTCGACTCCCGGCGGCGCAGCGGTGGCGCTCTCCTCGACCTTGCTCGCGCTGGCCGCGAGCTGGGTGAGCTGGTCGCGCGGTTGCGAAGTGACGCTGGTCTGCGAGAGCAAGGAGCCCGCAGGCAACGGCACCACGGGGAGCTTGTCGGCCGCAGGTGGCGGCTCGGTGGGTGAGCCCGGCGGCAAGACCAGCTCTTCGGGCTGCTTCACCAAGTTGCCGCGCTCGTCCTTGACTGCTGCGAGGGCGGTCGTGGCCTTGCCCTGATCACTCAGGATCTCCGGAAACGTGACCTGCGTGCCGTCCAACTTGTCGGCGGGCACGCTGGCGCTCGACTTCGCCTGGGCGACCAAGGCGCCGAGCGGATCGTTGGTGTTCTCCGTGGCCGGCCCCGCGCGCTTGGCGCTCATTACCCCCGCCATCACGATGGCAGCGCCGCCGATGGACGAGAGCAGCAGGACCGCGACGCGCGACGACCGGCGCTTCGGATCTTCTTCCTGGATCTGCTCGAGGTTTCGGACGTTGACCGACTCCATGGACGGATCGCTCCTTGGGCCCTTCCGACCTACGGCTTCTGTCGCGATGCTGCCCAGTTTTCAGCGCAGAAATCCCGTCCGCGTCCGGGCGCACGCGCGTCATGTTCAAAGCACCGAGCGGGCCTTCCAGCGCGTTTCCTCGGTCTCACGCCGGGGATCGCTGTCTGCGACGATGCCACCGCCGGCGAAGTACTCGCCCTCGTCGCCCACGACCCCCAGGAGCCGGATCGCCATGGCGAGCTCCAGGCTGCCGTCGTGACGCACGAGGCCGATGCCCCCGGTGTAGAGGCCACGACGATCCGCTTCGATCTCGCGCACGAGCTCCATGGCACGCACCTTCGGCGCTCCGGTCACCGAACCACTCGGCACGACGGCTCGCAGCAGCTCGGCGCGCGACACTCCGGAACGGAGCTCACCGACGACGCTCGCCACGCGATGGTGAACGCTGGGGAGAGTCACGACCTCGGGGGAACCGAGCAGGCGCACGCTCCCGGCGCGAGCCACCCGGCCGAGGTCGTTGCGCTCGACGTCGATCACCATGGCGAGCTCCGCGCCTTCCTTCGGATCGCGTTCGAGCTCGGAAGCGAGCCTCCGATCGGACTCGCTGTCCAAGCCGCGCGGGCGCGTGCCCTTGATGGGCGAGGTCTCGATGCGCCCCGACGGCCCGCTTCGGAGCAGGAGCTCGGGCGACGCGCAGGCGACGCGGAGCTCTTGCCAGTCCAGCGCGGCGGAGTAGCGCGAGCGCGCGCGCAGGCGCAGGCGCTCGAGGAGAGGCAGCGCTCCGCCCGTCACGCGAAAGCGGAATTTGCGTGCAATGTTGATCACGTACACATCGCCTTTCGCGATGTGCTCGAGCGCCGCGCGCACGCGTTCGGCGTGCACTCGGTCGGGTTCGGCGTGCGTGAGCGAAACCACGCTGCCCTCGCAGGGCGGCGCCGCGCGCGAGAGGCTCCGAGCCAGAGCCGCGACCCGGCCAGCGTCCTCCCCGATCACGCGCACCTCGCGCCCAACCTCCACCACCGCCGCGTAGCGCTGCCAGAGCGGCGTCGTGAGCTGGGGGGCCAGCCGTGGGTCGGTGCGAACGTCCCGACGCTCGAGCTCGCGGCGGGCTTCGTAGGGAATCATCCCGATCCAGCGTGGTGCGCGGAAGAGATCGTTCGGACCGGGCGCGAGGGGACGCTCGGGCTCCGGATCGAGCTCCCTCGAAGTCTCGTCGGGCTCGACCGCGACGTAGGAGGTCCCGCCGGCATCGTCGAGGAGGAGCGACAAGCCGGGTCGCCCCGCCAGCCGGCGGGCGATCGCCAGCGGATCCGGAGGCAAATCGACGACGAGCGCTCGGAGCACGCGGACGTTCTACGCCGATCCCGAGCGGAGCCGTAGTCGAACCCGGTGGCGTGGCGTAGGATGCGCCGCCTCGAGCCCCCGCCATGCGAAAACGACCCTCGCGGCCCGGATGGACGCCGCTCGTCCTCGCGTTCGCCGCCATCGCCTGTGGTGAGGAGCCGCTCGAGCCCGGTCGCGCGCGATTGACGAGCGGCCTCGAGCTCGATCCGTTCACGGTCTCTCCGGTCGTCACCCGGACCGTCGTCGAGAAGCGCGTCGGCAACCAGGATCCGAAGAAAGTCGCGGAGAAG
>Ga0268298_10004080_pt1 | contig 14444 bp, 19 predicted proteins | sample WWTPWeurt_MetaG_FD_194462 | JGI IMG/M metagenome (GOLD analysis project Ga0268298, IMG submission 194462) | Activated sludge microbial communities from WWTP in Nijmegen, Gelderland, Netherland - WWTP Weurt | ecosystem: Engineered > WWTP > Aerobic digester > Activated sludge | place... | reverse complement strand
CGGGCGAGCTCGTGGGTGTCTTTCCACTGCTCGTCCTGCAGCTCGGCGAGCACGCGCTGCGTGAGCGACTGCGGGTCAATCGCGCGGCCCAGAGTCACCTCCGGTACCGCCGGCCTCGACATGGCCGCGCACCGGCCACTCCAGGTCCCGCCCGTGCCGCTCGACGCCGACGACCTCGACGCCGGCCTCGCGCAGTGCGTTCTCGATCTCGTCGCGGTGCGCGCGCGTCATGCGCCCGTGCAGTCCGCGCACGGTGGCGCGGCGCGGCGAATCCCAGAGGATCGTGGCGATCGCTTCGTACGGCGTGACGTGCTCGACGATCTGCACGCCCGGCGGGTACAGGTAGGCGAACGACACCACGGGCTCGAGGCGGATGGGCACGTCATACGTCCCGGCCGCACCTGGTCGCGAACACCATCGCCTCGCCGGCGGCCTCGCTGACCGCGACCCACTGGCCCCGGAAGCACGTCAGTTGCAGGTCGCCCGGGATCGCGGCCGGCGGCGCCGGCGCGGCGCATCCGGTGAGCACCGCAAGGACGAGCAGCGCCGCGGTGCGCATCACTTCGCCGCCAGCGCGTCGTCCTTGCGCCTCGAGCTCGCCGACGACCCGAACCACCACGCCACCGGGGCGTTGATCAGCGCGATCGCCGCGCCGATCAGCATCGCGCGCTGCTCTCCCGACACCGACGGGTCGTGCAGCAGCGACCACATCATCGCGCCGCCACCGACGACGATCGTGAGCGAGAGCGCGCCGACGACCACCGCGCTCGCCACGCGCTGCCACTCCGGGCCGGAGCCGAGCAGCGCCACGACGAAGCCGCGGGCGGCCTGGATGCCCCCGCCGACCTCGGTGAGCTCGTAGAACCGTTCCTGCGCGGCCGCCTCGATGGCCTGCGCGGCCGCGGGGTCCGCGACGACCTTCTGCGCGGCTGCGACGACGTCGGCAGTGCCGGTGGCCTTCGTGGCGATGTCCGCGATGACGTCGGCGACCTTCGCGTTTTTCTGCGCCTGCTCGCCGTTGCCGAACGCGCGGATCAGGGTCGGCGCGGCCTGGATGATGGTCGAGATCGCTGCAGCGATGAGAGGTGCCACGGATGTGCTCCTGCGGGGTGCGAGGTCGACGCCTGACTCGGACGGCGTCGGGATTGGGGCATCGGCCTGCGTAGGGGCCGTGGGCGGGGCGTCGACCGGCGGGACGACTGTTGGTGCCGGGGCGCTCGTCGCGAGGCCGTAGCGGCCGCCCCAGCGCTCATAGACCGCGCGCGCGCGCTCGATCGTCAGTGTCGGCTGCCCGTACGGACTGCCCGGCAGGCTCGCCCACTCGCTGGCGCACCGCCGGATCGCGTCGTCCAGCCGCCCGGCCAGGACGTCGTCCAGCGCGCCGCGGCGCGCGATCAGGTAGATCGCGGCCAGGTCCTGGCTCGCGGGCCCGAAGTTCGCCAGGCCGATCTCGTGGGCGACCGACTCCCAGGTGCGCGCGAGGAACTGGTACGCCCCGCAGGCCGACGACTCGATGGCCCTGCCGTTCACCAGACGCTTGACCGTCCCGCCAGGGTGCCAGATCAGCCCGGGGTCGACGAGCTCGCCACCGAAGCGCATGCGGTACGCGTCGCCGGTCTGCGAGCTCTCGCCCTCCCTCAGAACACGCAGGAACGCGCGGACGTTGTCGTTCGCGGCGTGCGGAATGAGGTCGACGAGCTTCATGTTTCTGGGTACGGCACCCCGTGGCGCTGCGCGAACTCTCGCAGGCTCGCCGTCCCGTACCGCGCCCGCAGCCGCATCCGCGGAAACCACGGAGGAGAGCCGGCACGCGCGTCGCGCACAGCGTAGCGTTTGTCATCGAGGGCCTTGACGGGGTCATCCGTGTCGGTCCCGTACTGCCACATCGGATCTTCACCGCCTGGGATCGTGCGCACCTCGTCCCACCATGACTGGATCGCCGCGTCCCGCAGACGCCGACGCTCCTCCACCGCAGCCGCAGCCTCGCGCGTGCGACGCAACGCGAGCACCTCCTCGGCGGTCTGCTTGACCATGTCGTATGGACGAAGTTGCGTCCACGGCGCCGACTTGATCGCGTGGCCCTGCGAGTCGCGGAATCGCGGCACCTGCGACTCCGGGCAACCCACCACGCGATTCGTTGTGTCGAGGATGGCCACGATGATCTCGTGCGGATGGTCGTCGTATATGCTCATCATGTCCCCTTGAAGACATGCCAGACCGCAGCGACCGCACCCGCCGCAGCGCCGAGCCACAGGATGAAGCGCGCCAACCCGTACACCGATCGCGTGATCGTCACAAGGTCGGCGGTGTCGGTCGCGACGCGCTGCGTCGTCGCGGTGTTCGCCTGCAGGTCGGCGTGGAGCACCCGCACGTCGGAGCGCACGTCGGAAAGCGTCTGGTCGATGTTGTCCACCCGGTTTTCCAATCGCGAGATGCGTTCGTGATGCTCCACCAGAAACTGATCGTCAGTCATCGCCCGGTCCTTGTTCAGTTCGTGTTCCGGTACTCCGGCGGCATTCCGAGCCGCGCCTGTTCCGACTGGTAGGCTCGCTGGCAGTGCCCGTAGAGCGGCCACTGGCCCGTCCTGACCCGCAAGATGAAGTCCTGCGGCCAGAACAGCACGTCCACGACGCGCCACATCCACCACCAGCGGCCGCGGCGACCGGCGGCGTCGTCTCGCGCGCCGAGCCGGTAGCTGCGGGCGCTGATCGACTCGTCGGACCAGCCGGCGAGCAGCGCATTCACGAACTGGTCGAACGCGACGAGCACCTCGTGCAGCCAGGACCGTCCGGTGCCCACGTCAGCGCTCCACGTACGCCGGCACGCCGGCGGCGAGCAGCGCGTCGCTCGCGTTGATCCCGGCCGCGGTCGTGATCTCGCCGATCCAGCGGCCGTACCGGTCGCCGCGGCGCGACTCGACAAAGACCTGTGCGCCGGCCGGCGCCAGGCGCTCGACAACCGCGAGCGCGGCGGGGTGCCCGTCCGTGCCGCGCTCCGGCGCGTTCACGCGCGCGAGTCGAAACCGCAGATGGGCGCCCATGCTGAACCCTAGGTCCACCAGCAGGTCGACCGTGTCCGCATCGACCCATCGATCGACGTGCGCGCGGTAGCGGTACAGACCAGACGCGCTCATAGAGCACGCGCCGAGATGAACAGCACGTCGACCTGTTCCGATGTCAGTCCGAGCGCAGGAGCGAGCGCGAGGACAAGCGCGTTCTCGCGCTGGAGTTCGTTGCTGTATTCCCACTCGATACGTGCCGCGCTCCGGGTGGGCTCCGACATCGCGTCTATCGCCGCGTCGACGGACGACAGCAGGCCCGCATTGAGCAGCGCGAGGCGCGCTTGCCGCATCGTGACCGATCTCGGCACAGGCGCAGCGATCGTTGGCGCAACGAACTCGCCCGCGGAGTACACCCATCCAGGGCCGACGCGCGACCCACTCGGTAGAGTGACACTCTCATCGTGATTCGGTGACGTCCAGCCGTCCGGCGCGATCACGACGGTATCCACGACCCCGGCCAACACGAGAGCGATCCGCGCCATCACACGATCCCCCACACGTAAGCGTACCCGTCGCCACCGTTGCCGCCGGCGCCGGAGTTTCCTGCGCCGGACATGGCACCACCGCCGCCGCCACCGCACCCCGTCGCACCAGCGCCTCCGGCGCCAGCGGTGCCCGAGGTCTGCGATCCTCCGCCACCTCCGGCCGACAGCGCCGCTGTACCGCCCGCTCCTCCTGGGCTCGTGCCGGCCGCACCTCCGCCACCCTGCGCGCGGTAGTACCGACGCCCTCCAGCACCTCCGGCCGAATGCGTCGGAGAGTTGGCGCCACCGCCAGCGCCCCCGGCGGCCCCGGCGCTCGTCGACGACCCGCCCGAATTTCCTGAGCCGCCATCGCCGAGACCGCCCCCGGCACCTCCGTATTCCGACGACTCACCGGCAGTGCCACCGACGCCCCCATGGACCGACGTCGCCGCAGCAGTCCAGTCTGACGCGAGCGAGGCACCGTTCGGCGCGGCCTGGCTCGATGACCCTCCACCTGCATAGACGTAGGTCACGCTGCCCCACGCGATCGACGACGCGCCGCCGGCTGTACCGGCTGCTGCCGACCCTGCGCCTGATAGCCCGGATGCTCCAGGTCCGCCGGCCCCGGCTGTGACGGTAATAGATGTGCCGGCGGACGGAGGTGGGCATACACCGAGCGCTCGAGCCCCTCCACCACCACCGCTCCCGCCAGACGCCGACCCTGATGCCGCCTTCGCTCCGCAGCATCCGCCGCCGCCACCGCCCATGAGGTCGTAACCGAGCTGCGTGTATCCGGGCGGCATCTGCATCGTGGTGGTGCCGGAGAACTGGAACGGCCGAAGCACGACAGATCGCAGCGATGATCCATCAGACCAAACGAAGCGCGCCTCGCCGGGGAGGATCTGCCAATTTGCCACCCCGTCAATCGTCGCCGACAGCGTGACGATCCCGCTCCCTTCATTGACCCACCGCGCCCACCACCCAGCCCCAAGCGTGGCCGCTGATGCGAACGTGAGCGTCCACGTCCCCGACAGGCGCAGCATCGACCCCTTGTCGCCGCTCACGACTGAATACGTGGTCGTCTTCGCAGCGTCGGTGACATCGTTGATTGACCCGGTCGCACCGCGCGCTCCGCCAATCGAGATAGTCCAGTCGGTATACGTCCCGCTGCCGTTGCTGGCCTGCACGTCCATGACGAGCGCGCCGGTTCCGGAATCGTACGACGTCACCTGTCCCGCCATGTATGTGGTCGGCGCAGACGTGCGCGTGATGTACAGGTATTGACCTGCGACCCACTGCTTCGCGGTCGACGCCGTGAACGACTTTGACCCAGTGCCGACGGTGGTGCTCGTCGAGCTCGTGCCGGCCAGTGCTGCAGCGTAGGTCGCCGCAGACGCCGCGCTCGCCGCCGCGGCTGCCTCAGAATCAGCAGCGCCAGAGCCGACCACGGCGATGTCCGACAGCATCGCCGGCCAGTGCGTGAGATACCCGAACCCCGCCATCATCGTGTCGGTGTACGTATGACCATTGATCGTCACTGACCAAGTCACGGCAGACGCTCCTTCAGTTCGAACGCGATCGAGCGCGTCGCGGGATACGGATACTCGATCGGCGACAGTTGGCGCATACGAGCGAGAAATCCTCGCGCCTGCTGCTCTCCGGCGTCGTCGACGTCAGGTATCCACAGCACCTCTCCCGTGACGCCGAGCTGACGCTGCATCTCGTACCACCTCTGAAACTCCAGATGCGTCGACCACTCCAGTCTCAGGCGCGTGACACGGTAGGGGGTGCGCTCATCGAAGAATTCCTCGCCTGTCACGTTCTCGCTCACGGCAGATCGATCTTCGTAGCCTTCGGAGAATCCGGCGTGACTCATGTTCCTCGCAGGCTCCACTCCTCCACCGGCGAACAATCGCCCGACCTGCACGTACCCATCTGGGTTCGCGGTGTCTGAAATCTCGATTGTCAGATACCGTGCGTCATACCAACCATCGGCTACGTGGATTGCGGCGCGGTCGGTGCCGACGTACTCATCCCCGTCGATGCCGCGCCACAGTCCAGCGCCGCCCCACGGGATCAGGTTAGGGTCAAACGCCATCTGGTAGACGTCAACCCAGCCGGACGAGTAGACGTCCGACGCGCCCGATGTCGAACCGAGCAGGATGCGCCACTGGGCGGCCTGCGTGAGGTTGTGATTGACGAGCGCGAACCCGCGCAGCGAGTACGTCGACCCGAGATCCGCGAGCACCTTCGTGTCGGCCGCCGCGGCGGTCGACGAGCGCGCGACGAGCGAGAGTTGGCGGTCAGCGAGATTGGCGCGCGGCAACGACGCAGACCACGACCCGCCCGTCAGAGTTGCCGCGTCGATCCGATTCGGAAACGAGATCAAGCAGTTTCCCACGTCACCCCCACAGCGTGAACCGCATTTTCTTTACGGCTCCCACGACGAGTTCCACTCCGACGACGACGAACTTTTTACCTGAGTCCATTCCGATCCTCGGGTACGTTACGCGCACGCAGTCCGCGATATCGACGCCCATCGTGTCATGGTCAATCACGGCTTCGATCTGCAATTGATCTCGGTCGGCCGACATCAAGTCGAACCACAGCGCAGCGACCGTTGCTGCTGTCACCGGGATAGGCCATGACACTGCGCGAGCGTTCCGGTGCTTGTCCTTGATTGCAGCGTCCGACTCTGTGTGCGTCGTGTAGTACCTGCGACGGTATAGCGCGATCGCGCTCGGCGAGAGATTCGACCCGTAGGAGTAGTTCGGGTCGGCGTCCAGCATGACGGACCACACCGGCACAGGGCACCATGTCGGCGCGACGCGATCGATGTACACGATATTGTGTCGTGTGAAGTCGAACGTCGCAGTACCGCCGGACGGGTCTGCAATATCTCCAGCCGCAAAGTCTCCCAGGCGATCGAACCCGAACCAGGACGGCGATAACGTGCAGGCGCGCGCCATCGCAGCCAGATACGAGTCGTCGTTGTCCCAGTATCCGACGAGCGGGATGCCGCTCCCGGCCGATGTCGTGATGCCAAGCTCATCGGTCAGAACAGCCGAGAGGGCCGGATTATTTCCCGCGAGCGTCAGGAATGCTGCATGTATCGACACGTCATAGGATGGCGCCGTCCCGAATCGCACATATGTCGGCCCGCCAAGGTAGACGCGAGCCTGTCCTGCTGCCGGAGCCGTCGACTCCAGCGTGGCCGTGTTCGCGTACGTCGCGCCCATCGTGACCGCGGCGCCACCGTCGTACACGTTGAACACCGACGACGCAGGATTCTCGGCCGCCAGGTAGATGTATTTCGCGGCGTCCACGAGCAAGAGCGGAACTCCGCGAGGTTCGTAGTACGCTCTCGGAATGCGTCGACCTGCGAACTCAGTTGGCCCCTCCAGTCCGCCAGTCCCAGCGAACACACCCGAGCACAATGGGACGTCGAAGTCATCTATCCTGTCGCGGCACCGTAGGCGCACATAACGCAGCCCAACAGAGACGTCTGCACCTTGTGCGACGACGACCGTCGACCATTCGAGCGGATAAGCGTCTCCGGGGCGCCCGATGCGAATCGTCAATTCGCGGCCCCAAAACGAATACGTCCGCAGGGCGTCCAGTGCTCCGTCGGAGTTTTCCAGCAGAATCTCGCCGTAGCCCGCACGCACGGGACCGCCAATTTCATCGCCTGACGACATTTCGCGCTTGAACGACCCGCCGTCGACGATGCGCGGAGCGAAGTGAGTGTCTGCGGGCGTGTCTGTCGGCTGCGTAGCGAACCCACGACCTCCGCACTCCGTCCAGTACAGAGTCGTCGTCGTTCCACCGGCGTCGATGGCAGCCACAGCCTCGATCGCCAGCTGCAATCCGGCCGCACGCATCATGTCGCAATCTGCGCGACTGGAGCCGCGGCCTGAAGTCGCAAGGAGTCGACGGTTTCGCGCGTAGATGCAGCGATCTTGTCGAGCCTGTCGGTGAGCGCCTGCGCGACCGCGGCGAGTTGCGTGACCTGCGCCTTGAGCGTGTCGCGCGATTCCTCCGCCACCTTCAATGCATCCTCTTGAACGATGATGAGCCGCGCGACCTCGGTGGACACCGCGGCCTGCGTTCCCGGGTCGTTCAGCGCCGCGTCAAGTGCCTGCGCCATCTCCGACGCGGGCTGCGCTATCTCGGCGATCCTGGAGAGCAATGCGTTCGCGGCCGATAGCGTGAGCGACTCAGCATCTACCCCGGCCAGGAGTGCTCGCGCAGCGTCTGGCAGGTCGGACGCCGCCTGCAGCGCTCCAATGGCTGACTGTTGCAGGTCGAGGCCGAACGCTGCAATCGCATCGCCCGCGCCGAGAGAACGCGAGGTCGCACTCTCCCACGTAGACTCTCCGAAGGCCCCGCCTGTCGTCAGGCGCCCCCCGCTGAATACCCCGCCCTTTCCCTCGGAGGACGATTCGAGCTTCCCCCAAAACTCGTCGACGCGGGCGGAACTGCCGAGCTTATCGAACAGGTCGTTGATCCCGGAAACCGTTGCTGCGACCGCGGCCTGCGTTTGCTCTCCTCCCAGCGCACCGCCGCTCGGGCCACCGAGAAACATCGTTTGTCCTGCGCCAATCGCGCCGCGCACATCATCCGACCATATCGACCCCAGCACCCCACCCGCAGAGTCGTATGACGCGCCGGCACGCGAAAAGCCGAATGTGGAGCCGCTGCGACTCTCTCCACCTCCAAACGCGCCGAGCGCAGCCGCGAGCGCGAGGCCCCCGCCAACCCACGGCAGCGCCGCGAGCACTCCCGAGGACGAGAGCGCGCCCTCGGCCCCCATGATGAATGCATCGGTACCGCCGAAGGCCGCAGCAGTATTCGCCGCGGTAGCACCACCCGTCATCGAAAGCCCGATCGCCTGCCCTACGCCTGACGTGGCCAGGTTGTTCCATGCACCCCCGAGCATGCCCTGCGGCGATAATAGGTTCGACGCACCCGACAGCAGGTTCAGCCCGCCCGTGGCCGCGTTCGCCGTGCCCGTAAGCCCGAGCATGCCCGTGATGGCGCCGGCCACCGGCTGCACCACGGCCTGGATCACCGGCCGCAGGATCAGCGTGTTGAACAGGTTCTTCATCGACTGCACGAGGTTCTGCGCGAACCCCTTGCCGCCCTCGAAGCCGCGCAGCAGGGCGTCGGTGAGGGACTTCTCGATGGTCGATGAGGTCTCCTTGTAGGCGTCGGCGGCCTTCTTCGCCTCGTCTTGGATCGCGGTCAGTCGCGAGCCTTCCCGGATGAGACGTGCGGTCTCCTCGTACTTGGTCTTGATGTCGACCAGCGCCTTGTACTCGGTCCAGAGCGCGCCTGTGGTGTTCGCCTCTTCGATCTGCTGCTGGACAAGCGCGGCCTTCTCGTCCCAACGCTTCGCGGTCAGGTCTCCCAGCTCGGTCTTCGTCAGTCCGATCTGCGCGTACTCGTCCTGTGCCTTCTTCAGCGCGTTGTCGGCCTCGGTGTTCAGGTCCTTGATCGGCTTCTGGGCCTCCTCGTAGAGCTTCGCCAGCTCCTTGAGCGTGTCGTGTTCCTTCTTCTGGGCCTCCTCGAGCGCCTTCGATGCCTTGGCCTGGTCCTCGGTGTACTGCTTGACCACCGGCTGCGACTCGCCCAGGCGCTTGATCGCGGCGGTGTACTCGTCCTGGGTGATCTTCCCGGTCTTCAGGAGCGTTTCGTACTCGCGCACCTTCTCGGTGTAGTCCTTCTGGACGCCGAGCACCTGGAAGTACGCGTCGTTCAGCTTGCGGGCGGCTTCCTCGGCCGCCTTGCGCGCCTCGGTGGCCTTGCGCTGCTGCTCTTCCTCCTGGCGGATCTTCTCGAGCAGCTCCTTGAGCTGGTCATCCGACTTCTTCACCGCGGAGCGCCGTTGTTCCTCGGCGTTCGCCTGCTCGACCAGCTTGTTCAGGCGCCGCTCTTCGAGGTTGAGCTGCGCCTGCATGCGCTCTTCGACGCCGGGGTCGAAGAAGCGGCGCAGCGCACCGGCGCCCTCGTTGAGCTTGTCTCGCAGGTCTGCAACGACCTTGGACTGCGCCTCGATCTGGTCGCGCTTGTTCTGCCCGGACACGAGCGTCAGGGCGTCGAGCAAACCGAACCCCGCGTCGCGCGCCTCGCGGAATTCCTTCGCTGTCGCGGCCCACGCTGGGATGTACTCCGACAGCAGCTGCTGCTTCGATACGGTCGCCTCGTAGCGCAGCGCGGCGAACGCCTTCTCGAGCTTCTCGGCCTCGGCCGCCTGCTCGCCCGTGATCTTCCCGGTGATGGCGCCGGCGTCGGCAAGGTCCTTCAGGAACGGAACTGCAGCAGCACCGGACCGCCCGAGCGCCATGATCGCGATCTGCGACTTGTTGGCGCCGTCCTCGAACTCGCCGAGCTTCTGCGCGAACGCCTGCAGCGCGAGCCCGGAATCGCTGAACCCGGTCAGATTCAGCCCGAGCGCCTTGAACGCGATCGCAGCCTTCGACGTGTCCGCCTCGGCGCTCACCATCGCGCGGTTCAGCGCGGTGACGATCCCGACGACCTCGTTCAGATTCTTGCCGGACTGCACGCCGACGCCGAGCAGCGCCGACATCGTCTCGACGGAAGACCCAGCGGATTCGGCGGCGTCGTCGAGCTCGGCAAGACCGCCGATCAGCGACGTGACCTGGGAGATGATCGCATCGGCTGTGAAGGCACCAGCCATACCGATCAGCGCATTCTTGGCGATGTCGACGGCGCCCTGCACACCCTCCATCGCACCACCGACGACGCGCTTGGCCTCCTCCATGTCGGTGCGAAGCCGCGCGACATTGGCCGCCATCTCGATCGTGAGTTGTCCGACTATCGTCGCCACCTATGCCCTCGCCTTCTGCTCCGACACCACCGCCAGCACTGCCGAGTCGACCGCGCGGATCGTCTCGACTTCCCACGGCGTCAATGAGGCGCCGCGCAGCCTCTGCCATTCGGCGATCTCGCCGAAGGTGACCGGCCCGGCCCCGGAGCCGGACGCCACGCGCGTGCCGTTCAGCTCCAGGAACGAACCCCACAGCGCCGCCAGACTCGGCGGCAATGGATCAGGGTGCAGCTCGGGGATCGCGCGGCGCATCTGGCGTTGCGCGGCCACGAGGTGCTCGCGCTCGGTCTTTCCGTCCTCGTGTCGGCGGCCGAGCCTGAACTGCGACTCCGCGAACGCGATCAGCCGCTCGCGGAGTCCTTGATAAAACGGGCCTGGTCCGCCACCGCGTCGGCCAGTTGCCGGACGACCCACACCTCGCGCGGATCGTTGAACCACTCGCGCGCGCTGTCGTACGAGTAGTCGCGATCGACGCCGCGCCACCCGAGCACGGCCGCGGTGACGGTCTCGATGCGCTGCGCCGCCTGCTCCAGCACGGAGTGCATCTCGATCTGTCCGGTGCGGCGGAACACCTCCTGCGCGCGCTCGGTGCGCGCCGCCTGCAGTGCGACCCGCCGCTCGTGTCCCGGCCCGGCGAGCGTGAAGACGACGCCCAGCGGCGCGCCGGTGACGGGGTGCTTCAGTTCGTACTCGGCCGACTCGACGTCGACGATGGATCCGATCTTGTACATGAGGCCTCGCAGGAGAATGGACCCACGGACACCGGCCGGCGCGCCCCTGCGAGGAGGCGACACCGGCCGGGCCGTGGAGGGTGGCAGGACGCTCAGGCGAGCGAGTCCTGGATGACGATCACGGACTGCTCCGACGCCGTTCCGGAGCCGCCCGCCGAGTTGTAGAGCGCGACGAACGGGATCGTCTGCACGATGCCCTTCTCGCCGTCGTCTTTCGACGCGCCGCCCGCCTTGATGCGCGGCAGCGAGAACGCGATGAAGTCCGACGCCGCGCTGCTCGCCGTGGTGAAAGCCGCCGCGATCGCAACCTCGGTTTCGTTGATGAACAGGTCGCGGAACGTCGCGTCCTCGAAGAACGCCGTGAACTGGCCCGACACCTGAACGCGACCAGGGAAGACGCCCGGATACGTGTTCGACCCGACCACCGGGGCCGCGGTCATCCCGCCGTCGATCTGCAGGCTCAGGCCGGTGATGTTCGCGACCTTCGTGCCGTTGACCATCACCGCGCCGTTGACCGCCGCCACCACGCCCGACGTCGGCGCGGCGGTCGGCGAGGTGAAGTACTGCGACGCCGCCGTCGTGATGTCCTTGCCCATGAACCCGACGTCGATCGTCGAGATCCCGGTCGGCGGAAGTTGGATCTGCAGGGTGTTGACCTTGCAGCCGCTGTACACCTCGGAAAGGGCCACGTCGCTGAACCAGTGCTCGACGGAGAACGACTGATCGAGGTGCCCGGTCGTCGGCACGTAGACCTTCTTCCCGGTCACGGTGATCGTGCACGTCGCGATCGGACCCTCGGCGGTGAGCGTCAGTCCGTTGAGCACGTACACCGTCGCCACGGTCGCGGTGAGCGCGAGCACGAGGAAGTTCTTGTTCAGCGAGTTGGCATTCACCGACCCGGCCGTGATCCGCGCGACGTCGCCGACCTTCAGCCCGTCCGACAGGAACGACCCGGAGCCACGCGTGATCGTGTAGTTCGAGCCGCTGGCCGCCATCGTCAGCGACAGTCCGCTGATCGCGGTCACGCTCGCCCACGCCTTGCGCAGCGCCGCGCCCATGAAGTCCTTGTACGTTCCGGGCGAGAGTTCGCCGTTGATCGACCCTTCGATCGATCGCACGCCGTGCCGGAAGTCAGAGACCATGTAATTCGACGCGATCTCGTTGGACTGGTACGTCGCCTTCTTCAGCGACAGGTTCGACGTCACGCGACGCAGCGCCTGCGCGCTCGCGGCGGACGGCACCGTGCCCCAGGTGGATTCCGCCTTGTAGGCGAGCTGCTTGGCGACTCCGGATGCGATGGTCATGTCGGACTCCAGGAACGAAAACGCCCGCGCTCAGGCGGGCTGGGATTGAGAGGATGGAGCTCTACTGTTCGAGGTGCGTGATGATCACGTCGATGGACTGCGCGAACGTCTCGAGCTCGGCATCGAAGTCGTCAGGCCCGACCAGGTCGCGGATGATCGAGATCACCGGCACCGACGCGACGGTGCCGTGCTGGTACAGAAGCGCTGCGCGGCACGCCTCGAGGACGTCCTTGCAGGCGCCGTAGGACGACGCGAGCGCCGTGACCTGGATGCGGGTCTGCACGACGCGCGAGGTGGCCGCCGCGTCGATCTGCCCGGGCTCGACGCCGCTGATCGTGCGGTACACCACCGCCGGCAGCGCGACGCCCTGCGGCAGCTCGGACGGGTAGATGCGCGTCGACACGAGCGCGGTGAGTGCGCTGGCCGCCGTCATCAGCGTGTACGCGACCTTCTCCGCGCGCATCAGAGGCCCGCCTTCGCGAACTCTTTCGGGATGCGCTCGCGCAGGTACTCGGCCATCGCCTCGATCGCCGCGGGCGCCGACGCGTCGAACGCCGGACGCATGAATGGACGACCACGCGCGCCGGGATGGTCGACGCCGTCCCGGAACAGCCCGGCGATGAAGAGCGAGCGCGCCGTCTTCGGCTTGATGAAGTGCTTCGCCGTGCCGAATTCGACCATGTGCGCGTAGTACACCTTCGAGTTTCCGGCGCGCACGGTGCCGGTGACGCGACCGCGCTGGTATCCGCTCCTGACGGTCAGCGAGTCGCGCAGCGCCCCAGTGCGCACCGGCACCTGCTGGCGCGCGGCGTCGAGCATGACCTTCGCGCCGGCGCGCATCGCGCCACGCAGGATGTTCTTCTCCAGCTTCGCCGGCAGTTCCTGCAGCGCGGCGTCCAGTTCCTTCAGCCCCAGAATCGAGAGCTCGCTCATGCCGTCGCCTCGTTGCAGTCGGAGCACATCAGGTCGAGCCACTCGTCGTTGCCGCGCGCGAGCACGGCGTCGATCTCCAATGTGCGCGTCTCGTGCACTACGCGCATCGTGGGCCCGACGTCGTCGCGGTAGCGGATCACGACGCGGGTCGTGCGGGTGGCGCGCAGCTGATCTGCGCCCCCGGTCGTCGCCAGATATTCGCGCCCGGAGATCGACTCCACGGACGCCCAGACGGTCGCCAGCGTCGCCCAGGTGATGACTTCCGCGCCGTACGCGTCGCGCGTGACGCTGCGCGACTGGATCGTCACGCGGTCCTTCAGGCGGCCGGCGGGGAGCATCAGAGCGCCGCCACGGTCCAGCGATCGAGCAGGCCGTCGATGAACCGCACCGACGACGGCACCCGGTCAGACTGCGCGATCGCCTCGCGCTGGCCGTACATCGCCGCGACCGCGGCCAGGATCCACGCCTTGATGTCGGCGGGCACGCTCGCCGGCGCCCATCCGGCGGTATACTCGACGCGCACCGCGTTGCCGACATCCTGCGTGGGCGGCCACGAGTAACCGTAGGCCGGCAGCACCCAGGAGGTCGCCTGCGTCGCGTCGAGCGCGTAGTTCGTCGACGTGATCGTGGTCAGCACGCCAGCGTCGTTGTAGTACTTCACCGACGTGATCGTGTTCACCGGCCCCTTGAGCAACTCGATCGCGTCCGTCGGGAACTCGTCCAGGTACAGCGTGAGCGACTGCTCGGCGATCGAGCGCTGCGTGATCTGCTCGGCGCGCGAGCGCGCGGCGCTGATCAGGCGCGTGATGAGCGTGTCGTCATCGGCGACGTCCACCCGGCATTGCAGCTTCGCCTCGGTGAGCGTGACCGGCTCGACCGTCGGCTCGGTGGTGACTCGCAGGCCCATCTCTACCCCCTCCGGATCGCGTGCACCGAGCCGCGCCGCACTGCAGTCGTCGAGCTCGTCCGCACCGCGCGCTGGACGACGTGGGACACCCTCACGCCGACCTCCGCCAGCACCGGAATCACCGGCCCAATGTTGATCTCGCCACTCGCCTGCGCGGCCGCCACCGCCGCGCCCTGGAGCGTGATCGCCGTCGT
>Ga0268298_10004079_pt1 | contig 14445 bp, 11 predicted proteins | sample WWTPWeurt_MetaG_FD_194462 | JGI IMG/M metagenome (GOLD analysis project Ga0268298, IMG submission 194462) | Activated sludge microbial communities from WWTP in Nijmegen, Gelderland, Netherland - WWTP Weurt | ecosystem: Engineered > WWTP > Aerobic digester > Activated sludge | place... | reverse complement strand
ATCAAAGATTAACGCAATATTGAATTACCTTACTGTGTAATTGCTTGCATGGCATCGTCAGGACTGCAAACAACAGGGAATACACACCAACGCGCTAACGCGCGTCAGCGTGTATTCCCGGCCGTTAGCGGTCATTAAGTAAAAATGAATCAAAAGATAATATTAGCTTTAATTTTAATCAATTGTCTATTGGTTGGATGTTACAAAAAAAGTCCAAACAACAAAACTCATTCTGATAATAACCTCAGTTTAAGGACGATCGATTTTAAGCCACTTGATTGCCAAATTGTTGAGATAAGAGAAACAGTTATTAAAAGTCCTTATAATATTATTCGCTTAGACTTTACCTGTAATAACATAGTTATTTCGTCATATGATTTATTTAGAGAAAATCCGTATAGAGAAATGCACTTTCAGATGATTGATGAATCAACTGAATTCTACACCGTACCAAAAAACCACAAAAACATCAGAAAATATGGCAACATAGATTTCAATTTAACGGGAGAAAGTTTTAGTAAAATATGTAATGAAATTCCTCATAAGTTAGATGTTGGATTATCCGAAACCTATCCATATATGGCTATTACAAAATGTGTTGTAAATACAATCAATTCTTATAAAGCAATTGTAAATTATTATATAAGCTTATATGGATTTAATGATACTTTAAAAAAACATAAAGGTGTTGTGTTTTTAGGAGGGAAGCTTGATGTGCTAAACTCGAAAGGCGAAATAGAATACCAAATATGCGCGGAGAATTATGCTATTACACATGCGCATATCGATACGACATTTAAATTTCTTACTTTTCGAACTACAGAAATGATCGGTAGAAATGGTAGTGATGGATTTCAAATCCATGATTTGGCAAAGAAAGAATTATTATTCCAATTTCAATTTGATACAACAAATATTTTAAATCAAATTGTTTATGACAGTATTAATTATGTACTTTTTCAAGTGTCAAAAAGACAAAGTCATTTTAGGGAACTATTTTTATTTGATATGCATGAAAAAATAATCTACAAAAAGCAATTGGGTGAAAACTATAAATACGCTGATCCTTTCATTGTGAATGATTGTATAGTCTTTAGTAAATACATTTCCAGCTCCGAGAATGAGAATGTATACATTTATGATACCTTGAAAATAGATAAAATGAAGGCAAACGACCGCTAACATGGCATAGACTCTACACCGCTTGGCATCATAAATCATTCTCTTTTAATTTTTTTGGTTATGAAAAATCTAATTGTTACTTTTGGTTGCTCAACTATTGGCGGTGCAGCGTCTATGCCAAATCCGTTAGCAGTGAGTATCATGATGAAAACATGACGGCATGCGTGACTTAAAATGAATGGGACGCAATTCCAAAATGCTAATTCACAGATATCATATTAGGAATGCATAAACAACACGCCACAAAATAAGACAAAACGTGATGTCAAACAGAAAGTTGATTAGACATTAAAATAAGAATAATTAAGACTGAACCAGAGCAAAAAATTTAATAACCCACTGCTAACATGGTGCATACGCCATGCCCATAAAGTTTTCATAGGAAGAATTATCTTTACAAGGGCACGGCGTATGCACCAGACCGTTACCGCCAATGCTAGAAAACCGTAAACACAACAAAAATTCGTAACTTTGAAGAATGGAATATTGGGAAGAAATAAATAAAAAACTGAAACCTTGGATTGACACTGATTTGAACAAAACAGTGGTTGACCTTTTTGCGGGTTGCGGTGGACTTTCCCTTGGTTTTGAAGCTAATGGATTTAAAACAATTGGCTATGAAATGGACGAACAAGCAACCAATACATACAACAAAAACTTAATTGGAGAGTGCTTCAATGAAAAGTTGACAATTGAAACAATTTACCCAAAAGCTGACATTGTGATTGGCGGCCCACCTTGCCAACCATTTAGTGTAGGCGGAAAACAACTTGGCTTAAAAGATTCAAGAGACGGATTTCCGATTTTTCTGTCAGCAATAAGACAGCTTGACCCAGAAGTGTTGCTTTTCGAAAATGTTCGTGGAATGCTTTACAAAAATAATTGGTATTTAAAAGAAGTGATTGAAGAACTTGAAAGTTTAGGTTATTACATCAATTACGCCCTTTTAAATGCTGTAAACTATGAAGTTCCACAAAACAGAGAGCGAGTTATTGTCATTGGTTCAAAACAAAAAATCAATCTTCCGAAAAAAGTAAATCGAAAAGTAACAGCAGGTCAAGCATTAGGAGAACTTGCATTTCAATATGGTGAAGACTCTAAGTTTTTCACAGAATCTATGGACAGATATGTTGCGAATTATGAAAAAGCCTCAAAATGTATCAACCCAAGAGATTTATACTTAGACAGACCAGCAAGAACTTTGACTTGCAGGAATTTAGCAGGTGCAACGGGAGATATGCACCGAGTGAGATTAAAAGACGGTCGCAGACGCAGAATTACGGTTCGTGAAGCTGCAAGACTTCAAAGTTTTCCCGATTGGTTTGAGTTTTCAGGTTCAGAAACTCATCAATACAATCAAATTGGCAACGCTGTTGCTCCAAATTTCGCATATCATTTGGCTTTAAATATCAAAAGATACTTGATGGACGAAGTAGAAAATCATTATGCAATAACAGAAAACGAACAATTAAAATTATTTGAGAATGAAGCAGTATATCAGTCCCGATAATTCAAAAACATTTAGTGAAAAAGCACCACAGGTTCAGGAACTGATAAATACCACGCTTTACATCCTTGACACTTTTGGGATTCCTTTAGATGCCACGCCAAGAAGATTGGAAAGAATGGCAATTGCATTTTTAGCAAGTGGCGACATTAAAAAGATTGCAGACTTCAAAAAAGCAAAAGATTTGAATAGTGGTTACGCTCTCAAAACAAGAGACATTATCATTTATGTAAACAAGCATTTTGGAGAGAATATTAGTTCAGGTTCTTATGATGATATTCGGAGAAAAGACCTAAAACTACTAACAGTTGCAGAAGTAGTCTTGCAATCAAGCCCAAATTCAGCGACCAACGACTCAACTCGTGGCTATTCGATAAATCCCACTTATGCTGAACTAATAAGAAATTTCGGCTCAAAAGATTGGAAGAAAATGGTTTCTGATAAATTAAAAAATATCGAGCCTTTGAGTAAAAAACTGAAAAGGGAAAGAGAAATCGCAAAAGTCAATGTTACACTGCCATCAGGTGGTGAACTTACTTTTTCCGCAGGAGAACATAACGACTTACAAAAAGCAATCATAGAAGACTTTTTACCAAGATACGGACACGGTGCGGAAGTGCTTTATGTAGGAGACACATCTGACAAATATCTTTATCTTGAAAAAGAGAAACTTGAAGAACTGAATTTCTTTGAAATTTCACACGAAGAGTTGCCAGACGTAATTGCTTACTCAAAAAAGAAGAATTGGCTCTATTTAATAGAAGCTGTTCACTCTTCGGGTCCGATAAGTGAACTAAGATTAATTCAACTTCAAAAACTTACAAAGGACTGCAAGGCTGACATTGTTTATGTAACGGCATTTTTGAATAGACCAAAGTTTAGACAATTTATGACAGATATTGCTTGGGAAACAGAAGTATGGATAGCCGACAATCCTGACCATTTAGTGCATTTCAATGGAGACAAATTTCTCGGACCATATAAACCTGAATAAAAAAGCACTAGGCGGTAACATCACCTATACGCAAGCAGGGGTTTCGTGCTTCGTAGGACAGGAAAGTGGTAAAGTTGAAGTTCAGTTCTTCGTAGGAAGTTTAGTGCTAAAATGCCCTGCCTGCGTATAGCTGAGACACGTTACCTGCAAGCGTAAAAGACGACACAACTACTAACGAGCTGACATCGGACTATGAAACTTTTGACTTTAAAACCACCTTGCCGACTGACCTACATTTGGAGGACAATTTGCTGTAACTTGACACAGACCAGCAGACCTTTTGCCGACACTCAAACCAACGCTTCTGTATTTTTTATTTTTTCCCACCGCACTTTTTTAATTCAATTTTTAGCCGACCCGCATTGCACACATTTGCAAGCCACACAAGCCGACACACAACCAAAGCTTGCAAAAGAGTGCAATTTATCCAACGCTTTTACTACATTTGTATCGTGAAATTTATATCCTTCATAATAGCTTTTTATGTGTTGCTTTTGGCGACAGTTCCCTGCTATTTGGAGGACAAGTGCCTAAGCCAATCTAATCATACCGAACAATCACAAGGCGACCAGGAGGAACAAGATTGTAGCGATTGCTGTTCACCATTTTTAAGTTGCGGAACTTGTAGCGGTTTTACCTTTCCTTTTTTATCATTCTCATTAAAAGCCTGTATTGTTCTTTCCGAAAAAAATCTTTCCATTTACGACCAAAGTTTTATTTCTGAGTTCCGCTCTTCCATTTGGCAACCGCCTAAAATAAGTTAATGTTTATTGTGGCTTCGCCACAAATTATTTTATGCGGTGCTTCGCACCGCTAATCATCATTTTACAAACATTAACACTATTCAAAATGAAACTAAAAATCATTTTGCTACTTCTTGTAGCATTAAACATAAATGCTGTATTTGCACAGAATACATTTAAGGCTATTCTCAAAGACAGCGAAACAAAGGAACCATTAATTGGTGCTACCGCCATTTTAGACGGCACAACAAACGGTGCAACTGCCGATAATAACGGACTTGTAACTCTGACTAACATTCCAAACGGGAAACAGGTAATTGAATTTCGTTATATTGGTTATCAGGAGAGAAAAGATACATTCGACTTTCCTTTGACAAATTCCGAACCCATTGAAATAGTGTTGAAATCCGAAGCAGATGAATTAGGGGAAGTGGTTATTTCTTCAACAAGAAGCACACGGACAATTAAAGATATTCCTACGAGAGTTGAATTTATTGCGGGAGAAGAATTAGAAGAAAAAGGAAATATGAAATCGGGCGATATTAGAATGTTGCTAAACGAAAGCACAGGTATTCAAACTCAACAGACATCAGCAACAAGTGGAAATGCAAGTATAAGAATTCAAGGGCTTGACGGACGTTACACGCAAATATTAAAAGACGGCTTCCCTTTATTTTCTGGTGCTGCAAGCGGTTTAGGTTTGCTTCAAACCCCGCCTTTAGATTTAAAGCAAGTAGAATTAATAAAAGGTTCGGCTTCTACTTTATATGGCGGTGGAGCAATTGCAGGACTGGTAAATTTAATTTCAAAAACACCAACAAACGAGAGAGAGTTAAAATTTCATCTCAATGGAAGTTCGGGAAAAGGGTTTGACCTTAACGGTTTTTACGGACAGCGTTTCAAAAAAGTGGGTACAACTATTTTTGCTTCACATAATCGTAACTGGGCTTACGACCCTGCAAATATTGACCTTACCGCAATTCCAAAATTTGAACGCTATGTTTTTAATCCTAAGCTATTCTTATATTTTACTGAGAAGACAAAATTAAATTTTGGTATTAATTCCACAATTGAAAATCGTCTTGGCGGAGATATTCGTTTCATTGAGGGCAAAGGAGACAGCCTACACAGTTACTTTGAAGAAAACAAAACTCAACGCTATTCAACGCAATTGACTTTTGACCACAACTTCAATGATAGCAACCGTTTTAGTTTTAAAAACAGTGTTAGTTATTTCAACCGTAAAATTAGTATTCCACAATATAGCTTTGACGGAACACAATTAGCGTCATTCAGCGAAGCCACTTATTCCAGTAGCAAGGAAAAATCTGAATGGATTGTAGGTTTAAATCTATGGACTGATAATTTCCAAGAAAAACAAATTGACACTTTGCCGCTTCGTAATTACCAGCTAATAACTACAGGTGCATTTATTCAAAACATTTGGAAAGCTACGAAATGGTTAAATCTTGAAACAGGTTTTAGAACGGACTATGTTGTTGATTATGGCTTTGTTTTTCTTCCCCGAATTTCTGCTCTATTCAAAATTACTCCCAAATTGACTTCAAGAATTGGTGGCGGTTTCGGTTATAAATCACCAACCATATTTACAGAGGAAAGCGAAAGAATTCAATATAGAAATGTATTGGCAATTAACAGCAACACGAATAAATTAGAAAAAAGTTACGGAGGAAATATTGATTTTAATTATCGAACGTCATTTGCAGATGACAAAATTACTTTCAGTATTAATCAGCTTTTCTTTTACACTTATTTAGATAAGCCGTTACTGCTTCAACCACAAACAAATGGTTTATATCAATTTATGAATGCCAACGGAAATATTGATACCAAAGGAACAGAAACAAACATTAAAATCGGTTATGAAGATTTCAAGTTGTTTTTAGGCTACACATTCACCGACACAAGACTACATCAAAATGGGACAACTATTGAAAATCCATTAACACCCAAACACCGCCTGAACTCAATTTTGATGTATGAAGTAGAAGAAAAATGGAAAGTAGGATTGGAAGCATATTATTTCAGTCCGCAAAAATTAAGTGACGGAACAACAGGAAAACAATATGTGATTTGCGGTTTTATGGTTGAAAAACTTTGGGAGAAACTTTCTCTTTACATCAATTTCGAAAACTTTTTAGATGTAAGACAAACCCGTTTTGACAGCATTTATACAGGAACAGTAACCAATCCTGTTTTCAAAGACATTTACGCACCGCTTGACGGTTTTTTAATTAACGGAGGAATAAAATTCAGATTATAAAATTATGGAAATGCAAAAAACAACATTCACTATTTCCAAAATGGACTGTCCATCAGAAGAAAATCTTATCCGTTTAAAATTGGAAGAACTCTCAAATATAAAATCATTGCAGTTTGACATTGCAAACCGCAAACTTGAAGTTTATCACACGGACAGCTATGAACCAATCTTATCGGCACTTGACAGTTTAAAGCTCGATACCAAGTTTGTTGACATTGTTTCGGTAGACAGTTTTGAGCCAACTGATCTGCAAGACCGAAAACTTTTATGGTTAATCTTATCAATTAATTTTTTCTTTTTTGTTCTTGAAATGTTGACAGGATTTTTGAGCCATTCAATGGGTCTTGTCGCAGACAGTCTTGATATGCTTGCCGACAGTATAGTTTATGGACTTGCTCTTTTTGCAGTTGGCGGGACTATTTTACGGAAAAAGAAAATTGCAAAAATTGGCGGTTACTTTCAAATGACACTTGCTGTATTTGGTTTAGTAGAAGTAATCAGGCGTTTTCTTGGGTTAGAAGAAGTTCCCGTTTTTCAGACAATGATTATTATTTCTTCACTTGCATTAATCGGTAATGCGACAAGTTTATATTTATTGCAAAGAAGTAAAAACAGAGAAGCACATATGCAGGCAAGTATGATTTTCACTTCTAACGATGTGATTGCAAACATAGGTGTAATCATTGCAGGCGGACTGGTTTATTTTACAAATTCAAAATTCCCTGACTTAATAATCGGAGCTATTGTATTTATTCTTGTTGGACGAGGGGCATTTAGAATATTGAAGTTATCGAAATAGGCAGACACACAAAAGCACACACATTTGCAAACCGCACAAATCAGCCCTCAAACCAAAGTTTGCAAATAAGTGTGCTTTTCCCCGCCCGAGTAAAATTGAATTAAAAAATTTCCTTCCCTTCAAAAAATAAAAAATACACCACACACCACCGACACAAAAGTAATCCGACAGGACAGCAAATAGTTAATGTTTACAAGGCTTTACAACGACACGGTGGACAGAACGCCAGCAGGTAACAGCACCTTGGCAAAAGTGGCGGTTCAGTGCTTCGTATGACAGTTTTTCGTAAATTTGAACTGCGTGCTTCGTATGAACTTTTGTGCTAATAATCGCCACCTTCGCCAAGCTGCAAAACGTTAGCTGTAACCCTAAAACGACAGCGTATCAACATTGACAGACTGATAAAAACAAGAGATATGAACACAGAAAATAAGAAACATTGGGAAACGGTTTACGAAACGAAAAATCCAGACCAAGTTAGTTGGACACAAGAAAAGCCGACAACTTCCCTTGACTTTATTCACTCATTTGGATTGACAAAAACTGCGAAAATAATTGACATTGGCGGTGGCGACAGCAAACTTGTTGATTATTTACTTGACGAAGGTTTTGAAAACATTACGGTACTTGACATTTCAGCAAAAGCACTTGAAAAATCGCAAAAAAGACTTGGCGACAAAGCAAAAAATGTAAATTGGGTTGTTAGCGACATAACAGAATTTGAAACTAATACAACTTTTGATGTTTGGCACGACAGAGCAACTTTTCACTTCTTGACAACGGCTGAACAAATAGAAAAATATATGGAAACTGCAAGAAAATCTGTTAAAGGATTTTTGACAATCGGCACATTTTCAGAAAACGGACCGACAAAATGTAGTGGACTTGAAATTAAACAATATAGCGAAGAAAATCTAACAGCAGAATTAAATAATGGTTTTGACAAAATCCGTTGCGTGACAGAAGACCACACGGCACCTTTTGACACGACACAAAATTTCTTATTTTGCAGTTTTAAACGACAAATTATAATGAACTAAAAAAAAGGGCTACAGCTAACAAGGTATTGCCAAAAGCGGGGCATCGGTGCTATATTCAACATTTATGCATTTAAAAAACTTTTGTACTCTAGCTGAGCGGAAGTGCATTTAAATCCCCGCCTTCGGCAATACCCGAAACGTTAGCTGTAACCCTAAAACGACAGCGTACCAACATTGACAGACTGATAAAAACAAGAGATATGAACACAGAAAATAAGAAACATTGGGAAACGGTTTACGAAACGAAAAATCCAGACCAAGTTAGTTGGACACAAGAAAAGCCGACAACTTCTCTTGACTTTATTCACTCATTTGGATTGACAAAAACTGCGAAAATAATTGACATTGGCGGAGGCGACAGCAAACTTGTTGATTATTTACTTGACGAAGGTTTTGAAAACATTACGGTACTTGACATTTCAGCAAAAGCACTTGAAAAATCGCAAAAAAGACTTGGCGACAAAGCAAAAAATGTAAATTGGGTTGTTAGCGACATAACAGAATTTGAAACTAATACAACTTTTGATGTTTGGCACGACAGAGCAACTTTTCACTTCCTGACAACGGCTGAACAAGTAGAAAAATATATGGAAACTGCAAGAAAATCTGTTAAAGGATTTTTGACAATCGGCACATTTTCAGAAAACGGACCGACAAAATGTAGTGGACTTGAAATTAAACAATACAGCGAAGAAAATCTAACAGCAGAATTAAATAATGGTTTTGACAAAATCCGTTGCGTGACAGAAGACCACACGACACCTTTTGACACGACACAAAATTTCTTATTTTGCAGTTTTAAACGACAAATTATAATGAACTAAAAAAAAAGGGCTACAGCTAACAAGGTATTGCCAAAAGCGGGGCTGAACGGCTTCGATAGGACATTTGTGCAAGGTTCATCATTCGTTCTTCGATTGAACTTTAGTGCTAAAAATCCCGCCTTCGGCAATACCCAAAACGTTAGCAGCAATTTAGTGCGACCCGACATAAACAGACAATAAGACAAAATAAAATGGGACTTTATCATAAAACCGAATGGAAAACATTTAGAGATGAAGTAATCGAATTAGACGGTTATAAATGCAATGACTGTGGAAGAACTTCAAAAGAAGTTGTACTTCAAGTTCACCATAAAAAATATGTAAAGGGCAAATTGCCTTGGGAATATCCTTTGCAAGACTGCGAAACACTTTGTAAAGGTTGTCATTCTTCAAGACACGGAATAACAAAGCCACAAATTGGTTGGGACTTTATTGGAGAAGAAGATTTAGGCGATTTAACAGGCACTTGCGAAAATTGTGGAGCTTCTATTAGACATAGTTTTTTAGTTCAACACGAAAATTGGGGAACTATGGAAGTTGGAACATTTTGTTGCGACAAACTAACAGATTCCAATTTAGCTTCTAACCTTTTAGAATCACAGACAAGTTACAAATCAAGGAAAATAAGATTTGGAAAATCAAAAAGATGGAAATTTGAAGAGAACGGAAATCATAAAATAAAACAGAGTAATTTCCAAATTGAACTAATTAATAAAGGCGACTATTACAATATAAAAATTCACGACCAAGTAAGTAGCAAAAAGTATGACAGTTTAGAAATTGCAAAAGCCAAAGTTTTTGATGTTATTGAGTCAGGAGAATTTATTGCGTATTTAGACAGACATAAAATAACTTATATAGAACCAAAAAAGAAAAAAAAGGAAACGAAAAAAGACAAACAATAAAATAAACTGCTGCTAACAAGGGTTTGGCGAAAGTGGGGCATTCGTGCCGAATTGAACATTAGGAATTCTATTAAGCATTTGTACTAAATTGAACATTTGTGCTTCTAAACCCCACCTTCGCCAAGCCCCAAACCGTTATAGGCCATGCATTGACACAGATTTACCGTGAAAATGCAGACAAAAAAAATGGCGGGGATCCGTAGACTTAAAGCCGGCAGACATGTGAGATTTTCACTGATAATTTGAAGATGCTCCGCTCGCGCCCTGTCGTATTTCATAGATAATGAGTTCGTCATTTTGAACTTAAAAACCATATACAGTTTCCGTAGACTTAAAACAGGGCGCTTAGAATGGTTTTGCAGACAACTTGTTAGTCATATTGAAAATTAAACGCAGCGCTTCGTAGATTTTATGAACGAAAACTATAATCGGACAATAAACGCAACTCAAGAGAATTGGTTGAATACGCTGCAAATAGAATTCAGATTGGCCTGCCTAGCTTTTTCACTATATTTGGAATGAAAACCATGAAAAAGAACCAGAGACTCCCGCCATTTTTAAATCAAGCACGAGCCTATAACAGCAGTTTTGCGCAAGGCGGGGTTCGCGTCTCCGTGGCAAATTTTAGTTTCCAAATGCCCGCCCAGCGCAAAGCTGCGTCCCGTTAGCGGTAATTATATAACGACAATACATCTTGACAATTTGTAACGGACAGACCCATCATTGACAGCAACCGACAACCAAACAGAAAAACAAGGGAATATTGAAAGCAATCAGAATACTCATAAATTCAAATATCTTTATTTCTCTTTCCGCAGTTGCATTAACTGTAGCGACACAAATACAGTTAGGGCTTAATCCTCAATGGCATCCTTATCTATTTTTGATTTTTTTTGCAACGCTTTTTGAATATAATCTTCATAGACTAATTACTATTTTAACGAATTCTGATGCTCTAAACTCTGATAAACACAATTGGGTTAAAGACAAATCGAACTGGTTCTATTTATTAGTATTTTTATCCGTTCTTGGTTTCGCTATTTCTGTTGTTGAAGCAAAATTAAAAGTGCTTCTTACATTAGCTCCAATTGCTGGGCTCACTTTATTTTATTCAACCCCTCTCTCAAAAAGTGCAAAGGGGATTTTTAGACTAAGGCAAATTCCTTTTTTAAAAATATTCTTAATTTCATTTGTATGGGCTACTGTTACCATATTACTTCCTGTAATTCATTCGGAAAAAGCGTATAACAATTTTCATATTTTGACCATGATAATTGAACGATTTTTGTTTGTATTCGCAATAACAATTCCATTTGATATTCGAGACATGATTGCCGACCGCCAAGCAGGATTAAAGACAATTCCATTGCTTATTGGTGCAAAAAAATCAATCTACAGTTCAATATCCGCCTTGGTTCTATTTCTTACAATTGCTGTATTTCATTACTTAATCACAAATCAATGGATAATTATAAGTGCATTTACATTTTCGTTCTTAACAACAATTGTATTTTTAATCAACGAAAGAATACGAAATTTGCCATTATATTATTATGGAATTCTTGACGGAACGATGTTATTACAAGGTGTCTTGGTTCTCGGGTTATATTTTATCAATTTAATTTTTCAATAAAGATGTTAAACAACGGAATACCTGTTTCTATTTCATTATCGCCAACGCTACAACGAGAAAATGTAGCTTCAAAAAAGAAGTACGACAAGAAGCGTTTATTACGCCTATCGCTACTTGCTATAGTAATTGCGATTTGTATAAGTTTCATTGCAAAATTGCTTGTATATCTTATTGACTTAATAACCAACATCGCATTTTATGGCAATTTCTCTATTGAACCATCAAGTCCAATGCACCATTCTTATGGAATATTTGTAGTAGCCGTTCCAATTGTTGGAGGTTTAATTGTTGGCTTAATGGCGTTATATGGTTCAAAAGCCATTAGAGGACACGGAATTCCTGAAGCAATGGAGCAAATTCTAACCAACCAAAGTAAAATAAAACCAGCCATTACTTATTTAAAACCACTGTCAGCAGCCATTTCTATTGGTACAGGTGGTCCTTTTGGCGCAGAAGGCCCGATAATTGCGACAGGCGGAGCTTTGGGTTCTACTCTTGGACAGCTCATAAAAATAACGCCCAATGAACGAAAAATATTACTTGCTGCCGGAGCAACAGCAGGTATGTCTGCTATTTTCGGAAGTCCGTTAGCTGCAATACTTTTAGCTATTGAATTATTGTTGTTTGAGTTTTCTGCACGGTCTTTTATTCCTGTTGCTTTGGCTTGTATTACTGGTGCTGCTGGACATCATTTGCTATTTGAAGAAGGCGTTGTTTTTCCACTTAATTTTCTGCTACAACCATCATCCAATTACGCACTTTTGTTTTATGCAACGATGGGAATTGTTATAGGTCTGATTTCAGTTATTGTAACTAAAGTTGTGTATTGGATAGAAGATGTCTTCGAAAAACTACCTATTCATTGGGCATGGTGGCCTGCCATTGGTGGTATAGCCGTTGGAGTGGTTGGTTTTTTTGCACCTCGCACACTTGGTGTTGGATATAGTAACATTACCGACCTTCTTACAGGTACAATGCCAATGCAAGTTGTACTTTCATTATGCGTTTTAAAATTTTTGTCTTGGGCAATTTCTTTAGGTAGCGGCACTTCGGGAGGAACACTTGCTCCTTTGCTTACAATAGGCGGTGCAACAGGAGCTTTAATAGGTAGCATTGGAATGTTTTGGTTTCCAAATTCTGGAATTAACATTCCTCTTTCAGTGCTTGTTGGAATGTCTGCAATGTTTGCGGGAGCATCAAGAGCGTTCTTGACATCTATTGTTTTTGCATTGGAAACTACAGGTCAATCCAATGCTTTGTTGCCTTTATTGGCTACTTGCAGCACATCGTATTTTACATCCTTCTTTTTAATGGAAAACACAATTATGACTGAAAAAATTGCCCGCAGAGGAGTTGTTACCCCACATTCTTACGAGCCTGACATTCTTGAAAAAACAACAGTAGGACAAATTGTAAATGATAATGGAATTGTTATAAACGACAATATGGAAATTGGTGAAGTACGTCACTGGCTCACAAATGAAACCGACCTACTTTCAAGATATTTTATAATTTCAGATACAGAAGGGGAATATAGGGGTTTGTTAAGTTCATCAACTCTATTTAATTCCCAACATGCCACTGATAAAAAAGTAGGCTCGATTATTAAGCGAAATAATTTATTTGTTCAACCCACGGAAACACTACGGAAAGCGGTTGAAATAATGGCAAAAGAAAATGTAGATATATTGCCGATTGTGGTGGACAAAAAAATTACTGGCATTTTAACTTATCAACATATAATTTCCATTTATAAAAATGGACTTGACGAACACGAGAAGCAACAAGCATACATTTCTTTAAACAGACAACGACTTAAAATATTTGTACACGGACAAAAACTTGTATCAATTATAAAAAATAAAAAATAACTACCGCTAACAGCGCCTTGGCGTAATGGCGGGTGACGTTCTTCGTAGAAACATTTGTGATTAAACTAACATTTGTGCTTCGTATCAACATTTGTGGTAAAAATCCGCCACTACGCCAAGCCGCAAACCGTTAGTGGCAAGGCTATGACGACACAACCCGACAGACAAATCGGGTTCTTTTTGATGTTTCGTATTTTAGTAGTTGCTTAAATAAGCAAATTGACTACCTTTGTACTATGGACAACAATTCTTGCATACGACAACAAGCGGACATTAAACAAATAAATCGCTGTAAAGACAGAGTTTCAGAACTCAACGGCTCATTTGACTATTTATCAAACGGACTTGAATTGGCAGGAAACAACGTAAGACTGAAAATTCTCTTTCTGATCTATGAAGAAAAACGACTTTGTGTTTGTGATATAAGCGATATTCTTGGTATGACAATTTCAGCGGTTTCACAACACTTGCGAAAACTCAAAGACAGAAAACTCATTGAAACAGAAAGAGAAGCTCAAACCATTTTTTACTCATTAACAAAAGAGTATGAAAAAATGCTGAAACCGTTTTTCAAAATACTTGACGAAAACAAAATATTAGAAACATTATGAAAACAGACAACAAACTAATCGGAGCAGGACTTTTAACAGCAATTGCAGCTTC
>Ga0268298_10004078_pt1 | contig 14447 bp, 13 predicted proteins | sample WWTPWeurt_MetaG_FD_194462 | JGI IMG/M metagenome (GOLD analysis project Ga0268298, IMG submission 194462) | Activated sludge microbial communities from WWTP in Nijmegen, Gelderland, Netherland - WWTP Weurt | ecosystem: Engineered > WWTP > Aerobic digester > Activated sludge | place... | reverse complement strand
CGCGCTTCGGGCCGTGTGTGGGGTGACGTGGTCACCACTGCCTTCGTGACTGAAGAAGGCGCTTTCCTGCGTGGACAAATTCGCATGGAGGAAACGGTCGATCTTAATCTCGAGCCTGCTCCTGAAGCCACACCTTCGGAAGTCGCCCAGGCGGAGGCCATCGCTGCCACGCCGATTCAGATGCCCCAGCAGGAACCAGCAGTGGAAAGCACCCAGAAATTGATGCGAAAGAAGAAGGAAGAAATTTGATTCTCATGGGCGGCCCTCACGGTCGCCCTTTTTTGAAAACACCACATATCTTTGAATAGGGGTAAGCCCTCCTTCCACTTATGAAATACACCGACCTTAAGATCCAGACCCAACGTGACTTTCCGAATAACGCCCGTACGCAAGGCTTCGGCTGGCTGGTACGTGCCGGATTTATGACCCGCGAGAACGAACCGCTCCCGCTCGGTGAGCAGGCCTTGGCGCGGTTACTGGAACACTCAAAGGATTCTTCCTTCCTGCTCAACCTTCACTTACCGCTCCTGCATAACGACACCGAAACCTACTTCCCGCTTTCTGCCGGGAATATCGAGGTCGCTCATTGCCAATCCTGCCAATACACAGAGCGGCTCGAACTGGCTCAATTCAAAAAGACGGCCCTGCCGCGCGAGGGTGAAAAGCCGCTTGAAAAGATCCTCACACCCGATTGCCACACCATCGAAGCGCTCGCAAATTTTCTCGGAGTTCCCAAAGAGAAAACTGCTAAGGCCCTAATGTACACCCGTCTCGTGGATCAGCGCTTCGTCTTTGTGGTGGTACGCGGCGATATGCAGTTGAGTGACGCCAAACTCAAGGCGCTGGTCGGTGACGCCCGCACGGCGACAGCGGAAGAAATCATCGGTGCAGGTGCGGTTCCGGGGTTTGCATCCCCCATCGGCTTGAAGAAAGAAGCGCTTATCGTCGTGGACGACCTGGTTCCTGAATCTCAAAATCTGGTGGCTGGCGCGAACGAAGACGGCTATCATCTCGTCAACACAAATCTCCCGCGCGATTACTCTGCCGAGTTGGTTGCAGATCTGGTTCAAGCCAAGTCAGGCGATGCCTGCCCCAATTGCGGAGCCGCGCTGACAGTTTCCAAGGCCAATGTTCTGCGCACGAAAAACGGTTTTGACTTCGGGAATATTTTGTTGGCGCTCGCTGAGACTCATCATGACGATAAAGGTCTGACCCTGCCGATCTCTGCTTCGCCCTTCGACTTGTACTTGATGCATGTTCCCGGCAAGACCGTCAACACCCTGGAGAAGTCTGAAGAAATTTACAGTCAACTTAAGAGTGCGGGGCTTTCTGTGCTCTTCGACAATCGTGACGAACGTGCGGGAGTGAAGTTCAACGACGCTGACCTGATCGGCTGCCCAATACGCGTGACCGTTGGCGAAAAGGCTCTGCAAAACGGAATGGTAGAATTAAAGCCCCGCAAGGAAAAGGAAAATCAACTGGTTGCATTGGATCAATTGACCTCCACACTGACCGCAGCCCTGAAATAAACGGCATGAAAGAAGGACACTTCCCCCCACCCAAACAACGCGGGCTGACCCTGCATGGGGTTTTCCTGTTCGTGCTGGTAGCGATCGTCGTTACCGGTTTTTTCAACCTGTCGCGTGCGACCGTCGGACCGACGTTCATCCTCTGGCTATTGGTCTCCGTAGCCGCATTCGCGCCCATCCCGTTTTTCATCTATCGCATTTACTCGCTCTGGCGGGCGGACTATATCATCGACCGAGACAGCCTCGCCATTTACTGGGGACTAAGGCTGGAGGATATTCCCCTCAGCGATATCGAATGGATCCGGCCTGCAGATGATCTTACTCATCCGCTCACCCTGCCAACCTTTCCACTGCCCGGCGGTTTGATCGGCCTGCGTCGTCACCCCGACCTTGGGTTGGTGGAATTCATCGCCTCCGACGCGGGCAAACTCCTGTTGATAGCCACCTCAAAACGGATCTTCGTCATTTCGCCGGAGGATCCTGCCGCACTGACCCAGACCTTCGCCCGCGCCACCGAGATGGGCAGCCTTGCCCCCACCGAAGCCCGGTCAGTCTACCCATCCTTCGTAGTCACCCAGGCATGGGAAAGCGGTCTGGCTCGTTATCTTTGGCTGGCTGCGCTATTCTTGAACATCGGAATGTTCATTTGGACGGGTCTTATCATCCCAGCCACTCCCCGCGTGGCGCTCGGGCCGCAATTCGCAGGAAGTTTGTTGGAAACCGTTCCATCTTCGCAGATCATCATCTTCCCGGTTGCCAGCCTATTACTTGCCATTGCAGGTTGGGTTGCGGGTTTATACTTCTACCGCTGGGAACGGGAACGCATATTGGCTTTCATCGTTTGGGGCTCGGGCACACTCAGCAGTCTGTTGTTCCTCTTGTCTGTCCTTTTCATTATCACAACTCCTGTATAGTGCAGTTGTAAAACCTTCCAGCCTCCCACACTCCCCATGCAACTCCTTCTCGGTTTCATTCTCGCCCTTGTCATTGCCTTCCTTGCCTTCAAAGCCCGCAGCCTCAACACCAGCGGAGCCATCGCCGCCGCCTGCACCGGGACCATCATCTTCGGTATCGGAGGATTTTCCTGGGCGGTGTTGTTGCTCGCATTTTTCATTACATCATCCGCGTTGAGCCGTGCCTTCAAAAAACGCAAACAAGGCCTCGATGAAAAATTCTCCAAGGGACATGAACGCGATGCCGGACAGGTTCTCGCCAACGGCGGGATCGCCACCCTGTTCGCGGCACTCAATTATTTCTTCCCGCATCAACCCTGGACCTGGGTCGGGTTCGCCGCTTCTCTGGCAGCCGTCAACGCCGATACCTGGGCCACCGAACTCGGTGTGCTGAATCCCCATCCTCCACGCATGATCACCAACTTGATGAAGACCGTGGAAAAAGGCACCTCCGGCGGGATCTCATTGGTTGGGACTCTCGCCTCCCTCACCGGGTCTGCGGTGATCGCGCTGCTCGCAACCCTGCTTCCCCCAACTGGGTCACCTTCAACTGATCGCTGGTCGCTATTTATCCTCGTCACCCTTGCAGGGCTGGCCGGTTCGTTGTTCGACTCTCTCCTTGGCGGAACTGTGCAAGCTATGTACTTCTGCCCCACCGATCACAAGGAAACAGAAAAGCACCCGCTTCATTCCTGCGGCACCCCCACTGTCCACATCCGTGGCTGGAAGTGGCTGGACAATGACTGGGTCAACCTCTCCTGCGGCGCGTTCGGGGCAGTGATGGCCTTACTGCCATTTCTTGTATAAAACCAAACCTCGTATCGTATTTCCCATTAGGATCATCCATCATGCCTTCCCCCATCCTTGTCACCGGCGCGAGCGGATTCGTTGCCATTCACACCATCACCCAACTACTTGAAAAGGGATATTCCGTCCGCGGTACGTTGAGATCATTGGACAAAGAATCCCATGTCCGCGAGACGATCACAAGATTTGTGAAGGCGAATGACCAGCTGGAGTTCAAGGCCGCGGACCTGGAGCAGGATGCAGGTTGGAAGGAAGCGCTCGAAGGCGTTGAATATGTACTGCATGTGGCGTCCCCGTTTCCCTTGTTCGAACCGGAGAATGAAAACGACCTGATCGTGCCCGCTGTGCAGGGAACCCTGCGTGTGCTACGTACTGCGAACAAGGCCAGGGTCAAACGCGTAGTTCAGGTTTCTTCCATGGCCGCTGTTTCTTCGGGATATGACTCGGTCTATCGAGTCTTCACTGAAGAGAACTGGTCGCAGGTTGAGAATCATATTGGCGCCTACGCAAAAAGCAAAACTCTTGCCGAGCGCGCAGCATGGGATTTTATTCACGGACCGGAGAATACCAACGCCGTGGAACTGGTCGCCATCAACCCGCCGCTCATCCTTGGACCGGTGCCGAACAAGGACACGCGCACCTCGATAGAATTGATTCGCACCTACATGCTGGGGCAGGTTCCCGGTGTGGGGCGCATCAAAATGGGGTTGGTGGATGTACGCGATGTGGCAGCAGCGATCATCCTGGCCATGCAAACACCTGAAGCAAAGGACAACCGTTTTATCATCTCTGGCGGAGCATTATGGCTGAAAGACATCGTACGGACCCTGCACACAGAATTTACACCGCGCGGATATAGGATTCCCACTCTGCAATTCCCCAGTATACTGGTACGCTTGTTGGCACTGTTCGACAAAAAGATCGCCCGTGTGACCGACTCGCTGGACCGCGATTTCGAGAACTCCATTGACAAGGCCCGGCACATCCTCAAATGGTCACCCCGCCCGGAGCGGGAAGCCATCCTTGGCATGGCAGAGAGTTTGATCGAACACGGGTTTGTTTAATCCATAAAAGGAATCTCCATGAATTATTTACCCTCTGACTCACGATATCGATCCATGCACTATCGCCGTTCCGGGCGCAGCGGAGTGAAATTACCAGCGGTCTCGCTTGGCTTGTGGCATAACTTTGGCGGCGTGGATACCTATTCCAACAGCCGTGAAATGGTGTTGCGCGCCTTCGACCTCGGCATCACTCATTTCGATCTTGCCAACAATTACGGCCCCCCTCCCGGTTCGGCGGAGGAGACCTTCGGGCAGATCCTTACGAAAGATCTACGGCCCTACCGTGATGAACTTTTTATTTCATCCAAGGCCGGGTATTATATGTGGGAAGGTCCCTATGGCGAATGGGGTTCGCGCAAGTATCTTGTTTCCAGCCTTGACCAAAGCCTTAAACGCATGGGACTGGACTACGTGGATCTGTTCTACCATCACCGCCCCGACCCGGATACCCCTCTGGAGGAATCCATGCAGGCGTTGGATTACATCGTCCGCAGCGGAAGGGCACTGTATGTAGGCATCTCAAACTATCCCGCCGACAAGGCTCGCGAAGCTGCGCAAATCTTGAGATCGCTAGGCACACCCTGCCTTATTCACCAGCCAAAGTACAGTATGTTCGAGCGCTGGGTGGAGGATGGCCTGCTGCACACTTTGAAAGACGAAGGCATCGGCTGCATCGCTTTCTCTCCGCTGGCGCAGGGGCTGCTCACCGATAAATATCTCAGCGGTATTCCTGAAGGGTCGCGCGCATCCAAAGCGCATGGCTTCCTCAAGCCTGCACACCTCACCGATGAAAAGATCACCAGGGTACAAAAACTTAATACCCTTGCCACGCAACGCGGGCAAACCCTGGCACAGATGGCACTGGCCTGGGTGCTGCGCCATGATAGCATGACATCCGTGTTGATCGGCGCGAGCAAAATCTCCCAGATCGAAGATGCAGTGGGAATGTTGAACAAGTTGGAGTTTACAGGGGACGAGTTGCAGCAGATCGAAACGATCTTGAAGAACTGACAATGCATAAAAGAACGTGGATGATGAGTCATCGTCCACGTTCTGCTTTCTGCCCTCATTCATCACGCAGTGAAGTTATTTTCACCCTCTCCAAATCTTAAAATCCTTCAAACTGGAACCACCCAAAAATTCGCGCACGATGGAATTCGCGGGGATCAAACTCGCATCCATCGGCAGGAACCAGTCAAGAAAAGCCAGCAATCGGCGAGCTTCGATGTACTCTGGAGCGTTATGCGGCACCTGTCGTAGCAGCGGCTCAGCCAGCGGCTTCAAGACCGATAGTTCATACACCAGCGCCGAGTTGAACATCACATCGGCATTTTCCTGAAACGGGAAGATATGGCGCTTCTCGCCGCGCCGCACCGACTCCCAACGCGCAATGGTAGCCTGCGCCGAATATCCGCGCTCGCGCGCGTCGCGCACCATACGGCGGATGAGTCGCGTATCGGTGGTCGAGACGCGGTTATGACGGTCCAGGTTGATCTGGGTCAGGGCGGAGACATACAGCCTGAAAGCGGAACCAGACCAACGGTCCGGAATGAGGCGCGGATTCATGCCGTGAATACCTTCTAGAATGAGCGGCTGCCCATCCTTGATCTGGATCACATCCCCTGCTTCGCTTCGCCCGGTCTTGAAGTTGTATCGCGGAAGTTGAACCTTTTCTCCGCTGAGAAGTTTTTCAATATCACCCGCCAGCCTTGCAAGATCGAGCGCTCCCAATGATTCAAAATCGTGGTCGCCGTTCTCATCGAGCGGAGTCTGGTCGCGGTCTACAAAATAATTGTCGAGTTCGAGCGGATAGGGTGAGATACCGCGCGCCAATAACTGAACTGCGAGCCGTCGTGAAGAGGTGGTCTTGCCGGAGGAGGAAGGCCCCGCGATCAAGATGATGCGGGTGTTCCGTTCCGCGATCTGCTGGGCAATATCGGAAATATACTGTTCATGCAGCGCTTCGGAGACCATGACGACTTCATCAGCCCGGCCCGACTGAATGGCATCGTTCAGTGCGCCGACACTATCAATGCGCATGGCTTCGAGCCAATCTCCATATTGGCGGAAGGTCTTGAGCAGTTTGGGATATTCGCCAAGCGGCTCCAGGTGTGTGGGCGCGTGGCGGCGTGGGAATTGCATGATGAACCCGCCGTTGACCTTCTTAAAACCGAACCATTTTAAATAGCCGGTGGAAGGCACCATGTAACCATGCATATAATCCATCTGGCCGTCAAAGGTGTAGAGCGTGAGGTATTCCTTGCGGCGATGCTTGAGAAGGCGCAGTTTATCTTCATATCCACGGCTGGTGAAATATTCGATGGCCTCCTGCATCGGCACTTCACGGCGGCCAAAAGGCTGATCCTCTTCAACAAGTTGTTTCATCCGCTCTTCGAGCTCGGCCAGTTCCGCCTGGGTCAGAGATTCGCGTCCATTCACTTCACAATAGAAACCACCTGAGGATACGGAATGGTCAATATTCAAGGAGGCTTCAGGGAACATCCGCGCGAACACCATGCTCAGCAAAAAAACGATGGAGCGGCGATAGATGCGCGCACCATCGGCCGTGTCCATGGTGACCGGCACGCAATTCGATTCGATGACAATCGGGTAGGTCAGTTCGTGGATCTCATTATTGGTAATGGCCGCTACGATCGGCGCGGAAAATTCGTTCCTGACCGGCGCAAGGAACTCCTCTACTTTCGTGCCGCGCGGCGCGGAAAGGGTCTTGCCATCGGGAAGATGGATTTCAACTACGGAACTGGATGGAACGATCTGGATCATAACTTTGCAAGTAATTTCTCAGGCTGGCCCGCAAATTCCTCAAGCGGAATTTCCTTACGAGTCAGGGCAAGGAGTGTTTCGGTCAATACCTTGTTGACCGGGGTTTGTACGCCATGAGCCAGGCCTTCGCGGACAACCGCTCCATGTAAATATTCCACTTCGCTCTGACTGCGCCCGGAGTACAAGTCAATATGGAAGGAAGGCATCTTGCCGCCACGCCCACCCCCAGCCGCGCGCGAAAGGAAAGGTTTTGAAAGCCACAAAGGTAGTGTAGTAGCCAGGGCCAGTGCCCGAACCGGCGTGCCGGGCAAGTCCACGACACTAAGGTTCATCGCAGCCATCACCCGCAGGCACTCGCGCAGCATTTGAATTTCCAATGCGTAAAGTTCGCGGTTCGCAAAGACCTGCACGGCCGTCATATTGAGGATGGCAGAGGTCGGGTTCGCAATCAGGTTGGTGAGCATCTTGGACCATTTCATGCTCAAAGCGTCAGGGAACAGACTGCACTTAAGGTAGGACCGATCAAAGGCGGCCACCAACCGCTCCGAAAGCAGATGCCCTGCGGCAATGCCCACGCCGCGCAGCTTCTCCAGCACAATATCGCCGGAGCCGCGCCGCCCAATGGCGGTGGTGACCGTACCATAGATAACCTTGTCCGCGCCGAGGGCGCTGGCAATGGTGGGTTCGTTATCCACACCGTTGGATAGACAGACGATGGGTGGAAGTTTGTCGGCAAATGGCTTCAAACCCTCCATGGCTGGAAGCGTATCGAAGGATTTCAAGGCAAAGATGGCCGCATCGAAGGGGCCGAACTTCAGCGCCGACTCCAGCGAGGGTTCAATGACGAACGAGCGCGGATCCACTGTGAAGGCGTCCCGAGTCTGGCGGCGCTCGTCAATGGTCAGGTCGAGCCGCAAGCCTTTGGTGCGTAACTCTTCGACCATCTTCGGCTGCTCCACGAACACCACCTGGTGTCCGCCAAGTACGAGCGAGCCACCGATGTACGTCCCGATGGCACCCGCGCCAAAGACAAGAAATTTCATTTCGGGAGATTGCAAGGAGCCTTGATTCATAAGATTAAAATGTCAACTTTCAAATGGGGATACGAACAGGGTCACTCAGCATCCGGCCAGTGCAGGTGGTCGTTGAGTTTATCAATGGCCCAACGGTGCTGGCTGGGATAATAGACCAACTGGGCAAAGGCCGTGTTGCCAAATCGAAAACGCGTGCCGGAATTATTCGCCTGGGGAGCGAGCCCCACCACAGCATGCATCAATTGGTTCAACAAGCCGCCATGGGAAACGATCAAATAGCGCGCCGGTTCACGTTTCAACAAACTATGCAGCGCCTGGCCTGCGCGCAGGAAAAGTTCCCAATCCCCTTCGCCTTCTTCCCCGACAGGATCGTAGGGATTGTAGAAATCGGGATGTGCAAAATTTTGGCGAACCTCTTGCGCGGTCAAACCGGAGAAGACTCCGTTATGGCGTTCGACCAGCAACGGTTCGAGTTCGATCTTAAGGTTCAAGGCTGAAGCGACGATCTCAGCGGTCTCCCGCGCACGGGAGAGCGGGCTGGAGATGACCAGGTCGAATTGGGCATTCTCTTTCTTCCAGCGCTCCGCCAGGGCGCGGGCCTGGGTGCGGCCTTTATCCGTCAGCGGAAATTCAGATTGGCCTTGCCAGCGCGATTCAGCGTTCCCCACCGACTCACCGTGCCGCAGCAGGGTCATGATAAAGTATTTGGATCTATTTTCCATCATCCAACTTCCCCTTCAAAAGATAGATTGGGCGGCGCTTGACTTCCTGAAAGATATAGCCGACATAAACACCAATGAACCCCAGCAATACCATGATGATCCCGCTGGCGATCAACATCACCCCCATCAACGAACTCCAGCCCGGCTGCACACGCTCGGTATTCCCCGTCAACCACAGGGACAATACATAGAACAACTGCACACCCGCAAGCACAAAAAAGATCAGCCCGGCGCTCAAGCCAATGTACAAGGGCGCCAGTGAGAAGGAGAAGATGGCGTCAGACGCCAGGCGCATCATCTTGCCCAACGAATATTTGGAGTATCCCGCAATGCGAGCCGGTTCATGGTATGGCAGGATGACGCTGTCATAGCCCATCCACGAGATCATGCCGCGCAGGAAGCGATGATATTCATGCATCGAACGCAGGCCGCCCAGAGCTTTGCGCGAAAGCGCGCGGAAGTCCGCTGCACCCTGCGAGATCTGTGTGCCGCTGATCTTGTTGATCAGCCAGTAGAAAAAATTGGAGGTGGTTTTCTTGAACGATAGGGCGCGGTCTTCCTCAATACGCTGGCCCTGCACAATATCATAGCCCTGCTGCACGAGATCGATCATCTTCGTCAACATCTCCGGCGGGTGCTGGCCATCGCCATCCATCGAGATCATGATGTCGCTCTGCGAGGCATCCATCCCGGCGGTCAGCGCGGCCTGGTGGCCGAAGTTACGGCTGAGTTGGAGCACGGTCACTCTGGGATCGTTCACGGTGATCGCTCGAAGCGTATCCACCGTCCCGTCGCTTGAACCGTCATCCACATAAATAAAAGTAAAGACGTACGGCAGAGCATCCACCACCTGGCGGATGTCTGCGTACGTCTGTGCGATCACTTCTGCTTCGTTATAGACCGGGATGACGAGGTCTACGGTGAGTTTGGATTTTCGGCTGGCGGGCATCGGGAGGATTTTACCATGCGCCTCACAACCGGACCCGGTGCCGCTCCTCCAGCAAACGGAGCGTACGCTCCACCTCGGCCATCTTTTGGTCAAAATTCCAACCGAGGACTTCTCCCATTATTTCAGCCGCCTCAACGAGGGCTTCGCGATTCAATTTGCCCAGCATGGCCAGCAAGGTGCGGCGCAGGAACAGGTCGTCGAGGTGACGCGCTTTTTCATATTGCACGAGGAACATGAACTCGCGCCGGGAGTAATCAGGCAAAAAGGTCAGGGGCGCATCGGTTCCACGCTTGAGGAAATCGGCCACCACTTCAGCGCGGGTGCCGTAACGGTCCACCAGCACATCCAGCCGTTCTTTTGAAAGGCCCGTCCAGGCTGCGAGGCCGTTGACGAGTTTTGCGCGTTCGTCCGCACTGCGCGGATATCCGCGCCCGCCGCCAATGGGCAGGGTATGCGTACCCTTCTGGCGTTTGATGCCCAAAAATTCCATCGATTTATCCGCCACTTCTTCGGCAAAGGCGCGGAAGGAGGTCCACTTGCCACCCACCAGAGAATAGACCGGGAATGGCAGGTTGGTCCAGTCTCCGCTCAAGACCTCGATGTGATGGTCGCGGCTGTACTGACCGGTGGTCTTCGCTGTGCTGCTCGCCAACGGACGCACGCCGGAGAAGGCGAACACGACCTGTTCGCGAGTCACTTTGATGGACGGGAAGACCCGCGCGATCATGCCGATGAAATAGTCCACTTCTTCGTCTGTACAGCGGGCATCATCGGGATGGTCGATCTTGATATCCGAGGTGCCGATCAGGACGCGGTCTTGCATTGGGAAGATCAATACGATGCGGCCATCCGCATTCTCAAAGAAAAATTCATTTTCACCGATGGCCTCGCGCAGTTCGGGGTTGTTCACTACGAGATGAGAACCCTTGGTGCCGCCGACATAACGGGTGGAAACACCCAAACTATGGTTGGCAAAGTCGATCCACGGCCCGGCGGCATTGATCAGCAGTTTTGGCTGGACCTCATAGGTCTCGTCGCTCAACTCATCGCGGAGAAGGACCGAGTTGCCGGATCCGCTCACGAGGCTGACGTAATTCAAAGCACGGGCATGACCGCCTTCGGCTTCCGCATCCAGCACCAGTTCCAGCGCGAGGCGTTCCGGGTTAGAGATCAAGCCATCGTAATATACGGCCGTGTTGACCACTTCCGGATTGATCTTGTTCCATTTCTTCAATGAACTCGCGCGGGAGTAGAACTTGTGACGCGGCACTGTGCGCTGGCTGCCGGTATAGGCATCGTACATCATCAGGCCCACCTTGATGATAAAAGAGCCACGTTCGGAGGGTCTGTCCAACCAGCCAAGGAATTTGAATGGCGCATTAAAGATGCCCGAAAAATATTTGAACATGGGGATGGTGGTCGGCAGCGGCTTGACGATGTGCGGCGCGTTCTGGATCATACGGTTGCGCTCCCTCACCGCTTCACGGACCAACCGGAACTCGCCATTCTCGAGATAACGGACGCCGCCGTGCGCCATATGCGAGGAGGCTGCGCTCGCGCCCGAGCAGAAGTCGCCGCGGTCCACGAGCAGCACATCTACGCCGTTGAGCGCCAGGTCGCGGAACGTGCCGATGCCATTGATACCCGCGCCCACGATCAGCACGGAAACTTGCGGATTTTCTTTTAGTGAGGAAAAGATATCGTTTCGATTCATAGGACTTTATTCAACCCAATCAAACGTACGAGTGACGGCTTTTTTCCAGCCTGAGTATAACCCGGCGCGGCGTTTTGAGTCCATTTGCGGCGACCATTCCTTGTCTCGGCCCCAGTTCTTCTTCAACGCTTCCGCATCTTTCCAAAAGCCGACAGCGAGACCAGCCGCGTAGGCCGCACCCAGGGCCGTAGTCTCCGCCACTTTCGGGCGCACGACCGGCACATTCAAAATATCCGATTGGAACTGCATTAACATTTCATTGAAGACCATGCCGCCATCCACTTTCAAGGTGCGGAGTTTGACGCCGGAATCTTTTTCCATCGCATCCAGCACTTCGCGGGTCTGATAAGCGGTCGCTTCCAAGGCGGAACGGGCGATGTGCCCCTTATTGACGTAACGGGTCATCCCCACGATCGCACCGCGCGCGTCCGACTTCCAATATGGCGCGTACAAGCCGCTAAAGGCCGGGACGAAATAGATCCCGCCGCTATCATCGACCGATTTTGCCAGTGTCTCCACATCGGCCGATCGTTCGATCAAGCCCAAATTATCCCGCAGCCATTGGATCAACGCACCGGTGATGGCGATGGAACCTTCCAGGGCGTAGACCGGTTTTTTATCACCGATCTTGTAGCCAAGCGTGGTCAGCAGCCCCGCCTTGCTTTGAACAGGCTTCTCACCCGTATTCATCAACATGAAACAGCCAGTACCATAGGTGTTCTTTGCTTCGCCTGCCTTGAAACAAGTCTGGCCGAATAAAGCCGCTTGCTGATCGCCAAGATCACCCGCGACAGGGATGCCGCTTAGTGGGCCGGAAAATAATATTCCCATAGATCTCGGAAGAGGATCTGATCGAGGGCAGCATCTCGCGCGGAATTCCCATGACCTTCAGGATCTCAGCATCCCAGTCGAGGGTCTTGAGATTCATCAACATGGTGCGCGAAGCGTTGGTGACATCTGTAATGTGCTTACCGGTCAATTTCCAAATAAGCCAGGTGTCCATGTTGCCAAAGAGCAATTGTCCCTTTTTGGATTTTTCCTTCGTTCCGGGGACGTTGTCCAGGATCCACTTGATCTTGGGTCCTGAGAAATAGGTGGCCAGCGGAAGCCCTGTCTTGCGACGGAAGCGATCCTGCCCGCCTTGCTTCGCGAACTTTGAGATGATCACATCCGTGCGCGTGTCCTGCCAGACAAGGGCGTTATACACCGGCCAGCCTGTGGACTTATCCCACACCACGGTTGTCTCACGCTGGTTGGTCACCCCGATGGCCGCGATATCTTCTGGCGAGGTCAGGCTTTTCTCAAGCGCGCCTTGCATCACCTCGCGGGTGCGCTCCCAGATCTCCAACGGATCATGCTCCACCCAGCCGGGCTTGGGGTAAATCTGCCGGTGTTCCTTTTGGGAGACAGCCACCACGCTGCCTTCATGATTAAATAAAATGAAACGAGTGCTGGTCGTGCCCTGGTCGATCGCGCCAATGTATTTGGACATGGATTCACCTCTCGCACCCAAATAACTTTACCTGACTCCATCTTTCGTCTATTGGGATGCCTGCCTTAATTGTAAAACAAAAAGTCTCCATCTTGTAGATGGAGACTTTTATTACCCATGCCTGACCTATTTTTTTGCAGTCCGGGTGCTTTTTCGAACCGCGCGCTTGACAGTTACCTTTTCCGGCGCGTCTTCTTTTTCAACTTCGACCTCAACCTCCACCGTGGCCTCCCCGGGTTTCGCATCCAGGAAATTATAGGTGATCACCGCCAGGATGGAACCCATGAAGGGGCCCATCAGATAGACCAGGTAGGTATTGGTGTTGGCAAAACTCGGCGCGCTAAAAATCGCCGTGCCAAAGGTCCGCGCCGGGTTCAGGGATGCGCCCGTTAATGGTCCCCCGGCCAGGATCGCAACGGTCAGCGTCAGGCCTATGGCAAGGCCAGCGAGCGGCCCACCTTTACCCGACACCGCTGTATGAAGAATGGTATTAACCAGGAAGAAGGTCAGAACAGTCTCGACGATCATGGCGAGGACCGGCACGGTGGTGGTCAACGCTCCCACCGTCGCGCCATCTGACAGACTTGCGCCAGTCATATTCGCGACCGTGTTCAATAAAAACCCGGCCAGGGCCGCGCCCGCAAATTGCGGGACCCAATACGAAATGATGGCCAGATCCCACTTAATGTTTCCATTTGCAGCCAGACCCAGAGTCACCGCGGGGTTGACATGCGTGCCAGAAATGGAGCCGAACGCATACGCAAAAACCGCCAGGGTCAAGCCGTGCGCCAACGCCACAGCCACCAATCCCGCGCCAGACATTCCAGCCCCGGCACCGATAAAGACCAGGGCAAACGTGCCGATGAATTCGGCAAGAAACACTTTCGAGTTAAACATTAATCCTCCAGTTAATTGAATTGAAATATAAAACCCCATCCCCCCGCTCCCGTCACGTTATTCCTGCCAGTTTCGCGCGCCAGATAAGAAGGCTTTGCCGTTCATGGATTTCCTGCCCGGCGGCTGCACTTCGTCGAGGATGAGAACTCCGCTTCCCGTCCCAACCGCGGGTTGATTCTGCTCCACGATCCGTTTCCCCGCTGTGTCCATGCCCTGCCCCACATGCGCCTTATGGACTTTTAGCGGCGCGCCGTTCCACTCGAACCATGCGCCTGGCCACGGGTTCATGGCGCGGACGCGGCGTTCCAAATCAACCGCAGGCTGGGTGAAATCGAGCAGGCCGTCTTCCTTTTTGAGCATCGGCGCATAAGTTGCGCCTTCTTCGGGTTGTGGCCGGGGCGTAAGACCACTTTCCATGTAAGCGGGCAGGGTCTCAATAAGCAGGTCCGCCCCCAGCGTGGATAAAGCCTCGAAGAGAGTACCCGCTGTATCGTCCGGTTGG
>Ga0268298_10004077_pt1 | contig 14447 bp, 12 predicted proteins | sample WWTPWeurt_MetaG_FD_194462 | JGI IMG/M metagenome (GOLD analysis project Ga0268298, IMG submission 194462) | Activated sludge microbial communities from WWTP in Nijmegen, Gelderland, Netherland - WWTP Weurt | ecosystem: Engineered > WWTP > Aerobic digester > Activated sludge | place... | reverse complement strand
GCCTGGCTCAGATCATCCTGCGCGTTTTCAAGTTTGTCTTCGGCATCCTTGCGCTTGGAGTTGTCTTCAGCGAGGTCTTTGTATTTTTCAAATTCGTCCTGCGCATCTGTTACATCCTGCTGGCGGTCTTCCACGGTCGCCTTGCGGTCTTCGATATCATCATCGATATTCTCAACGTTCAAGTCCTGCCACTTCTTCTCGGCTTTGGCACGCGCAGACTGGGCAGCCATGTAAGCCTGCCAGAGTTTGGCACGGTCGCCATTCTCGGTGCGAAGAAGAGCATCATATTGATTTTGGGCGACGAGGACCTGCGCTTCTGCCGCCCCCGCACTGGCGAGGCGCACCAGAACATCTCCCTGCCGAACGGTATCACCCGCTTTCACAAGGACAGCTTCCACCACCCCGCGAGCCTGCAGGGAGAGGTTTACACCGGCGATGGGTTCGAGGCGACCTTCCGCCACCACATCATTTGAAGAGATCACACTCTGCGCTTCAGGCGCGGGAGTGGCGGCCGCTTGCGCTCCGCAGGCAGCGAGCACAAGGGATACCAGAGCGAACAAAGAAATGATTTTCAACATATTTTTTTTCATGGTTACCTTCTTTTTGAACACAAGTTCATTTATTTTATTCATAAGCCAATACTTCACGAATGGTCAAACGCGCCGCGTTTCGAGCCGGGATGATGGACCCAAGCACAGAGAGGATCAATACCAATCCAAGCCAGATGGCATACCCCAAATACGTGAAGACCACCTTGATTGGCGTTTCAAAAACCGCAGTGCTGACAATATCTGAGAGCAGGTACGTGATCGGGATCGACGCGAGGATCGCCAGCACAAAAGAAATAAAACCGATCACAAATCCTTCAGCGATCACGGTCCGCATGACGGCACGGTCATCCGCGCCGATCGCGCGCATAATGCCGATCTCACGAGTCCGCTCCATCACGTTCATACCCATTGTGCCGGTGAGCCCCATCGCACCGACGATCGCGGTCAAGATCGCCATGATAAGCAAAAAGACTACAAGAATATCGAGACTTTCAGACGCGGTATCGAGAGATGCCAATCCTGATTCGGAATTCCTAACCTTGAAGCCCTGATCACGGAAAAAGTTATCCAGCCGCTCAGCCATCAGATCTTGATACGCCCGGGTGTGCTGGTCTGTGACCACCCGGAAGGAATATGATCGATTGGCAAGGTTGGTGATCTCAGAAATGTATTCATACGGTGCGTACGCAAGCACACCTTCATTGCCCACAAATTTGAAAATACCCACCACTTCCCAGTATTCCTCGCGCCCCATTACTTTTATCAGCAAGTCATCTCCGGGTTTGAGGTCTGGATAATACTTTAGCGCGGCCTCACTGATCGCCAATTTGCGAACGTCATCCTCGCGGATCCAACGTCCCGAGGCGATCAACGGATTGACCAGGGTGCTTCCTGCTGGCGGCGCGAGCAGGTTGACATTCTCCGCAACCAGCCCATCGGGGTACAGCAACTCCACACTGATGAAGTGCCATCCTTCAACACTTTCCACCCCATCCAACTGGGTGACGAACTGCCGGACTTCATTGATGCGGTAAGCCTTGTCAAAATCGACCGTGACATCTGCCCGGAAATAACTTCCGATCTGTCCGATGTAGTCGTGCAAAGTGACTCGCACATTGAACACCGCAATGAAGATCGCGCCTCCCATGGTCAGCGTGAACAAGGTCAATATCAAACGACCGCGCCGGCGGAAAGTATTTCGCAGCGAAATGATGAACGGACGGGGGAAATGAATTCCGCGTGATGCAAGAATACGGGTGATCCGCACCAGCATGTAATCGAACCACGGAATCCGCTCCTGCTGGGCGGCTTTATGCGGCTTGTTCTCATCCCCGGCCAAGTCACCGCTCAGGGCGCGCAAGACCGTGATGCGTGATCCGCTGATGACAGGCGAGAGCCCGGCAACAAGAGGAACAAGCAGCCCCACCGCAACCTGGATCATCAATGCCATCGGCACAAGGCGGTAACCAAGCAAGTTGAAACGCAGCTTGCTGGAAATGAACATCGACAGACCGTAAGCACCCTGCCCACCGAGTGGAACGGCGATCAGCAAAGCCAATACGCCGAAAGCCATGATCAGCGCGAGGTACATGGCAAAGACCTGTCTATTCCGCCCGCCCACCAGTTTGATCACACCGATATGCCGCAAGTGCTGACTCAACAAGGCGCTCAGGGTATTCGCGATCAAGGAACTCGAAAGGAAAACGATCAAGATACCGAGCGCCATCAAGATCCCCAGGATCGCGTTCACCGTATCTGCCAGCGGATGCTTATGCTTCTCCGAAAAACGGGAGCGGATAACGGTGGTGCCGTTCTTGTCCAGTTTATCTTTTAGATCTGCGCCCACTTCGCGGATCAGGGAAATATCGTCCTTGCCTTCCGACACGGTCACGTAAGCCCGATTGAACAACTCAGGCTGACGAAGCGTGGGCAGGGTATTCATGCTAATGTAGGCAAATGGCGGCGCCAGAAAATCTCCAGCGCCCGTGCTGACATCCTGCACGATACCCACGATCTTCAATTCTTTGAGCGTGCCATCCGGTAATTCAAAGACCAGATTCTCGCCCAGGGCAACATCCAATTTCTCGAGGGCATCCTTCTCCAGCAGGACTTCGTCCTTTTGCGCTTCAGCCACGCCGCTCACTGGTCTCAACAAATTGATCTTGTTCTCGCTGAAATCATCGATCGCAACGATATCGAGCGATACCCATTGGTCGCTGCCAACCCTTCGCACGCGGAAGTTGACCACGCGCCGCCCCTCTGCATCGTCCACGCCGCGCAGGTTATGAATGGATGTAAGCACATCGTCATCAAAGTCCACCATGCGCGCATCAATATTCGCCGGGTTGTTCGCGGCATACGAAATGCTCATGTCATTGGAAATGATCTGATACGTCCCTGAGATCACCCCAATGGAAAACACGCCCACCGCGATGGAAAATACCACCAGCAATGTGCGGGCTTTGTTATCCCACAGGTCATGTAAAACTTTACGCCATCTTGGTCGCATATCTTTCACGAAACTGACAGGTCTGCAAGCAGCCCGCCAGATCGCACCTCTCCTACTTTAATAATTCGCTGACTTCTCCGCCAGTGTACGGCTTGACGGTCACATCCTTCATCCCACCGCGCAGGAATTGGGTCACACGCTCGGGGTTGATCGCCGCCGTGAGGATCACGGTCTTCGAGGCAAGCCCGGCGCTCGAGATCACAGACAGGACATCGGTCAAAGACAGAGCCGTAATATGCTCATCGACCAGGATCAGGTCGGCGGCGGGAAGATTCTTCAGGTCGGTGGTCTGAGTCAATTTGACATTCGAGTCCTTGAGCAGGTTCGCAAGCAGATTCGCCCAGTCGTCGTTATCATCGATCAACACCACGGTCTTTGCATCGCCCGTTTCGACCGGCTCATTGTTTGAATATCCGCGAGGCAGGAACATGGCTACCGTGGTGCCCTTGCCTTTTTCACTGACCAGGGCGATACGACCCTGCGCCTGCGAAACAACGTGCATTGCGGCAGGCAGACCCAACCCATGATGGTCTACACCGCGGGTGGAAAAGAAGGGAGACCACGCCTTTTGCATGACATTCTCTTCCATGCCAGAGCCATCGTCCTCGATATCGATCTCCAGCACACCACGCTCTTCAGTGAGGCGTGAAGTCACCTTTACAGATTTTGCTCCCGCTTCAGCGGCATTCTGCAAAATATTCCCAATGGCGCGCGCAAGCTGGGTGCTGTCTGCAATGACATAAGCCGCTGCCGAGTCAATATTGACCTTCAAAGCCTCGTCAGAGAACTGGCGTTGATGCGCGGCTGTCTTCAACACATCTGCCAGCAATACAGAGCGTGGTCGTTGTTCTCGGACCGCGCCGATCAACTGCTCCTTGACCTGAATGATCTGGGTCGCGCTTTCAGCAATCATCTCCAGATCTTCCTGCAGAGAAGCAACATCCAGATCGCCCGTTGCGATCTCTTCACGCAGACGGGCAACGGTCAATGAGATGGGCAAAGTCTTATTGCCGATCCAATGAATTGCTTCAGTGGACGCGGTGGTGAGCGCCTCAAAGACCTTGTTTCGCAAGATCTCGTCATGCGCTTCCTTTAACTCTTCGATCAGGCGGGCATTGTTTATGGCAACCGCAAGATGCTCCGCCATGGTCAACAAAGTGGTGATATCGTCTTCGCTGAACGCCCGTTCCTCGGAACTTTGAATGGTCACAGCACCCAGCACCTTGCCGCCATAGATCAACGGGAGAGCCATTTCGGAACGGGTGTGCGGCAAATGCGGGTTCTTAAAATGTACCCGTTCTTCTCCAACATCCAAAGCGATGCGCGCTTCGCTCATGGCAATGCACGCGCCGATCATGGACTCTGTGCCGATCTTGAGTTTGTGTCCATCCGCGACCATGGCGCGCCCCGCCTTGCCATATCCCGAGCGGAGCACGGCATACTCGCCGGCACGGTCCACAAGGAAGATGCCCGCGTAATACAAGCCATAGGATTCGCAGATAATGTTCACGGTCTGTGTCAGCAATTGCTCAAGGTCAAGTATCGAGGTGACCTCCCTGCCAACGCGGTTGGCCGCCTTCAACAATCGGGAGCGCCGCTCTGCCTGACGATGCAAATTGGAATTTTGAACGGCGATCGCGAGCTGGTCAGCCATGGTCTGCAGAGCGGCGATGTCGTCGTCGTGAAAAGCAGCTTCCTCGGTGGATTGAACGGTCAACGCCCCGATAACATCCTCCCCCACAATGAGTGGAAGCGCCATTTCAGAGCGGGTGTTCGGTAGATGAGGATTCTCAAAGAAGACCGCCTCCGTCCCCACGTCCAGAGCGATGCGCCCCTGTCGGTTGGCAATGGATGCACCGATCATCGAGTTGCCGCCCACAGCCAGTTTGTGTCCAGCGTTGATCATCTCCCGCCCGGGAGCGCCGCGCCCCGCTTTCAATACCGCATATTGCTTTGCATCATCCAAAAAAAATACGCCGGCATAATAAAAGCCGAATTCATCGCAAATGATATCCACCGTGCGCTGGAGCAGTTCGTATGGGTCAAGGATGGTGGTGAAGTTCTTGGCGGCGCGCGCCGCAGCCTTGAGCAAGGTAACATGTCGTTCGCTATGCGTATTGTTTGTCATGGGTTTACCTCTTCATAAAATAACGTTGAACGATGAACGTTAAACGTTTAAGATTTTCTCTATCAATTCCACCAGACCCTGTTCGCGCCCTTTGACAAAGAACGCGCTTGCACCGCCAGCCACGGCGTCCTTTGCCTTGGTCACTTCATCATAAGCAGTGAGAATGACAACAGGCAGTGAGCTTTTTTGTTCTTTGAGATTCGCAAGCAGGTCCAGCCCCGCGCCGGTCTTCGGCATCCCATCGAAACTGGGCATGTTCAGATCGAGCACGGCAATATCGATGGAGCCTGAATTTTGGGCAAAGGTCTCGCTTCCGCTTTTGCAATCTGACGCAGTGACAACATCGAAGCCGGCCCGCAGCAGGGTCTTTTCAAGACTGCGCAGGATCAACTTCTCATCATCCACCAACAGAACAGTTGTCATGATTCCTCCAAAAAAGATTCTTATTTTTCAACAGGCAGGCGCACAAAAAATGTTGCACCCTGCCCCGCTTCGCTTTCCAACGAAATACTTCCGCCATGCTGGTTCACGATCTGCATCACGGCAGAAAGCCCAAGCCCGGTCCCGCCGCTGCCGCCTTTGGTGGTGAAGAACGAAACCCAGATCTTCTCCTGAATATCTTTTGGAATTCCAGGTCCGTTATCTTTGACAGTGACCAGAACAAAGCCCGGGTCTTTATCGCGCCGCCCGTTCACATAGATCCTGGGTGCGGATGTTTGCCCAAGCGCTTCCCAAGCGTTCTTGATCAGATTGTTGAAGACCTGCTCCACCTGCCGTTCGTCCACAAACGCATTCGGCATATCTTCAGCCCATGTCAACTCCACAACCCCTTCGGGCAGACCCATGTTCTGAACTGTTTTCGCGATCATCTCCTGCAGAGAAACCGCCTCGTCATTTCGTTGACGCGCAGGACCGATCAATCCTTCCTTGATGCTGAGGATGGTGACCGCGCTGTTCTCTGCGATTTCCAGATCTTCAAACAGGGATTCGGCGCTGACCAAAGCCTGCAGACGATTCTTCTTCATGGCAGACATTTCAGCGATGACCTGATCCAAGTCCACGCCTTGCGCCTGCGCTTCTTCCCGGACCGTTTGAACTGCGGCCGCTAAAGATTCATTTTGCGCCTGTGATGCATTCAACTGCCCGGCAAGCGCAAGCAGATACCGGATATCCTCGCGAACCCTTTTGATACTGCCCGGGATCGGAGCAGCTTTATTCCCCACCCAGTGGATGGCTTCACCGGTGGCAGTGGCGATGGCTTCAAAGGTCTTTGTCCGAACTAGTTCTGAGGTTGCGGCTTCCAGCTTGTGCATCAACTGGGCGTTGTTAATGGCGATCGCGATCTGGTCTGCCATTGCTTGCAGGGAGGTGACATCATCTTCGGCAAAGGCGTTGAGCTGATCACTTTGCACGGTCAACGCCCCAAGCGCCTGAGATTGAACGATCAAAGGTAGGGCCATCTCTGAGCGGGTGTTCGGCAGGAAGGGATTCTTGAAGCGTGATTCCTGCCCGGCCACATCCAGTGCGATCTGCGCCTGCTGCTTCAAAATGGAATTCCCAATCATGGACTTTTCATCCACGGGCAGGCGGTAATTTTCAGACATCATTTTGCGCCCAGCAGCGGCATACCCCGCCCGCAGCACAGCCCAGCTGCCATCTTCAGAGACCAGAAAGATCCCCGAATAATAAAAGTTGAACTCGCTGCAAATGATATTGACCGTGTGCTTCAAAAGGTCGTCAATGGCCAGAATGGAGGTGACCATCTGCCCGACGCGCGCGGCGGTTTCAAGCAGTCTATGTCTGCGCTCGAGCATCGAGAACATGCGCTCATTCTGCTGAAGCAGATGCTTGTTCCTCTCCACGGTATTGCTCAATTGGCGGATATTCCCTTCGAGGCGTTCCACCAATTCCTGCTGATATGCCTGAAGATAAACCTCGGCGTTTTCAAGCACTTCCACTTTGCCGTTGAGATAGGCATCGACTTGTTCTTCAAAGGCGGCATCGATCGGCTTGGGAATAAATCCCACCGCGCCGGCAGCCAGAGCCCGCTCACGCGCGCCCTCGGTCAGATCGCCTGAGACGATGACAATGGGTGTCTTCGGCAGCATCTTCTTTAAACGAGTGGCGGCTTCACTGCCGGTCATGTGTGGCAGGCTGTCATCCAACAAGATCAGGTCTGGATCGGTCTCTTCGGCAAGCTCCAACCCATTCAGCGGATCGGATGCCTCCAAGATCACATATTTGTTCGAAAGCAAACGCCGCACAAGCGAGCGGGCTTCGTCGCTGTCTTCAATGTAAAGGACTTGCGAGAGTTTGCGAGGGTCGATCATAGGATAGGGGTGTTGGTCGAAATCGGCTAACGGCCGGCTGCCCGTCTGTCTGTGACGCGCAATTCTTCAAGCCGCTTTTGAACGATCTTTCCGATGGCTTCAGCCGTGATGGGCGATTCATTGATCACACGCAGGAAATCCTCGCGCGGAATGGCAAGCACATCCACCGGTCCCGCCCCTGCCCGTACATTGGCAATGGATCTGCCGCCGCGCAGCAATTCGATCTCACCGAAGAACTCTCCGGGACCCAGGCGAGAGACGACGACTTCCTTTTTTCGCTCGTCCTGCAAAACCACTTCCACTTCACCCTTGCGGATCATAAAGAACTGATCCACATGCTGGTCACGCGGAATGATGGTCTCATTCATCTGGTAGGAACGCTCCTGCCCGATGCGGGTGAACTCAAGCATGTGACGATGCCGCAGTTGAGGCAGGGAGCGGGAGATGGTCTCATTGATCAACTCGCCATCGGAGATGATGATGTTGCGATGGGTGCGCGAAGTAAGCGAAGGATCGTGCGTCACCATCGCGATGGTCTTGCCTTGCGCCACGAAACCTTCAAAGAGCTGGATGATCTTGTCTGAGGAACGGGTATCAAGGTTGCCGGTCGGTTCGTCCGCGACCAAAAGCGGAGGGTCGCACGCCATGGCGCGCGCGATCGCCGCCAATTGCTGCTGTCCCGTTGAAACCAACACAGGCAGTTTGTTGGCAAATTTATCCAAGCCAACCAAAGTGAGCAATTCCATCGCCCGAACGGGACGCTCGTCGAAGTCGTACATGTCCACATAATCCATCGGGAGCATCACATTCTCAAGCAGGGTGAGCATGGGCAGTAACTGGAAGAATTGAAAAACGATACCGAGATTTTTTCCACGCCAGTTGGAACGCTGGCTCTCGCTCACGCCGGTGTAGATATCTGTGCCGTTCACGACCACCTGCCCATCGGTAGGATGGTCAATGCCGGTGATCATGTTCAACAGCGTGGACTTCCCACTGCCCGATTTGCCGACAATGGAAACGAACTCGCCGCGGTTGATGGTCAGGTTGACGCCCTTGAGCACGGTGAACTCACCCGCCGCGTTGGAGAATCGCTTCACCACTCCACGCAGTTCGATCATGGCATCGGGCGAAAACGCAGAGCCAGCCAATTGGACAGGGTCCGCTTTCAGGTCAGGTTGAGGCGTGATCTTGTTCATTTCCGCCTCACTACAGTTTTTTCAACATTGGGGGTCGATTCCGAGTCCAACAGTTCTCCATCTGCAATAACCAGGCTGCGCGAGAAGCGGCTTGTAAGCCCAACATCGTGTGTAACCATGATGATGGTCTTGCCCTGCTCGGTGACCAGATGCTCGAAAACCTCAAAGATATGGTCGGCAGTGATCGAGTCGAGGCTGCCGGTGGGTTCATCTGCAACCAGAATGGGAGGATCATTGGCGAGAGCGCGAGCAATGGCTACACGCTGCTGCTGTCCGCCGGAGATGAAGGCTGGCAATTTTTCGGCATGCTCTTCCAACTCCACCAGTTGAAGCAGCTCCATCGCGCGTTCACGTGACTTGCGAGGGTGAAAATTTTCGGAGAGGTCCATCGGGAGCGTGATGTTCTCGATCAAGGTCAGCATGGGCAGCAGTTGAAAGGACTGATACACCACGCCCATGTTGCGTCCGCGCCAGAGGGCGCGCGCGTCTTCACTCAGGTCATGGATCGAGATGCTCTTTCCATCTGAATTGACGATCACCTGACCGCTGGTCAGTTGGTCAACTCCGTTGATCATGTTGAGTAAGGTGGATTTTCCTGCGCCCGATTTCCCCACAATGCCAATAAACTCGCCAGCGTTCACTTTGAGATTCACATTTTTTAGTGCAACAAAATCTCCAGCGGCTGTAGAGTAGGTCTTCGATACATTATTTAATTCGATCAGAGGCGTAAACATAATTATTCCTGATTTTACCGCTATTGTGCAATTTGTTGCAAAGCGCTGGTTTGCAAACGGTTTTCAATTGGATTGCAGGCACGCGATCATGCTTTGCACGGCCCCGCCCGCCCCATCGTCCGTGACCGCCAGCACAGGCACGCTCCCCGCGGAAAAAACTTCGCGGACATTTCCCGCCACCCAATGCTTCGGGAGAATTCCCACTGCGGATTTTTCCGCATTCAACAGATCAGACATTTGCTGGGAGTTGGCTGCCATCTTTGCGGATGAAGTGACCGGTCTTCCCTTCATCACAAGCTGGTCAAACACAATTTGCAGGTCGGCGTCTGAGGCATATCCCCACACTTGCACAGCCGGAGCTCCCTGCGCGAACAATTCCTGTGCCTGAGAAAGCGTCAGGTTTTGAACGGGACTTTCACGATGGGTGACGATGAGGATCTCCTCTTCGCCAATTTGATACATGGGCGAAACCGAAAGTTCCGGCTCGCCGAGCCGCAAAGTGATGGCAGGAGACTCGGCAGACACTTCCAGCGCCAATGAATATTGGTCGGCGCAGGCAAACAAGTCACTCAGCCAGGGTTGCGCGGCAGGCGTGGAATATACCTTGACGAGCTCAACCTGCGCAGCAGGCGCGGCGGGCGCGCACGAAACAAGAAAAGCGGAGAACAGCAGGAGGCAAAAAACAGCAGGCAGTGGACGACGCATTCAAACCCTACCACTCCCGCAATAAAGCCGCGATCAATTGGACCCGAGATTCAAGGCTGTCGGCAAAGATATATTCCCGATCAGAGTGATAGCCTTCACCGATGGCGCCCAACCCATCGAGCACGGGAACGCCCAAAGGCGCGACAAAATTTCCGTCTGAGCCGCCGCCAGTGCCCCCAGCCTTAAGCTCAACTCCTAATTTATCTTTTGCGATCTGAAATGCTTTTTTGAAAGCCGCCTGATTGATCTCGTTGTACGGCAGCGGCGGGCGATTTAATCCGCCTGTGACTTCGATGGCGGTGCCTTCCAAAACAGGTTTGAGGTTTTGTAAAGCAGAATTGACCCGCTCGGCTTCTTCCACTTCAAGCACACGGAAATCCACCGCGATCGAACATTCCTCAGGGACGACATTCGTGACCGTGCCGCCCTGTATATGCCCGACATTCAAGGTGGTGCCTTTGGCGTAGTCGGTCATCTTTTGAATGGCAATGATCTGATGCGCCATTTCTTCAATGGCATTGCGCCCATCCTTGTGAGCGCCGCCCGCGTGCGCCGCGCGCCCCTTGACCTTTACATAAAAATCGCCCACACCTTTGCGCCATGTTTTCAGCGAACCATCCAACAGGGCGCTCTCCATGACAAAGACGACCTGAGCTTGTTTCGCAAGCGATTCGATCAGCCCCCGTGAGGTATCGCTCCCGATCTCTTCGTCAGAGGTGAACAAGGCCGTGATGGGACGAGGAGCAGCCGTCCCGTTGGAAAGGATCGAGGAGATGGCGCTGAGAGTGATGACGATACCCGATTTCATATCCAAGACTCCGGGACCACGAATCAATCCATTCTCTTCGCGATAGGGAAAAGTTTCGAGAGTGCCGAGCGGGAAGACCGTGTCCATGTGGCACATGAGCAGGATGCCCACCTCGCCGCTCCCCCATCTGGCAATGACATGGTCACCGGTTTGGGCATTGGCAACCACTTCTACATTTGCGCCCAGCCTGCGGGCTTCTTCAGCTACGATGACACCCACCCGATCCACAGCGGCTTTGTCGTGTGAGGGAGATTCCGTTTCAACCAGTTTTTTGAGAAGGGCTTTCACATCCATGAGGGATCCTGTTATTGGGTAAGTTGGAAGATCAAGAGCAGCGCACCGAGGGCGGCGCAATAGACAGAGAAAACATATAACGAGTGCTTGCTAAGGTAGGCGATCAGCCATTTGATGGAAAACCAACCCACCACGGCCGCTGTGACAAATCCCATGACGAGCACCGGCATGAAGTCCATGGTTCCGCGCATTTCAACGACCTGCAGGGATTCGTAGGCGCCTGCCGCCAGCAGGATCGGCGCGGACATAAGGAAGGCGAAGCGGGCCGCCGCGGGGCGGTCAAAGCCGCGCACCATGCCGCCGGCGATGGTCGAGCCGGATCGTGACGCACCCGGGAAGATCGCGAGCACTTGAAAGAGCCCTACAGACAACGCGTCGAGCCAGGAGGCAGTTTCAAGTCCACGGGTGCGGTTGTCAAAATATTCCACAAAAGTCAGCAGTGCGGCGGTGACCAGAAGTCTCACCCCTGCCTGAGTGAATGGGTTGCCGAACATGGTGTGGATGATATCCTTCATCAGGTAGCCCGCGATCAAGGCGGGGATGGTGGCCACGATCACCAGCCAACCCAAACGGGCATTCAGGTTTTCAAAGGGCTTGCGATGTTTGATCCCCAAAATGAAGGCGACCACGATATGCCAGATGTCTTTTGAAAAAAAGACCAGCATCGCAGCAACCGTTCCCAGTTGAACGATCACATTAAATGAAAATGTCTTATCGTCTGCGGGAAGCCCAAGCAGATTGGACGCAACAAGCAAGTGCGCTGTGGATGAGACTGGAATGAATTCGGTCAGTCCTTGTACGATGCCGAGGAGAAAAGCATGGAGTAGGGTCATAGGGAGATGAGTATTGAATGGTTGATCAAATTGCAGCGGCCCTCTTTGCGTTATTCGACCATTGCATCAGCAATTCAGGCACACGAGATTCAAAGGAACCGTCTGCAATGTAGGTGCGGATGTTTTCCATTAGTCGAATGAGCGCGCGGAGGTTATGAATGGACAACAGGGTGCCTGCCAGCAATTCCTTTGCCACGATCAAATGACGAATATAGGCGCGGGTGAAAGTTTGGCAGGTGTAACAGTCACAGGTTTCATCAATGGGACGGGTGTCCCTGGCGAAGGCGGCATTCATCATGTTCAAGCGTCCTTCGGGAGCGAACGCAGAGTGATGGCGCGCCAGCCTGGTCGGAAGCACGCAGTCAAAGATGTCAACCCCGCGCGCCACGCCGTTGATCAAATCTTCCGGGGTGCCGACTCCCATTAAGTAACGAGGCTTGCCCTCGGGCAGAAGCGGCGTGACCACATCAAGCGTGGAGTGCATCTCTTCCTTGGTCTCGCCCACGGAAAGCCCGCCGATGGCAATGCCGGGCGTATCGAGAGAGGCGATGAATTTCGCCGACTCGGCACGCAGGTCCGCATTGACGCCGCCCTGCACAATGCCGAACAACGCCTGGTCGGGACGGGTCTTGGCTTTGAGTGATCGCTCCGCCCAGCGATGGGTCCGCTCCATGGCGATCTTGGAATACGCCAGGTCGTTCGGGTCGGAGCACTCATCGAAAGCCATGATGATATCCGCGCCGAGGTTCTCTTGAATGGCAATGGATCGTTCAGGTGTGAAGCGATGTGTTGAGCCGTCAATGTGGCTTTTGAAGGTCACGCCGTCATCGTCAATTTTGCGGGTGTCAGAGAGCGAGAAGACCTGAAAGCCACCTGAGTCTGTGAGCATGGGACGATGCCACTGCATGAACTTGTGAAGCCCGCCCATGTCGCGCACAAGTTCGTCGCCGGGGCGAAGATACAAATGATAGGTGTTGCTCAAAACGAGCGAGGCATTGATCGCTTTGAGATGCTCGGGGGTGAGGGTCTTGACCGTTGCAAGAGTCCCGACCGGCGCAAATACCGGCGTGACCAGGTCGCCATGCGGCGTGGAAAAAATCCCTGTGCGGGCGCGGCTATTTTTCGCAGTGATGGAGAAAGAGAACATAATATGATTATACGATATTCGAAATTTGAAAATTTCGAAAGAGCGCTTACTTCGATCTTTCTTTTTTCTCGATATCCATCAGCAACAGATCGAGCGCGCCGATCGAAACCTGCAATTCGCGCAGCGAGAGCATCATGGAGATGATCATCAAGACCAGAGCCGAAGCGAAGCACCACTGTCCGCCTTGCGCCCAGCCTGCAAAGAACGCGAACATGCTCACCATACATAACAGCAAGCTCAACACACCATAGATCTGCATGTTGCGGATCAGGTAAACACGGTAACGCAGGTTGGCGATCTGAGCCAGTAGATTCTCGCTCTTTTCATTTTGATATTTGCTATGCAGGTTGCGGATAATGGTTGCCAGTGTATTAAATCGGTTGGTGTAAGCCAGCATGAGCAATGTGACTGCTGGAAAAAGCAAAGCGGGGGTATTGATCGAAATATCCATGGGAGAGATTATAACTTTTCCTTTTTACAAAAAATAAAGCGCAGGAAAACTTCCCTGCGCTTTCAAGATCCGACGGGGAATACTGGAGATCACATGATCCCAAAACTGACAGCGGACGGGTTCACCAGCATCATCGGCACGTTCACTTTGAACTGCGGCAGGAAGGGACAGGTGATCTCGGCATCGTAGATGGAAAGCCACGAAGCGCGGGAAACTTCAAGGCTGGTGGCTACATCTGTGGCGCTGGAAATGCGGATGTTCGCCTTGGCGACGAAGGGACCGATCAACAACTCTGTGGGCTGCATGATGCGATTTGCCTCAGAGGTGTCATAATCCATCGGGTCATGGTCGGGCGGAACGATGTGAAATGCAATGACCTCCACCGTTGGAATAAAGACCTCGGTCATTTGCACAGGCTTGGGAGGCGTGCCGCTAAAGGAGACCACCTGCGGGCTGCGAAGATGGAGATAGGTTGGAACGCCTTGTGTCCGCAGCCAAATGCTGACCCTCGAAGTTTCTTTTACAACCAGGTGCCCGCGGGCAAGCAAATTCCGAGTGTACACCATCACCATCGCAAGCTTTTCATCCAGGGCTAGTGGTTTCATTTTTTCTCCTTGGGGACCAGACAAATTATACAACACCCTTCCGCATGGAACAATCAACGCTTATACTGCATTCATCATTTTTTCGACGACACCCTACATGACACAGACCAAACGCTGGAACATCCCCCCTCTGATCACGCCCGAAGCTGATACCGC
>Ga0268298_10004075_pt1 | contig 14453 bp, 17 predicted proteins | sample WWTPWeurt_MetaG_FD_194462 | JGI IMG/M metagenome (GOLD analysis project Ga0268298, IMG submission 194462) | Activated sludge microbial communities from WWTP in Nijmegen, Gelderland, Netherland - WWTP Weurt | ecosystem: Engineered > WWTP > Aerobic digester > Activated sludge | place... | reverse complement strand
GGAGCCACGCTTGGGCATCACCCGCCCGTTGTGGTCTCTTGCCAGTAGCGCCCGAAAAACAAGTCGACTCAAACGCCTCTAGAACAGCGCACCCGCCGACCAAGAACGACCACCGAACAGGAGGATTCACGTCGCGTTGTTCCTGCGGTAGGCAACTCAGCAAGGGTCTTCTCGGAAGCGAGCCGGTGGTGGCCGTCAGAGACCCGGCGCTGGATAAATTGGAATGAGCACTTGCGATTGACGATAGAAACCGACCCGTGCTGGAGTCGTCCCATCGAGGACCTTGACGTGGAGAGCTCCGAACCCAATCACGCGCACCTCAGTGTCGCCGCTGAAATCCCTTTCGGAGCCACGTGGCTGTCCGCCGAAGAACATGCCCGCGCCAACCCGGCACTTGCGGTCCCTCGGGCATCCCACACGGTAGGTTGCGCTGGCAAAAACGTAATCTTCCAGCCACTGCCATTTCCCGGGCGAGATGTCTCGCCAAACGATGGCTGTCGGAATTGTCTGCGTCGACGCAGCTCCAGGGGCCAGCAGAAGCATGGCGAAGGCCGCCAGACTCAAGAAGGCGGTGATTGAGCTTTGCGGAGGGCGCCTCATTTCGATGGCACCAGGCGACCAGTGAGGACGAGTGCCGAAGCCGTAGCTACCACGCGCGCCTCGACTTCGATATCGCCCACTTTCTGGGTTGGCAGTGCCAAGTCGAGCGATGCCTTTTGCGGCGGCAGCGTGTAGTCGATTTCTCCGCGTAGTTCCTTGATGAGCGGTACGAAATTGAAAACGAAGGGGCGCGCTGCCGCTACGGGGGGACACGAAACTGCCATGTCGCGGTTGTTCAACAAGTACTCGATTGGACTCGGCGATAGGCGTGCCTTGACCGGCAGCGGGTCAGTCTCGAACATAACCCGTGCCAGAGCTTTTTCTGTGCTCAGCTGAATCGCCGATGACACACCTATACGCGAGTCCCTCAGTGAGGCGCGAAACGTCTCTCGCTTCTGCCACGGCTTGAAGCAAATCAAGTGACCTACGGCATCAAGTGGAGTGAACTCCACCTTCACGTTGGCTACCGCCTCACCTTGGACGTCGAGGGCAAACTGCACCCTATCCAGCGCTGGCGTTAGCGTGAAGTCCTTCAAGCAAACCTTGGCACCATCGGTTCGTAGGGCTACGTCCGTGTCAACGTTTGCGATATTGCGTCCGAGCAACTTCAAGCCAGCTTTGCCCGCCTCACACGTGCCGCGCCGGGTGGTCTTTCCCGCCTCGCATATTCCCTTGTCAAGCGACGCCACTGCCTTGCAGGCGGCAACCCTGGTATTAGCAGCAGCTAAGCGTTTCTGGTTTTCTGCCGCCTTGCCGATTTCACACGGAATTTTGCCCCAGCCACTGCAACCGCGGGTGTCCTCGTCCCATTGGAACGGGCAAGCTGCGAGGTTGCAAGGCGCGTCCTGCGCACAATAAATCTCGTCCGTGTTGGGCATCGGAATTTTTGTGCTCACGCGTTCGTTCGGAGTTGAGGCCGTCGCAGTAATGCAAAGGCCAGCCTGTGACATGGCACTGTTCATCGCTATCGCCACGATGTCTTTGCGAATCGCAACCCACGTGCTGGAGCTAGCGTCGGGCACCTCGAACCCGACCTTTAAGAGCTCCTCGACTCTGGCCTTCACAGCTTCGAAAGTCGCAGGTATGACCTGTGTACCCGGCGCCGCTTCGCTCGGAGCCGGTATCGGCCCCGAGGAAGCTGCCACGTTCGAAGCTGACGAGGCACCTGCCGCTTGCGCGGGCGCGGTCCCGGCCGCGGGTGACGCAGTGACATCCACCGCGCCCAACTGAACTAGCGCGGTGAGGGTATTTTCGGTTATGAGCCACGCCACGCCGTCGAGCTTGAACGGTACCTTGATGGGACTGGCGCTGACAACGACCTTAGCTGACACGCCCGACTGAGTGACCAGGAGCGACTGGGTCAGGTCGAATGGCGTAGGGGCCAGAGCAGGTATCTTCACCTGCATGAAGGAAGCACGCGAAAGTTCGCCGGAGATGTTGTCCTTGTAACGATTGAGCAAGGTGACCAGCGGTTCAACCACCGTTTTCACGTCAACCTTGTCGGCGAGCTTGATTTTGTCTACCGTCACCTGAGCGAGGGCGGGTAGCACACGGAACTCCAACTCTGGCACTGGGCCTGAAGTGGCGAGTGCGCTGGTTACCCCCGCATAGATGGCTATTGAGCCAGCAATTTCAGGCCGTAGCGTGGCGAGTATCGGGCGCAGGTCGGCGTTGTCTCCTGCATCCGCATCGGTGAACTGGCGCGAGAACTTGACGCGCAGACTCAGCAGCTGTCGGTCGCCCTCCAACACGATTTCCTGCACGCCGAGCTCTTTGAGCTTGCGTGTCAACAGGACCCCCCTAACATCAGAGAGTTGCACGCCTACCGCTATGCCGGGCGTGGTGAGACGGGTCAGCGTCTGCGCAGCGGTCGAAAGTGCATCCTGGCGCTGCTGTTCGGCGGTTACAGGCGGCCACTTGATGTTGACAAGGCCCTTCAACGGGTCAGAACACCCCGAGAAGAGCACGCACGCCCAAGCAAGCACCAGGAAGCGCTTCATCATCACGACCTCCTTCGCCCTGCGGGGCCCGTTCCGGTCAGAGGGAGGCTACTGGAGCAATTCATTGCACGCAAGCCATTTCTTGATGAGCACATCGGTGCTTCATTTCCGGTCCACCAGCCGGCGAAGGCTATCAATGACGCACGTGGCCCAAGCCATGCCGGCGGTGGCCGTCCAGAGCCACGTCAGCGAGGCAGTTGATGAAGAAGCTGCCCGCCTTCAACCTGAGCGTGGCGCTGCTTCAGGAATGAGTGCATCGACGGAGAGGCGTTCGTCAAACTGGCCGCACGGTGAGCATGCGTGAGCCAGCGGACAGGCTCGGCCCCAGCAGCGCGCCTTGGCATGATTGGGCCTTTTGGAGCGGTCCGCCCGACAACAGGGCAGCGCAAAGGGCCTTCCGCTCCTGGTTGGTACTACTTCTTCACCGGACGGACCCCGCGGCTGAGCCCGAGTGCTGCAAGCGCCACCAAGGCGAGGGCGGCACCTTTTGGTTCGGGAACTTGGGCAGCCACGTCCGCCGTTGACAGCAGGAACGCGCGGTTTTCGAGTCCCAACTTGAGATTCGAAGCCTGGCCAACAATCCAACCTCTGTCGTTGACAGCCCAGGCACTGGTCAGGACCCAGCCCGCGTTGACCGCGTCATTGTCGAGCAGCGTATTGAGGTCGACGATACCTGTCTGGTCCCAAAGCGTCGCGTGGTAGCTCGTGTTGCCGGCAAGACGGGAGTACCCAACCACCAGCCCGAGGTTGTTCACGTCTTGCGCAGAGCTGTAGTTTCCGCCAAGCGTGCCGAGGTCTGTGACGGTCAACCCATTCCAGAGAGTCGCATGCGTAGGGGCAGCCGCTGCCGACGACGTAGTTGAGTTGCCCACCACAAGGCCTGTGTCATTGATGGCGTACGCATAGCTGTACTTCCCGCCCAAAGTGCCCAGGTCATGGGCACCGGACCCATCCCAGAACGCTGCGTGATTGGCGCCACTGCTTGTGAAAGACGCGCCAACAATCTTGTCGGAGCCGTTGATGTCGTTGGCTGTGCTGAAGCTGCCTCCCAGGGTTCCCAGGTCCTTGATTGACCCACCAGCCCAAAGCACAGCGTGATTTGTGGCGCTGCCAAGAACTTCCGAGGAACCGACTACTTTTCCAGAGTCATTGATGCCGTAGGCTTGGCTATTGGTGCCGCCCAAAGTGCCCAAGTCCGTCACTGCACCTGCTGCCCAAAGCGTGGCGTGGCTCGCAGGGTTGCCGCTCAGGTAGGCAGAACCTACCGTGAACCCGCTGCTGTTGATGGCAGTGGCATTGCTGGAGGCCCCGCCGAGCGTCCCGAGGCCCTGAACTGAAGCGCCGAACCAGGACGTTGCCTGCGGCCCGAGGCCGCCAACCAGTTGTGACCCGCCAACCACGACGCCCTGGTTGTTGACATCGTTCGCCGCACGGATGTTTCCGCCCAGTGAGGCCAAATCTGTGAAAACCATCGAGGCGGACGCAGGAGCAGCTGCCGCTAGCAGGGCTGCGGAAAGCACAAATCGACTGAAATTCTTCTGCATATCTCCCCCTCAAATTCTCACAAGCAAGTGGGTGCCTTCTGCGGCCCGTCAGAAACTGGACCGGCAAGATTCTCCGACTCGGGGTTACAGCGGAGCTTTTTTTCTGCGCGCAATGGAGGCGAGGCCAAGTAACCCCACGAAAACAAGTAGCAACGCGCCAGGTTCAGGCACATGGACGGCAAGGTCGCCGTCATGCACCGCCATGGCAAACATTCGGTTATATCCGTACTCATATGCCTGCCAGCCTGACGACCCGAAATCGAAGTAGATTCCCGGCTGTCCGGGCAGTTCGGTGCTCGTCCAATAGCCTCCAAGCTGATTGTTCAAGAAATCACCAGTGTTGCCGTCGTTGATTATATTGAGCGTTGGAAAATGGTTTCCAAGCACTTGGTAGAACAAATGCCCCATTTCACTTTCGAAGCAATGGGAAGTTCCGCAGAGTGTTTTGCCATCAAGGTTAAACGAGCTGGGTAGCCGCCAACCAGAATGACCACCAATGTTTAGATTTGCCGCCCACGCCGTGGCAGCGGTCCAATTCATTAGGCCGTTCAAATTCGCGTCCCTCAACCACGTGATGTTTCGCTCCGTGTCAAAGAAGGCGTCGGCAGCCCCGTCGCCGTCGAGGTCGCGCGGCTGAAGTGTGCTGTCCCATGTGCCCATCCCGTGAATTGGCACAGCTTGAGCAGTTGATAAGGTCAGACCCAGCAACGTTGCGGCCACGACTGATTTGATTGCTGACAAGATGGCTCCCTGATTCCGCCCAATGTGGGTTCGATGTCAATGCGCTAATCCCTGATGTTAGCCGCTTGGCGCTTTGAGCCCATGTTTCACGGCAAGGAGTGCTGCACCCACCCCTTGATTGGGAGTGGGGATTTGTCCATTCAGGACGTGCCGGCTGGCAGCGTTTGATTGACAGCGCGGTGAACCTCTCCGAGAAGTTCGCGTGTTGGCCTGGCCGAAACCTCGAAGAACATCCTTGGTGTCGCGGCCGCCGAGGCGAGAGCCCTCCGGCCCGCCCAAGGCCGCGGGTTTCTCCTACCCCGGTTCCAGGGATTGCAACAATACGTGATTGCTGCAGTCTCCAGTGGAACAACAATGTTAGTTAGGGAGGGTATCAAATGGCGGCGTCCTTGATTCGGCACGCTCGTGCCGGCGGCTCGAGCTTTGTCGGCATGCTGCTGCTGACGGCCTGCGGCGCGGCCCTGTCCGCGCCAGTGTGTGGCCCGGGCGAAATCTGCCTCGACTTTAACGACAACCTGATGCCGTCTGGGTGGTCGACGTTCTTCGTCGCCGGCTCTTCGGGCAACGACGTTCAAGTCTCCAATGGGCGACTTGAAGTTGGCCCGACCAGCACCAATGGCGGCATTTACAAACAGTTGTACATGACTGGGGTCACCAAGCTCACGGTGGAGTATGACAGCGAAATTGCCTTCGGTAGCGGCGGCCAGATGACGGGAGCAACGCTACTGAAATCATTCAACAACGGCGTTCCGGACTTTCGCGCTGGGAACGTCACCAATTCGGTTTCCAAGAGTTCCGGTTTGGCTGTCGACACAACCTTTTTCGGACTTTTCTATCAGCCGTCAAACGGTGGCAGCAACGTTTCGGTAGGAACTAGCAGCGCCACTCCGCAGTATGGAGCGTTTCACTTTAACAGCACGTTTCAAGACGGATTTGCGTCCCTCAGCATCACGAACAGCGCGGGAGCGCAGGTCTGGGCCACGAACGGCAATGTGGCGTTGCCCGGGTTCACCCTGGCGTCCATGCCGTACGTCGAGTTGCGAGGCCTCACCACGGGTGGGTCAAACGCCTGGATTGACAACGTCAAGATTTCGAAAGTGACAAGCGCCCCTGTACCGGCGCCCGCGCCGAGGACCTTCGGACTTTTCATTGGTGTTCAGAACACGGCTGCGGGTTCACCATACACGATGAATGGTGATTACATCGCCTCTAAGCAATTCGATGACTTCTTTGCAACAGGGCGCGGCGCCGAGTTGCTCGTCGCCAATAAGGATACCGGCGGAGCCATCACGTATTACGAAATTCAACAGTCGCTGGCTCGCCTGCGGTCCCAGATGCATGCGGGCGATACGCTTATTCTGTCCATCAACGGGCACGGATACTCGACAACCTTCCCAAACAATGGCCAGGGCAGCGACTACATTGACATAGGCACTCGGCTGTACGACTTTCAGCTGCAGCAACTGTTGGCAGAATTTGACCCGCTGGGGGCGATTCGGAAGGAAGTGTTTCTCGATGCGTGTCACTCGGGCGGATTCTGGAACTCCGCGGCAGACCCGTTTGAGGTGGTCACACCAAACCTGCCAAACCTAAACGGACTGCACAACGTCTACTTATTTGCCTCGGCTCCGGAAGATAATCTCATGTATTACGGGCCTACGACGGACCTCACTCACAAGGTGGGCTTTTACAGTCAGGCGCTGGACGACGCGATTCGACTTGGCTATCTTGAGAAGCTGACCCCACAGGTATTGGCCGCATGGCTGGATGTACGAGCGGACACCTACGCGCCCCTGTCCCCTGACTTTCCGGTGTTTTTTTACGAAGGCGGATTTGGCGACGCCGTTCCGGCGGACCCGAATCTTCTGAATTCAGTGTCATTCAGCAGTTCAGACTTCGACTTGACCGCGCCAGTGATGAACGCCAATGTCCCTGAGCCGCAAACTGCTTTGTTAGTAGCGCTCGCTGCGGGGCTGCTTGGTCGAAAGCATCGCGCCAAAATCGCGCCAGGTCAGCCGCAGCGGCGTAGTTGATGCCACTGGGCTTTCCGTAGGGGGTCCATCGCGAATCCGGCGCTTCAGCTGCCCTTCACTCCATGGGTACCCACCCGAAGGCGCGCCCGTTTCCCTCGCGCACCCGCGATTCCATGACATGCTCAGCGCATTCCCGGGAGCGCAGATGCACTTGAGTTCAGCACGAAGGTGGGCGCCTCGATTGGCCCTTGCGGCCATGAGTCTGACCAGCACGATTTCCTCGGCCAGCCTGGTTGACCTCAACACCTACTCGACGGACACCGTGACCGGGTTGGACTGGCTGGATGTGACGGCCTCGGCAGGCCTGTCCTATGCCGCTGTTCAGGGCGGCGCCGGCGGCTGGCTTGCCGCTGGCTGGAGGTATGCCACCTGGGGCCAGGTTGCGGACCTGTTTTCGCGCACCATCGGCAACGGCACGGAGCTTTGGTACGCCGATAGCGCGTTCACAAATGCGTTGGTGCTGATTCGGCAGCTCGGCGTGTCGATTTCCTTCAACAACACCGAAGGCATCCAGCAGTTCTTCGGGGCGGCCGACCCAACAGAAATCACGGTTGACGGCTACTTCGACGACGGCACTCAAAACGGCACGGTCGGCATCGCCGAAGTCGTGGCGCAGTGGTCCGGCGGCAACCCAGCCGTGTCGACAAGATGGGTCGATTGCCCGGACTTCTGGGCGTGGCCCTCTGTGTCGGCAGGCGCGGGCTACGGCAGCTTCTTGGTCAGGGAGTCGGTGAGCTCGGTGCCGGAGGGGCAGACGCTGCCGTTGGTGCTGGTAGGGTTGCTCGCAGCCATTGTGAGCCGCCCTGGCAAGCGGAGGGCTGGGCGGTAGCTCGGTTCTGAGCGCGGCCTCGGGGTCGAGGTCTTGTCGCAAGGAATCGGCCTTGGTCAGCGGTCAACGGTTGCCTGGGAGTCCTCGAACAGGAATGGCCGTATGAATTTCGAATTGGCGCTTTCTACGACCAATCTCGAGCTACGCGACGTCTTTGCCCGCCCGGCGCTGGCAGTCAGCCGCGTCTACACAGACCTGCATCAGCTGGCGCAGGCCATGGGGATGCCGAAGTGCACTGCCCTCGACAACCTCGTGCAGGTGGAGCTCTCCGACAAGACCTTGCAGGCCGCGGTCACCCGCGTGGCAGTGGCGCGGACCATTGCCTGACCAGCGCCTGAGAATGGTGGCCAAAGAGTTGGGCCCCGCGGCGGCGCCTTCTAGCATGGCCAGAGCCTCGCATCAGCGCGGCGAGAAATCCGCGGAATTGAGTGCCGAGTCAGTTTGCGTTGTAGCCGTGCTCTCGCGTAAGAAGCACGCGCTTCCAGTGTGACTCTCGTTCGAGCACTTCTTGCCGGCTTGAGTGCAGGTCCGAGATTTCGAGAATGGAGAAGCGGAACGCTTTCGCGCGCTCGACACCGAGTTGCGCAATGACCTTGCGCAACTCGACGTTGTTGCCATGCCCGTCCGCGTACTGGCACCAGCGGGACCATATGCCGCCTTCGCCGGTCGCACTGCCCACATACAGCTTGCCCGATTCCGGGTCGGAAATCAGGTATACGCCGGCGACGTTGGAAAGCGCAGTTCGCCACGAGGTCGTGTTCTGTCGCACTACGATTTCGAGGTCGGGAAACTCGAGGGCGACCTTCTTGAAGCCTGGAAACTCATCAAGATGCATCGGCTCGGCGCGAATCTCGTGCACTGTCATGCGGTCGACGCACGATTCGCCGTTCAGATATGACTGACGGCCAGAGCGCACAAACGAGACCACCAGCCGACCCTGCAGGTCGTCGCATGCGGGCAGCCGCGAGAGCCCGTATTTGTACGACGACTGCCCAGCCACCGGGTCCGTCAGCGAGTGTGAGCTGAATGCGCCAACGAAGAGCCACTTGTCGCGTTCACTGAGCTTAATCAGGGAGATGACGAATTCGCGTTCGAAGTTCCGCCTCGTCTGCCAACTCTGCCACTCGTCAAAGCGACCCTCCAGATAGACCCGCAACGGGTCTTCCTCGCCGTTCCAACTGGCCAAGTGGAACTTGGCGGTTGATGGCGTCACCCGCGGGTCTAGGATGCGGATGAGCTCAAAAGCAAGCAAGGGCGTTCTCCCAGGAGATTTCTCCCTGAATGGTACGACTCAGCGCTGCGTGCATCGAGCACTGCCCGGATGGGTTCGAGACTTGCCGGATGACCTTCGCGACCGCGCACGTGACCATGAGGCGCTGACGCTGGCGATGACTTCGCCAGGTGGTCCGAGCTCAAGTGCGTGCACTACCTGGCAGCGATTCGCTGGGGCAGTCACCCCGCCTTCGTCGAAACTCAAATAAGTGCGGTTGGCATCAACCAGTTCCGAGACCAGCAGCCTGTGGCGGTAGACAAGCAGCATCATCGCGTGGTCGCTCAGGCCGAATTGTCCGAGCCGTGCCGCCTTGAGCAGCTTGTTGTCCATCTCGGCCGGTGTCAGGAAGTCGCGCTCGTCTACTACCCCCACAGCGGTTCATTTGACACTTCGCGCATCGGCGAGTGGGCTCTCGCCAAACAAGTTTGCTTGCGCGCGCGCATTGCCGATGTTCCTGACTTTGGACAGTTAGGGCATTCTGTCCAAAGATACACTCGTCCTCAAAGTAAGGCAGGCGAAATCGCCAACCTGCCGGGACGCTGAGGGAGATTGCTGGGATGGGGTACTACGGGGGCTACCGGCGGCGCAGCTACAACAGCTACCGCAGCCGAGGGTACGGGCGAAGTAACACCTGGACGTCGACTTACTCGCGCTTGCTGGGCATGTTTGGCCCGGTCGTCGGGGACATCCGCAAGGCGTTCCTAGCGCTTCCTGAGGACGCCCTGGACGAACTGCTGCAGGACTACGGTGCCATCCATGGTGCTTCGGCTGAGCAGTACGCCCGCAAGACCTACCCCGCATGGAAGTCCGGTAAGACGAACTTGTCGGGCCAGACCATGCAGCGCCTGGTCGAGCTCGTTCCTCCGTACCTCGAGCCTGAACAGCGAATGTCTTTGGTTCAGACGCTGGCTAAGCAGCACGACTCCAGAAGCGGCAAGCCCTACAAGAGCGTGCGCATCAATATCGAGGCGCCAGGCAACGCGTTCGCCGAGATTGACGCCGCCCTGGACGAGTTGGAATCCGAAGACGTGCTGGCTCATCTGCCAGAGAACGTGATGGCGGCGGCCAAGTGGCTCTACGACGATGACATCACTGCCGCTCGGGCTGTTCTGGCCGAGGCCAGGCGTGCCGAGAACGCCATCATGAAGAAGGCCGCCCGCCGCGAAATCGACCTGCTCAAGCGCACCATCGCCAGCGGCCAGGTCAAGACTGCGAACTACTCCGTCGAGCTCCCGGCCGGTACCCTCAGCGTGCAGGCGTTCACGCCGCCAAAGAGCCTGCTGTCCACCATTTTTGGCTGGCTCAAGTGAGCTGCTGACCACAACCGAATACCAAGCCCCCGCGGAGCGTCACATGGCCGACGACAAGAGCAACCTTCCCGCCCGAACTGACGACAAGCGCTCGGTGAAGCTGCATGACAACGGGGTGCACGCCGGAAACCTCATTGACAAATCTATTTCTCGGCTCAGCGAGGCGCAGATTCAAGCGTTGGGCATGAAGGCCGGAGAAGAGTCGATTCGGCTTCAGGCCCGCCAAACGCAACAAAACATCGACTACACGACGTCCAAGAAGGTCATCGAGGACCACATCGACGCCTTCGGGATGCTGGAAAAGGGTGGCCGGACCACTCGGCAGTCCGTAAAGACCGAGGTCAACACGGGCGCGGGCAAAACCACCATCGAGAGCAAGTCTGGTGCGACCTGCTTCGTTGCCACGGCAGCCTACGGTGATTGGCATCACCCAGAGGTCGTCTTCCTTCGCTGGTACCGTGACAACGTCCTGGTCAGTTCTGCAGCCGGCCGAGCGTTTACACGGGTCTATTGGCAGGTGGGGCCACACTTGGCCAAGCTCGTGGCGCCGAACCCTCGTGTGCGCAGTTGGACCCGCGGCACCTTGTCTCGATTGATTCGCTTCCTGCGCTCGCGCCACCCGGGGCACTGAGGCCGATGCTCAAGTCCCCGGCTCTGACCTTGGCTGCGGCGCTCCTGGTGATTCTGTTGCCGGCTGCTTATGCAGCGGGCGGGTTTCACGAGCCATGGACGGAGACAGGAAAGTTCGTTTCCGCCCCTGACGGCGACACGCTGAAAGTTCGCACGCCTCTGCATGGTGTGGTCACCGTTCGAATCGCAGGGGCGGACACCCCTGAGCACGGCCAAGGCTACTGGCGTGTGGCCAAGGCGCACTTGGTGGCGATGGTCACGAGCTCCGATGTGACGATTGGCTGCTATAAGACGGACCGGTACAACCGCGAGGTTTGCAGGGTTCGGACCTTGGGTGGCGACGTAGCGGAAAGTCTTGTGGCCGCTGGCCTTGCCTGGCACTACAAGCGCTATGAGTCCGAGCAGACCGAGGATGAGCGTGCCAGGTACGCTGACCTTGAGCAACGAGCGCGCGCAAAGCGCATCGGGCTTTGGCAGGAGCCTGGCCCAATGGCCCCTGAGGATTGCCGCAAAGCCCATCGCAACGGCCAGAAGTGCCACTGACAATGCCGTCCAAGAAGCACACCCCTGAGCAAGCTGGCCTCTTTGACGCCGGCGACGAAGAGGCCTCGCCGGAGTCCGGCACCCGGCGGGCCCTCATGGTGCCCTTCGGGAAGTTCAAGGACCAGCCCGCGGACCTGTTGTTGGCGCATTCCGAGTACGCGTTGTGGCTGCTTGCAGCCAAGAGCAGTCTGCTGCGGCGGTCTCATCCGCAGATGTACTCGTGGCTCGTGAGCCACTTCGGTTTGCCCGACACCACGCCTGAGCACAACCGGCTGCAAAACCGCTTCCTTGATGACGATTTCAGGTTGCAAGTGTTCCTGCACCTCAACCCGAACGCCGCTGAGCAACCGCCCAGGGTCGTCGACCCTGCGGCCATCGTCCAAGGATGGAAGCGAATTCTGCCCAGCCGAGTTAGTTGGGCCAGCTCATGCGCATATGAATCGGTCGGGGCCATGAAGAACATGACCCTCGATGAGTGGAACTCCAAGCTGCAAGCCGCTGCGCTGGAACAAATCCGCCGCGACATCGGGAAGATTGTTGTTGACTGCTCGAGCAGCCGCGCGGCGACCGCCGACGAGCAAGCGCGGTTTGCTGTGGCAGGACGGGCGCCACGCGTGTGGGCCCCCGTGTTCACCGCCGGAGCACCAAAGTTTGAAGTGGACGGCTCCGACGTTGACTTCTCTGTCGATAGCGACTTTGTAGTGCGTGTGGACGAACCTCAGCCGGGCTACTCCTCGATGGAGCATCCCTCGTCCTCGCTGTTGACGTATGAGTTCAAGCGCCGCTACCGGGTTGAGGTGAAGCCGTTCGTTGGGGACGACTACCCGGTCATCTTGCGGAGCATGGTTGCGAAGAACTGCAATCTACTGTTGGTCGAGGCCTTTGAGGCGGACGGCGCCACGTGGGAGCAGGTTGAACAAGTCTTCGCCAGCCGCAGCATCCGGGTGGCTCTGCTGGAAGACGTTTTGCTGACCCCCATCTCTGAGTCTGTCAGATGCCTGTCGCTGCCGCCGTTGGACACTGGGGCTTTGAACAGCCTGGCCGCCGAAGAGCTCGGGGGCCACTTCGAGGGGGTCAGGAAGGCCCGCACAAACTTCGATGAACTGCGCAAAACCCACTGGGACCACAAGACTGGGCCTGGCTAACCACCCGGCAGCCCTGAAGCAGCCTCTGGCTATGTCATCGACCACCGGGTTGCGCTCCAGCGAGGCGGCGCCGACAGGCCTGACAACATGCAGTGGCAGACGACCGCCGCGGCCAGGGCGAAGGCCAAGACGGAGTAGTGCCTGCACCTTACCGCGCCATCTGTGTTGTGCTCACCCCGGCACTTGGCCGGTGGCGCGCGCAGTACATCGTCCGTCAGTGCATCCTGCTCCTCGGCTGGACCAGTCCATCGCAACGGCCTGGCGGCGTACACGGTGGCTTCCTACAGTGCACCCATCGACCCCGCACTCAGCCACCCGGAGCCCACCATGTACACCACCACTTCGCACCGCACCTCTTTCGCCGCCCTGGCCCTGTCGGTCTTGGTCACGGTGGCCACGCTCGGTGGGATTCAGTCACTGGCAACATCGCCGGCCGCTGATTCGCTGCTCGCTGTTCGCGGCGCCCCGACCCAGGTCGTGAGCGCCCCATCCTTGTCGGCGCCGGCTGTTTAGAGCTGATTCGGTCGGTGACCATCTCTCCGGGGGTCGGCCGCTTCGAGGCTGTCCCAAGCAGCCCTCGTTCGAACACCCACGCTTAGTGCCACTCTCGTCGCGCTACTCGACGACGCACCTCGGCCATGTAGGCCAACGCCGAGGGAGGGCGTTTTCGCTTGTGTCGTGTGCGGTTGCAGTGAGCGCAGGCCGCGGCAATGTTGCCCGCAATGTCCTGACCGCCCTCGGACCGCGGTACCAAGTGTTCGGCGGTGCGCCGGAGCAATGCAGCTGCTCGGCGAGGCAAGCGCGGGCCAGGCAACTCACCCGGGGACGCAAGCCACATGATGACGCCGCAGTAGTAGCAGCACTTCGACTGGGCCAGGAAGGCGCGGTTTCGCAGGATTTGGGTCTTGGCAGGCATCAGAGGACTCCTTGGGAGGAAAGTCCCCGTGCCAGCTTGTGCCGCATGCGGGCACCGGTGCGTATCGCGTAAACCGGCGGTGCTGGCCCTTATGGGCACAGCGGGTCTGGCTTCCCGGCCAGACGCGGAGCAGAGTTTGCCAACGTGGGGCGCTGGTTGCAAGTTGCCGACGTGAACGACTCACCCAGTACGGTGGCCGCAGACCTCGCGTTTTCAATGGGCGGCGCAGTAGCGGACACCGCAAAGGGAAGTGCGAATGCACCCATCTGACAGTTTCTGACAGGTTTTTGTCAATTGACATTTGGGTGTCAGAAACGGGGCGAGCGAAGAGAAATTAGTCCGCCGCACCGCGCCCCATCGGCGTGGGCACTGCCCAGACAAGCGTGGCGAGTCAGACAAAGTGGCCGGCGCCGACAAGGGCCTGGCCAACGATAGGCGCCAGCGCCAGGAGGACCATCGTGAGGAACGCGCTAAGTCAGAAAGTTCTCCACGCCTCAAGCGGCAGGCCTTCGGCCTCCACGGTCGCGTTGTGCGCTGCAACAAAGTCAGCATGCTCGATTCGCCAGCGGCGTTCCTGCTCTTGACGCACCACGCCCCGCAGGTGCGTATCGCACAGCTGCGAAACGTTCAAGCCCAGGGCCTTGGCCGCGTCTAGAACGTCGCCGCTCAGGCTCAAGTTTGTCGCGCGCTTGGCGCTGGCAGGACGTCCAGGGTGTCCCAAGGGCTGGACTTGTGGCATGAAAACTCCTCTGCGCTTGCGCATGATTGTCGATGTGGAGCGAGCGCATCAAGGTCGAGGGTTGAGTCTCCCCTTGTCGTGCTGACGGCGCCAGGCTCCCTGCCGTGAGTCGCACCATTACCCAGAGCGCAGTCAGGAGTGAAGCACGCC
>Ga0268298_10004074_pt1 | contig 14454 bp, 11 predicted proteins | sample WWTPWeurt_MetaG_FD_194462 | JGI IMG/M metagenome (GOLD analysis project Ga0268298, IMG submission 194462) | Activated sludge microbial communities from WWTP in Nijmegen, Gelderland, Netherland - WWTP Weurt | ecosystem: Engineered > WWTP > Aerobic digester > Activated sludge | place... | reverse complement strand
CATAGATAACGGCTATCTTTTCCTTCGTTGTTTTCACTTTCTCTGAGCCTTTATACTTACTCAATTCTACCATATCCAGCTTCTCCTTCTCTTTCTTACCTGTCTTCGTTTTCAGGGCAAGCATTACTTCATCCTGATAACTCAGTTCATCCACCAATTTCATTTTTTTAGCATCTTCCGGTGAATTGATCGCCAGTTCATTTGCGATATCCTGAAGTTCCTCCACTGTAATTCCTCTCGATTGAGAAATTCCGCTTAACAAAGTATTCCAGATACTATTCAAAAATGATTCTGATTGCTGACGGTTTGCCTGACTCATCTTATCCAGCATAAAAGGTTCAATTGCACTTTTAAATCTGCCGTGACGGAATATCTGCACATCAATTCCAAGCTTTTCGAATGTCTTTTTGTAGAACATAAGGTTCATACTTAATCCTTTAAAATCCATCGCGCCCTGAGGATTTAAAAAGATCTTATCACTAACAGAGGCAACATAATAGTCTTTTTGCCCATAATATTCCGCATAGCTATAAATGAATTTTCCCGATTTTTTAAAATCCAATAGCAGATCCCGCACTTCCTTTACACTCGCAAATCCCGCATTCAATCCCTGAACTTCAAGAAAAATTCCTTTCACTTTCTCATCGTTCTTTGCCAGATTCAGCTTTTTCTGAAAGGTATTCAATCCGGATCCTTCTTCATTGCTGTATTTGTTCATTTTCCTGAGTTCTTCAAATGGATCTTCGATCTCACGTTCGTTGATATTCCCACTTAGTCGGATCTTTATGACAGAAGCAGATTTTGATGAAGTCACTTCATCGTTACCCTGCACTGCACTGTCAATACTGCCTTTGATAACGGCAATTAGGATAACAAATCCTAAGACCGTGGCGAGTAATAGACCTATCAGTGAACCGAAAAAAGCACCAAAGAATTGTTTCATATTGAAGAGATTTAGTTTAAAAAGTAATGAAAGAAATAAAGTATAAAAATACGAAGGATTCTTAATTTTACCGTTATTAATTCATGAAAAGCGCGTATTTGTGTCTGGGAGGTAATCTCGGTAACCGTAAAAGATCTTTGGATGAGAGCAAGAGGCTGATTGAAAAGCACTGCGGAAAAATAACCGCAAGCTCGCGTATTTATGAAACTGAACCCTGGAAAAGCAAATCACAAAACCGTTTTTTAAATCAAGTGGTCAGAATATCAGTTAAAATGAATGCACATTCACTGATGGAAAAATTACTTGAGATCGAGAGAAAACTGGGGAGAAAAAGAGGGGTTGAAAAAAATGAGGACCGATCTTGCGACATTGATATTCTTTTTTTTGGAAATGAAATTATAAATGACAAAGATCTGATCATACCTCATCCCCGGATCGAAAAAAGAAGATTTGTTCTTCAACCTTTAATGGATCTGGATCCGGAATTAGTGCATCCGGTATCAAAGAAAAAAGTAAAGGAATTAGTTAAAAATTGCAAAGATGAACTTGACGTGAAGGAATACAAAGTTCCTTTTTACATATGTATAGAAGGGAATATTGGGGCAGGAAAAAGCACACTGGCAAAGGCTTTGGCCACTAAATTGAAAGCAAAATATTTACCAGAACAATTCGAAAAAAACAGTTTACTGCCTTTGTTCTATCAGGATGCAGAGAAGTATGGTTTTTTACTTGAATACAGTTTTCTATTGAGTAGATTTCAACAGATCAATGATGCCTTTGCCGGAAAAGAGAAGGTTATAGTTAGTGATTATGCCATTTTCAAATGCAAATTATTCGCATCCATGAACCTGAAAAGAAAGGACAATTTACTTTTCGAAAAGCATTTTAAAGGAATTGAAGAGCAATTGAACCGTCCTGACCTCATCATCTATCTAGACACTCCGGAAAGCAATCTTATTCAGAACATACGTAAAAGAGGACGAAGTTATGAGTCGGGAATCACCAGAAAATACCTAAATAAAGCTAAACAAGCTTATATCAACGGCTTAAAAGAATTGAAGCTTATTCCACAAATGAAAATAAAGATCACAAGCTACGAACAAGGGTTAACAGAAAAACTTCTGAAAAAAATAAAAAAAGAACTGAAAGAACGTGGCTTAAATAATAATATCTAAATTTAAAAGGTGAAAAAATCGCTTACCCTCATTTTATTTAGTCTCTGCTTTTTAGCGAAAGCACAGATCACTATCATTGGACATTGCTTACTTAACAATGAGAAGTTAACGAACACGCAGGTAATTCTCACTGATGGCAACGAAACCCTTCAGAAGCTCAATACGAAGAATACAAACGATTTTCAATTACGACTTGAATTCGGAAAGATCTATCGAGTGTATCTTTACAATAAAATGAGTCCAAGGGTTATTCTTGAAGTTGTTGCCAATAATATACCGGAAGAGAAAACAGCCATTCACATGACCAATGAGTTCAATCTTGAATTCTATCCTTTGGATGATGACGATATTGACACAAGTGTATTCACCAAGCCCTACAGAAAGTTCATTTTCGACGGTCATTCTAAAATGGTGGATGATACCATTTACAACAATGCCTTTGAAAGAAGAATATTGAAAATGATTCCTTTTGTTGAGGAAGCGCGTGATCCGAAAGGCATTGAATTTGCAAGTACCTTTGCCGGAAGAGCAGTTCTGAACAACGATGTTAAATTACCCTTACTTTACAAAAAAGTAGAGTTGATCGGTAAAACAGGGCAAGTATTGAAAAGCACACAAACCAACCGTTACGGTGCTTTTGCCTTTACCGGTACGAAATTATCGGAAGTTGGTAAGGTCAGGATTGAAACAAGTGAAAATGACCTGAATGGAGGGGAAGCTCACGTTCTAAACAGTAAGAGCAGATCAGTTGCGTCATCCAAATGCAATAATGTAAAATGTGAAATGAATATTCCCATTGAACAGGCTAAGACACTTGTCGACAACAATTACACGAGTAACATCGGCGGGAAACTGATCCTTGCTTCACCAGGCTCAAAAAAATTCTTCGCCGGAAAAACAGTTTATTTGTCTAACAAAAGAAATACGATCATCAAAAAAACAAGCACCAATGTATTAGGAACCTTTGTTTTTGAAGATATTAAACCGGATGTCAACTATTTCATTGGAGTGGATGCGAAAGAAGTCGGCAATGGGGAAAGGATCGACTTTCTGAACAAGGATGATAAACTCATCGCGAAACTTGACACATTGGCTGCCGCCAGAAGATCGATCAAGATCTCAACAGATTTCAATCCCGTTTTCAATGACATTTCGATCAGTGATGATGAAATGAAAATGAATGTAAGAGCCAAGCTTTACGGAGACAACACAAGCAATCCCATTGGCAGATTGAAGATCCTTCTGTTGAATGATGCCTATGTTGTAATTGACAGTGCTCTGACCGATGATTTCGGATCCTTTAAATTCAAATATCTGCCGTTTCTGAAAAGATTTTACTTAACCGCTGAGAACACAAATAATATACTGGATGTATTCAACAACATTCTCGTTTACAGTAATGACGATAATTTATTAAAGGTGATGACACATGAAAAAGGAACAAAATTCCTTTATAGGCCAATGGCTGCTGAGATGAGTCGTTTAAAGGAAATTGAACTGGATGATCCTTGGATCGAGCTGGTGATAGGTGAAAACAGAAATGAACAGGAGAAAAAATCAACAGGGAAAAAGACGATCATCGAAAATATCCTATTCAACACCAATCAATATGAATTACTGCCTCAGGCCAAGCAGATCCTCGATAAGGTCATTCTCGTGTTGAATACGAACAAGAAGATCAAGCTGGAACTGAGTGCGCATACAGACAGTAAAGGAAATGATAATGACAATATGGTATTGAGTCAGATGCGTGCTAAAAGTGTAAGAGAATACATTACATCAGGAGGAATAGATCCCGAAAGATTGATCTCTGTAGGATTCGGTGAGTCGCAATTGCTGAATAAATGCAAGAACAATGTTCCGTGTACCGAACTGGAACATTCTCAGAACAGAAGAGTAGAATTCAAGATACTGGAAGAATAAATCCATCAACAATTAAAAAAATGAAAACAACAAATATCAATTTCAGCGTTACTGTAGATGAGAATCATTTGCCAGAAAAGATCGAATGGTCTGCCCCAGATTCAGGGGAACAAAGTGTGGCTGAAAGTATCATGATCGCATTGTGGGATAAAAAAGAGAACAATACTTTACGTATCGATCTTTGGACAAAGAGCATGAGTGTAGATGAAATGAAGAAATTCTATCTACAGAATCTATTAACGCTTACAGATACTTATATCAGAGCAACAGGAGATGAGATCAGTGCGAATAAAGCAAAGAAATTCTTTCACGAACTTGGAAGAGAAATGAAAGTGCTGAAATAATTTCCAGTTTACTATTCGGTAAATCTGAAAAAGGAAAAATTCACATTACCATACTTTCTTGTATTTTGAAATCCTTCTAAATGGTCCAATTTTGTTTTAGCTCCGTGTTCTATAATAAGTAAACCCTCCTCTTTTAGCCTCTCCCCTTTCTTCACCAACTCATGGATTTCCGCAATATTCGGAAGATCATAAGGAGGATCTGCGAAAATAAGATCGTACTTATCACGACTTCCTTTTAAAAAATCGAACACATCAGCCTTGATCACATTCATATGAAACCCGAGGTCCTTGTTCACGGAACGGATAAAACCACAACATTTGAAGTTTTTATCTACAGAGACAATATTGTTTGTTCCTCTTGATGCAAACTCAAAAGAGATATGTCCGGTACCACTGAAAAGATCCAGCATGGAAATATTCTCATAATCGAATTTACCTTGCAGTATGTTGAATAAAGCTTCTTTGGCAAAATCAGTGGTTGGCCTTACCGGCAAACCATTTGGTACCTTTAATATTTTACCATTGTATTTCCCTCCTATGATCCGCATAGATGCTGATTAAGGAGAGTGAAGTAAGCATGTTCAGGCAATTTCCATTCTGCATCTGTAAAACGAACAGCGTTCACTGCAAAAGAGATATGCCTGATGTATTTTTTAAGAAGCGAATGCAATGCATCTCCCACCACAATAGTTCCTGAAAGATAGATCTTGACTTTTTCGCTGTCGAGCTGATACTGCTCCATCATAAACAATAAATAATAGAGAATATCTTCATTTCCCGAATATTCAAATCGGTTATAAAAAAGTAATTTCTTCCCTTTTCCTGCGAGTAATTCGAATGAAGCAGCTTCCATATTGATCCATATATCTGCATTTTTGAGGGATGGATTACTGAAGAATAATTCAATGGCTGTTGAACCACTGTGTCTGATGACCGCGTTCTTAAACTCTTTTTCGAGCAAAGAAATGAGTTCCGGATCAGGTCCATAGATAAACTGCATATCCTTGAATTTTTCAGAACGAACTATTTCCGTATTCTTTCCATTAGAGAAATTCAGTAAGGAAGCTTCATTGCCCTGAACGGAAAAAGCAGAAGGAACAATTGTATAAGTTGAATTTCCGAGACTGATAAAAACATTCACTTTCTCATAAGAATTCAGTTTATGATGAAAGATCAGTTGTTTAACTTTATCTGCATTCGATTTATGAGCAGACAAAGAAGCTAATGAAACAGAGACGAGCGTTGCAACTTCTTTGGATCCTGACTTCAAAAGAGTATATTCAAATACTTCATTATCAATATATAAGCTCAAACAAGAAACATCCTTCGCCTCGAAAGTAGAATGATAGCTTTTGTTAAATATTTGATTGTCCTGCATTTATATGAAGGCTAAGATAGCTTGAATGTAAAAGAACAAAAAATTTTTTTTACTTTCGGTTAAACCTTTTAAGGACATAAAAGTCGAAAGTTCATTAAACACAGTAAATTCTATGAAAAACAAAAAAATTATCGGAGGAATAGCATTAACAGTTCTGGCTTTGAGCCTTGTTTTCACTTCATGCCGCAAAAGAGATAAAACGCCGGCCCAGGAGCCGGATAATGAATATGCAGGTGCTTCAGACAATGCAATTGCAGAGAATTCTGCAAATGACATTACCACCATTGGTAGTCAACTTTCTGAAAATTCGGGTTCATTAACAATGTACAAAGCATTGCCCGGAAGTGAGCCGATTCCTGACTTGATGATCGCTTCTAGCTGCGCTACAATTACACCGGGTCCGATCACAAATTCCATGGTTGGAACTTATACTGTTGATTTTGGTTCTGTGGGATGCACCGGAAATGATAATCGCGTAAGAAAAGGTAAATTATTCTTTGACTTCACAGGTTCAGCAACAAATGCCAGAAGATACCGTATGCCGGGCTTTATTATGAAAGTAAGCTCAGCAGGCTATGAAGTGGATGGAAATGCAGTAGCGATCACAAAAACAGTAACAAACACCACTCCTTCAGTAACGACGGTGCCTCCAAGTACAGTACCAGTTAGTGTAGTTGGATCAACAGCATATATCCCTGGATTGAACATCACCTGGCATATTGACGCGAACGTAACTGTTACAAAATCGGGAGGTGCAGGAATTGTAACCTGGGCTTGTTCAAGAGACAAAGAATTGATCAATACAAGTGATAACACATGTTATAAAGGACAATTACTTCCAATTGACTGGACCAAAGCAAAGATTAGAATAAACGGGACAGCAAGCGGAACCAATGCAAAAGGCGAGTCTTACACTGCAAAAGCAATTAATCTTGAGAGAAACTTCACTTGTTCACCTTCAGGAAATCCAAATCGTCATCCTTTCGTAGCAGGAACTGTTGAATATAAACCCGGCGACAGAGCTTTGAGAACCATCAATTACGGTGATGGTACTTGCGATCTCAAAGCTGTTGTTATCATCAATGGACAATCATTCGAGATCACATTACCTTAAGCTGTTTAAATTAAAATTTAAAAGAACCGTGGCACATGTCACGGTTTTTTTGTGCTCATACTTATATTCCTCTTTTACAGTAAATTGCTTATATTTACTAGTGATGAAGCCTGCAAGAAAATTTGAAACAGTCATTCAAGTAGTATTATTTCTTTGCTTTGTTTTCTGTTCAGAAATCAATTCGGCTCAAAGTCAAAATATTTTCAGGATAGATTCTATACCTTCTTATGATCCCACCAACTCCCGAACCTACGGAATAAACTTTCCGGAAAATTGGAAGTACTGTAAAGGCGATAATTTAAATTGGGCCAAACAAAACTTTTCTGACGATTTCTGGCCATATATAAATACAAAACTCCCGATGGGACAATTACCTGCTGGCGTTTTTGAAGGAGTTGGATGGTTCAGGATCTGGATTGAAATAGATTCATCTCTTGTTGATAAGGTACTCGGAATGATGATTGACCAATCTGGTTCATCTCAAGTTTACATTGATGGTATCTTGACTCAGGAATTGGGCAATCTTTCATTAGATGATAAGGAAGGGCAACAACGTTATAACAGTAAGACTATTCCACTTACAGTCATACTTAAAAATGGAAAGAAACACCTGATAGCAGTTCGCTATTCGAATTTTTCTGCTGTTGCTAAAGCAGATAAGAATTCGAATTATCAGGCCGGATTTTCAATGAGTCTTGGAAAAATGCAGGAAGCTGTTTACACGAGTCATATCGGCTCCTTAATATCTACATCTGTGTTTATTTTTTATTTTACTTTTTTCTTCGCAATAAGTTTTGTTCACCTGATGTTGTTCTTATATTACAGATCGGTCCGTTCCAATCTTTATTATAGTATTTTCTCATTTTTGTTCGGAATTTACTTTCTTTTGTTAACCATCGTGAATCAGTTCTTTTATCCTGATCTTACCGATTACGTTTCTAACATCAATCATTTTCTTCCAAACATTTACATGACTGCCTTATTAGCCATGCTGTACAGTATATTCAATGATAATAAACTGCCCAAGATTTTTTGGGTCTTTTTCTCATATTTCTGTCTTGATCTCGTTTTTAAATTCTTTGACATTCAAATACCTTATTACAGTATTCTAACTGTTGCGATCTATATCGAACCTTTAAGGATCGTTATTATGGCAATTATTAAGAAGAAGGATGGAGCCTGGATCATCGGAACCGGTGTAATATCCACTATCGCTTTTTTCTTCATTTTCTTAACGATGACCTATTTCAATAAAGGAGAATTTGCTTCACACAGTCCGGCCCTTTCATTATTCTGGGCAATAGTAGTCGTCTATTTTACATTGAATATCCCTATGTCAATGAGCATTTACCTGGCAAGAGATTTTGCCCGTACCAATAAGAATCTTCAAATAAAACTGAAAGAAGTAGAGGAATTATCTCAGAAGAATCTAGACCAGGAACGCGAAAAACAGAAGATACTGGAAACCCAGAATCAAATGCTGGAAGAAAAAGTTACAGCAAGGACCATCGAGATCACTAAGCAAAAGAAAGTAATAGAAGAGAAGAATAAGGATATAACAGACAGCATACGTTATGCACGCAGAATACAACAGGCCCTGATGCCGAATGAGAAATTCATTCAAAGGGTACTGAACAAGTTAAAATCCTGATCAATACTTACAAAGATCAACAGGCACCCCTATAAAAACCAAAAACCCGTATATCCTACGGGTTTATTTGGCTCTCAAAAAACTAAAAACCATGGCTAGGTTTCCAGTTGCCCAATCGAACACGTCGACCGGGAGTGTTTTTTATTTATTGTCTAACTTATTCTTTAAGTCAGATAAAGCAGAGATGTCTCCTAAGGTTGTCTTCTCTACATTGTCTTTGATCTTTTTAACTGCTTTTTTGCTGTCATCAGCTTCGGCCTTTTTAGTGGCTTTATCTGCCTTTCTTGCTTCATCCTTCACTTCTTCGTGCAAACGAGCATGTGACACAACGATACGCTTGGCATCTTTACTGAATTCGATCACTTTAAAGTCAAGGATCTCTTCTGCCTTAGCACTTCCACCTTCTGCTTTCGCGAGGTGACGTGCAGGACAGAATCCTTCAACTCCGTAAGGAAGTCCAATTGTTGCACCTTTATCATTTACATTCAGGATAGTTCCTTTGTGTACTGAATCAATTGTAAAGATGGTTTCGAATACATCCCATGGATTTTCTTCCAGTTGTTTGTGTCCTAAAGATAATCTGCGGTTCTCTCCGTCAATTTCAAGAACTACAACATCCATCTTCTCTCCTACTTTGCAGAATTCACTTGGATGTTTGATCTTCTTGCTCCATGATAGATCTGAAATATGTACTAAACCATCAACACCTTCTTCTAGTTCAACAAATACACCAAAGTTGGTGAAGTTGCGAACTGTTCCTGTGTGCTTAGAGTTTTTCGCATATTTCTCCATGATCATATTCCAAGGATCAGGAGTTAATTGTTTCATTCCTAAACTCATTTTACGCTCTTCACGATCCAATGTAAGAACCTGTGCTTCGATCTCCTGACCTACTTTCACGAATTCCTGTGCACTGCGTAAATGCTGACTCCAGCTCATTTCACTTACGTGAACCAAACCTTCAACACCTGGAGCGATCTCAACAAAAGCACCGTAATCATTGATAACAACTACTTTTCCTTTGATACGGTCTCCAACTTTCAATTCTGAATTCAAAGCTTCCCAAGGGTGTGGGGTAAGCTGTTTAAGACCTAATGCAATACGTTTCTTCTCATCATCAAATTCAAGGATAACCACCTGGATCTTCTCGTCTAACTTAACGATCTCTTCCGGATGATTGATACGTCCCCATGATAGATCAGTGATATGCACTAATCCGTCAACTCCACCTAGATCAATGAATACACCGTATGAAGTGATGTTCTTCACTGTTCCTTCAAGAACCTGACCTTTTTCCAGTTTAGAGATGATATCTTTCTTTTGACTTTCGATTTCTGCTTCGATCAATGCTTTGTGAGAAACAACTACGTTCTTGAATTCGTTGTTGATCTTCACAACTTTGAATTCCATTGTTTTTCCAACATAGATATCGTAATCTCGAATTGGCTTCACATCAATTTGTGAACCAGGTAAGAAGGCCTCAATACCGAATACATCCACGATCAATCCACCTTTTGTTCTGCACTTCACAAATCCTTTGATGACCTCATCTGTGTTCAATGCTGAATTAACACGATCCCAGCTCTTGTTTGCGCGAGCTTTTTTGTGAGATAATACTAATTGTCCGCTTGCATCTTCTGCTTGCTCAACAAATACTTCAATGGTATCTCCGATCTTAAGATCAGGATTATAACGAAATTCAGAGAGTGCAACCACACCATCTGATTTGTAACCAATGTTTACAACAACCTCGCGGTTATTCTTTGCAACTACTCTTCCTTCAATGATCTGAAGGTCTGTAATTGTATTCAATGATTTACCGTACAACTCATCAAACTTCGCTTTCTCGTCATTTGAATAGTTCTCTTGTTTTTTTCCAATCGCACTCCAATCGAAGTCCGGATTTCCAACTTGGGCTTTTTCTGCCATTTTATTTTTATTACTTGTATTCTACCTCAAGGCCGATAGAAGGGGTTAAACTTATTTTCCGCCGCAGCGGATTGCGCTCTTGCCTCAAAAAGCGGGGTACAAATATACTAAAGTTTGAGGCTGCGTTTAGTTGCGCTAATTAATTTTAACTAGCTTAATAACAATACGATATAACTTAGAGGGAAATCTAAACAGTTTAACAGAATTGATGGAGAAATAGAGGATAAATACGTAATTTATTGATTTTCATATAATTGAAAATAAATTATCAGATACATAAAGCTATCAACAGCACATCATCTGTTTGTTCCAAATCTCCCTTCCAAGCAATGAATTCAGAAAAGATCTTTTCTTTTTGTTCCTCCATTTTCAGATCACTTGTCTTTAAGATCAGTTCATCGAGTCGCTTGTACTGGAATTTTTTTCCTGATCCCAATGCGTCCCTGTTCTGACGGGCTTGTGGTCCACCAAACTGATCCGCCATACCATCTGAATACAAATAAAGTTTGTCGCCTTTTTTTAAAGTGCAGGTGTGAAGGGTGAATGCTTCTTTTCTTTCTCCTGATCCAACAGGCATTTTGTTTTTTTCCAGCACAGTGATTTGATTGCCGGATACAAGAACGGGCGCATTGTACGCAGCAGCATAACTCAAATAATGTTCTGTTGCCATCAAGCTACGATCTTTGAAAAACTGTTTCTTTTCGAAGCACATCAAAATTCCATCAAATCCATCCTTCTGGTCATTCTTACTAATGGAATGGATCAATCGGTCCCGCACATAATCAAAGACTTTATTGGGTTCATAGATGTTTTTTTCATTTACAGCTTCACTTAGGTAGGCTGAGTTTAGCAGACTCATGAAACCACCCGGGACTCCGTGACCGGTACTGTCACAAACTGCAATAAAAAACAACTCTCTTACCACATCTTTCCCTTCTTGCTCCTTTTCAGTGAGTATCTTTTTGGAGATCCAGTAAAAATCTCCGCTTACTATATCTTTAGGACGGTAAATGATCATGGCATCACTGAAAAACTTCTTGACTTGTTCGAAATTATCGAATAGTGAGTCCTGAATTCGCTTGGCATAATTGATCGAATCAATGATCTCTTTGTTTTTTTGTTCAATGAGTAAATTCTTGGAATGAAGTAATTCATTCGTTTTCTTTCTTTCGCGACTGTTCTTCAATACGATAAAAACGAGTCCCGCTAATAATAGGATGGAAATGAAGGATGCGATCACCATTGTGTTACGACTCTGGATCTTCACATTCTGTTGTTCTATTTCACTCTTATCAATGATCTGTTGTTTATTCAAAAGGTTGATCTCTGCATCTTTCTGTTCTGATTCGAATAATTCCTTCATCTGTGCCATGTTCCTGATGTTCTCAGAATTCAACAGTGAATCGTTCATCATTGAAAATAATTTATGATAAGCAAGTGCATTCTTTATATCACCCTTTTTCTCGAACAGAAAAGACAATTTCTCATATGAATCCTTCAGGTTCACTTTCGAATCCTGAATCTTCGCAAACGCTAATCCCTTTTTAAAATAATACTCCGCTGAATCATATTGTTTTTTATAGATCTTGATCTCTCCAAGAATATTACAGGCAAAAGTGATGCCGCCGTTATCATTAGCCACAACCCGGTTGTGTAATGATTTCCTAGCATACTCCTCAGCCAACTCATATTTTTTCTGTTTCAAATAGGCTTTTGAAATATATCCCTGAGAGGCGCCAATATGCAAACCATCCGTATATTTCTCACGAATACGTAGCGCCTTGAACTGATAATCTAATGCTAAAGAATCTTGATTCAATTCATTATACATATTTCCGACAAGCGAGTATACGGTTCCAAGTCGCTTTTCAATTCGTATGTATTTCTCTTCAAGATTAACCGAAAGAAGATAATATTTCAAAGCCTGTTCATAATTCTTCTCGGCTTTGTAAACTTCTCCTAATGCAAGATAATTGGCTGAAATTGCCCCTGTATCTTTATAAAGTTGTGCCAACTCAAGGCCCTTTAAACGTTGTTTCAAAGTAAGCTCGTAATTGCCTTTTCTGAAATTGAACTGAGCCATATTGTTCAACATGACCAATTGGCCTTTTTTATATTCAGCTAGTTCTGCCAGGTCGTATGCCTTGATCAGAAATTTATAGGCCTCACGTGACCCGGCAGACCAAAGATGATTATCGTACAATTTGTCTATTGCCTTGATGCGTACAGTGTCTGGAACATTGCTTAAAAAGACCAGCTTCATTGAATCAAGAAATACCCCATAGGACTGAGATCTTGCGATCAGTGATAGAAAACAAGTAAAGAAAACTAGGATATATTTTGATCTTTGATTGAACACCTAAAGTTCAAAGATAACAAAATACAGATGGGCGTTTTATCAAATGAGTGAAGCTTATCACTCAGCACGCATCAGTCGAACAACTCTGAGTCAGGCACACAAACACATTTAGGTCCCGGACGTGGAGTAAAGTTGATCTCTGTCGGGATCATTCCTTTTTTGGATTTATCGAATTTCAAATTGAATTTCACCTGAGACTTTATTGTCACTCCACTTTTTACAGCAGGGTTCCATGCATTCATAGCTCCTACTGCTCCATTCACTCGCTTATTAAAAACTTCATCCGGACCTGTAACCATGAATTTTTTCACTGTTCCGTCAAAATTCAAAATGAGGGTGACTGTAGATGTCCATTTCTTAGCTTTTTTCTTTTCTTTTTTTGTTATTTCGATCGCATTCACAAAATAATTGATCAGATCTTCATCACCATTCTCATAACAAGGAGGGCGACAGGCCTTTTTATCTTTCGATCGTTTTGGCGTGGTAAATTTTGCTTTTTGTCTGCTGGTCGGTTTTACCGTATTGGTATTGGTTTCAGGTTCCTCTCCTAATACTTCATCAGGCACAACTGTTGCTGTTGTCTCTTGCTTTTTCTCTTCTTGCTTTTCTACTTTTTTCTCCTCCGTTACTACTTTTTCTTCTTTCTTCTTCTCTTCCTTTTTTGTTTCCTCCTTCACAACTTTTTCTTCCTTCTTCTCCTCTTTCTTTTCTTCATTCTTTTTTGGCTCAGCCTTCTTCTCTTCCGTTTTCTTCGGCTCTTCTGCTTTTTTCTCTTCAACTTTCTTCTCTACCACAGCAACAGGGGTCTCTTTCTTTGGTTCAGGTCCGCCTTTAAAATAGACGTAGAATCCATTCATTTTCTTGAATAGTTCAGCATCACCACCTGTATTGCACTGACAAAGATTCTTGTAATTGGTATTGAACTGAAAAAGTTCAGGATAGGTACTTAAAAGATTTTCCCAACGCTCTTTATTATTATCATAACGATTGGCTATCGAAGCAGCGGTGGTTTCCGAAAAAACAAGCACAATGTCCGTCACTTCAAATGAACGAATGGAATCAAGAGAGGAGATCTTCTCCATTCCACCGGTACCCTTTTTAGCTTTAGCATATACAAAATGCTTACTGGTTGCACGATACGTTGAAGTGATCGAATCATCTTCAAAAACAAGATCGTCGAATACCGGAGCCTGTGCACTGATGGAAATACAAGAGAACAGGAACAGCGCAAGGAATAAATTACTGAAGTTTTTCATGGCTTGATTTGTTTCGTAATATTAATAAAAAAAATCGTGAATTTTATACCCTGCTGAAAAGTGAATCAACGAACTCTGTCGCATTGAACAACTGCAGATCTCCTATCTTCTCGCCCACCCCGATATACTTCACAGGTATTTTAAATTCGTCTGTAATACCGATGACCACTCCACCTTTTGCCGTTCCATCTAGCTTTGTGATCGCCAGTGCAGAAACTTCAGTTGCAGCTGTGAATTGACGGCACTGCTCTACCGCATTTTGTCCCGTACTTCCATCCAATACTAGAAGTACTTCATGAGGAGCATCCGGAACAACCTTCTTCATCACATTCTTGATCTTGGTCAACTCATTCATTAAATTGATCTTGTTATGTAAGCGTCC
>Ga0268298_10004073_pt1 | contig 14456 bp, 10 predicted proteins | sample WWTPWeurt_MetaG_FD_194462 | JGI IMG/M metagenome (GOLD analysis project Ga0268298, IMG submission 194462) | Activated sludge microbial communities from WWTP in Nijmegen, Gelderland, Netherland - WWTP Weurt | ecosystem: Engineered > WWTP > Aerobic digester > Activated sludge | place... | reverse complement strand
CGGTCGACGGCGTGGTCTTCGTGGCCGACTCGCAGATCGAGCGCATGGAAGCCAATCAGGAGTCGATGGAGAACCTGGCCATCAACCTGAAGGAACAGAACTACGACATCACTACGATCCCGCTGGTCATCCAGTACAACAAGCGGGATCTGCCTACGGCCGCGCCGACCGAAGAGATGGCCAAGCTCCTGAACCCGCTGCAGCGGCCGGAGTATCTGGCCACCGCGACCAACGGCTACGGCGTGTTCGACACCCTGAAGGCCATCGCCAAGCTCGTGCTCCAAGACCTTCGCAAGGGCGCTGGTCCCGGGCTCTAGAGAGTCCGTCTGCGCCCCGGGTCACCGCGGCGGTTCGCCCGGGTTCTCGAGGTGCGCATAGCCATCAGCGATCCACCGCCGCTCTAGGACCCAATCCTGGTAGCGGCTGTAGTGATAAGTCCCGGCGAAATAGACCCAGTCGCCATCCAGGAGCACGGCATAAGCGCCGGCCGGGGCGTGGTCGCGCCGCGTCGTATGAGACCAGACCGGGGTCCCGTCGAGCTCGTAGTGTTCGACGTGCCAGGCCTGGTCGCGGGTGCCTCCCACGAAGACGCCGCTGGAGCCCGCGCTGATCGCGCCCGGAGCATCCATCGGGGAGGTGTAGGCCCAACCTACCGCTCCGGTCGCCGCGTCGATGCGAGCGACCACTGAGCCGACGCTCCGCCCGCCGGCCACGTAGAGCTGGTCATCGTAGAGCACCAGCGCCGCCTCCCCCTGGATGAAGTCGAGCTCCTTGACGCCACCTTGAGCGAAGTCGGGGACGAGCGCGCCGCGCAGCGTATCCCGCTTCTCGATGCTCCAGCGATCGCCGACCCGCCCGAGCACGAACATCGCAGCGCCGATGGTCGCGAGGCTGCGCGCCTGCTCGAGCTCGGGGCCGGCACGGTGGTCGATGATCAGCCGGCCGCCGCTGGCGAAGGTGGAGGTCAGCGTGCCGTCGGCGCTGTCGCGCGCCTCGATGTACCAAGCGGAGCCGGCGCTGCTGGTGCGCGAGCCGACCACGAAGACGCGGCTCGATCTCACGGTGATATCGGCGATGCCATAGCTTTGAGCCGCGTCCGCTAGGACCGTGACCATCCCAAAGTCTCCGAAGGCCGAGTCGAGATTCGTGGCCGTGTCGTCGAGCTTCTGGACGATGAAGCCGCCCGCGCCGTTGTCGACGCCTACGTAGGCCCCCAGCGCGTTGACGCCCATGCCGGCGGCGAGCTGACCCTGGCCGACCGATAGATAGCTCGACGGCACCCCGGTCGAGCGGTTGGCCTTGGACAAGGTGGCGTCTTGCTGCGCGGAGGTGCCGTACATGAGGACGTCATCGCCGAAGAGGGCCAGATCCGTGACCCGCGGTTCGGCGAAGAAGCCGTCATTTCCACCCAACAAGGTGGCGCCGCGATCGTCATTGATGATCGTCCCGGTCGCTGAGAGCGACTCCACGTACACGGCACCCTGCACGTTGCTGAGCACGAGCTCGAAGGTCTCGTTCCCTTCTGGGACCTCGTCCTCGGTGGTGGCGGGGACTCGAAGCTGCATGAACGTCCCGGCGAAGGCGACGTTGTTCCCGCCGCTGGTCACGTAGTCTGGTCCGGCGATGGCCGTCCCATCGCGCGTGGTCCAGTCGAAGTGGAGCGACGGCGGGGGCGGGCCGGTGATCGAGAGCGAGAAGCGCAGCTCGTCACCCTCCTGGGCCGAGCTGTCCGTGATGCGCAGGATCGGCAGCGGCGTATAGGTCAGCACCGGGCCGACGTAGACCGAGCGTCGATTGTCCGCGCCGCTGGGGATCGCCTGGGCCGCCGCTTGCGGGAGCACCGGGATCAAAGTGCCAGGCGTGGTGATCGCCGTGGCGGACAAGGTGTAGCTCCCGCCGGGGTTGTTCGGGGTCAGGGTCCAGGTGATGCCCTGCGCGGTGCCATCATTTTGGAAGTCGCTGACGGTGATGGTCGCCGGATCCATCGCCGCCGAGAACTGCACGAAGTAGGCGATCGGCAGGGTGTTGAGGACTGGGCTGGGGGTGGGGTTCAGGCGCTGGATCGTCACCGTCGGCAGCGTCGGTTGCACCGTCACCTGCGCGTCCTGGTGGGTCGAGGCCTCGTTCAGATTGCCCGCGGGATCCTGGGCCCGGCCCTCCGCGAGGCTGACTTGATAGTTGCTCAGGCGCTCGGGGACGATCACGCGGAGGGTGAAGCGGCGGTGGTCCCCTTGATCTTGCACCGTCGCGCTCACGCCGTCGGCCGGAGCGATCGTGAAGTCCGCGCCCTCGACGCTGGCGACGTCCATCGGCTCGCTGAAGACGACGTCGTAGAGGATCGGGCCTGCCGGCGTGGGATCGGCCTGACTGGAGGCCTGATTCACCGTGACCGTGGGCCGAACGACGTCGCGCCGCGGAGGCATGATGCCCGTGTCAGGGCTCGCGCTGCCGCCGTCGATCTCGGGGCTGCCGCTGTCGCCCTCCGGAGCGCCGCCGTCGACCTCCGGAGCGCCGCTGTCCGGGGCCGTGGCGCCGTCGACCACGCCGAGATCAAGCAGCGCGGCGTCGGCGCCAGGTGTCCCCGCGTCCGGCCTCGCCTGCCCGGAGTCGCTGGCGGTCGCGTCCACGCCCGAAGCGGCGTCGACGGTGGTGCTCGTGGTCTCGGAGCAGGCGATGAGGAGCGCGAGGGGCAGGGCAACGAGGCGGAGGCGATGCACGATGCTAAATCTACGTCAGTGCGCTCCGCAGCGCTGCTGGTGAGCGCAGTCAACGGCTCCTCAGGGCGGCGCTGAGCCTGGCGGGCTCGGCTGCTCCGTCTCGGGGCGCCGCTCCCAGGAGGTGAAGACAGCCCCTAGCTACCCCTAGCTACCGTCTGCGGCGCCCGCGTCGGGCCGGTCGAGGCAGCTGCCGCTCGCTCGGAAGACCAGGCAGCCATGGTCATCCAGGACCAGTCCCCCCGGCGGGCCCACGTCACAGACCGTGTTCCCGCGGCAGCCCTCGAGGGTGGGTGAGTACCCCCCGCGCGGTACGCAATCGCAGCTGGGTGCCTTGGGAGCGGCGCAGCAGAAGCCGACGCCGTCGGGGGCGCGACCGAGCCGCTGCTTCTTCCGGCGAGCACCGCGTCATCTCGTTCCGCCTCCCTCAGCTTGATGGCAACGCCTGTCGTTCTGATGCCTCCCGGTGCTCGATCCTCGAGAAGCTGGGGCATCCTGCGGGCCCGGCGCTGGCCCGTGCTGTGCTCTTGATCGCCCCGAGCGCCTGGTGCGCTCCCACCGGGAGGAAGTCGTATGAACGAGCAGATTATTCTCTACTTTGGGATCGGCTTTGTCCTTCTCGCGGCGGCCTATGTCTTTGCCAGAGGGCGGTTCCAGCTGCTCGAGATTCACAACCCCGGCACCGCGCGCTTTCGGCCCGCCCTAATTTAGGTTCAGCTCCTCGCCGGTTTTCGGGGGTGCCTTGTATATTCCCGGACATGACGTGGATCGCGCTGGTCGGCCCCGAGCTCGAAGAGAACCTCAGCCTGAGGTACCTCGCCTCCTCCCTCCAACACGCTGGTTTTGAAGCTCGGATCGTCCGCTTCGACGGCGACGACGACTTCCCCAGAGCCGCGCAAGCCATCATCGGCAGCGCCGACCCACCGTTGCTGGTCGGTATCTCGCTGGCCTTTCAGTGGCGCGCGCCCGACTTTTTGGCGTTGGCGGTGGGGCTTCGGGAGCTCGGCTACCGCGGGCACCTCACGGTCGGCGGGCATTTTGCGACCTTCGCCGCCGAGCCGCTGCTCACCGACTTCCCCGCGCTCGACTCGGTGTGTCGGCAAGAGGCTGAGCTGACCTTGGTCTCGCTCTGCCAGAGCCTACAAGCGGGCGCGCCCTGGGCCGACATCCCGGGGCTGGTCTCCCGCGGGGCAGATGGGGCCGTGGTGTTCGCGCCGATGCCCGAGGTCCCTGAGCTGGCGAGCCTCCCGCGGCCCGTGCGCAGCGAGCCCGCGCGCTGCTTCGGTCATGGCATCGCCCCGGTGGTCTCGAGCCGTGGCTGCTACGCCAACTGCTCCTTTTGCTGCATCGCCGCGTGGCATGAGCAGACCCTCCCCGGAAAACGCTATCGCCTGCGCGAGCCCGCCTCGGTCGCCCGGGAGATGGCGCTGATGAAGAAGGAGCAGGGCGTCGACATCTTCGTCTTTCACGACGACAACTTCTTTATCCCCAGCCACGAGAAGAGCCTGGCGCGGATCAACGCGCTGGCCGACGCGATCGAGGAGGAGGGGCTCACGGAGTTCACCACCGTCGTCAAAGCGCGCCCCAACGACGTCCACCCCGACGTCTTTCGCGCGCTGGTCGACCGCCTCCACTGCATCCGCTGCTATGTGGGCATTGAGACCGACGCCGACCAGGGGCTGGTGACGCTGCGCCGCTGGGGCCGTTCGACCCAGAATCACAAAGCGATCGACGTGGCTCGCTCGCTCGAGCTCTTCGTGTGCTTCAACCTCCTGATGTTCGATCCGGATACGACCCTGGCGGATGTGCGCCGCAACGTCGAGTTCATCGAGTACGCCTCCGACTATCCCTTCAACTTCGGCCGGGTGGAGCTCTACGCCGGAACTCCCTTGCTGGCCCGGATGCAGGCCGAAGGTCGCTGCCGGGGCGACTATCTGCAGTGGGACTATGATCTCGGCTCCCCCGAGGTCATCCGGCTCCATGAGTTGGCCATGCGCTGCTTTATGCCCCGAAACTTCGGAGAGAACGCCTTGGCCAACACCATCCAGGGGCTGCGCTTCGATCTCGAGATCGTGCGGCACATGCACCCCGAGGCCCATGATCCGCGGCTCTACCTCGCTGGGCGTGAGCTGAGCCGCGCCATGGCGATCGACTCCGCCGCCGGGCTCCGGCTGCTCCTCGATCACGTGGAGGGGAGTCGACCGGAGCACGACGGGGTCCTCGTCGCGGAGCTGGCCCCGCGGCTTCGGGCCAAAGAGGCCGAGGTGCGGGCCGAGATGTTGTCCATTGCCTCCGAGCTGGAGCGCCGGGTCGGTCGCGGCGCGCCGCTCACCTTTACTGGCGATCGGGTCGCTACTCCCTTACAACGCGCGGTGCCGCCGGAGGTGCGCTCATGAGCGAAGAGAAGAAGAAGAAGCTGATGCCGGAGCTGTTGCCGGCGCCGACCAAGGCCGAGGGCCGCTCCCCAGCCGCGCGAGTCGATGAGCGGGCCCAGCGGATGCTGCAGCGGTTCAAGGGGCTCGGCGCGACAGCCAGCGCCGCGGTGCTCGGTGCGCACTGCACCGGCTATGGCGTCGTCGACCCGTTACCGCCCCCGCCTGAGCTGTGCTCGACCGCGCCGGCGAATGCGCTCATGAGCCTCCGTGTCTCAGCGACCTACGATCGCAGCGTGACGACGCCGCGCCCCCCGGTCGTGCTGCGCCTGGATAGTGTCTCCTATCCGCAGTACTCGGGCATTGGTCTGATCCAGGCGACGGTCATGGGTGGAACGATCACCTCTTCGTCGGCCTCCGCCCCGCCGGATCAGTCCACAGTGGTCCTTCGAATCATGCCGGACAGCGATACCTCGCTGCTGAACGCGAACATCACGGTGGCCTGCGGGGGCGAACGGGGCCTCAAGCTGTACCGCATCGCCTATCACCTCCCAGCCACGGCCTCGGATGAGCCGGTGGTGGAGGAGAGATAGTTCGGCCGCTCAGGTCGTGAGCTTCTGAATCACGGCCTCGGCCCGCACCTCGATCTGCTTCTCCAGCATATCGCGGACCTCGTGGTTCTGCGCCAAGAACTCCTTGAGATCGGCGCCCTCCATCTTGAGGAGCTCGCAGTCGGTCATCGCCCGCACGCTGGCGGTCCGAGGCGTGCCCTTGACCGCCGCGACCTCTCCGAACACCTGACCCGCGGAGAGCACCGCCAGCTGCATGGGGTTGGCGCCGCTGCCGAGGAAGACCTCCACTTTGCCCTTCTTGATGGCGTAGAACGTATCGGAGCGCTCGCCCTCGCGGATGATCAGCGCGCCCGGCCGCTGATTCACGAAAGTGAAGTAGCTGGCCAGCATGCGGCGATCCCGGACCGACAGATGTCCAAACAGCTCCGAGCGGGCGAGGAGCGACTCCGCGATCCGCTCTTTGTAGAAGAAGCGCAGGCCCTCTTCCACGTCCGGATACTGGCGCACCACGCCCTGCAGAGCCTCTTGGCTGATCTCCAGCGCCGTGACCTCGTCGGTGGCGTCGACGTTGGCGTTGCGCGGCTCGCCGGTGAAGAAGGCCTGCTCGCCGAAATAGTCACCGTCGGCCAGCGAGGTCAGAAATACCCGGCGACCCTCATAGTTGGTCGTGGAGACCACCACCCGGCCTCGCCCCAGCCAAAAGAAGCTGGTGCCGGCCGCGCCCTCTTCGACGATCTTGGTGCCCGGTAGGAAGGTCCGCCGCGCCAGCACTTTGATGAGCTCCACCAGCTGATCGCCGGTCAAGGAGGCGAAGATCGGCGCGGGAGCATAGAGATCGATGGGGTCGAGCTCGCCGTCCGACTTCTTGGGCTTGAAGAGGCCGTGATACTCGGAGAAGTCCGCGCTGGCGTCGCTGGGATCGAAGATCTCCAGCATCAGGGCCTCGTCGGTCAGCTTGGTCAGCTCCGGGAAGCGCCGGATCTCGTTCAGCGTCCGCGCCACCGGCCCGGTCAGCTCCAGGATCTTGGTGGCGATGGTCACCGCCTGTACGAGGAGTCCGGCCTGCGCGAACTTGGCCGCGGCCAACTTATAGGCCCCGAGCGCCCGGGTCTTCATGTTCACGGCTTCGTAGGCGCGGCCGATGTCATAGAGGACCCAGAGGTTCGGGTTCGCGACGAAGGCCTTCTTCAGATTGATCACCGCATCGACCACGGGCGCCTCCTCCGGATCTTTCTCGAACGCCAACTCCATCGGCTCGCGCTCGTCGGCCTCGGCTACGATGTCACCGGCCACTAACTGGGCGGTGCGCTCGAGGCCGCGGGCGTGGGAGATATCTTGGTTGGCCGGCGTGGGTAAGTCGCCGTCCCAAAGCTCGGTGATGACCTCGGCCAGCCGATAGTCATCCACGCTCGGATAGTGCTCCCGCAAGATGGCGCTCAAGCTCTCCGCGGCGCGGCGGGCCGACTCCGGGCGCCGCGTCGGATCGCGCTCCAGCAAGCTGAGGGTGAGGCGATCGAGCTCCGGCGGCACGTGCGGGTTGATCGAGGAGGGCGGGGCGATCACCTCGGTGTACACCGCGCGCAGCGTCTCTTCCTCGGTGGCGCGGGTGAAGAGGCGGCGGTTGGACAGGACCTCATGGAGCATCACGCCGGTGCTCCACAGATCGGTGGAGAAGGTGATCGGTTCGGCCTTGGCCTGCTCGGGAGAGATATAGGCCGACTTCCCCACCACTTCTCCGGGCTGCTCCCGCGCGAAGTCGTCGGCGGCCTTGGCGATGCCGAAGTCCGATAGCTTCACCAGGCCCTCGAAGGAGACCAGGACGTTGTGGGGGCTGACGTCGCGATGGATGATGCTCGGGCGGCGACCCCGCTTATCCCCATGGGCGTAGGCCAGGCCTTCGAGGACCTGCCGGATGATGTAGGCCGACACCCCGACCGGGAGCGGCGCGCCCTTGTCCCGGGCCCGCACCGCGACCGTGGCCAGATCGAGGCCCTCCACATACTCCATCGCGATGAAGTACTCCCCGTCGGCCTGACCGAAGTCGAAGATCTGGACGATGTTGGGGTGATTCAGGGCCACCGAGAGCTTGGCCTCTTCGATGAACAAGGAGACCAGGTTGGCGTTCTTCCCGAAGTGGGGGTGCATCCGCTTGATCGCCAGCAGCTTCTCGAAGCCGCCGATCGAGCTGGAGCGGGCCAGCCAGACCTCGGCCATGCCGCCCGAGGCGATCCGCGAGAGGAGGCGGTACTTCCCGTAGGAGCCGGGTCCGATCTTTGACTGCGCGCGCTCCATGTCGCCCGCCTTGTACCATGGGGGGTCCGCGCGCCCACAAGCGGGGCCCCCGGCTTTAGCCGGTCGGCCGGCGTACTTGTTCCTACGCTGGCCCGCACGTACCATCCGCGCGCCATGAGCTCCCCCGCCCGCATCCTCCTCGCGGTCTTCCTCGCCAGCGCCAGCGCCTGCGGCGGCACCAAGACCGAAGACGCGAACAAGGATGGCTTCGCCGACGGCGTTTATCCGCCGAACAACGTCACGGTCATTACCCCGACGCGGCCCACCGGGTGGGTGAGCGGCAGCGTCGTGGACTTCAACACCGGGGTCGCGATCGTGGGGGCCCACCTCACCCTCTCTGGCGCGGGCCTCACCCAGGAGACCTTGACCGATGCGCTCGGTGGCTTCGTCTTCGGCCCCGTCCCCGCGTCACGCTACAGCGTGCGGGCCAACGTCGCGGACTACACCGAGGCCCTCTTCCCCTCGGTCGAGCTGCCGAACGCCGCCGGGACCTTCCCCGTGCAGGATTCTTCGGTAATTCTAGGTCCGATCGGCCTCCTCCCCACCACCGGCAGCTTCTCGGTGGACATTGTATCGAGCAGCGGAGCGCCCGTGCCGCGCGCGCACGTCACCGTGGAGACGCAGGTCCGCTTCTTCGAGAACACCACCCCTCGCTTCAGTGCGGTGGCCTCCGCCGACGCCGATCTGAACGGCCGCGCGACGGTCGGCGGCTTGCCCAACATCTTCGAGCTCTCGCCACGTTTTGGAGACAACGCCGGCCTCGTGGTCACGGTCTCGCCCTCCGACGCCGACGGCGACATGAAGCCGGATCTGCGCGGCAAGACCGTCACCTTCACCGCCGCCGAGGTCCGCGCCGCCAACCGCCCGCCGGTGATCGTGCTCGAAGCTACGGCCGCAACGGCCCTATCGATCTTGGCCACCAACGTCCCCCGGCTGGCCACGCCGCCGCTGCTCGAGCCTGCGGTGCTCGACGCCTCGGCCCCGGTGCGGGTGGTCCTGAACCTCCCCATCGATCCCACCGACCTGATCGTCGACCTCCGCGACGAGGCCGGCAAGGACGTGGTGGCCGTGACGTCGATGGTCGGGCTCACCGGAAATACGCTAGAAATCCAGCCTCAAGCCGCCCTCGGGGCCGGCCAGGAGTACAACGTCTATCTCCGGCTCCGGACCATTCGAGGACTTCCTCCTCTGACCCTGGAGACCGCCGCGCCCTTCTTCGCCCACGCCGAAGCGGCCCAGGGGGTCACCGCGACCGCGATCTTTGTCGACGCCAACCTCGATGATCTGTGGGGCAACGCCAACGACGTGCTGAATGTGACCCTCTCGCGGCCGATCGGGCGCGCCGGCGCTGGTTTCACGGCCCAGCTGTGGATCGGCGCCGACATCAACGGCAGCGGCGTGCGCGGCGACGGCCTCGGAGAGCTGCCGATGGCGGGTGCCTTGACCTATCCCCCGCCGATCGCCGCGCCCTCGCAGGAGCCCCTGCCGGCCAGCGGCTCCCCGGCCTCCGGCTTCACGCGCTACCTGGCCGCGGTCCCTTTGGCGCTGGTGACGCCGCTGCCCACCGGATCAAACCCGCTCGAGATCGAGCTGCGCTTCGTTCAAGGCGACAACGGCGGGCACGTGGTGGTCGATCCGGACGGCCATGCCAGTCCACTCCGCATCACAGGCGTGGCGAGCTACGGGCGTTGATCGGGCGGATTCCTCGCCCGGCGCTCGCTCAGCCCGGTATCCAGGTACCCGGCGCGCGGAGGGAGGCTCTTTTCCCCGTGAGTGCGGTCAAGGAACTTGCGGTCAAGTCGGCTCTGAGACAAACACTCGCGGCATGATGACGCACCTTCGAATCGCTTCTGTCTTCACGCTCTCGCTCGCGGCCCTCATCGGCTGCGGCGACGACGCCACCGGCGCCGACGGCGGTGTCACCGCCGATACGGGCGTGGCCAGGGACTCGGGCGTGACCGCAGACTCGGGCGTCGCCGCGGTCTCCTGCGACGACTACTGCACCAAGGTCATGGCCAACTGCACGGCCGGCCTCGCGCAATACGGCTCCATGGACGCCTGCAAGAAGTCTTGCGCGGCCTTCCCGGTCGGCACGGCCGCGGATACCTCGGGCAACACCCAGGGCTGCCGCCAGTACCACGCGGGCGCGGCCATGACTGCTCCCTCGGTCCACTGCGTCCACGCCGGCCCGAGCGGCGGCGGGGCCTGCGGCACGCCTTGCGAAGGCTTCTGTTCGATCCAGGAGGCGGCATGCACCGGCGCCTTGGCGGCGGGCTACGGCACGGGCGCGGCGTGCAACACGGCTTGCACCACTACCTTCGCCAACAACATGGGCACCTACTCGGCGACGGTCACCGGCGGTAACTCGCTGGCCTGCCGCCTCTACCACCTGACGGTGGCGGCCAGCTCGGCAGCCAACGCCACGATCCACTGCCCGCACACCTCGGCGGTCTCCGCGACCTGCAACTGAGGCGCCTTGATCCGGTCTCTCCTCCTCCTCCTCGTCCTCGCGTCCTCGGCTTCGGCCGCCTTCGCCGAGGACGAGGGCACCCCCGCGTCTGAGCCCGCGTCCTCGCCTCGCGAAGGCCCCCGCGAAGGTCCCCACGAGGACGCCGGCGAGGAACCCCAGAAATATCGCAATCCACAGGGCTCGCTGGTGATCGGCGGCGCCGTCGGCGTCGCAGTCGGTGACGGCAAGACCGCCGTCGCCATCGGCGTCAGCGTCGGCTACGCCGTCTTCACCGGGGTGCTTCCGGCGCTGCGGGGGGTGCTGATCATCGACCAGAAGATCGGCGGCGAGGTGGCCGCGACGCTGACGCTCACGCCCCCGCTGTCCTTCGTGCTGGTCCCCTTCGCCCACGGCGAGGTCGGCCGGCGCTGGGACGGCTTTGGAGAGGCCTGGCTCTACGGCGGCGGCGGCGGTGTGATGCTCGGTGATCCTGCCTCCAAGCTCGGCGTCGAGCTGGGCTGGGTCTTCCGCCGCTACGTCTATGAGAAGGTGAGCGTGGATGGGAGCGGACCGTTGATCGCGCTCTCCATCCGTTTCTGAGGCTGCGCGGAGTTACTTGAGCGCCTTGAGACGGTCCTTCGCCTCGCGGTGCTCTTTGTACTCTTCGACCGCCTTGGCGTAGGCCGTCTTGGCGTCGGCGTTCTTGTTCAGCGTCTCGAAGGCCTTGCCCTTCATGAACCACAGCTGTCCACGGGCCCAATCCGAGCTGACGTCCTTGGTCAACGCGGTCTCGATCGCCGTGACCGCTTGGGCGGAGGCGTTGCGCTTCATCAAGCGCTCGGCCTTGGTCTGCCAGGGATAGTATGAGTCTGGGTTCTGCTTGATCGCCTCGATGATCATCTCCTCCTCGAGCTCAGGCCGTCCGGCCGCGTCGAGGGCGTCGAGGATCTCCGAGAGGCAGTAGGCGTCACCGGCCTTGCCCGCCACGCTGAGCGCAGCGACCGCGTCCTCTTTCTTGTCCTGCTTGAGCAGGGCGTTGGCCTTCTGCACGTGGATGCGGGTGTACGGGTTGTCGCCGCCCAAGGCCTTCTCGTAGCAGTTCACGGCGTCGGACCAGCCCTGCTTCTGCTCGAAGATGTTGGCGCGGGTCAGCCATACCTCGGTCTTGCCGGGCGCGAGCTCTACGGTCTTGGCGCTGTGCTGGAGGGCCTCGTCGAAGGCGCCCCGGCGCTCGGCGTTCTGCGCGAGCCGGCTCCAAGCGTCGACGTCCTCGGGCACCAGCGCTACGAAGGCCTTCCACTTCTGGGCCGCCTCAGCCGGGCTGCGGTAGTCCATGACCTCCGCCATCATGCGCAGCGCGCGGGTGTTGTTGGCGTCGACCGAGAGCACCTGCGCGAGCACGCCCTCGAGCTCGGCCTCTTTGTTGCCCTGGTTCCGGAGCTGATCGGCCACGCCCAGCATCTGGGGGACCTGCGCGATCGTCATCTCGGCGGCCTTGCCGAGGGGAATCTTCACCGAGGCGCTGGGATCGATGGCGCCCGGGATGTCGGCCGAGGCCACGATCTCGTAGCTGATGCGAGACTCTTCGCCGCCCTCGTTGGGGATCTGCATGGCGAAGTCGTAGTAGGAGTCGCTGCCCGGGTGGATCGTCTGCTCGTAGGAGGCGAGATCGTCCTGGTGCAGGTTATCGGTCTGGGTCTGGTCCTGAAGCTTCCCTTCGACCTCGACCCGCACGACCTTGGAGCGCTTCAAGGTCACCGTGAGCGCGTTGCACTTCTGCTCGGCCTTGCCGCCGTGCAAGATGACTTGCCCCTTGGCGAAGCCGCCCAAAGGAACGGGCCCCGGGTTGAGCTTGACCTCGACCTTGGCGCCACCGATGCCGACACTGAGCTTGAGCTTGTCGAAAAGACCCATTCCGAGACTCCTTTTTTCGCGGCGCGGCGGTCGATGCGCGCGTCGGGCCCGTGATCGGCGGGGTGAACCCACCTGAGGGGCGCGATCGCTCGCTCGCTGCCTTTGGCCTGCGGTTTCGTGGAGTCTACGGAGCGGGGGGAGGAATCTACCCTGGGAGGTGGGGCGACCGTCACTTTGCCGAGAAGAGGCGGGGAACGACGCGGTGGATCCAAGAGGTTGGGCGATTGACCTCACCGTCGGGCACCACCAGCGAGCCCACGTAGTCAGCGTTTTGATAGACCTTGGCGATGGCGTCGGCCACCTCGGTCAGGTTCTGCTCAGAGACCACACCGTTGCTGGTCGCCTTGTAAAACTGCACCGTCACGCGGACCGGGAAGCGGGAGTCACGGACCAAGGCCATCCCACCCGTTTCGGCGAAGGGCCCCATCTCCTGGCCATGGCCGAGGACCGCTTGCTCCACGTCGGAGACCGCACCGCGGCTACGCTCGGCCTTCTCCATGGCGGCCGGGGCGGGGGCGCTGGCGGCGCCGAGGCTGCTGTCGTCCATGGAGGGCGCCGGCTCGTAGGCCCGGCGAACCTGCCGCTGCATCAGCGGAACCTGCACGATCATCATCATGTCCGCGCCCTCTTCCAGCGCGCCTTTGTCCCCTTCTTCGGTCTCACCCTGAGCCTCGATGCGGGCCTTCACGGCGCTCTTGCGCTCGGCGGTGAAGGCGGTGCGCTGCCCGGCCTTGTTGAAGAAGAGCTGCTGGCCCCAGCCCTGGTAGCTCTGGTCGCCGGGGCGGTTCTCGATGACGCGGATGCTGGTGCCCTCGCGGGTGACGAGCAACGTAAGCACGGCCGGCGACCCCGGGTACGACTGGTAGTTGTACAAAACGGGGTTGAACTCCACCTTCCCCGTGGCAGGCAGCGGCAAGAAGACGTGCTGCGCGCTCACCAAGAAGTGCGTGTCGCGCGGGGCGAGGAAGTTGTCGCTGCCCTTCAGATCGCTCGGGTTCGACATGTACTCGCGGAGGTTCCGCAGCACCTCGGTCAGCGGGACCGCGGTCAGTTCGCCACCCGCCTTCTGGTTGCCGACGCGGACCCACAGCTTGTCCGAGGGGAGGTCGCCGGTCTTGTCGCTGAAGTTCGGGTGGCGGATCACCGGCAAGAGGTGCGTCTGCGTCCCGCCGCGGATCTGCTCGCGGACCTGCAGCGTCAGATCCGAGATGTTGGGGCCGACCGAAGAGCCCTCGTAGCGGCCCGTGTCTTCCCACATGAGGTTCACGACGTTGAGGCCGCGCCGCTGCGTGCGCGAGACCAGGTCTTGGTCAAAGGGCATCTGCTCCACCTTCTCGATCACCTGGTGGAAGCTGGGCGCCGGGGTGGCGGGTCGCTCGGAGCCGATCGCCCAGCCGATGCGCTGCGGCGCGGGCTGCGCGGCGATCGGGGGCACCGTGAGGGGCATGCAGCCGGTGGCGAGGGAGAAAGCGAGCGACGAGAAGAAGGGCATTTTCGGGAACCTCCTGGGTTGCCTCTTTGAACGCACGACCCGTCCGCCCGATCTTTCGATCGCGCGCCCTCGGGGCACCATCGGCGTGGCGCCTCGAGGCGGCATAGATCACAGGTCTGGCCAGGGATGTTCGGGCTTTGGCTTGGCATGGGCCTCGCTTTGCTCACCGACATGTCGCTCCTCACCGCCGCCGCCTTCGACACCAAGCTCGCCTCGCTGATCAAGGACGGCCGCTTCGACACCCAGGACGCCAGCCTGCTCACTGGCGGGGAGGCCCTCAGTCCAGAGCTCAAGAGCATCGCCAAGAAGCGCCTCGCGCTCGAGCACTTCCCAGACGCCGCCGAGCGCGACGCGATCCTCTCGGGGCTCGGCCTCACCACCGCCGATCTCCAGCCCTCCAGCTCTCCCGCGGGCCTCGAGGCCAAGCTGATCAAGAAGCTCAAGGACGTCCTCGAGAGCGAGGCGATCAAGAAGCACGACGTGAAGCTCGGCCTGGTCGATGGTCAATACGCCGGCGTCGAACTGCGCTTTCGCGAGCAGCTCCTGGCGCCCGGCGACCCGCTGATCAAGGAGGACAAGTATCGCGCCGCGACCACCGCCGCGGCTGCGGCCTCTGGCGAGCCAGTGACCTGGGCGGCGCTGGGCGGCGGC
>Ga0268298_10004072_pt1 | contig 14458 bp, 13 predicted proteins | sample WWTPWeurt_MetaG_FD_194462 | JGI IMG/M metagenome (GOLD analysis project Ga0268298, IMG submission 194462) | Activated sludge microbial communities from WWTP in Nijmegen, Gelderland, Netherland - WWTP Weurt | ecosystem: Engineered > WWTP > Aerobic digester > Activated sludge | place... | reverse complement strand
TGATTTTTTTGAAAATAGCGAACATCTCGCCAAGCACGGTTTCGCGACATATAACGTCTCCCGTCTGCTAAACCGCGAAATGTAATGTGCACTATTCCATTGCAGCACAAATCTTCGGGAGCTGGCTTGTGAGCGGGTTTGGGAGGGTTTAGATCCACACCCATCATTTCTAATAGTTTTCGCGCGATGCTGCGCCAGATTTTGCGGATCATATGATTATGTACGTTCCTCAACCAGAGGCAAAGTTATGGTGAATGTAGTACCTTTGCCCACTGCAGATTCTACGTCAATTAATCCATGATGGCGCGCTACTATTTCTCGCGCTATGGCAAGACCCAGTCCAGCACCGCCTAGCTCGCGAGTTCTAGATTTGTCTGCTCTATAAAAACGCTCAAATACGTGCGGCAAGTCTTCAGGTGAAATGCCGATTCCAGAATCTTTGACTTGTATTTGCACTAAGCTGTAATCGTTCAATAACACATCCACAACGACGGCTCCACCGGGTTGCGTATAGTTGATTGCGTTGGTTAGCAAGTTAACGATAGCGCGTTGCAACTGGCTTGAATTGCCGAGTACCTGAAAAATCTGTCCATCTTGCGGAGCCGTTAATTGAACATCCTTTTTATCGGCTTGAGCTTTGACTTGCTCGATTGATTCAGAAATTACTTGAGCAATATCTATACGATCAGACCAGCCAGCGTCAGGTGAGCTATCAAGTTTTGATACATCTAGTAGCTCAGAAATCAATTTGCGCTGACGCTCAGAAAGCTTTTCAAGCGACTCTAAAAACTTCTTGCGCAATTCTGGATCTTCGGCAGCTCCAGCCTGTAGCGCTTCGACCACAGAGCCTATTGCCATAACGGGAGTTTTCAATTCGTGACTTGCATTGGCTATAAACTCTTGCCTGATGCGCTCTTGCTCTTTCAGTCGAGCTACCATCTGGTTGAAAGATAAGCTCAGCTCGCCGATTTCGTCGCGCCTGTCAACTGGTAGATAGTTCGTAAACTCAGTAGAAAGCGAGATCTCTTTAGCCAGCTTACTCATATCTTTCACCGGGCGCATGAATCTGTCTGCAAACCAAAGGCTGATAAGAACTGTCAAAATGCCAGTTGCGAAGATAATTTCCAGAAACACAATCAAGTTTTTGCGCAAACGCTGCTCGACTTCGGTAATTGGCACCCCAATTCGAATGACTCCAGCTGTGACCCCGCGCGATCTGACAGGATAGGCAACGAATAATGTTTTGGTATTAGTAGCGGGCGAATTGCGCTTGTAGACCGAAATAATACCGGCTAAAGCTTCGTTGACCTCTGTGTCTTTCGATATGTTTTCTTGTGCTCTTTTCTGGTCGGCGTCGCCAGGTTCTTTGTCTTCAGGCGAAGAATCGGCAAGCACGTGCCCGCTCGAATCGACGACGATAATTTCAACACCTTGATTTGTGGCACGACGCTCAGCAGCCTTTTGGATACGAGCACGAGAATCTTCTGAATCGAGCTCCAGGTCGTTATCGATTTCAAGAGCCAAATTAACCGCTTCAATTTTGAGCGAATTGCTCAAATCGTTGATAGATTCAGCTCGAATGGTTAAGAGCGCCCATAGAGTGACCGCCATGAGCGAAATAATGATGATGAACATATATGTAAAGAGGAGCTGGTTCGCCAGACTGCCCGAAAACCATCTATATGCCTTTTCAAGACCGAGCATTTCTCACCGAATTTTTACGCTCCCAATACTTATGGTTAGATAAACTCTAAGACAAAATGTTTCTATTATGGGAAACTTTCTCTAGAGCGTCTATAGATCCCTGCTTATAAGGAATCCAGGACGAGAGATTATCAAGGAGGTCCGTACAAAATGTCAGCCGTGGCAAATGTAACTGATGCAACCTTCGAAAACGAAGTTCTTAAGGCCGATGTGCCAGTACTTGTTGACTTTTGGGCTCCCTGGTGCGGACCCTGCAAACAAGTGGCTCCTATTATCGAAGACCTTTCCAAAGACTTCACAGGCAAATTGAAGGTAGTCAAAATCAACACCGACGAGAATCCCAACACTGCCAAGGCATACCACATTACCGGTATCCCGAGCCTCTACCTGTTCAAATCTGGACAAGTGGTCGAACAAGTCGTTGGAGCTGTCGCCAAGCCCAAATTGGCCGAAAAAATCAGCAAACACCTCTAAACGAGGTAGCGTTCAAGTTTCGTTCTGTTCTTTATTTAAAATCGGATTGAGAAGGAGATCACGATGCACTACGTAAAGCGTACAACCGCTAGCTTACTAACACTGTCACTTCTGGTCGTTGGAGGCCTGGGGCTTTCCGCTAATCAGCCAGCTGACGCTAAAAAGAGCAAAAAGCACCACAGACACCATCAGAAGAACCTGATGGAAACTCTGCGCTCCAATCCCGATTTGAAAACATACGCTGCCTGGATGTCCAAAAGCGGCGCTTCGCACTACCTGAACGGTAAAGGTACTTACACCTTGTTTGCTACAAGCGAACAAGGTTACTCCAAAGTACCTAAAGAGCGCAAAGAAGAGTTGACCAAAGACAGCAAACGTCTCAAAGACATCATGAAATACTCAATGGTCAAAGGCAACATGCATGTAGCCGACCTGGCTGACAAGCGCTCAGTGACAACCGTTCAAGGCGAGTCATTGATGGTTGACACCAAAAACGGCGCAGAAGCAGTTCAAGTAGATGGCGCTCTCTTGACCCAGACCGACATCAAAGCTTCTAACGGAACCATCCACGTGATTGACTTCATCGTAGTTCCAGAACGCGGTAAATAGAACGCTAACAATCGCAACTTGATTCTAAAAGGTAGGCGAAAGCCTACCTTTTGCTAAGAGAATAAATTAGAGGTTCCATGAAAAAACTAAGCCGACTGTCCTTTGCGATACTAGTCCCATCTTTATGCATCTCCCTTAGCGGGTGCGGCTCAGCTGACTTATCGACCGATGAAAATAAACCCAGTGAAAATAGCACGACCACAAATAACACGAGCGAAAATGGCACAAGCTCAAGCAAATCGAGTGAATCGCAAGTCAAGCATGTGACTGATGCCACTTTCGAACAAGAAGTTTTAAAGTCTGATACTCCAGTCCTTGTAGATTTCTGGGCGCCCTGGTGTGGACCATGCCGAATGATGGGACCTGTTGTAGAAGAACTTTCAAACGATCTTTCAGGCAAAGTGAAAGTGATGAAACTAAATACCGATGAAAATCCCAAGACCGCCCAAGCTAGCAACATCACAGGCATTCCGACACTCAAACTTTATAAGTCAGGAAAAGTGGTCGAAGAAGTAGTCGGCGCGGTCGAGAAGTCATTTTTGACCGAAAAAATCAAGAAGCATCTTTGAGCGTATGCAGCGAGCGAATGGGGAATATGGCAATATATAAGGTAGGTAAAACCAGCGATTTCTAACCCAGGAGCTAGTCTAAAAATAAATGCGAGAAATGATCATAGCGTTCATTATTGCCCTTGTTATCGGCAGCGTCATGAACGAAATGAATTTAGGCGGCGCCGCTAATCACCAGACGCAAGGCGTCGGACAAGAATTGATTTCTGAGCTGGATTCAGGCACTTTTCAAGGATTAGTGCTCGACTCGAAAGAACCAGTGCTGGTTGATTTCTACACAACCTGGTGTGGACCATGCAAAGAAATGGAGCCTATCATGGGCACTCTTGCTTTGAATGGACAGGAAAAACTAAAAATTGGTCGTGTAGATTGCGATAAGAACAAGGTTTTAGCAGAGAAGTACGAAGTTACAGCTTATCCAACTTTCATTTTGTTTCAAGATGGACAAGTAAAAGACCGTACCACAGGTGGACGCGGCTTGGACGACATGCGCGCCTGGCTCAAAATGAATCAAGTGGAAGTTCCTGTTAGCGGCTCACTATCGGCACCTACCAAACAGGAACCGGTGCAGTCACAACCAGCCGCAGAGTCAATTGAAGTAAAAGAGCTGAATAAGCCATCTCCGGAGGGTTAGAGATGAAGGAAATGCTTATTGCATTTATTCTTGCTCTTGGATTTTCTTGTGCATTTTTTGGCTCTAGATCCATATCAAGCCCGACTGGTACAAGCGTCCGCAACGCAGTTTGCGAAGACGAAACACCTGACATAGCCGAAAAGAAAGACATAACTATTGGCGAAGTAAAGGTTATAGATTCAGACTATGAAGCGCGCACAGCCACACAAGTCAAAGAAAGCGGCTCACAAGACAGCAATATACGTTTCCCTGCATATGGAAGATTTGAATAGAACTGGAGGCAGTTAAACAGTCATGAAAACTTGGGTCCGATGGACAATTGTAATTATATGGTTTGCACTTCTGCTTTTCACATCGCAGTTCTGGAACCCATTTATGTCGTTTCCGGCATTGCTCAAATACGGAGTTGTGGCAATAGTTGGCGCCACCATATTTGGCACCATTATTATATTGATGCAAATATATATCATGCTGAGCATCATCTTTCCTTTGCCTCCCAGAGCCGATTCCAACGCTCCTCGCTCAAAGTGGAGAAAAACTTTCTCCTGGGCATTTAGAGACCCACCAATCAGTCCTAAAGCTCCAAAGACTCTCAATGAGCTCATCGGTAACGATAGAGCAAAAGCTGAAATAAAAGAGGTTATTGATTTACTCAATAACAGCCAACATTACATCGAATCCGGTGCCGATCTACCTAAAGGTCTTTTGTTTGTCGGCTCGCCTGGTGTTGGTAAGACACTTTTTGCGCGTGCAATCGCAAATGAAGTTGGCATTCCATTCTACGTTGTTGAAGGTGGCAACATAAGTGGATTGTTCTTTGGACTTGGTGTTTTAAAATTAAAAATGCTTTTCAGCAAATTACGCAGACACGATCGCGCAATTTTGTTCATCGACGAAATCGAATCAATGGGAAGCCGACGCAAAGAAGATCAAGGTTTTGGCGCACAGTCTGACATGAACATGACCTTGAATACGCTACTTACCGAAATGGACGGTTTTCACGGCTCACGTATTCTGGTTATTGGCGCCACCAATAATGATGGCATGCTCGATCCCGCGTTGATGCGTGCAGGACGCATGGACAAACGCATTTACTTTCAACCTCCTTCCGTTGAAGAGCGCAAAGAACTATTCAAATACTATATTGGCAAAGTCGTTCACGACGAAGCCATAGACTACGACGAGCTTGTCATGGTTACTGCAAACTATTCGCCTGCAGACATAGCAAGCGTAGTCAACGAGGCAGCATTGTTATCCAGACGTCCAGGTGGTCCCAACAAGGTCACAACCGAGATGGTTCGTACCGCCCTCGATAATGTTTCGGTGGGCTTAGAGCGCACACTTACTTCTGGCGTAGAACTTATAACACATGATCCAAACATTCGTTTCGATGATGTAATTGGAATCGACGATGTCAAAACGGATGTGACCGAAATCGTCGACTTCCTCAAACGCGGCGAGGAACTGCGCAAGATTGGAGCCAAAATTCCAAAAGGCATTTTGATGATTGGACCTCCCGGTGTTGGTAAAACCATGCTGGCAAAGGCTATTGCAAACGAGTCTGGTGTACCTTTTTACGGAATTTCCGCCACCTATTTTAAGAGCATGTTTTCTGGCGAAGGGGCTGGACGTATCAGAGCCCTGTACACCCAGGCTCGCAAGAATCCATCTTCCATAGTGTTCATTGATGAAATAGACAATCTTGGTGGAACTATGACCGATGTAGGAAATCGACGTACCACAGCACTTAATCAGATTCTGGTTGAGCTCGATGGAATAAGCGGCAGATCCAATGTCATCACTATTGGTGCCACCAACGTTGAAAACGAGTTAGATCCAGCATTCATGCGCTCTGGCAGATTCGACCGAAAAGTCTACGTTGGACTTCCGGATGGGGAAGCTCGCAAACTCATTTTCAAAAAATATCTTAAAAACATTCAGCTTGAAGCCGAGCCAGATTACACCGAACTCTCCAAATGGTCGTTCAATTTTTCAGGTGCTGACGTCCAGGCTGCAGTAAACGAAGCTGCCATTCTAGCCGTTAGAGCCGGTAAAAAAGCAGTCACAATGGAAGAGCTCGAAGAAGGTTGCACTCGCATTGCAGCTACCGCAGGTCACAAACTCAATGCCGATGGAATGAATTTGTCCAAAGTCCCTGATCTTGAAGTGACTCTCAAAGACATAAAAGGCATGGATGAGGCAATTGCAGAGGCGTCTGAAGTTGTTCAAATGCTCAAACACGCAGACACAATTCAGAAGAGCGGGCTCAAAGCACCAAAAGGCATCTTGCTTGTCGGCAGACCTGGCACTGGCAAAACTATGCTTGCAAAAGCAATCGCAAACGAAGCCGGGGTAAATTTCTATTCTCTCTCTGGTACCGAATTTGTGCAGGTCTGGGTGGGGCTGGGCGCTAAGCGTGTACGCTCGATTTATGAGCAAGCCAGACGCAGCGGAAAGCCTGCTATCGTATTCATTGACGAGCTGGATGCTGTGGGTACTCAAAGAGCCACCGACACCGGCGGTGGCGGACAAAACGAAGTAAACCGCACGTTGAACCAATTACTGGTCGAAATGGACGGATTTGGTAAGCATAAAGTACTTACGATCGGAGCCACAAATAATCCAGGGATGCTTGATGCAGCTTTGCTGAGACCCGGACGCTTCGATAGAAGAATCGATGTTCCATTACCCAATCTGGATGGTCGAGAAGCCATACTTGAGCATTATGCAAAACAATTGAAAATTCCAATGGCTGCCAATTTGCTCGAAATAGCAAGAATGACAGTTTTTGATTCAGGTGCTGGACTTGCTGCAATTGTAAATGAAGCTGGTTTGATTGCAGTACGAAACGGACGCGAAGAAATTACTCAGGTTGACATGATTCAAGCGATTCAACGCGTACACTTCGGATTGAATAGAAGCAGCAATATCATTCTAGACGACCTATGGAAGACTGCGTATCACGAAGCTGGTCACACGATTGTGGCCTATTACAGACACCTCAAAGAGCGCATTCAAGTAGTGACCGTAATACCAACTGGTGGTGCCCTTGGCTATATGTGGTCAGTTGCAAAAGACGATGACACCCACCACGCTCGAAACAAAATGGAAATACTTACCGAAATTGAAGTTTCTCTAGGTGGACTTATTGCCGAAACCATTGTGCGCGAAACCAATGCCGAAGGGGTTTGGGGCGACCTTAAGAGTGTCGCAACCAACGCATCTAACATGATTAGAAAATTTGGCATGGGCTCTTTCAAATTCAACACAGATGTAGCTTACAGACATAACGACTATAAAGGCGCTTCTTCGGAAACTGAGCGCGAAATAGAAATGGAAATCAAAAAAGTTGTAGACGACTGTTATGCAAACGTTGAAAAACTTCTTGTTAGCAAGCGCAAAGAACTAGATTTGATTGCCGCAGGCTTGATCGAGAAAGAAACGCTTTATTTTAGGGATCTGGTAAACATCCTTGAGCCAGAGAAAACTGATGAGCAAATAGATGCAGAGATTGCAGCCCTAGCCGACCGTAAGTTTGTCGGAAAACGTCCAGTTATGGCAGATGACTTCTTGTCCCGACTCGGCAGTCTTGGTGGTAAGAAAAGCGGAAATGGTGCAAATGGAGGCGCCGTGGCTCCTCCCGGTAGCGAAAATCTAAATGACAGTCAAGCCCAGGAAAAACCCGATACTCCAAAAGGAGAGTCCTAGCTAGAATAGGACTAAAATACTTTGAGGGAGGGAACTGCTTATGCGCACCGTAAGCCTGAGGGCAACGCTTTGCATGCTATCACTTGCAGTTCTTAGTGCCACTACATTTGATACTGTACACGCTCGCACTGGTCGCGGGCTTCCAAGCGAAGGCGACCTGAAAACAGAGTCTGCCAATCAAACTCAAGACAAAGAATCGCAGCGCCAAGCCAGACGAATAGTAGATGAAGCCCTTGCTCGATTCAAAAATAACAATCAATCCTGCAATGATCTCGAATCATCTTTACGCAATTATCCGGTCGATGCCGTGCCTGCAATTATTGATGCAATGGATACTAACGACGAAACTGTTCAAGTCCCCATGGCAAATTTTCTGGTTCGCCTGACTGGTTATGAAGACTTTTATTACTCCAACCAGTCGGTTAAAACAATCATTGGATTGCTCAAATCGAGCCCAAAGCGCGAAGTCAAAAGCGCTCTGGTTGGAGTTTTGGGCAATATCGGTCCGCGTAACGCCGAAATAAAAGAAGCCCTCATCTACACGCTCAAAAATTCGCCCGAGCCCGCAGTAAAACGAGCAACACTAGATGCACTGGCGCATCTAGCCCAACAGGAAAAGCCTGCCCTGGCTGCCGATACCACTAAAATTCTGATAGCCGAGTTATCTAATCAAGACTCGCAGCTTATTCGTCAATCGGCTCTTTATGCGCTTTCTCGCTTTAGAGCAAATCCAGATATGGTAGTGCCAGCACTTTTAAAAACTCTGGACGACAATTATGCAATAGTGCGCAACGCCTCGTGTCAGGCGCTGGGAGCATATCAGTCCTCGTCTCGAGAAGCAATTCCAAAACTAATCGAAATGATTAAAACAGAAAGCGATTCGAGCATCAAATATTCAGCCATGAGCGCGCTTCACAGCATTGACCGCAAAGACCCTCGTATTTTGCAACTATATCTGGACTTGCTAGACGACCCGGTTCTTGGTCGCAATGCCATGAGTTACTTATCTAATTTCGGGCCTGATGCAGCTCCAGCCACTCCCAAATTAATCGAACTATTAAAATCGGGCGATGTGCATACAAAACATCAAGCCTGCCAGGTCCTTGCGCAAATCGGACCTGCTGCGCGCAGCGCGCTTCCGGCTTTGACCGAGGCTCTAAAAGACCCAGACCCTACTCTGGTAAGATATGCAGAGCAAGCAATCACCCGACTAAATCAAACGAATTAGAGCCAAATGCAAACAGGATTCGAACTGACTCAAAAAGCGCAAGAAGCGCTACTTTTTGCTGAATATGTGGCGTGGTCTCAAGGTCACAAAGAGATCGAGATAGCCGATTTAAAAATGGGACTGGATCTGCAGAGACACAGCATATCTTTTGAGTTGAAAGAAAAAATCAAAAGTGCGATTCAAGACCTGAAGAGTAATTACCCAATCGAATTATTTAAAGGCCAGATCGTGGCGAAAAGCACCATGCAACTGCAATTCAAAAAAATTCCATTTGCAAAAGAAACACAAAAAATACTTTATGACGCCAATTTATTCGCTATTGAATTTTGCGAACTCGGGGTAATAAATACCGGCTATTTGTATTTAGCGCTTTTACTCAAAGATTCTCGTTTCATCAGTCTGTTTGAGAATGAAGAACTGGAAAACAGCCCTCTTCAAGACCTGACTATAAAATGGATTGAGTTTAGCTCTGGGCTGTACCTCAAAGACAGCGAGCGCGGCGACAATATGACAGCTATCAATATTCGAATTTTCGAGTGGTTACGCTCAGGCAATCTTTCGCAAGAAATCCTTTCTAGCGCAGGACTTTCAAAAGATACAAAATACTCGGCAATGCCTTACACCGTATTTGGTACCATCGAAGATGATTATCAGGGAAACTACGCAGAGAGAATTCCACCGCTAAAAGGTGGCGCTAAAGACAAAGCTAGACGCGACTTGGACATTATGGACAGCTTTGTTTCTGCTTCGAACTTGCCTGAAGCTGAGCCTGATTTGCTTGGAATTTATATGATTAATCAGATCGACTATATTTTATTCTTTGAAGACGGCTTCCAGTACTCACTGAGCAATGCAGCTCACAAATACGAAGCGGTGAAAGAGATTCAGATTAACGACTCAGTTTTTGAGATATTATTCGACAACAACCAGACGCTCGAAATGGACGTACCTGGCAAAACAGAAGAGCTGCCAGACGCTTATAACCTGTACCAGTTTATAGACAGCATGAAAAAGCCTCAGCCAGTTTCTGAAATTCACTCAGACCTGGATTTGATAAGCTTCTTCAAACGTCAAAATGAGCATCTGGATCTTTACGACAGATTGATCTGGAAGCTCCAAAACGAAATGGGTCTGCGAGGTATAAAACCTGATGCAGACCACATTATTCATTATCGTTTTCTGGCTTTGCTTTACACCAAACCGTTCATTCGCGCTGGATTTTTGAAAAACAGCTAGAGCGATAGCTTAGCGAGTTCCACTCAATGCAGGTTTCTTGAGCTCAGCTGCTGCTGCTGCTAAATTTTCAGCAAGAGCGCGACGACGTCTGTCGTCTTTCACCGATGAGCCTTTGCATGCACGACCAGCCATCAATTTTGCTGGAACGTTCACTTTGCTAACCCAACCAAGTTTCTTGCAGGCTGAAATCACGACCCAGGTAGGATCGAATTCGAACCAGCGAGCGCCCATTCTGGCGGAGCCAGGAAAAGCGTGATGGTTGTTATGCCAACCTTCGCCCATGGTCAGGATAGCAACCCACCAACAGTTGACGCTATCGTCAGTGGTGGCAAAGCTGCGATATCCAAACTGGCGCAAATGGCATACTACGTTCAGCCAAAGCGGTGTTTGCATTACTGCAAGACCCGCAAGCAGACTGCACAAAGCTACCTGCCAACCAAACAATGCCCAGAGCAAACCTCTAAAAGCAAAGCCGATAGCGAAGCTGATGTGGTGTCCACGTCTCAAGTCATCGCCGCCATCAAGCATTCTGTAGATTGGATCCTTGATCAAATCTTGCGATTGAGTAATGGGGTCGATGTGGTCAGGATAGTGCTTTTCGCCCAACCAGCCGAAATGTGCATAAAGCAAACCATTGCGAGGCGAGTGAGGATCGAGCACCGTATCGTGATGTCTGTGGTGCGCTCTGTGAATGGTAGCCCACCAGATTGGCGAACCTTCAAACGCGAGATAACCGCAAAGTACAAAGAAGTACTCTACCGGCTTGATGCACTTAAACGACCTGTGAGACAACAAACGATGGTAACCAAAAGTGATTCCCATGGTATGTATGACGAACATGACGAGGAATAAAGCTGAGAATTCGAGCCAGTTCAAGTTGTATTTCCTTTATATAGTGTTTCTAGAAGATGGATTGATTCGGAAATTACAACTTAGCGTCCGCGACCGCCGCCGCCGCCACCAGTGCGAGGTTTGGGTTGCGAAACAACTACGGAAATTTGACGACCTCTTACTTCTCTGCCGTTGAGCGCTTTGATAGCTGCTTCGGCTTCGGATTGGGTGCCCATTTCGACAAAAGCAAATCCGCGTGAGCGACCGGTTTCACGATCTTTGGCTACTTGAACGGAGTTCACAGCGCCATGCTCGGCGAAAAGCTCTTGAAGCTCAGCATCCGATGTTTGATAGGCAAGATTGCCCACAAAGAGTTTGTTATTCATTTATCTATTATCAACCTTTCAGACCGTGCGCTCATCATACGTTTTCTAAGGACTTAAAAAAGGTTGAGAACAGAGGTCAGCGAACTATTAAACAGACATCAAATATATCATGAAGCTTGTCAACATCAGATCTAGACCAAGCACTTTTCGTTACGATTAAGCTGCTTTTAATCAGCTGGGTCTGGGTGCTTGGGTCAGTAAAAACAATCCAAGCAGCAGGGTGCCCACTCGCCAGAGGATCAACACTAATAATGGAGCAAGCAGTAGGAGTGTAACGATGTCTCGAACCCTCTTGGTCTTGACTTCGTCCCCTACTAATACTATGAGCCCCCCGATAGCGCTTAAGGCAAGAGCGTAAATCGCCCAATACCAACTGTAATTAGGCTTTACAAACCTGGTTGAGGCTAATTCGTCAACGTGCTTTTCCAGATCATCGGAAATAATCTCCTCAAACAGGTCAGCCCGGTCGAAATTAGGGAAATTCGAGTCTACGTTCTTACTTTCGTAATTAGTAGTCTGTTCCACTGGGGTCAAATGGACCGATAGTCGGCTCATAATTTTGGTGTTGAGCGTTTTAGTGTCCATATCTAGATTGTCATCGACCGTTATGTCCACCGCAGGCAAACCACATAGAATGCCCACAGAATCGTCCACGACACTGTAACCGTTGCGCCTGAAGGTGTTTGCAGCGACATGCCAGAAATGAGCTTCCATTGCCTTGGACTGATCCGAAAAATTGAGAAAGTGATTGTAAAAATTCAATTTCAATCCAAGCGACTTTCCAATTCCGAAAGGCGAAATAATCCATAGTGCTAACAAAACAGTGAGCAGTAAAATGCCAAGAAAATTCTTGCGAGAAATTTCAATTTTCAAATCTCTCATCATTTATTCACTCCACTTTCTTTCATGTCTTCACGTTTGAGTGTTAGATATTCGCCCATCAAAGTTCGTTTCCACCAAAGACCTTCACTCGATAGCGCGGGCCACTGAGTAAACTCGTAGTTGTAAAAATTAGCGCGTAGAAATTTGGGCGGGTGCATCGGATCGGGAAATGGATTTCGCTCAAGTAACGCGGTAACAGAAGGCGAACCATCAAGAAGCTTTCTGAGGAAGCGCACAAACCATGAGTCTTGCGACAAACGAGATGGAGATAAAGCTTGAAACCACATTTGCCAATCGAGCCTCGGCTGAACAGGTGCCACCGTCGGTGGTATTCGATTACAAGGACCTACTTTATATTTGAACTCATAAGTTTTCCAATTTTTTCCATCTTCGCTTCCTTCAATCTCAATTTCTGGTCGCGTGGTGGTCATTACTGCAAATAGCCCATATGAGCTCGAGATATGCCAGGGAGTAATTGCCACGATTGGAATCAAAAGTTGAGGAGGAAGACCTCGATAATCCATCACAGATTGCATGAAATAAAAACTGCTGACAAAAACTATAAGCGCGCTTGCGGGAGCAACAATGAATTTGGCGATTTTGCCCGGTTCTCGCAAACTGGCAAGTGGTGCCAGCCAATTTGAAAAAGTCGCTCCAAGCTGCGCATCTACAAAACCATCATCAAAAAGTAAAATGCACAAAAGTATTGTAAGCCAGTTGAAATAGCAGTAATTGCCAGTAAGCATAATTGCGATTTGAAAAGCAATCATAATGATTGCTCCAAGATGTCTTGGTCTGGTAGACATGAATACGCTGAATGGAACAACTAGTTCGATTACAAACATAATGATGGCACCAAAGACATGTACTTCGCGTGGGGCTTGATCGCAAAACCAAGCAAGAGGTGTTGGAAGCGGCTGGGTTTCATAGTGATAACAAAGTGCGGTCAGGTTATGCCAGGTCGGATCACCGCTAGCTAGTTTGACGACACCAGACGAAAACATCAAGCGAAATAATAGCCAGCGGTACAACCAAAGCACTATTTGTGGATTTTTTTCTTGCTCAAAGCACCAGGATGGTAACCGCAATCGAAGATGCCTTCTCCATCCCGCTTCAAGCGGACGCCAGGTCGTAAAAAACAACGCCAGAAAACCAGTTTCGAGCAGCAATATGTCCCACTGAAAAGACATAAAATCCTGTCCCACATTGACGATAGACAGATACAAAAACCAGCACATAAATAAGTATTCACCGGTCAAAATGCCAACCAATGCAAGAAGCGATGCCACCACTCCTACAATTGGTATCACAAGCAAAACCATGTCTTGCTGATCGACCCAAAATACAGTTGGTGCCGAAATAAAATTGACCAGAGCAGGCTGCCCTTCGGCGGATATTTGTTTTATATACTCAGCTATAGGAAGAATTCCATCCTGTCCATAAAGTCCCATCATTTGATGGCTGGCGGACAGAAAGGCTGTAAGATAAACGAGGCAAAGGCCACGTATAAAAATCCAACGACTCAGATAGAAATTCATCGAAAACAAGTATAGTCTGTTGAATCAATTATTGAAATCTTTTGACCTGAAGGTCGTTCTCGCTTTTCTGCTCTGGCTGATACCTGTAGCCTGGCTATTTTTTTCAACTCAACCGCAGGCAGGCATGAAGCCTGTCAATGCAAAAGTCACAAGCGTTCAAGATAGAACCGCCCACCGATATAGTAGATACCAGAGAATTTCGTTTCTGTATCCTACGAATTTGTACATCGCGGAGTTTCTTATAAAAAAGAAGTCAACTCGCCTTTGATAATTCTGACAATTCCGAATCTTTCAGCTCAAGGAGTTGAAAACTGCAGATCAGTGCTAGTTTTTTACAATCCCGATGAACCGTCAAAAAACGTCTGTCCAAAAATTGGACTAGCATTCGCAACTATTTTGTTTTGGAATTATCTTTTTGCGATTTTCATGCCCAGCATAATGTTCTCGACATTTGAAGCTCTTGGAACGCGACGAAAAGAAACTCCAGAAACGCGCAAGATAAGCGGTTATATGGGGAGTGGAGTTGCTCTTGCAGCTTTTACCTTTCTATTTCTAATTCCTGTGATTACCGAAAATTCTCCTCGCATGAAATTGGGCGAACGAGTTGCAATTGAACAAGCAAGTAGCGAAATTGAATCAAACAATTCAAATGCTAGTGC
>Ga0268298_10004071_pt1 | contig 14459 bp, 12 predicted proteins | sample WWTPWeurt_MetaG_FD_194462 | JGI IMG/M metagenome (GOLD analysis project Ga0268298, IMG submission 194462) | Activated sludge microbial communities from WWTP in Nijmegen, Gelderland, Netherland - WWTP Weurt | ecosystem: Engineered > WWTP > Aerobic digester > Activated sludge | place... | reverse complement strand
AGCCGCGCACCCGCGGCGACAGCATCCCCGCCCTGCTCGGCCAGGACGGCGCGCGCATCGCGACGCCGCCGACGCCCGACGGCCGCTGAACATCTCTGACCGGCTGGCGGCGAGGCGCGAGGGGGCGCCTCGCCGCTGGTCCGGGCTCCTCTCCGACGCCGTGCCCGTGCCCGTGCCCGTGCCCGTGCCCGTCTCCGTCACTCGTCGTCGACGACGCGCCGCAGCGCCACGCCGCGCTTGCGCAGCAGCCGGTACAGCGTCACCGGGTCGACGCCCGCCGCCGTCGCCGCCGCGCGGACCTGCCCGCGGTGCTCGGCCAGCAGCTCGATCAGGTAGCGCCGCTCGAGCGGCGCCAGCCACTGCTCGCGCAGCGCCGCCAGCTTGGGCCGCGCCGGCCGCGTCGGCTTGCGCGGCGCCGCCGCCTGGAACGGCCGCGGGAGATCGTCGGGGCTGAGCTCGGGGCCGGTGGCCAGGATCACCGCGTGCTCGATGGCGTTGCGCAGCTCGCGCACGTTGCCCGGGAAGTCGTAGGCGGCGAGGCGCGCCATCGCCGCCGGGCTCAGCCGCGGCGCGACCTTGCCGTGGCGCAGCGCCGCCTCCTCGACGAACACCGACGCCATCACCTCGAGCTGCTCCTTGTAGCGCCGCAGCGGCGGCAGCTCGAGCGTCATCACGCCGAGCCGGTAGTACAGATCGTCGCGGAACCGGCCGTCGGCCACCATCGCCTCGAGGTCGCGGTTGGTCGCGGCGACCAGCCGCACGTCGACCCGCAGCGGCGCCGCGTTCGAGCCCAGCGGCTGCACCTCGCCCTGCTCGACCGCGCGCAGCACCTTGGCCTGCAGCGCCACCGGCAGCTCGCCGACCTCGTCGAGGAACAGCGTCCCGCCGTCGGCCTTCTGGAACTCGCCGATCTTCTCGGTGGTGGCGCCGGTGAACGCGCCGCGGACGTGGCCGAACAGGATGCTCTCGAGGAGCGTCTCCGGGATCGCCGCGCAGTTCACGGTCACGAACGGGCGATCGGCGCGGCGGCTCGCGCCGTGGATCGCGCGCGCCACCAGGTCCTTGCCGGTGCCGCTCTCGCCGCGCAGCAAGATCGGCGCGCGGGTCGGCGACGCCAGCTCGATGCGCCGCTCGACCTCGCGCCACTCTGGCGACAGCCCGCCGATCAAGAACGGCCGGCCGGTCTCCTCGCGGCTCTGGCGATCGGCCTGGACGCGTCGCACGAACCGCGCCGCGGCGGCGGCGAGCTCGCCGAGCGTCTTCAGCGCGTCCTTGCCCAGCGGCTCGGCGCGGCTGGCCACGGTGATCACGCCGATCGGCTTCTGCTGCCAGCGCACCGGCGCCGCGGCGATCGCGCGCACGTCGAGCAGGTAGCGCGTGTAGTGCGGGTCGCTGGCGCTGTCGCGGCACAGGTACGGCGCGTCGTGCTCGAACGCCCAGCCGGCGATGCCGGGCCGATCGTCGGACCGGATCACCCGGTCGGGCAGCGTCACGTCGAGGCCCTCGACCCGGTGGTGCGACAGCACCAGCCCGCGCGCCTTCTTGTCCCAGACGAACAGCGCGCCGATCGTCGCGCCGGTCGCGGCCAGCGCCGCCGCCACCACCTCGCGCTCGATGGCCTCGGGCCGCGCCTCGGCCAGCGCCTGCTCGAGGTCGGCGACGGTCACGGCGCCACGCTACCACGGCCCGCCGTTGCGATCGGCAACGCCCCGTGACCTTGGCCCCGGCGCAAGTAGGCGGACTCACTTCGTCGGCACGCCGCGGCGTGAGCACGGCGTATGCTTGGGCCACCCGCATGCGCCCCGTCGTCGCGACCCTCGGCCTGCTGTTCTCCGCCGCGTGCCCCGCGAGCAACGAGCCGACGATCGACGAGCCGTGCCTGCCGGGCGACCCCGCCTGCCCGCGCACCTGCGACCAGTTCCGCCCGGTCGGCGACTTCGAGCTGTGCACCGCGACCACCGACACCGGCTACTCGGTCGTGGCCCGCTACACCGGCGCCGGGACCATCGACGTCGATCAGACCGAGCTGCGGGTCGCCGGCGACGACGTCCCCGCCAGCCAGGGCTTCGACGCCGCGACCTCGACCTGGACGCTGACCGCGCACGATCTGGCGCCGGGCAAGTACAGCGTGCTGCTGCGCGCGCGCACGACCACCGGCGAGCGGCCGCGGGCGCTGTTCGCGCCGCTGTGGATCGGCCAGGGCGGCTACGCCGATTTCGGGTGGAAGGACGCGATCCTCTACCAGATCCTCACCGACCGCTTCCGCGACGGCGACAGCCGCAACAACCTCGACAACGGCGTCGGCGACCTGGCCCGCGTCGACGATCCGCGCAGCCGCTGGCAGGGCGGCGACTTCGCCGGCATCACCGCCAAGCTGCGCGAGGGCTACTTCGACGCGCTCGGCGTGAACACGCTGTGGATCAGCTCGCCGATCATCAACTCGCACAACTCGCAGCCGTCGGTCGGGCTGTCCGATCCGCGCCGCTTCGCCAGCTACCACTCGTACCACCCGATCGCGACCGGCTACACCGACCGCGACGATCTCGGCTACGCGACGCCGATCGAGCCGGCCTTCGGCACCGCCGCCGAGCTGCACGAGCTGGTGCGCGAGGCCCACGTCCGCGGCATGCGGGTCATCCCCGACTTCGTCGTCAACCACGTCCACAAGGAGGCGCGGCTGTACGCCGATCACCCGGGCTGGTTCTTCGGCTACAACGCCTGCGACAACCGCTGGGACGTGGCGCGCATCGGCTGCTGGTTCACCACCGACATGCCCGACTTCGACTACGGCGGCCACCCCGACGCGGTGCGCGCGGTCGTCGATCACGCGCTGTGGATGATCCAGGAGTTCGACCTCGACGGGTTCCGCGCCGACGCGCTCAAGCACATGGACGACGTCTTCGTGCGCGCGCTCAAGGCCGCGGTGGTCGCCGAGATCGAGACCACCGTGCAGCATCACGAGCTGTCCGAGGAGCCGACCGTCTTCTACATGGTCGGCGAGTCGCTCGGCGGCTGGGCCCGCTACCACGTGCGGCCCGACATGGTGCAAGGCCAGGTCGACGAGGGCTACTACAACCAGACCAAGGCGTCGCTGCTCACGTTCGGCGCCAGCATGCGCAACCTCGCCGACTTCGCGATCGGCAACGACACCGCGTACCTCACGCCGCAGGACACGCAGGGCGGCCGCGGCGGGTACCCGGGCGCGATCATGGGCAACTTCTTCGGCAACCACGATCAGGTGCGCGCGCTGACCGAGGCGCGGAACAACGGCGGCGGCCACGAGCGGCTGCGGCTGGCGCTGACGTTCCTGTTCACGTCGCCGGGTAACATCCCGATGCTGTACCAGGGCGACGACATCGGCACCGAGGGCGGCCCGGACCCCGACAACCGCAAGATGCAGCGCTTCGACGGGCTGTCGACCGACGAACTGGCGACCTTGGCCCACGCGCGCAAGGCCGGCACGCTGCGCGCCGAGCACCCGGCGCTGCGCCGCGGCGTCCGCACCAACGTCGTCGTCGAGGACTGGTACTGGGTCTACAAGGTCAGCGACGGCAGCGAGGACGTCTTCGTCGCGATCAACCGCGACAACCCCAAGAGCTGGTCGCCGCCGCCCGGCTACGTCGACGGGCTGGGCAACTGCGCCGGCGGCACGGTGCCGACGCTGAGCTCGTGCATCTTCGTGAAGCCGTAGCCGCTGGCTGACCGCGGCCGCGCGCTACATCGGCTCGAACGTGATCGCGTACGAGTTGACCGGCGTGTTGTCGCCGTACTCGACGACCTGCGCGTAGACCGTCTGGCCGGCGCCGATCGTGTAGGTCAGGCCGGGGCAGCGGTCGTTGCTCGGGTTGCGATCGTCGTTCTGCGCGAGGATCGCGCCGGCGGCGTCGCGGACGGTCAGGCTGGCGTCCATCGTGATGCCGCACGAGCGGCCGTAGCCGAAGGTCGCGAGGCGCAGCCACACGTCCATCTTCACCGCGCGCGGCGCGGCGCCGCTGTTGGTCACCGCGAAGACGTCCTCGTCGCCGGCCGGCGTCATCGCGGCGAGCACCGCGAGCAGGTTGCCGCTAGCGACGTCGAGGGGCAGCTGCGCGGCCTGGGCGTTGGCGTTGGTGACCGCGGTGGCGTCGAAGTCGTTGCCGCCGGGGTCGACCGAGCCCATGCCCTCGTCGTGGACGCCGTCGTCGTTGGGCTCGCGCTCGGACGGCTCGGTCTTGCAGCGCGGGCCGCAGCCGTCGGCTGGCGTGGTGTTCTGATCGTCGCACTGCTCGGTGCCGGTGATGTCGCCGTCGCCGCACACCTCGCTCGAGCACGTGCCCTGCGCCGTGCAGCTGCCGCCGCCGGGGCAGCTCGCGCCGGTGCGCGGCGTATGGATCGGCGTCGTGCCGTCACACGTGTCGAGCGTGCAGTCGTTCTGGTCGTCGACGGGCGTGCACTGCCACGGCGCATCGATGATCGGATCCTCGTCCTGATGCGGACAACCCGTCAGCGACCCGAGGATCGCCACCACTGACACCGCGCGGATACCCATGACTCGGCACGATACGCGGGGGCCTCGACGCGCCGCAACCGCGAAGCAAGGCAACCCGGTGATTTCGTGTCTCGGTCACGATCAGCCTTGCACCGCCGCGGTCGCTCCGTAGGATGCCGCCGATGTCCGAGATGCGCCGCCTCGAGAAGCTGCTCTACCGTCAGGTCAAGGGCACGTGCGAGAGCTACCAGCTGCTCGCGCCCGGCGACCGCATCATGGTCGCGATGTCCGGCGGCAAGGACAGCTACGTGATGTTCCACCTGCTGACGCGGCTGGCGCCGCGGCTGCCGTTCCCGATCGAGCTCGTCGCGGTGCACCTCGATCAGGTGCAGCCCGGCTACGACGGCGCGCCGCTGCGCGCGTTCCTCGAGGCCAGCGGCCACCGCTTCGAGATCCTGCGCGAGGACACGTACTCGGTCGTCACCGATCGCCTCGACGCGTCGCAGACCTACTGCTCGCTGTGCTCGCGCCTGCGCCGCGGCATCCTCTACACCGCCGCCGAGCGGCTCGGTTGCACCAAGATCGCGCTCGGCCACCACCGCGACGACTCGCTCGAGACGTTCCTGCTCAACCTCTTCTACAGCGGCAAGCTGCAGGCCATGCCCGCCGGCTACCGCACCGACGACGATCGCTTCACCGTCATCCGCCCGCTGATCGAGTGCCCCGAGCGCGACATCGCCGCGCTCGCCGCCGAGCTCGCCTTCCCCATCATCCCGTGCAACCTGTGCGGCAGCCAAGACGGCCTCCAGCGCGACGCCATGGCCGCCCTGCTCGCCCAGCTCGAGCAGACCAACCCCCACGTCCGCGCCATCATGGCCAACGCCCTCCGCAACGTCCGCCCCTCGCACCTCCTCGACCCCGACGTCGCCCGCGCCTGGGCCGAGCGCGCCCCCGACCTGCGCCCCGCCCCCGCCCCCGCCCCTCGCCCCCGCCACGCCAAGGCGCTGCCCGTCTGGGGACAGGATCCCCCCTCCTAACCCCTTGCTATCAGTAGATTTTCCACGCCTACCGCGACGACTTTTGGGGACAGGATCCATGTCTCCAACGCGCTGTTTTCACAGCACATTTCAGGCGTAGCGCGACGATTCTTCAACGGCACGCAACCACGTTGCGCCCCGGTCGAAACCATCGACGTGGCACGCCAAACGCGCATCGTCGTTCCCGGACAACCGCACCACGTGTACCTGCGCGGCAACAACCGCCGCCGGCTGTTCTCATCAGGTGCCGACTACGAGCGATTCATCGCCTGCCTGACGCTTGGCCTCAGTTCGAGCGCGTGCGCGCTGCACCAGCTCACGCTGATGACGAACCACGTGCACCTGATCGCGACGCCGCCGGTCGTCGCGGGGCTAAGCACGCTGCTCCATCGCACGTGCCAGCGCTACGCACAGGTGCGCAACTCGCTGCGCGACGGTTCGGGGAAACTCTTCGAGGAGCGCTTCCAGAGCAAGCCCATCCTCGACGACGAGTACCTCGCCACGGTGACGATCTACAACGACGTGAACGCATACCGCGCTGGCCGCGTGAAGACGCCGCTGGCGCACGTCTGGTCGACCGGTCCGATGCACGCGGGGCGCGCCGGCCGGATACCGGGGCAGCTCTGGACGCCGAGCGCCTGGTACCTCGCGCTCGGCGCCACCCCGCAAGCACGCGCGATCAGGTACCGAGAAATCGTCGCCGAGCGCGTTGTGGCAGCGGAGGACACGGCGCCAACCTCGCCGTACCAACGCAGGCTTGAGCGCCCTGATCGCACCACAGCCCAGGAAAAGTCGCCGCGCTGGGGCGATTTTCCTCTGTCGTTACGGATGGATAGCAGGGAGGATCCTGTCCCCAAATCTCGTCGCGCCAGCTAGAAATTCGACTGCAATATCAGCGGGTTCGAGGGGTGGATCCTGTCCCCAGGAGGTAGCGATCCAGCCAGGCGAGGACTTCGTCGTGCCAGCGCTTGGAGTTCTGGGGCTTGAGGACCCAGTGGTTCTCGTCGGGGAAGTAGAGGAAGCGGGAGGGGATGCCTTTGCGCTGGAGGGCGGTGAAGGTGGACATGCCCTGGGTCTCGACGACGCGGAAGTCCTGGCCGCCGTGGACGACGAGGGTGGGGGTCTTCCAGTTGGCGACGAGGTCGATGGGGTTGTGCTTGGCGTAGCCGGCGGGGTTGGCCCACGGGGTGCCGCCGTGCTCCCACTCGGGGAACCACAGCTCCTCGGTGTCGAAGTAGGCGAGCTGCTCGTCGAGGTTGCCGTCGTGGCAGACCAGCGCCTTGAAGCGATCGGTCTTGCCGTTGATCCAGTTGATCATGAAGCCGCCGTACGACGCGCCGGCCGCGCCCATGCGCGAGCCGTCGAGGAACGGGTACTTCTTCAGCGCGGCGTCGATGCCGGCCATGATGTCGTCGTACGGCGCGCCGCCCCAGTCGCCGTTGATCGCGTCGGTGAACGCCTGGCCGTAGCCGGTCGACCCGTGGAAGTCGATCACCACCGCCGCGTAGCCGTGGCCCGCGAACACCTCGGGGTTCCAGCGATAGTGGAAGTGATCGCCGAAGCTGCCCTGGGGCCCGCCGTGGATCAGCACCGCCACCGGCACCTTCGGCGTGCGCTTGATGTCGAAGTTGGCCGGCTTCACCAGGTACGCGTAGACCGTGTCGCCCTTCGCGCCGGTGAACGTGTACTGCTCGTACGCGCCCCACGCGATCTTCGCGACCCGCGCGTCGTTGAAGTGGGTGATCTGCCGCGGCACGCCGCCGGTCGCCGGGATGCGGAACAGCTCGGCCGGCATCGTCAGCGTGTCGCGCAGGAACACGACCTGATCGCCCGCCACCAGCGGCGACGCGTTGGTGCCCTTGTCGATGAGCGTCGTGACCTTGCCGCTGGTCGCGTCGATCGCGAACAGCGAGTGGTTGCCGAGGTCGTCGGCCGACGTGTACAGCGTCTTGCCGTCGGCGCTCCACTCGACGCCGCCCGGCGAGCGGTCCCAGCCCTCGGTCAGCGTCCGCGGCTTCTTGGTCGCGAGGTCGTAGAGCACGACGCGCTGACGATCGGCCTCGTAGCCCGCGCGCGCCATCGCCATCACCGCGAGCGACTTGCCGTCGGGCGCGAAGCTCGGCGCGTAGTCGTACGCCAGGTTGGCGCCGGTCAACGCGACCGCCTTGCCGACGCCGTCGGCCGGCACCAGGAACACGTCGGTGTTGGTGGTCCAGGCGATCGCCTTGCCGCCGACCCGCGCCACGTACGCGACGGTCTTGCCATCGGGCGAGATCGCGGTGTCCTCCATGCCGCCGAACGGATGCGTCGGCGTGTCGGTGGTCGCGCCCGGCAACAGGTCGCGCGCGTCGTCGGGCTTGTCCGGCGACCACACGAACAGGTGCGAGTACTTGCCGTCCTCCCAGGTGTCCCAGTGGCGGAACAGGAGCGAGTCGTAGGCCTGCGCGCTCGACGGCGACTTCACCGCGTCCTTCGCCACCGACGTGGCGAGCGTCCGCGTCTCCGGCCACACGTCCATCGCCAGCAGCAGGCGCTTGCCATCGGGGAACAGCCGGAAGCCGTTCACGTCGATCGGCAGCTTGGTCACGGCCTCGGCCTCGCCGCCGGCCACCGCGATCCGCCACACCTGCGACGAGCCGCCGCGCGTCGACGCGAAGTACACGTACGCGCCGTCGGGCGACCACGCCGGGCTGGTGTCGCTCGCCGGATCGGTGGTCAGCCGCCGCACCGTCGCGCCGTCGACGGCCGCCAGCCAGATGTCGGTGCGGCCCTTGTTCGCGGCCATGTCGGTGTCGCGCACCGAGAACGCCACCCACTTGCCGTCGGGCGACACCGCCGGCTCGCCGACGCGCTGCATCGCCAGCATGTCGTCGATGGTGAGGCCCTTGCCGGGACCCGCGATGGCCGGGGCCGCCGCGAGGAGGAGCGCCAGCGGCGCGAAGCGGAAGATCGACATGCCGTCGGGCTTAGCGGCCCCGACCGGGCGACGTCAAGGCGTCGCGGCGGGTCGCACCCGGCGGATCGTCAGTCGAGGTGGACGGGGCGCTCGACCGGCTCGAGCCGCGCCGCGCCACCCGAGCCGGCGCCGGTGACCGTGAGCGTCGTGGTGACGCCGTCGCAGTCGAGGTCGCCGATCGCGGTCGCCGTGAAGCTGCGGCCGTCGGCGCTCGGCGTGAACGTGTACTGGAAGCGGTGGGGCTCGAGCATCGTGAAGCCCAGCGTCCGCCACGGCTCGATCGCCCAGGTCTCGATCGCCGGCGCGCACTTCTGGCCGGGCCCGAGACAGCACGGCGCCGCCGGCGTCGGCCCCGCCGCCGCCTCGGGGAAGCGGCCGTGCTCCTCGTAGTACATGATCGCGGCCTGGCCGATGCGCCGCAGCGCGAGCTCGGCCTCGACCGCCTTGGCCTTGCGCTGGTAGTTGACGAACGACGGGATCGCGATCGCGGCCAGCACGCCCATCACCGCCACGGCCCCGACCACGCCGAGCGCGATCCACAGCCACAACAGCGACGTCTTCTTCGGCGCGAAGCCCGGCGGCGGCGGATAGCCCGGGTAGTAGCCCGGCGGCAGGTGCCCTGGCGGCGGTTGCGGTGGTGGCGCGGGCTGCACCCGCGCACGCTACCACGCGCCGCGCGGGCCCCGGCTCAGTCGCGGTTGGTCGGCCGCACGACGTCGGTCACCGTCACGTTGCCGTCGACCACGCTGCCGGTGATCGTGAACACCACCTCTTCGCCGTCGCAGTCGAGGTCGCCGATCGCGGTCGCGGTGAAGCTGCGGCGGTCGGGCGCTGCCGCGTACGTGTAGCGGAAGTAATGCGGCTCGAACATCTCGAAGTCGAGCGAGAGCCACGGCTCCTGGCTCCAGATCGCGGGCTCGGGCGCGCACTTGTGGTTCGGCCCCGCGCAGCACGACGTGGCGGGCGTCGCGCCGGCGGTGCCCTCGGGGAACGCGTCGGTCTCGATGAACGCGACCTTGGCCGCCCTGCCGATGCGCCGCAGCTCGAGCTCGGCCTCGATGCGCTTGGACTTCTTGGCGTACTCCGACACCGCGTCGCCGGCCAGGAACGCAAGGATCCCGACCACCACGACGCCCGCGCCGAGGACACCGAGCAAGATCCACAGCCACAACAGCGACTTCTTCGGCGGCGGGTACCCGTAGCCGGGCGGCGGCGGATAGCCAGGCGGCGGGTAGCCCGGCGGCGGATACCCGGGCGGTGGATACCCGGGCGGCGGATAGCCTGCGGGCGGCGGACCAGGCGGCTGCATCGCGTGAGCGTACACCGCGGCGCGCGCGTCAGTCGCGGCCGGTCGGCGGCTCGAGGGTGAAGGACGGGCTCCCGCCGACGACGCGACCGTGGAGCGTGTGCGTGACCGTCTGGCCGTCGCAGTCGAGGTCGCCGATCGCGGTCGCGGTGAAGCTGCTGCCGTCGGGCGCGCCTTGGTACGTGTACTGGTAGAAGTGCGGCCGCGTCATCTCGAAGTCGAGCTCCGTCCACGGCCCGTTGAACCACACGGCCGGCTCCGGCTGGCAGCGCCGGGTCGAGTCCATGCAGCACGGTGTCGACGGGGTCGGCCCGGCGGTGCCGGTCGGGAACGCGGCGTTCTCGGCGAACGCCCGCGCCGCGGCCTTCTGGATCGCGTTGAGGTTGAGTTCGGCTTCGCTCCGCTTGGACTTGCGCTGGTAGTCCAGGAACGACGGGATGGCCACCGCCGCCAGGATGCCGAGCACCATCACCGCACCGACGATGCCGAGCACGATCCACAGCCATGTCAGCGATGACTTCGGCGGCGGCGGGTAGCCGTAGCCGGGCGGCGGCGGATACCCGGGCGGCGGATAGCCCGGCGGTGGGTAGCCTGCGGGCGGCGGACCAGGCGGACCAGGCGGCTGCATCGCCCTACGCTATCACTGGCCGCCGGCGGCGCGCGCGGCGGCGGTCTCGGGCACGCGCTCGTTGCGCTTCATCAAGATCGGCACCAGGTGGCGCGCCACGTGGGCGAACACGTCGACGTGCGGGTCGAGCATCTGGCCGATGCCCTGCGACGTCACCATCGCGACCAGCACCAGCGTCATGTCGGTCACCGGGCGCACGTGGTAGCGGCGCCCGATCGCGAACATCTCGTTGAACAGCGTGCCGTAGTCGAGCTCGGCGGCGTTCTGGCCGCGGAACTTGGTCGCGAACACCTCGACGTCCTTCGACAGCGCGTCCCAGTCGACGTCGCCGATGTACGTGTGGAACCGGCGCAGGTGCGCGACCAGATCGGCGGGCGTGCCCATCGTCAGGCACTTGCCCATGTCGATGAACTGGATCAGCACGTCCTCGTGGAGGTGCTTGGCCAGGCCGACGTCGAACAGCACCAGCCGGCCCTGGTCGTCGACCAGCATGTTGCCCGGGTGCATGTCGGCGTGGAGGAACCCGTCGTCGAAGCACATCTGGAACATGCAGCGGCGCACGACCTCGGCGAGCGGCAGCTTGCGCTCCTCGGGCTGCGCGTCGATCTTGGTGCCGCGGATGAACTCCATCGTGAGGACACGCTCGGTCGACGGCGCCAGCACCTCGGGGAACTTCACCGTGGTCCAGCTCGCGAAGTTGTCGTGGAACCGGCGGTAGTTGGTCGCCTCGATGCGCAGGTCGGTCTGATCGTGGATCGCGTCGACGAAGTGCTGGGTGTGGCCCACCGGATCGCTGCGCTTGAGCCGCGGGTGCAGCGCGATGATCTTGGCGCCGAGCATCAACAGCGACGCGTCGCGCTCGACCTGCCGCCGCACGTTGGGCCGCAGCACCTTGACCGCCACCTCGCGGCCGTCGCGCAGCCGGGCCCGGTGCACCTGCGCCACCGACGCCGCCGCCACCGGGGCCTCGTCGAACTCGGCGTAGGTGTCGGCGAGCGGCTTGCCGGTGTCCTCCTCGACGATCCGCCGCACCTTGGCGAACGCGAACGCCGGCAGGCGATCTTGCAGGTGCTTGAGCTGGGCGATGGTCTCGGCCGCGAACAGATCGGGCCGCGTGCTCATCACCTGCCCCATCTTGATGAACGACGCGCCGAGCAGTTCGAGCAGCGTGCGCAGCGCCCAGCCGTTCCACCGCGCCACCACCCGACGCCGCCGCGCCCCGCTCCAGCACAGCCCGATCAACAGCCCCAGCCGCACCAGCCCGTAGGCGATGAGGAACCAGAACACGACGAACCCGACCCACACGATGTGGAGGGCGTTACCGAGGCGGCGCACGCCGCGAGTGTATCGCGATCGCGCTCACCCCCGCGACGGCGCGAGGCCACGCAGCGTCACCGCCGCCACCACCACCGCCCCGCCGACCAGCGCCCACGCCCCGGGCCGCTCGGCGAACAGGATCCACACCCACAGCGGCGAGACGATCGGCTCGACGATCGGGATCAGCAGGCCCTCGACGGCGGTGACCCGGCGGATCGCCCACGCGTACAAGATCGTCGGCGCGGTCTGCTGCAGGAGGCCCAGCGCCACCATCGCCGCCCAGCCGCTGGCCGGCAGCCCCGGCGCGGTCAGCGCGAACGGCAGGCCCGCCGCCGCCGCCAGCACGTGGCCGAGGATCATGGCCCGGAGCGCGCTGCCACGGCCCGCGGGGTCGCGCGCGATCTTGCGCAACAGCACGACGTTGGTCGCGAACATCACGCCGGCCGCCAGCGCCACGACGTTGCCGCGCACGTGGGCCAGCGACAGCTGATCGACGAAGAACAGCGCGACGCCGCACAGCGCCAGGCCGATCGTCACCCAGTCGACGCGGGTCGCGCGCTCGTGGAGGATCACCGCCGACAAGAGCGCCGCCCACGCCGGCGCCGAGTACTGGATCAAGATCGCGTTGGCCGCGGTGGTCCACTTGTTGGCCAGCACGAACAGCCCCGTCGTCGCCGCCAGCGCCAGCGCCGACAGCCACTCGGTCCGCGTCAGGCCGCGCCACGACGGCCGGTAGATCGCGATCAGCGCGACCGCGGCGATCGCGGAGCGCAGGCCCCAGATCGCCGCCGGCGGCCAGGTGACGTACTTGATCAGCGCGCCGGCGGTCGACCACAACAGGCCCACCGCGACCAGCGTCGCCACGGCCTGGGCGCGGCCGCCGCGCTCGCTCGCGGACATCAGTCGACGTCGACCAGATCGTCGTAGTAGTCGTAGATCGGGATCTGCGGCCGGCCGCGCCAGCGGTCCTTCCACGCGGCGAAGTCGGCGGCGTCGCTGCGTCGCTCCTCGTAGAGCTTGCATCCGCGGCAGTTCATCTCGACCATGGTGAAGGCCGCGAACCGCGACTCCGTACGCTCGGCCGCGAAGCTCCCGCAGCGGGGACAACGAAACTCGTCCATGACGCGCCGCCACCTTAGCACGCTCGCCGCGCTCGCCGCCGTGGCGGCCACCGGCTGCGGCCTGCCCGACAGCGAGTACTTCGGCAAGGTGCCCGCGGTCGACGACCCGCGCACGCTCACCTGGTGCAACAGCGGCGAGCCCGACAGCCTCGACCCGGCCGAGGGCCAGTCGACGACCGTCACGCCGATCATGTACGCGCTGTTCGACGGCCTGCTGGTGTTCGGCGACGACGGCCTGCCGATCGCCGGGCTGGCCAGCGCGTGGGAGGTCGCGCCGGATCAGCGCCGGGTGACGTTCCACCTGCGGCCCGACGCGCGCTGGAGCGACGGCAGCCCGCTCACCGCCTACGACGCCGCCTACCAGCTCGTGCGCGTGCTGCACCCGCTGACCGCGTCGGTCAACGCCGACTCGCTCGACTGGTTGAAGAACAACCTCGCCTTCCTCGAGAACCGCGCGCGCGTGCTGGTGCGCGACGCCGGCGGGCTGCCGGCCGGCACGATCGTCGAGGTCACCGCGGTCGACGGCAAGCCGCTGGCCGACTGGGGCGACGCCGCGCCGCCCGATCCCAACCAGCGCACCGCCAGCCGGCCGCTCGCGCTGCGCGATCTGGGCGCCGCGCCGGCCGCCGCCTACGCGACCGCGCCGGCGCGCACCGCGGTGACCATCATCGAGCTGAGCGGTCGGCCGGCGACCTTGCCCAGCCCCGACGGTCAGCCCTGGGCCTACGTCCACTGGGATCACGGCCTCGGCGTCTACGGCTGGGTGCCGGCCGGCGAGCTCGACGGCGCGCCGACCGCCGATCATCGCGTGACGGTGGTGCCGGTGGCGGCCAAGCACGTCCCGGGGCGCGACGGCGCGTGGGCCGAGCTCCAGGCCGACGCCGCCACGCCGCGCGCCGCGGTCGAGGTCACCAACGCCGACCTGCTGATGCTGCCCGAGGTGCTCGGCGTCCGCGTCCTCGACGCGCAGACGCTGGTGGTCGAGGCCAGCGATCCGACGCCGTCGATCGTCGCGACCGGCGCGTCGCGGGCGATGCGGCCGACGCCGCGCCCGGCGGTGTCGCGCCACCCGCGCACCTGGACCGCGCCGGCGACGATCGTGTCGTCGGGGCCGATGCGCCTGGCCGCGCACGCGCCGCGCGATCACCTGACGCTGGTGCGCTCGGCGACCTACCGCGATCCCGCCGAGGTCAAGCTCGACCGCTTGACGGTGCTGTCGATCGACGAGCAGGCCGCCAGCGCCAACCTCTACTTCACCGGCGTGTGCGACGCGCTCGCCGCCAACAACATCCCGCAGTCGTACCTGGCGGCGCTGTCGACCGGCAACCGCGGCAAGCCCTACCGCGACTTCACCGTCGCGCCGTACCTCGGCAGCTACTTCGCGGTGGTCAACACCAAGCGCTTCGACAACGTCCACCTGCGGCGCGCGCTGACGCTGGCGCTCGATCGCTCGCGCATCGCCGGCTTCCTGCGCGGCGGCGAGATCGGCGTCGCCAGCTACACGCCGGGCGCGCCGATCGCCAGCCTGTCCGACGAGGATCTCCGCGCCTGCGGCGTCACCCGGGACACGCCCGGCGTCGCGCTGGTGATCGAGCGCGGCAAGCTGTGCTACGTGCCGCCGCCCGG
>Ga0268298_10004070_pt1 | contig 14460 bp, 13 predicted proteins | sample WWTPWeurt_MetaG_FD_194462 | JGI IMG/M metagenome (GOLD analysis project Ga0268298, IMG submission 194462) | Activated sludge microbial communities from WWTP in Nijmegen, Gelderland, Netherland - WWTP Weurt | ecosystem: Engineered > WWTP > Aerobic digester > Activated sludge | place... | reverse complement strand
GCTTCTTTCAGGCTGGCCTCGCGGCTTCCCCCTTGCGCTTCTCTACGGTTGTCGTCACTCTCTCCGGTAGCCTCCTTTCAGGCTACAAGTCTTGGCCCATGCCGGGCACACTAGGGCGCAATAGGCGGTAGCCGTATTGCGCCGCATGGCTTTGGGTTTGATATCCGATCGGGTCAGAGGGGGGCCGCAGCCCCCCTCTGACCCGATCTTTCGGGGTTTTCTCACGCGATCGATGCGGTTCGTCCCTCATCACATCCTACGTCACTGATACCATTTCTCGATAGGTATTATTAATATTCGTAGCTTCTTGTGCGAACAAGCTGCTGGGATTCGCTTCGCTCATCGCCAGCCTACCCATTACTTTCTGCATGCCTTCTATGATTCTGCCGTCTCAGACGGCTCAGGCGCTCCCGTCTATTGTGGATAACCTAATAGGAGTTGGTATGACCCTTTCTGCGGCCCGAGCGACGGCAATCCCCCGATCAAGTCCGAGGAAACGCCTACAGCCCGCATGGCTTCCGGGCCTGGGCGTGTATAGCCGATTTTCTGTTCTCTATTCGAGAACAATGCGGCTTCCATAGAGATATTGTTCTCGAAAGAAGAACGAAAAATGGCCGTTTTCCGTCGATGCCCGGAAGGCTGACTGAGGAGGGTTTTGCTGGATGCGGTGCTTGGCGCGCCTCATCGATCCTACACCGAGGTTCCTCTTGGAGCCTTCTCGCAGCGGCGCATCCGGGGCTGGCCTCCGACCACTCGGGCCGGGGTGATGGCCTCGAATCCATGCGGTTCATTTTGGCTGACGACCAACCTTGAGGGCGGTTTTCATTGTGCTCTGTCAACGCCAAGGATTCTGAGTATTCTGTAAAATACTTATAGTCACGCTCCACAACCCGGAGCCTCCCGAAACGAAGCTGGATGAGACGTCCGTGGACGACACCCTGAAGCGCTTACTGGATACCGAAATGCAGGCGGAGTTCCTGGTTCGCAAAGCCGAGGATGAGCGCGAGAGCCTCATCCAGGCGGCGATGATGGAGGCCCGCGCCGACGAAGACCGCTTCGAGGCCCATATCCCGGAGCTGCATCAGATCGCTATCGACAAGGCCGAGGCCAGGGCCGAGCAGGCCATCGCCGAGATCAAGCGGCGTTACGAGGAACGCCACATCCAACTGCGGGGACTGGCGGAAGAACGGGAGGACGACGCCCTCAGCGCCGCCTTCGCCCTTTTGATCGGTTTCGAGGATTGAGCGCCGGTGAAACACCCTGCTGCGCGTTCCGATGGCGGCGTTGCGCGGTGCTCGCAAGCTCGCCGTACGTCTTGCTACTGTCTCGCTTTCCGCGCTCCGTGCGCCTTGCCCTCGGGCCGCTCGCATTGGTTGTTCACGAGGCTCTGGGTCGCGGTGACGAAGCCTACCGCTCGGCGCCTGGGCGCGCCTTTCCACCTATGAACCTTCCAGGACACCAAGCCTTCCTGAACACCCGGATCTCCATCATGGCGACCAGGTTGCTGGCCCCCGGGGTCGCCGAGGAGTTCAAGGAGTCGAGCGCCCAGGAATTGGGAAAGCGTTTCGGTTTCGGGGCCCTGGTCGAGGAGGGGGGAATCGCCATCCGGCAGAAAAACCGTGCCATTCAACAGGGGTTGCTACATATTCTCTTGGCGGAGTTGATTGTCCTTATCCGTCCCATGAGCGCCATGGAACGCAAGCTGGTCTTGCACTGGGCACGCAAATTCGCTCTCTTCAACCTCAAGGCGGTGATTCGCGGCAAGCTCAACAAGCTGGAGAATCGGGAGATCCGGGAGAACATCTTCCAGCTCCCCGCCATCCTCAGCCTACCCGAGGAGGAGTTGTTCGGCGCCGAGAACGTGTTGGAACTCCTGCGCCAGCTCGAAAGGGGCTCCCTGCGGCTGATCGCCCGCCAGGCCCGGGAGGTGTTCGAGCAGAGGCGCGAGTCCTTCCCCCTGGAATCAGCCATCGACCGCCTCTATTTCAGCGCCCTGGCCCACCAGGCGCGGGAGATCGAGGCGGCGGATCAGGAGCCTTTGCGGCAGGTCCTGGGGGCGCTGCTCGATCAGACGGCCCTGCTCTGGCTACTGAGATTCAGATTTTCCTATCGCCTGTCGCCCAGCGAGACCTTCTTCCAGTTGGTGCCCTCCCTGCATCTCCTGCATCGGGAACGCCTCTTGTACCTGGCCAATCTCGACAGCCCCGAGTCCCTGCTCGAGGCCTTACCCGAGCCACTGGCCGGTCTCATGAGCGGCAAGCCGGATATCGACGTCATCCAGTGGCGGCTCAACCGCTATCTGGCGGGTCGGGCCCATCAGGTGCTGCGGCATACCAGCTCCGGGGTGGCGCGAACCCTCGCCTATCTCATCCTGCGGGAGATGGATCTGCAGTTGGTCTTCACTCTCTTGCAGGGCAAACTGCTGGGATTGAGGGCGGACCTCATCGCCACCGCGGTGGGTTCCCCCCGCCCTGTGGTGGCCTGAAAGCGGTTCGAGCGGGAGCAGGGGCCATGTTCCGACCACTCAGAATGAAGTACTTACGGCTGCTGGTCCTTACCGAGGACCTGCCGCAGATCTCTCTGACCCTGGCCGAGCTGGGTCGCTTCCATCCCGACCCCAGGCCGATGGAGAGCGCCACCAGGGACGACGAACTCACCCTCGTCTCTCCCTGCGAGCGGTATCGCGAACACTATCAACAGGCGCGTTCCCGGCTCGATAAGATCGGCAAGCTCATCCCCCTGCCGCCGCCCAGACTCGAGTCTGTCTCCGTGGTGCGACTGCCGGAACTCATCGACACCAACGCTTGGTTGGGCCGCGCCTGGGAGGACTGCTCGGCCTGCGAGGAGGCCCGGCATCGACTGGCCGAAGAGGAGCGCCTGATCAGGGAGCAGGAATTGGCGTTGCAGAATTTCGCCAATCTCAATATTGACCTCAGCCAACTGCGCAGCACCACCCGTTTTCTGGATTTCTACGTCGGCAGCGTGCCGCAAAAGAACCTGCATCAGCTCCAGGGTTCGGTGCAACTGGCCCAGCATCTGTTGTACAGCTTTCTGGAAACAGGGCCTAACGTCCATGTGGTGATCGTCGGCCCCCATGGCGAGAACGAAAGCCCGATCAAATCGGTGCTGGACGCCGCCGGCTTTCAGACCCTGCCTATCCCGCCCGAGCTGGCCAGCGAACCGGCTCGGGTGCGGGCCGATCTCGGCCAACGCCGTCAGCGGTTGCAACAGCAACGCCGAGAGATGGAGCTCAAGCTCGAAACTACCGCCGCGCGCCTTCGCGAGGGTCTGCTGAGGGCACAATACAGCCTGATGCTGGCCGAACCCTTCGTCGGGCTCGACCCCGCCATCCGCAGCAGCGGCCACCTGGCCCTGGTTGCCGGCTGGGTACCCGCGGCAGAGGTGTCGGTGATCGAACAGCAACTGCGTCAGGCATTGCGGAGCCCCTTTCTCATCGAGAGTCGCGATCCCTTGCCGGAGGAGCGCCCCTGGGTCCCCACGGTGGCCCCCAGCAACCCGCTGTTGGCGTCTTTTTCCACCCTGGTACGGCAATACGGCATCCCCCGCTACGGCGAGATCGATCCCACCCCGGTGCTGGCGGTGAGTTTCGTGCTCATGTTCGGCATGATGTTCGGCGATCTCGGTCAGGGGGCGCTGATTCTGCTGACCTCCGGGTTCGCCCGCCGCCGGTTTCCTACCCTGGGGGTGATTGGCATGAGTTGCGGTCTCTCTTCCATGGCCTTCGGCCTGAGTTTCGGCAGTGTCTTCGGTTATGAACACCTGATCCCGGCCCTGTGGCTGTCGCCCCTCTCCGATCCCATCTATATGCTCAAACTGGCCCTGGTCTGGGGCGTCATCTTTCTGGTCATCGCCTGCCTGCTCAGCATCTATAACCGTGTTGCCACCGGTCACCTGATGGGGGCTCTCTTCGAGCATCACGGCCTGGTCAATCTCATCTTCTACCTAGCCCTGGTGATGGGCGCCTATGGGGTCTTCCAGGGGGAGGGATTCGGTATCCTTCCCAGCCTCCTGGTTGGGCTCTCCCTGTCTGGGCTAGCCGCCTTCCGCTGGCGTGAGATCCAGGCCCAGGTAGGGGAAAAGCTGCTGGTGGTCCTGATCGAGACCCTGGAGACCATCATCGGCTCCATCTCCAACACCCTCTCTTTCCTGCGGGTGGCGGCCTTCAGCCTGAATCATGTTGCCCTTTCCATCGCCGTTTTCACCCTGGCGGACATGATGGGCGATACCGGTCACTGGATCACCGTGGTACTCGGCAATCTCTTCATCCTGGTGCTCGAAGGTGGCATCGTCGTCATCCAGGTGATGCGCTTGGAGTATTACGAGGGTTTTTCCCGTTACTTTTTCGGCGATGGCCACGATTTCGATCCACTGCGTCTACGGGCCTCCGGCAGCAGGCGCGTGCAAACATGAATCCATTCATTCGTCATTCTTTCCACCACCTCGGACTAGCAAGGAGTCGAGCATGTACTGGTTGACCGTCGCCATGACCCTGGCCATCTGTGGCCTGATCCTGACCGGATTGATATTGGAATGGCGTCCCGCCGCCGCCAGAAGTCTGGCCCAGTGGCTGAAGCCCATACTCAGCGTCCAACTGCTGGTGTTCCTTGGCGCCCAGATCGCCCTGCTGGTGCTGGGCATCCAGGACGCCCTCGCCGCCGCCGAGCCGGTGGCCGCCGCGGCCGCGGGCAAAGAGATCTCGGTCGGCATGGGGCTGGCCATGCTGGGCGTGGGCATACCAACCGGTCTGTCCACCATAGGCGCGGGTATTGCCGTCGGTCCCATCGGGGCGGCCTCCCTGGCGGCCATCACCGAACGGCCGGAATCCCTGGGTCGCACCCTGATCTATCTCGGCCTGGCGGAGGGTATCGCCATCTACGGCCTGGTGATCAGTATCCTGTTGTTGAACAAGCTGTGAGGTCTGGCCATGACCACCGCCACCCCGGAGCGCCCCAGTCGTCTGCTCTTCCTCGGCGAGGACGGCCTCGGTGACGGCTTCCGCCTCATCGGTTTCGAGACCTTGACCAATCCCAGCGATCAGGAGGTCGAAACCCTGCTCGCCCAGTTGATCCGGGAACGGGAAAACGCCTTCGTCATCGTCGACCAGCGCCTGATGCAGGCCAATATCCCCAGCCTGCGTCATATCCGCCGCGAGGGCGGGCGCATCCTCCTCATCGCGGTGCCGCCGTTGAATAACCCGGACGTGCTGGCGAGCGAGGTAGCGGAACGGGTGCAGGCCCTCTTCGGTAATTCCAATGCCCTCAAAGGGATCCGTCCGTGAACCAGATCGAAGCCTTGCAGACCGCCATCCTCGCCCGCGCCGAGCGCTTGGCGGCGGAATTCCGCGAGCAGACCCAACGCAGCCGCGACAACATCCTGCGCGAGTCGGCGGAACGACTCCGCTTGCGTGAACAGCGCGAGGAGGTCATCGGGCGCGCCCTGGGCGAACGTCACTATCGCCAGAAGGTCCAGGCCAACGAACTCAAGCTCCAGGCGCAGCTGGATCAGATGCGCTGGAATCTGGTGCAGCGAGTGGAGGAGCGGCTGGAAGAGCGGTTCCAGTCCTTCGCGGCGGATGACGCCAAGTACCTCCCTTTTCTCTCCGCCCTGCTCGATCGGGCGGCGCGCCAGATCGAAAGCGCCGCGCTGGTGGTCGAGGTCAATGCCCATGATCTGGCCCGACTGCGGCCCATCTGGAGCGAGTTCAGCCGCCAGGCGGCGGCGGACAAGGAGCTCTCCCTCGCCGCCGAACCCCTCCAGAGCCTCGGCGGCCTGGTAGTCCGCAGCCCGGACAACCGTATCCGCATCGATCAGAGTTTCGAAGGCCGCCGGGAGCGGCTGCGGCATCGGCTCTATCAGGTGATCCTGGAACGCTTGGTGCCGACCAGTCTGGAGAGCGGCGCCCTCTTTACGGGATAAGGCCATGACAACCTCGAGTCGAACCGGAAGCATCCGCGAATTGAACGGCCCCATCGTCACCATCCGCCTTCCCGGGGCGCGCACCGGCGAGCAGGTGCGCATCGGGGATCTGGGTCTCTATGGCGAGATCATCGCCCTCAAGGAGGATGAGGCCATCGTCCAGGCCTACGAATCCACCGAAGGGGTGCGCCCGGGCGAACCCGTCACCGGGCTGGGGTTGCCGCTGTCGGTAGAGCTGGGGCCGGGTCTGTTGGGACAGATCTTCGACGGCGTCCAACGCCCCCTGGAGACCATCTCCCTCCGCGCCGGCGACTACATCCCTCGTGGTTTGAAGATCCCCGCCCTGGACTGGGGCAAGAGTTGGGACTTCACCCCCGCTCCCGAACTGGAACCCGGGGTGCATCTGGGACCGGGCAGCGTACTGGGCTGCGTCCCCGAGACCCCTTCCATCACCCACAGGATCCTGGTGCCGCCCGAGGTCTCCGGCGAGTTGCTGGAGATCGCTCCCCAAGGCCGTTATACCCTGGACGAAACCATCGGCTACCTGCGCACCCGCCGTGGGCATACGCTCAAGCTGCACATGTATCATCGCTGGCCGGTCAGGCGAGCGCGTCCCTACAAGCGACGGGACGACGGTATCGCGCCGCTGATCACCGGACAGCGGGTGCTGGATACCTTCTTTCCCCAGCTCAAGGGCGGCAAGGGCGCGGTGCCGGGGCCCTTCGGCGCCGGCAAGACCGTGTTGCAGCATCAGGTGGCGCGCTGGTCCAACGCCCAGATCGTCATCTATGTCGGCTGCGGCGAGCGCGGCAACGAGCTGGTGGACGTGCTGGAGACCTTCCCCAAGCTGATCGACCCCCACAGCGGGCGCAAGCTGATGGAGCGCACCCTGCTGGTCGCCAATACCTCGAACATGCCGGTGGTGGCGCGGGAGGCTTCGGTCTATGTCGGTCTCACCCTGGCCGAGTATTACCGCGACATGGGTTATGACGTGGTCATGTTGGCCGACTCCACCAGCCGCTGGGCCGAGGCCCTGCGCGAGGTCGCCGGTCGACTCGGGCAGATGCCGGTGGAGGAGGGCTATCCGGCCTATCTCGCCTCCCGACTGGCGGCGGTCTACGAGCGCGCGGGTCGGGTGGAGACCTTCGGTGCCGGCAGCGGTTCGGTGACTCTGATCGGGGCGGTGTCGCCGCCGGGCGGCGACTTTTCCGAGCCGGTCACCAGCCACACCAAGGACATCATCGAGACCTTCTGGGCCTTGTCGAAAGAGCTGGCGGACGCCAGGCATTACCCTTCGGTCGACTGGATGGGCAGCTTTTCCCGACATGTGGCCACCGCCGCCAAATGGTGGAGTGAGGCGGTGGATCACAACTGGGAACGCCGTCGCGGCGAGGCCCTGGCCCTGCTCGCCAAGGACGCCGAGTTGTCCCGCATCGTCAACCTGGTCGGGCCCGAGGCCCTCTCCGACGCCCAACGCTGGAGCCTGGAAGGGGCCGCCCTGATCAAGGAGGGGGTGTTGCAGCAGAGCGCCCTGGATCCGGTGGATACCTTCTGTTCGCCGGAAAAGCAGTTCATCCTGTTGGATCTGATGCTCGGTATCTATGACAAGGGGGCCGCCTTGATCCGCCTCGGGGTGCCGGTGCAGGAGTTGCAGCGCCTCTCGATCCTGCCCAAGGCCCGCCGCTGCAAATCCAATTACGGCAACGAGCAGATCGAGGGCTTGCGCGCCTTCGTCGAAGAGGTGAGCCAGGAGTTCGAAGCCATCCGCCTCGAATACGCCAAGCAGGGGGAGCATCGCCCATGAGTTCCAAGGAATATCGCACCGCCGCCGCGGCCCGTGGCGGGCTGCTGGTGATCCGGGACGCCCCCGGGGTCGCCTTTGCCGACCGGGTCTCCATCCGCGATGGCCTCGACCGCTACCGGAGTGGACAGGTCATCCGCGCCTCTCGGGAGGAGGTGCTGGTGCTGGTGTTCGAGGGCACCGACGACCTGGATCTGGAAAGCACCTGGGTGCGCTTTCTCGACGAACCCCTGGAGATCTCCCTATCGCCGGAGATCCTCGGGCGCATCTTCAACGGTCTCGGCGAGCCCAAGGACGGTCGCCCACCGATTCTTTCCCATCTGCGCCGCCCGGTGGCGGGCTCGGCCATCAACCCCGCCGCCCGTACCTATCCCCGGGAGTTCATCCAGACCGGCGTCTCCACCATCGACGGTCTCAACTCCCTGGTGCGCGGGCAAAAACTGCCGATCTTCTCTGGTTCCGGCCTGCCCCATAACCGCCTGGTGGCGCAGATCGTGCGTCAAGCCAAGCTGGTGGACGAGGAATCCGCCTTCTCCATCGTCTTCGCCGCCATGGGGGTGTCCTATACCGACGCCAAGTTCTTCCAGGACGAACTGGCCTCCTCCGGGGTGTTGCGCAACGTGGTCATGTTCATCAATCTGGCGGACGATCCGCCGGTGGAGCGCCTGGTGCTGCCCCGGGCCGCCCTCACCGCCGCCGAGTATCTGGCCTATGACCTGGATCGCCATGTGCTGGTGGTGATGACGGACATGACCTACTACGCCGAGGCGCTGCGCGAGGTGGCGACGGGCAAGGGAGACGTGCCCGCCCGCAAGGGTTATCCGGGCTATCTCTATTCGGATCTGGCGGAGATCTACGAACGTTGCGGGCGCATCAAGAACCGCCATGGCTCCATCACCCTGATGCCGGTGGTCAGCATGCCCTCGGACGATATCACCCACCCCATCCCCGACCTCACCGGCTACATCACCGAAGGGCAGATCGTGCTCAGTCGGGAGCTGCACAACCAGGGTATCTACCCGCCGGTCTACATCTCCGCCTCCCTGTCCCGGCTGATGAAGGACGGCATCGGCAAGGACGATACGCGGGAGGATCACCCCCGGGTCGCCGCCCAGCTTTTCGCTACCTACGCCCGGGCGCTGGAGACCCGCAACCTGGCCTCGATCATCGGCGCCGACGAACTCTCGGTACGGGATCGCCTCTATCTCCAGTTCGCCGATGCCTTCGATCAGCGCTTCGTCGGCCAGGGCGAGACCCAGGAGCGCGGCATCGGCGAGACCCTGGACCTGGCCTGGGAACTGCTGTCCCTTTTCCCCCGCGACATGCTGACCCGGGTCAGTGAACTGGAACTGGCGAAATACTATCGGGGAGCGGGTTGATGCGGGCTCCTGTGTCTGGATTCTGGTTGGGCAGACAAGGGGCATCGTGCCACATCCACCAGCCATTTCTGTGTACACCCCTCGCCCGCTTTGCGGGAGAGGGGGAAGGGATGAGGGTTGCCGTTTCAAGGATTCACCCCCTCACCCTAGCCCTCTCCCCCTTGGCAGGGGGCGAGGGGACTGAACGAATCCTCACCGGTTGACCCCATGGCCCAACAACTGATCAAGGTCCCGCCGACCAAAAACACCCTGTTGCGGCTGCGCAAGCAGGTGGCCTTCCTCGAAGAGGGCTACACCCTGCTCGAACGCAAGCGGGAGCTGCTGACCCGCCTGGTCTACGAGCGCATCGGCGAATACTGGCGCCTGCGACAGGACAGCCAGGAGGCGTTGAAGCTCGCCTATGCCTGTCTGAGCCTGTCGCAACTGCGCCTGGGCAGCCGCAACCTGCAACAGGCCGCGCTGGGAGCCGAACCGGCGCTCCGGGTCAACATCCTGCCGCGACGCAGCCTGGGGGTGGAATATCCCTCGGTCAGTAGCGAACGCCTGCCGCTGAAACCCGTCGGCCTGCTGGGCACGGACGTCAGCTTCGACGCCACCAAGGACAACCTGGCCAATGCCGCGGTCTGTCTGGCGCGACTGGCGGAGGCCGAGATCGCGCTCGGGCGCCTCATGGCCGAGCAGCGCAAGGCGCAGAAACGGGTCAACGCCCTCAAATACAACATCATCCCCCTCTATCGCCGCACTATTCACTTCATCCAATCCGCCCTGGAGGAGGAAGAACGCAACACCCTGTTCCAGATGAAGGTGTTGCGGGAGCAGGCCGTGCGGGAGTAACACCAGCACGGTAGGGTGTCATAGGCTTCGCTATAGCGCCCTTGGGCCATCGTATCTCTATCTGTCAAGACCCGGGAGTCTATGTTTCCGAGTGATCGAGCGCGGCTGACGACCCCAATCCGCCACGGAGAGAAAAAACCAGGCGGAATGAACCTCCTCACTCGACCATTCCGGGCATCGACCGGAAATGTCCGGTTTTCGTTCTTCTTAAAAGAACAATAGGCCGATAATTAGCGGTTAAGTTCTCGAACGGAGAACGGAAAACCAGGTATAAACGCCCGTGCCCGGAAGCGCCGGGAGACGGATGGAGCAATTGAATGGGACACAGAGCCGTCATCTGCCCGGCTCGGCCCAGTCGTGGAGACTTGGTCATCACCCCTCGGCGCCTTTGACGTCGACGAATGAACCGAATGAACGGGCCCGGGAATCATCCGCGACGACGCAGATATTGATTCTGATAACAGGCGATATTGGACTTGACCCGCTCCAGATCCGCCGGAGGGATCTTTCTTTTCAAGAGCTGTTGGCAGGCGGCCAGCCCGTCCCGCCAGAAAGGGGTGTAGTAGGCGCAGGCGCCGAGTTCATCCAGCGCCCGATAATAATAGACATCGGCATAGACGAAGAGGATATCCTCTGGCGGCATCGGGATCTGGGTGGCGGCCTTGGCGAAATGATAGCCGAGGGCGAATTTGCCTTGTTCCCGGAAATAGCGGGCCAGCTCATGCAGGGATTCGGCCCTGGTCGGACGATAGTTATAAGCGGCAAGCAGATCGGCGACGACCTGTTTCTCGTCGGCCCCGAGCTTGATATCACAAACGCCGACCCGGTAAAGCGAATAAAACACCTCTTCGACCCAACCTTGCATCTCCGCACGCTTCGCATAGGCCTCCCTGGAGCGCTGATATTCCTGGGCATCGAACCAACTCTGTCCCAGATAGAACCAATAACGACTGTTGAGCGGCTCCCCTTCCAGGGCGCGCTCCAGGATCTCGGCGTCCTTGCGATATTTTTCCGGATCCAGGCTGCGTGCCCCCAGGCGGCGGGAGTCGATGTAGTAATGGCCTTCGATACGGCCGGAGGTGGTGGCTTGATCGCTGTGGGGATATTCGTGAAGAACACCGATATAACGCCAGTCGAGCTGACTCTTGAAGATCTGTTTCCGCCAATAGGTGAAGTCGCTGCCGAACTTCAGATCATAGGAATCCTTGGTGAGATGCTTCAGTTGCGGCTGACCGAATAACTTGTCATCCGCATCTATGACCCAGGTGTAATCCGCTTTCCCCTTGGCCAGGGCCAGGGCCTCGGAACGGTTATGACCGAAATCCCGCCAGGGTCGTTCATGAAGCTCGCCCGAGAGCCCCTTGTCGCGGAAAAAGGCACGGATCAGCTCCTGGGTACCGTCGGTCGAACCCGTATCGACGATCACCCAGTACTGGATGAAGGGGAGCACGGATTCGAGAAGCTCCCGCACCACATGGGCCTCGTTTTTCACGATCATGTTCAAACATAGGCTGCTCATGCGCTGTTGATCCCATTCGGTGGTTAGGAAAGAGGAGTAACTCTATCCTGCTCTTATCCCCAGCAACAGAGCGGGACAACCAAGATGGGTACAACTGACCGACTCAGCCTTCCCAAGGTTGGCCTTCCCCAATGGTTCCCCGGGGTGGGTCAGGGCGCCTCGCTGATGTCGACTTCGAGACCGGCTTGCTCTACGGCCAACCGATAGGGCGGCAAGGCAAGGCCGGGCGCGGCGCGCAGTCCGGGATCCAGGCTGCGCTGGTTGATACAGGGTTGTAATACCAGCCTAGTGGCGCCGAGTTTCGCCAGGCGGGCGGCCAATTGGCCGAGATCCCCGGGACTGAACAACCAGGGGTGGATGGTGGTGCGTAGTTCGTAGGCGAGGCCGGAGCGAAGCACCATCTCGACGCTGGCCCAGGCCCGCTCACCGCTGCCGGGAACGCCGGTGATCTGCTCGTAGGCATCCGGGGTGGCCTTGACGTCCAAGCCGATCCAATCGGTATATTCCAGCACCTTTGCCAAGCGTTCCGGGTAGATACCGGCGCTGTGGAGGCCGACCTTGAAGCCCATGGCCTGCACCTGGGCCATGGCCTGCCCCAAACCCTGTTGCAGGGTAGGTTCACCGCCGCTGAAGACCAGGGCGTCGAGTAGACCCACCCGTCGCCGCAGGAAACTCAGAATCCCGCTCCAGGAGATGTCCCCCTTGGCTTGCCAGGGTATGAGATGGGCATTATGGCAATAGCGGCAGCGCCAGGGGCAACCCTGGCAAAAGACCACCGCCGCCAGCTCTCCGGGATAATCAAGGCTGGTGAGGGGGATGAAGCCGCCGATCCCGAGTTCCTGCGGCTCCGCCCCCGGTAGACGCTCTGCCGTCAATCCGCCCACTCAGGCCCTGGCTCGCTGGCCTTCGATAAAGAAGAGCCGCTCCCGATGTTCGGACTGCTTGCCTGGGTTGAAGGCGGAGGTGGGCCGGTGATAACCCATGACCCGGGTCCAGATCTCGCAACGGGTACGTTCTTCGTCACGGAGCCGAATGTCCGGAGTGGGCGCTGGATGAGTGAGCATGATTGGCCTCCTGGTATTTTTGGGCGATCAGTTCTTCGTCACATTTCGGGCAGAACTCATGCTCCCCCGAGAGATAGCCATGACGTGGGCAGATGGAAAAGGTGGGCGTGACCGTGAGATATGGCAGGCGGAAGTGTTCGAGCGAACGCCGCACCAGACGCTTGCAGGCGGCGGCACTGGAAATACGCTCGCTCATGTAGAGATGGAGCACGGTGCCGCCGGTGTAGCGGCATTGCAGATCGTCCTGCATCTCCAGGGCCTGGAAGGCATCGTCGGTATAGCCCACCGGCAGTTGCGAGCTGTTGGTGTAATAGGGTGCCTCGGCACAGCCGGCTTGGAGGATATCGGGGAAACGCTTGCGGTCCTCCTTGGCGAAGCGGTAGGTGGTGCCTTCCGCCGGCGTGGCCTCGAGGTTGTAGAGATGGCCGGTGGCTTCCTGGAATTCGACCATGCGCGAGCGGATGTGATCGAGAATCCGGGCGGCGAACTCCTGGCCCCAGGGGGTGGTGATGTCCTCCCGATCCAGGCTGAAGTTGCGGATCGTCTCGTGCAGGCCGTTGACTCCGATGGTGGAGAAGTGATTGCGCAGGGTGCCGAGGTAGCGTTTGGTATAGGGAAAGAGCCCGCCATCCATGAGCCGCTGGATGACCTTGCGCTTGATCTCCAGACTGGTCTTGGCGATGTTGAGCAGTTGATCCAGACGTCCGAAGAGCCCGGCTTCGTCGTCCCGATACAGATACCCCAGCCGGGCGCAGTTGATGGTCACCACACCCAGGGAGCCGGTCTGCTCCGCCGAGCCGAAGAGTCCGTTGCCACGCTTGAGCAGTTCCCGCAGATCGAGCTGCAAGCGGCAGCACATGGAGCGGATCATGCGTGGTTCCAGTTCGGAGTTGATGAAGTTCTGGAAATAGGGCAGCCCGTATTTCGCCGTCATGGTGAACAGCCGGTCGGCGTTGTCGCTGTCCCAGGAAAAATCCTTGGTGATGTTGTAGGTGGGGATGGGAAAGGTGAACACCCGCCCCTTGGCGTCACCCTGGGTCATCACCTCGATATAGGCGCGATTGATCAGATCCATCTCCGCCTGGAGGTCGCCGTAGGTGAAGGGCATCTCCTCCCCGGCGATCACCGGTACCTGTTCGCGCAGATCTTCGGGGCAGACCCAGTCGAAGGTCAGGTTGGTGAAGGGGGTGTTGCCGGTGATAAAGGTCTTGCCGCGACGCCGGGCGGCAAAGGTGCCGTTCCGGGTGGTGGGGCACCAGACCTTGCCCTTATAGGGACGGCGCTCGATAAGCTGGATGTAAGTCTCGTGGTTGCGGACCAGGTTGAGGACGAAGACGCCTGAATCCTCGCGCTTGTAGAGGGTGCTGCCGTAGCCGGCCAGCACGCAGAGTTCTTGGAGCACGTCCAGGTTGTCCTGGTCGTTGGTGTAGATTCGGGTGCGGCCGCTCTCCTCGATACTCCCATCGCCTTTGATGTAGGTATCCAGAAAGAGGCGAATCTGGCGCGCCGAGAGGGTGCGGATCAGGCTTGGAACACACTTGCGATCCGTGTGGCGCAGGATGTATTCGCTGCCTTCCTGGTTCAGTCGATAGCGATAGACGCCCTGGTTGGAATAGGTGCCGGTCTTCTCCAGGCGGTGATAGCTGAGGCCGAGTTCCTCCAGCAGCCACTCGATCTCCGCTGCGTTCTCCGGATTTCCCTTGGATTGGAATAGGCTTACGCGCCGACGACCGTCGCTGAAATCGAAATTGCCTTCGGCGACCACCCAGGCGAGCAACATGACTAGCTTGTCGTCGACTTCCAGCGTCGATGAGGTCTCCCAGGCGTTCGGCACGATTACCGGGGACTTGAGCTGGGCAACCTGTTCGATCTCCTCCAACATCCAGCGGTCCTGGGTGTTGAAGACCTTGCGCAATACCTTGTGAC